>Ga0210401_10000452_pt1 | contig 50786 bp, 37 predicted proteins | sample IncBWH32MmetaG_FD_150866 | JGI IMG/M metagenome (GOLD analysis project Ga0210401, IMG submission 150866) | Forest soil microbial communities from Barre Woods Harvard Forest LTER site, Petersham, Massachusetts, United States - Inc-BW-H-32-M | ecosystem: Environmental > Terrestrial > Soil >...
TGGAAGCTCAGGTCAGCACCGCGTTCACTTCAACAGCCAAATGGTCGCCATCACCTGACGCCAGTGCGATGATCAAGAACATCCACGCGATGCTGCACCCGCGCAACATCGTGCTGGTCGGCGCCACCGACAAGCCCGGCAATTATGCCGAGCGCATCTGGGGCAATCTGGTCAAGTACGGCTACAAGGGTGGCATGTTTCCCCTCAACGCCAAGCGCGAGACGATCTGGGGCGTGCCCTGCTACAAGGATTTCGCGAGCCTTCCCGAAAAGCCCGATCACGTGCTCGTGCTGGTGCCGGCGCGCTTTGCCGTGCAGGTGATCCGCGACGCGGCCGCGGCCGGCGCGCGCTCGGCCACCATCGTCACCTCGGGCTTCTCCGAGCTGCAGGATGAGGACAGCCAGCGCCTTGCGGTCGAATTGCAACAGGCCGTGCGCGAGACCGGCATGGCTGTCACCGGGCCGAACTGCCTCGGCAACCTAAGCGCCGGCGAGCACCTGTTCACCAATATCGACGACCGCATCGTCACCATGGAGCAGGGCAAGGTAGCGATTGCCGGCCAGTCCGGCGCGATCGTGATGGCGATCCGCCAGGCGCTGGAGGATCGCGGCGTCGGCGTCGGCTACATGGTCACGACCGGCAACGAAGCGGGCCTGGAGACGCCGGACCTGATGAGCTATTTCGCGGCCGATCCGAGCATCAGTGTCATCGTGGTCTATCTCGAGGGCGTGCGGAACACCAAGGCGTTCCGCGACGCCTGTAAACAGGCGCGCGCGGCGGGCAAGCCCGTGATCGCGCTGAAGCTCGGTGCCTCCGAGGGCGGCCGCGCCGCGGCGATGGCGCATACCGGCGCGCTCGCCGGCTCGATCGAAACCTTTGATGCGATCTCGACCCGCGAAGGCGTGATCCGCGTGCGCGGTCTCGACGAGTTGATCGAGACGGCGGAATGTTTCGCGCATTCCGCGCTGCCGAAAGGCAACCGCCTTGCCGCGGTGACGTTGTCCGGCGGCAAGCGCGGCCTCTTGCTGGACGCGTTCTATTCGGCCGGCCTCGAATTTGCGCCGCTGAAGCAGGATGCCACCGACAAACTCGCCAGGATGCTGGGACCGGGCTCCATCGTCGGCAATCCGCTCGATGCCGGATTTGCCGCGGTGGTCGATCCCTCCGTCTACATGCAGTCGATCAAGATCATGATCGACGATCCCGACACCGACATCGTCATCATTGATTCCGAGCTGCCCAAGGCGCCGCATGAACAGCGCGAGCGCAACTTACGCATCGTCAACGAAATGGCCGCTCACGGCGGCAAGCCGGTGATCTACATCAGCGCGATGTCCATTGGTTTTACTGAATTCACCAAGGCCTTGCGCAACTCGCTGCCGCACATCACGGTCATGCAGGGCATGGATCGCGCGGTGACCGCGATCAAATCGCTGATCGACTATGCGAAGCTGCGCAAAGAGGTGCCCGACCTCGTCTCGACCTCGAAGGGTTCCGCCCGCGCGGCGCTGGAGAAGGCGCTGAAGAATGCCAAGGGTGCAGCTCTCGACGAAGTCGCCTCCAAGAATCTTCTCAAAGCCTACGGCATTCCGATCTCCAAGGAGGCGATCGCGCAGAGCGCGGCGGAAGCCGTCAAGATCGCGAAGAAGATCGGCTTCCCCGTCGTCGCCAAGGTCGTCAGCGCCGACATCCTGCACAAATCCGACATCGGCGGCGTCGTGCTCAACCTCAACAACGCAGCCGACGTGAAGAAGGCCTTCAACGACATCACCGCGCGGGTGAAGAAGCTCAAGGGCAAGCCGAAGCTCGAAGGCATCCTGATCGCGCAACAGGTCAAGGCCGATCTCGAGCTCGTGGTCGGCGCCTCGCTCGATGCCGAGATGGGGCCGGTGGTGCTGTTCGGCACCGGCGGCGTCGACATCGAGCTGATGAAGGACGTGGCGCTCGCCGGCGCGCCGCTCGATGAGGCCGAGGCGAAGGCGCTGATCGGGCGCACCAAGGCAGGGGTCAAGATCAAGGGCTATCGCGGCAAGCCCGCGCTGCATGAGGCTTCCGCGGTGAAGGCGCTGGTCGGCCTCTCCAACCTGATCGCCGACGCCGGGAGCCGCATCGCTTCGATCGACATCAACCCGTTCCTGATCAACGCCAAGACTGGCGTCGCGGTCGATGCGCTGATCGTGCTGAACAATGAGGCAGCCAGGAAGGCCGCGGGCCATTAGCCGACCGATAGATCGCCTCTGGTTTTTGACGGCTTTTTGAGCGGCCCTCATCCGAAGGTCGGAGCTAGCTCTATTGTCAAACGCAAACAGGAAAGGTTACGCTCGCTTCCCTAAGGCATCGAAGAATGCACACAAACAAGACACAGTCACCTTCCGGGAGGATCCTATGCCTATCTCGCGACGGCGTTGGTTGGTCGACCGACGGACGATCTTGAAATCCGGCGCTGTCATTGCTGCAGCGCAAATCACATCCCCGTTCATCATCAAGGCCAGAGGCGAGACCCCGATCCGGATCGGCATGGTCGATCCCCTGACCGGCGTCTATGCCGCGATCGCGCAGGGCGAGGTGGTGGGCGCCAAATACGCCCTCGAGGAGATCAACAAGAAGGGCGGCATCATGGGCCGCCAGGTCGAGCTCCTGATCGAGGACTCGGCCAACGACGTCGGCACCGGCGTGCAGAAGACGCGGAAACTGATCGACCGCGACCAGGTCAGCTTCATCATCGGCGACGTCAATTCCGGCATCGCGATCGCGATGGCGCAGGTCACCAGCGAGAAGAAGGTGCTGCACATCGTCTCCGGCGGTCATACCGATCCGATCACCGGCACGAGCTGCTCCTGGAACGTCTTCCGCGTCTGCAACTCCACCGCCATGGATGCCAACGCGATCGCCTCGACACTGATCGAGAAGTTCGGCAAGAAATGGTACTTCCTCACCCCCGACTATGCCTACGGCCATTCGGTGCAGGCGAGCTTCGAGAAGATCCTCAAAGCTGCCGGCGGCACGTCGTCCGCCTCGCTGGTGCCGCTCGGCTCGACGGATTATTCGGCCTATCTGATCCAGGCCAAGGCCGCTAATCCGCAGGTCCTGATCAACGTGATGGGCGGCGGCGACCAGGTCGCGAGCCTGAAGCAGTTCGTGCAGTTCGGCCTCGACAAGCAGATGGCGGTCGGCGGTACCCTGTTCGAGCTCGAAAGCATCCGCGCCGTGCCGGATGCCGCCCGTGTCGGCTGGTGGACCATGGAATGGTGGTGGGACCAGCCGGGCGTGCCGCATGTCGCCGAGTTCAACGCCGCGATCAAGAAGATCACCGGCGGCGCTGCCACCGCGCGCAACTGGTTCGGCTATGCCTCGGTGCAGACGCTTGTGCTGATCGCCAACCAGGAGAAGACGCTGGACGCACCCAAGCTTGCGCATGCGCTGTCGGGCTTCAAGCTGCCGCCGGAAGTCGCGCTGCAGCCGGGTACCCCCGAATACCGCGCAGGCGACCACGAGCTGATGAGCACGGTGTTCGTCGGCGAGGCGCATCCGCCGCAGGGCGATCCCGACAACATGTTCACCGTCAAGAACCCGGTGCCCGGCGACAAGGCCGCCGGCCCCGTCGAGGAGACCGGCTGCAAGATCCAGTGGCCGGCCTGATTGGCCAAATCCTTCGGCGCCCGCATCGCGGGCGCCGTTTCGTTTCTGGCGCCGTCTTCGCGGTAAATCATGACACTGCTTCTGCTCTTCAACATTACCAACGGGCTCATCATCGGCGCGTTCTATGTGCTGATGGCGCTCGGCCTCTCGCTCATTCTCAACCTCAGCAACGTCATCAATTTCGCCCATGGCGGTTTTCTCGTCATCGGCGGCTACATTGCGTACGCGCTCTCGCCCTATGTCGGCTTCTGGGGCGCGCTGTTTCTGGCGCCGCTGCTCACGGCCATCATCGGGCTTGCCGTGGAACGTGTGCTGATCCGTCCGCTCTACGGGCGCGACCCGCTCTATAGCCTGCTGCTTACCTTTGGCCTCGCCTTCATGATCGAGGACGGCACGCGCTTTATCTTCGGAGCGCAAGGCAAGCCGATGGCGATCCCAGCGTTCCTGGCGCAACCGCTCTCCAACGACCTGTTCTTCATCACCGGCTATCGTCTGTTCATGGTGGTGATGGTGATTGTCGCGATTTCCATGCTCTTCCTGCTGTTACGTTACACGCGTCTCGGCATTCGCATCCGTGCCGGCACGCTTGATCTCGAAACCGTTGCCGCGCTCGGCATCAACGTCGGCATGCTGCGCTCGCTCAATTTCGCGGTCGGCATCTTTCTCGCCGGCCTGTCCGGCGTGCTGGCGGCGGGACAGATCGGCCTCGATCCGACCATGGGCACCGGCCTCCTGATGCCGAGCTTCATCGCCATCATCGTCGGCGGCATCGGCAGTTTGCCCGGCACGCTGGCGGGCGGCCTCTTGATCGGCGTCGCCTCCGGCCTGACTGCGGTCTTCTTCCCGGCGGCCAGCGAGGCCGTCATCTACGTCATGATGGCAGTGGTGCTGCTGGCGCGGCCGCGCGGCCTGTTTGGCGAAGAAGGAATGATGTCTTGACCGCCATGCAGTCCCGCAAGCTGATCGTGCTCGCTGCGATCTGGGCCGCGCTCCTGTTCGCGCCCTACTGGATGGCGCCGCTCGGCGGCTATACCGCGCTCGCGACCCGTGTGCTGGTGCTCGGCCTCGCCGCGATGTCGCTGAACTTCCTGCTCGGCTTCACCGGCGTCTTATCCTTCGGTCATGCCGCCTGGTTCGGCCTAGGCGCCTATGGGGCGGGCCTCACCCTCAAATATCTCGCGCTGAGCACGCCGCTCGCCGTTATCGCCGGCATCCTGCTCGGCGGCCTTTGTGGCTCCATCCTCGGGCTCCTGCTGGTCCGCCGCCGCGGCGTCTATTTCGCCATGGTCACGATCGCCTTCGGCCAGGTGTTCTATTACATCGCCTTCCAATGGAGCTCGCTCACCGGCGGCGACGACGGCCTGCGCGGCTTCCACCGCCAACCGCTCGATTTCGGCTTCTTCAACATCGACATCCTCAGCAACGACATCGCCTTCTATTACTTCGTGCTGTTCTGCTTCGCGCTCGCGGTCGGCGCCATGGCTTTCATCCTCCGCTCGCCCTTCGGCCGCACCATGATCGCGATCCGCGAAAACGAGCGCCGCTCGCGCTTCCTCGGCATTCCGATCGAGCGACACATCTGGATCGCCTTCACGCTGTCCTGCTTCTTCATGAGCTTTGCCGGCGCGCTCTATGCGCTGGTGAACAATTTTGCCGATCCGCGCGGCCTGCATTACAGCCAGTCCGGCGATTTCGTCATGATGGCGGTCATGGGCGGCATGCGCAGCTTCTGGGGCCCCCTGCTTGGCGCCTTCGTGTTCGTCGTGGTGCAGGATTATCTCTCCAGCATCACCGTGAACTGGATGTCGTTTGTCGGCCTCCTGTTCGTGCTCGTCGTGCTGTTCTTCCCGCGCGGGCTGCTCGGCTTCTTCCAACGGAGCAAGGCGTGAACGTCCTCGAGATCAACAACGTCACCAAGCGCTTCGGCAACCTCGTCGCCGTGCGCGACGTATCGCTGAACGTCGCCAGGGGTGAGCTCTGCGCCATCATCGGGCCGAACGGCGCCGGCAAGACCACCTTCTTCAACCTGATCAGCGGCTATTTCCCGCCGACATCCGGCACCATCATCTTCGACGGCCAGGACATCACCCATCTCGCAACGCATCAGCGCGTCGTGCGCGGCATGGCGCGCACCTTCCAGATCACCGAGATCTTTCCCGAGCTCACGGCGTTCGAGAATGTCCGCATCGCCACTGAAGTTGCGAGCGGCTACCGCCTGCGGCCCTGGATCAACCGCAGCGAGGCGGCCAAGGTTCACGCCCATGTCGAGGACACCTTGAAGCTCGTCGCGCTGGAGGCCAAATCCGACCGCCTGGTCGGTGAGCTTTCCCACGGCGACCAGCGTGCCGCCGAAATCGCGATGGCGCTGGCGCTCAAGCCGCATCTGCTCCTGCTCGACGAGCCGACCGCCGGCATGGGCGACCAGGAGACCTTCCAGATCAGCCAGCTGATCCGAAAGCTGCATCGCGACAGCAACTATTCCATCGTGCTGATCGAGCACGACATGCGCGTGGTGTTCAACCTCGCCGATCGCGTCTGCGTGCTCGACCAGGGCCGCATGCTGGCGCAGGGCACGCCCAAGGACATTGCTGCCAACGAGGCCGTTCAGGCCGCCTATCTGGGCCACGCCGCATGACCGCAGCACTCACAGCCGAAGGCCTGCACACTTATTATGGCAAGAGCCACATCCTGCATGGCGTGAACCTGTCGGTCGCCGAGGGCCGCATCACCGCCCTGCTCGGCCGCAATGGCGCCGGCAAGACCACGACCATGCGCAGCCTGATGGGGCTGACGCCGGCGCGCGAAGGCAAGATCACGATCTTCGGCCAGGACACCACGCGCTGGCCGACCTTCCGCATCGCCTCGCTCGGCGTCGGCTATGTGCCGGAAGGCCGGCGCATCTTCGCCAATCTCAGCGTTGAGGAAAACCTCAAGGTGCCGCTGGAGCGCCCGGGGCCCTGGACCATCGAGCGCATCTTCAAGCTGTTTCCGCGGCTCGAGGAGCGCAAGCAGAACCGCGGCCGCCAGCTCTCCGGCGGCGAGCAGGAGATGCTCTCGATCGCGCGTGCGCTGCTGATCAATCCGCGGCTTCTGATCCTCGATGAACCCTCACAGGGGCTGGCACCGATGATCGTGCAAGAGGTGTTCCGTATCGTCCAGCAGATGAAGGCCGAAGGCATCTCCGTGTTGCTGGTCGAGCAGAATGCGCGGATGAGTCTCGAGATCGCCGACGACGCCTATGTGCTCGACGACGGCGCTGTGGTCTATTCCGGCTCCGCGCACGAACTCGCCGCCGACGACGCCCGCGTGCGTGCACTTGCCGGCGCCAGTGCCGAGGAATGGACGCTGGCGTGAGGCGGGCATTACCAAGGCAGCGATCGTAGGATGGGTTGAACGAAGTGAAACCCATCGCCCGTGGCCGCCATGATGGGTTTCGCTCCGCTCAACCCATCCTACTTGAGCGCCCCCGGAATGACGAAGGTGGGGACGACCTACGCCCGATACGCCGTCTTCCCCGTGCCGCGATAGAGCACGCGCACCTGCTCTTCCGAGACCATTTTGTGAAACTCCAGCGCCTCGGGCGCGAGGTCGCGCCTGGGCACATAAGCCGGCTCGAAATGATGATAGCTGTCCTTGCCGCGCACCAGCGTCGCCCAGTCGCGGGAGCCGACGGCCTGCTTCAGATGCGTCGGGATGTAGCGGACGGCAAGCCCGATGCGGCGCTGGTCGGAACGGTTCGGCTCGGAACCGTGGAATAGCAGCACATGATGCAGCGAGGCCTGGCCGGGCTTCAGCTCGACATGAACAGCGTCCGCCTCGTTCACCTCGACGGCAATCTCCTGCCCACGGGTCAGCAGATTGTCCTTGTTGAAAGTGTCGGCGTGCTCGACCTGCTTTAAATGCGTGCCGGCGACGAACTTCATGCAGCCGGACACCTTGTTGGCTGGCGACATCGCGATCCAGGCGGTCGCGACATCGGATGAGGAGAGGCCCCAATAGGTCGCGTCCTGGTGCCAGGAGACGAAGCCGGGATCGTGCGCCTCCTTGATGAAGAAACTGGTGTTCCAGCACAGGATATCGGGCCCCAGGACATCCTCGACCGCATCGAGGATTTTGGGATGGCGGATCATCTCGTCGATCCAGGCAAACAGTACGTGGCTGCGATGGCGCATCTCGCCCTTGATCGGGCCGCCGCTCTCGGCCTCGTATTCCTCGAGCTTGTTACGAAAATCCGCGACCTCGCTTGCCGAGAGCGCATCGATCGGAAAGTGGTAGCCATTGCGACGATAGGAGGCGACTTCCGCCTCGTTCAGCACCTTGGGCACGTGTTTCTCCCGGATTCTTGTTCTTGAGCCTTGCGAGGAAACGTGACGCCGGAGAAAAGTGCTGTCAAGCAGCGGCAAATAGGCCCGCCAGCCGCCGCCATTTACCTTTTGTTGGCGCCCTTTTGCCCATAAAATCAACCCATGAGGGCCACCAACCTTGTGATCGGGACGACGACGCTTGCGGTGATCGCCGCCGCCTTTACGGGCATGCTGATCTACCAGAAGGTCCGCGCCGTCCGTAACCAGGGCCCGCTCCGCATCGTCTTCAACGGCTCGGCCAGTGGCCTGCGCCGCGGCGGCACGGTGATCTTCGACGGCGTCCCGGCCGGTGAGATCAAGTCGATCAAGCTGGAGAGCCCAACCAAGATCGTCGCATCCGTTTTGATCGACAACAGCGCGCCGATCCGCAAAGACACCGCCGTGGGCATCGAATTCGAAGGCCTCACCGGCGTCGCCGATATCGCGCTGGTTGGAGGCACGGCCGCCGCGCCGCCGGCACCGCTCGATGCGGATGGCGTTCCCGTCCTGACCGCCGACTGGAGCGAGCAGCAGTCGATCACGGATACGCTGCACAATGTCGACCACTTCCTGCTCGACAACCGCCAGACCATCAAGGACTCGCTGCTTTCATTCGAGACCTATACGGCGTCGCTGAAGAGCAAGGGCGAGGCGGTCGACGACATCCTCGCCAGGGTCGACGACAGCTTTGCCGGCTTCGACAGCACCATGGCCAGGATCAACAATGCCATCCCCGGCTTTGCCGACGGCAAGGCGGCCGAGCTGTTCGAGAAGCTGAAATCGCTGCGCGAGCTCGCCGACACCTACAAGCAGAAGTCGGCGACCTTCTTGGAGGAAGGCCGCCGCATGCTGAGCGATGTCAGCGAGGGCGCCAACAATTTTGCCCGCAAGATCGATCCGCAATCCACGCCCGCCGCGGCCCCGCCGCGCAGGATGGCGCCGAAGCGGCAATAGGTGGGTTCCCTTCCAAACGAAAGTTAGGAACCAAACGCTCGGCTCCGCGTTCCGCCGTTTCGCCTAACTGTCGGCACGATTTTTCCTTTTTCCTGGAACCCTCCCGTCCCAACTCAGTTATTCTGGCTAGGCCGAATCAGGCGGGTTCCATGCCTGCGTCACAGAATTGCACCCCGCTTGATCCAGGGTCGGCCGACGTTTTTTGTTTGGCCATATCGGCTTTGGAATCGGCCGTGAATTGCTGGGGGGCGCTCTATGAGTGATCTTGATCCCGTCACGTCATCCGCAACGCGACGGCGCGCGAAAGGCAAACCTTACCCCAACGGCAAGGCGGATGCGTCGCAGGAATTGCTGCACGCGCTGCAGGCCATGCGCGCCGGCGATTTCTCGGTACGCATGACCGGCGACCATCTCGGCATCGAGGGCAAGATTGCCGACACCTTTAATGAAATTGTCGCAGCCAACCAACGCATGGCGCAGCAGCTCGAACGCGTCGGCCAGGTGGTCGGCCGCGAAGGCAAGACGCGGCAGCGCGTCAAGTTCGGCCTCGCCTCCGGCTCCTGGGCCGACATGGAGGGCTCGGTCAACACACTGATCGACGATCTGCTCTGGCCGACCCGCGAAGTGACGCGCGCGGTCGCCGCCGTGGCGCAAGGCGACCTGCTGCAAACCGTCAAGCTCGACGTCGATGGCCGCCCGCTGGGCGGCGAATTTTTACAATCGGCCAACATCGTCAACACCATGATCAAGCAGCTAAGCGTGTTCACCTCCGAGGTGACGCGCGTGGCGCGCGAGGTCGGCACCGAGGGCAAGCTCGGCGGCCAGGCCCAGGTGCCGGAAGTGACCGGCGTCTGGAAGGACCTGACCGAGAGCGTCAACTCGATGGCCAACAATTTGACCGGCCAGGTCCGCAACATCGCCGAAGTGACGATTGCGGTCGCCAATGGCGATTTGTCGAAGAAGATCACGGTCGACGTGCGCGGCGAGATCCTTCAGCTGAAGGAAGCCATCAACACCATGGTGGACCAGCTCCGCTCGTTCGCGTCCGAAGTGACGCGCGTCGCGCGCGAGGTCGGCACCGACGGCAAGCTCGGCGGACAGGCCATCGTGCCCGGCGTCGCCGGCACCTGGAAGGACCTCACCGACTCCGTGAACGCAATGTGCGGCAACTTGACCGCGCAGGTGCGCAACATCGCCAACGTCACCACCGCGGTGGCCCGCGGCGACCTGTCGCGCAAGATCACCGTCGACGTGCGCGGCGAAATCCTGGAGCTGAAGGACACCATCAACACCATGGTGGACCAGCTCAACTCGTTCGCTTCGGAAGTCACGCGCGTGGCGCGCGAGGTCGGCACCGAAGGCAAGCTCGGCGGACAGGCGCAAGTGCCCGGGGTCGCCGGCACCTGGAAGGATCTGACCGACAACGTCAACTTCATGGCCTCGAACCTGACGGCGCAGGTCCGCAACATCGCCGACGTCGCAACCGCGATCGCAGGCGGCGACCTCTCCAAGAAGATCACGGTGAACGTCTCGGGCGAAATCCTTCAGCTGAAGGAAACGCTCAACACCATGGTCGACCAGCTCAACGCCTTCGCCGGCGAAGTGACGCGCGTTGCGCGCGAGGTCGGCACCGAAGGAAGGTTGGGCGGCCAGGCCAACGTGCTCGGCGTCGCCGGCACCTGGAAAGATCTGACCGAAAGCGTCAACTCGATGGCGTCGAACCTGACCGCACAGGTCCGCAACATCGCCGAGGTGACCACGGCGGTCGCCAACGGCGACCTGTCGAAGAAGATCACGGTCGACGTGCGCGGCGAAATCCTGGAGCTGAAGGACACCGTCAACACCATGGTGGACCAGCTCAACGCCTTCGCCGGCGAAGTGACGCGCGTCGCGCGCGAGGTCGGCACCGAAGGCAAGCTCGGCGGCCAGGCCAACGTCCGCGGCGTGGCCGGTACGTGGAAAGACCTCACCGACAACGTCAATTCGATGGCCGGCAATCTGACCGGCCAGGTCCGCAACATCGCCGAGGTCGCGACAGCGGTGGCCAAGGGCGACCTGTCGAAGAAGATCACGGTGAACGTGTCGGGCGAAATCCTTCAGCTGAAGGAAACGCTCAACACTATGGTCGACCAGCTCAACGCCTTCGCCGGCGAAGTCACACGCGTCGCGCGCGAAGTCGGCACCGACGGCAAGCTCGGCGGCCAGGCGCAGGTGACCGGCGTCGCCGGCACCTGGAAGGACCTCACAGACTCCGTCAACTCAATGGCCGGCAACCTTACCGCCCAAGTTCGCAACATCGCCGAGGTTGCGACCGCGATCGCCGGCGGCGACCTGTCGCGCAAGATCACGGTCGACGTCCGCGGCGAAATCCTTCAGCTCAAGGAAACGCTGAACACCATGGTGGACCAGCTCAACCGCTTCGCGGGCGAGGTGACCCGCGTGGCGCGTGAGGTCGGCACCGAGGGGCGCCTGGGCGGTCAGGCCAACGTGCCCGGCGTCGCCGGCACCTGGAAGGATCTCACCGACAACGTCAATTCAATGGCCGGCAACCTGACCGGCCAGGTCCGCAACATCGCCGAAGTCACCACCGCCGTGGCGCGCGGCGACCTGTCGCGCAAGATCACCGTCGACGTGAAGGGAGAAATTCTCGAGCTGAAGAACACCATCAACACCATGGTGGATCAGCTCAACGCCTTTGCCTCCGAAGTGACGCGCGTCGCGCGCGAGGTCGGCACCGAGGGCAAGCTCGGCGGTCAGGCCGAGGTGCCTGAAGTCGCCGGCACCTGGAAGGACTTGACCGACAACGTCAACTTCATGGCGTCGAACCTGACCGCCCAGGTCCGCAACATCGCCGAGGTCGCGACCGCGATCGCGGGCGGCGACCTGTCGAAGAAGATCACGGTGGACGTACGCGGCGAAATCCTGCTGCTCAAGGACACCTTGAATACCATGGTCGAGCAGCTGCGTTCGTTTGCGGCCGAAGTGACGCGCGTCGCGCGCGAAGTCGGCACAGAGGGCCGGCTCGGCGGCCAGGCCGTTGTGCCCGGCGTCGGCGGAACATTCAAGGACCTGACGGACAACGTCAACCTGCTCGCGGCGAACCTCACGACCCAAGTCCGCAACATCGCCGAAGTCACTACTGCCGTGGCGCGCGGCGACTTGTCTCGCAAGATCACCGTCGACGTGAAGGGCGAAATCCTCGAGCTGAAGAACACCATCAACACCATGGTGGACCAGCTCAATGCCTTTGCCGGCGAAGTGACCCGCGTGGCGCGCGAGGTCGGCACCGAGGGCAAGCTCGGCGGCCAGGCGCAGGTGCCCGGTGTCGCCGGCACCTGGAAGGACCTGACCGATACCGTGAACTTCATGGCCGCCAACCTGACCGAGCAGGTGCGCGGCATCGTCAAGGTGGTGACCGCGGTCGCCAACGGCGATCTGAAACAGAACCTCACCGTGAAATCCAAGGGCGAGGTCGCCGCACTCGCCGACACCATCAACAACATGACCGAGACGCTGGCGACCTTCGCCGATCAGGTCACGTCAGTGGCGCGCGAAGTCGGCGTCGAAGGCCGGCTCGGCGGCCAGGCCAACGTGCCCGGCGCGGCCGGCACCTGGAAGGATTTGACCGGCAACGTCAACCTGCTCGCGGCAAACTTGACCTCGCAGGTGCGCGCGATCGCGGAAGTCGCCACCGCCGTGACCAAGGGCGACCTCACCCGCTCGATCCAGGTCGATGCGCGCGGCGAAGTCGCCGAGCTCAAAGACAACATCAACACGATGATCGGAAATCTGCGTCTCACCACCGACGTCAATACCGAGCAGGACTGGCTGAAGACCAACCTCGCCCGCTTCACCAACATGCTGCAGGGCCAGCGCGACCTCACCACCGTCGGCCGGCTCTTGCTCACCGAGCTGTCGCCGCTGGTAAACGCACAGATGGGCGTGATCTACCAGGTCGAAAACGAGGACAGCCCGCAGCTCAGGTTGCTCGCGGCCTATGCCAATGACGGCAACTACCCGCATCGGCAGATCCTGCAATTCGGCGAAGGGCTGGTCGGCCAATGCGCGTCCGACAAGCGCCAGCGGCTGGTCGCGGACATCCCGGCCGACACCGCTCCGGTCTCTTCGGCACTGCTCCGCGTCGTGCCGCGGAATCTGGTCGTGCTGCCGATTCTGTTCGAGAACCAGGTCAAGGCCGTGATCGAGCTGGCCTCGCTCGGCTCGTTCACGACCTCGCAGATGGGGTTCCTGGAACAGCTCACCGATTCGATCGGGATCGTGCTCAACTCGATCGAAGCCACGATGCAGACCGAAGGCCTGTTGAAGCAATCGCAGCAGCTCGCCGGCGAATTGCAGACGCAGCAGCGGGAATTGCAGCAGACCAACGAGCAGCTCGAGCAGAAGGCGCAGCAGCTCGCCGAGCGCAATGTTGAAGTCGAGCGCAAGAACCAGGAAATCGAGCAGGCCCGCCGCGCGCTCGAGGAAAAGGCGACCGAGCTCGCGCTGACCTCGAAGTACAAGTCCGAATTCCTCGCCAATATGAGCCACGAGCTGCGCACGCCGCTGAACTCGATCCTGATCCTCGGCCAGCAGCTCACCGAAAACCCGGACGGCAACCTCTCGGTCAAGCAGGTCGAATTCGCGCGCACCATTCACGGCGCCGGCACCGACCTGCTCAACCTCATCAGCGACATCCTCGATCTCTCCAAGATCGAATCCGGCACGGTCACGGTGGATGCCGAGGAAATCCTCACGTCGAACCTGCTCGAAACCGTCGGTCGGCCGTTCCGGCATGAGGCCGACAACCGGGAGCTCACCTTCACCATCGATGTCGATCCGAATCTCGCACGCAGCATCGTCACCGACTCCAAGCGCCTGCAGCAGGTGCTGAAGAATCTGCTCTCGAACGCGTTCAAGTTCACGGCCGAAGGCGGCGTGCGGCTCAACGTTTCGGCCGCGCTCGGCGGCTGGGGCGGCGATCATCCCGTGCTCAACAGCGCGCCGGCCGTGATCGCCTTCGAGGTGTCGGATACCGGCATCGGCATTCCCCTGGAAAAGCAGAAGCTGATCTTCGAGGCGTTCCAGCAGGCGGATGCCGGCACCAGCCGCAAATATGGCGGCACGGGCCTCGGACTAGCCATCAGCCGCGAACTCGCAAGCCTGCTCGGCGGTGAAATCCATCTGAAGAGCGCGCCCGGCAAGGGCTCGACCTTCACGCTGTATCTGCCGCTGAAATATTCCGGGCCGACGATCGCGCCACGCACCCTGGGCCCGCAACAGCAATATACGCCCTCGCCGGCGTTGCAGACCTCGGTCCAGGAGCCGCGCGTCATCGAGCAATTGTCCGACGACCGGCTCGACCTCGAGCCCGGCGACACCATTCTGCTTGTTGTCGAGGACGACCCGCATTATGCGCGGGTGCTGATCGATCTCGCCCGCGACAAGGGCTTCAAGGTGCTGGTGGCCGCGCGCGGCGCCGAAGCGCTCGAGCTCGCCAAGCAGTACCAGCCGGCCGCGGTCTCGCTCGACGTGTTCCTACCGGACATGCTGGGCTGGACCGTGCTGAGCCAGCTCAAGCACAATCCGCTGACGCGGCATATCCCGGTGCAGATCATCACGCTCGACGAAGACCGCCAGCATGCGCTGGCGCGCGGCGCGTTCTCCTTTGTCAACAAGCCGACCACGACCGAGGGCGTCAGCGCCGCGCTCACGCAGATCAAGGAGTACGCGAAACCGCGCCGCAAGCGGCTCCTGATCGTCGAGGACAATGAGGCGGAGCGGATGTCGATCCGCGAGTTGCTGCATCACGACGACATCGAGATCGTCTCGACCGACACCGGCGCGGGTGCGCTCACCACCTTGCGCGAAAGCCCCTGCGACTGCGTGGTGCTGGATCTACGCCTGCCCGACATGAGCGGTTTTGAGGTGCTGGAACACATCCGCAATGACGACGAGCTCTCCGGTGTTCCCGTCGTGGTCTTCACCGGGCGGGAACTTTCCGCCGAAGAGGATGCGGAACTTCACACCATGGCGCGCAGCATTGTCGTCAAAGGTGTGGAATCGCCGGAAAGGCTGCTGGACGAAACGTCACTGTTTCTGCACCGTGTGATCACGGAATTGCCGATCGAGAAGCAGCGAATGCTGGAGAGGCTCAACAGTTCCGACGAGGACCTGGTCGGCAAGACGGCCCTCCTCGTTGACGACGACGCGCGCAACATTTTCGCGCTGTCGAGCGTTCTTGAACGGCGCGGCATGAAGGTGCTTACCGCCACGACCGGCAGTGAAGCCGTCACCCTCGTCGAATCCAACCCTGCAATCGCGATCGTGCTGATGGACATCATGATGCCGCAAATGGACGGGTACCAGACCATCGGCGCCATCCGGCAGAACCCGTCCTTTGGACGCCTGCCCATCATTGCCCTGACCGCGAAGGCGATGAAGGGCGACCGCGAGAAATGCCTGGAGGCTGGCGCCTCCGATTATCTCGCAAAGCCCGTCAACACCGAACAATTGCTGCTCGCCATCCGCATGTGGCTGCATCGCTGATCCCCAGGACTTGAATGCCAGGACTCAATGATCGAGCATGAAAAGATAAACATCCTTCTGGTTGACGATCAGCCCGCAAAACTGCTCGCCTATGAAGTCATCCTGAAGGAACTCGGCGAGAACCTGGCCGTCGCCACCTCCGGTCGCGAGGCGCTCGAATACCTGCTCAAGAACGAAGTTGCCGTCATCCTGGTCGACGTCTGCATGCCCGAGCTCGACGGCTTCGAGCTGGCTGCCATGATCCGCGAGCATCCGCGGTTCCAGAAGACGGCGATGATCTTCATCTCCGCGATCCAGGTCTCCGACATCGATCGCCTGCGCGGCTATGCGATGGGCGCGGTCGACTATGTTCCCGTGCCCGTGGTGCCGGAAGTGCTGCGCGCCAAGATCAAGGTGTTTGCGGAACTCTATCGCAAGACGCGGCAGCTCGAACGGCTCAACACCGAGCTCGAGGACCGCGTGCGTGCGCGCACGGCGGAGCTGGAGAAATCCACCGTCCAGCTCGTCGAGAGCGAGCAGCGCCGCACCATGGCGATCGCCGCCGGCAAGATGGGCTCCTGGGACTGGGACTGGATCAACGGCGACTGGATGTGGGACGCCGGGCAGTATCGCATCTTCGGCGTCGATCCACTCACCTTCGATGTGACATCGGACAACGTCCAGGCGCTGTTGCATCCGGACGATATCGACGGCTTCCAGAAGATCATCGCGCATGTCGAGAGAGGCGTGCGGACCTATGAATCGGAGTTCCGCGTCGTTCGTCCCGACGGCGAGATACGCTGGTGCGTCGGCTCGGCGGCCGCCACCATCGACAAGGGCGGCCGCGTCGTGCGCCTTTCCGGCGTCACCATCGACATCACCGAGCGCAAGCGCGCGGAGGAGCGGCAGAACCTGCTCGCACGCGAGGTCGACCACCGCGCCAAGAATGCGCTGGCGCTGGCGCAATCCATCGTCCGGCTGACGCGGGCGAACGAAGTCAAAGATTACGTCCAGGCCGTCGAGGGCCGGATCAGCGCGCTGGCGCGGGTGCACACCATCCTGTCGCTGTCGAACTGGGAAGGTGCCGAGATCGGCAATCTGGTCTCCGAAGAGATCTCGCCCTATTCCAACAGCGGCCAGATCGAATGCCATGGCGGCGAATTGCGGTTGCTGCCGGCGACGGCGCAGACATTGGCGCTCGCGCTGCACGAGCTCGTCACCAATTCAGCCAAATATGGCGCGCTCTCGACCTTGTCCGGCCGTCTCAAGATCAGGTGGGATGTGCGCGCCGACATGCTTCAGCTCCTCTGGGAGGAGCGCGGCGGACCGGCGGTAGAGCAGCCGGTCTCTCGTGGCTTCGGCACGCGTAGCGTGATCGCCAGCATCGAGACGCAGCTCGGCGGCAAAGCGGAATTCGACTGGCGCACGGAAGGCCTGATCTGCCGGCTGTCAGTCCCGCTGCCCCAGACCACGCCGGCGCGCGACAGCACCTTCCACCATCAGACCACGCCTGCCAGCCAACGCGCCATCGAGCAGGCGTTGCGCAGCGCTTGAAGGGATCAGTGGCTGATCATCCAGGGGCGCGCCGTTGGGAAGCCCTTGGCGCCGCTCCTGGTCTTGGTCACCAGCCGCGCGGGCTTCTTCTTGTCGGAGCAGCAGCCGCAACCGGGGCCGTGCGAAGCCTTGTATTGATCGAGCGTCTTCGGCGCATGCGCGCTGCGCTCATTGATGGCGATCGCCTTCTTCTTGTCTGATGGCATGCAGAAGAAGTTCGGCGCGGTGAGGATCACCCGCGGCGATGACGTCTCGCAGCGCGGGCAGTCTTGCGGATCATCGCATTCCGACATCGGCCGCATGTCGGTGAAGGGGCCGCAATCGTCACAGAGATATTCGTAAACTGGCATCTTGTTTTCCTGCGCAATTCTTTGAGTAGATCCCGCGATGGGTGCGGGGCGGCCAAAACGCAGCCGTCCCGCACCCTTCGCGCAGGGATTCAAATTTGGAGCATCACTTGTCAGGCGAGAGCGGCATCTGGATATCGCCCTTGATATGTTTGATGGGACCCGCTGCCGACGGCATGATGTCGAAATCGAAGATTTCCGTCGGCAAGAAGAGCGTGGCGCAGGCATTGGGCACGTCGACCACGCCGGAGATGTGGCCCTCGCATGGGGCCGTGCCGAGGATCGAGTAGGCCTGCGCGCCCGAGTAGCCGAACTTCTTCAGATATTCGATCGCATTCAGGCAGGCCATGCGATAGGCGATGTGGACGTCGAGATAATGCTGCGTGCCGGCCTCATCGACCGAGATGCCTTCGAAGATCAGGAAGTCCTTGTAGTTGGGCGTGATCGGCGACGGCTTGAAGATCGGGTTCTTGATGCCGTATTTGGCAACGCCGTCCTTGATGACGTCCACCTTCAGATGCAGCCAGCCCGCCATTTCGATGGCGCCGCAGAAGGTGATCTCGCCGTCGCCCTGGCTGAAGTGCAGGTCGCCCATCGAGAGCCCGCCGCCCGGCACATAGACCGGGAAGTAGATCTTCGAGCCGCGCGACAGATCCTTGATGTCGCAATTGCCGCCATGCTCGCGCGGCGGCACGGTGCGGGCGCCCTCCGCGCCCACCTTGGCCTTGGCGTCGCCCTTGGCGCGGCCGGCATGCGCGGTCGGCGCGAATGGCGGATTGGCGAGACCCGGAACGCGTGTCGGATTGGTGGCGATCAGTGCAGCCTCGCGCTCGTTCCATTTCGCCAGCAGCTTCGGATCAGGCAGACAGCCGATCAGGCCGGGATGGATCAGGCCTGCGAAATTGACGCCGGGGACGTGACGCGAAGACGTATAGAGGCCCTTGATGTCCCAGATCGACTTCTGCGCCAGCGGAAAGTGATCGGTCAGAAAGCCGCCGCCGTTCTTCTTGGAGAAGAAGCCGTTAAAACCCCACATGCTCTCCTTCAGCGGGCCGACATCAAGCAGGTCGACGACCAGGAGATCGCCGGGCTCGGCGCCCTTGACGCCGATCGGGCCGGAGAGGAAATGCACGATCGACAGGTCGATGTCGCGCACGTCATCGGCGGAATCATTGTTCTTGATGAAGCCGCCGGTCCAGTCATAGGTCTCGATGATGAAATCGTCGCCCGGATTGACCCATGCCACGATCGGCACATCCGGATGCCAACGGTTGTGGATCATGTCATTTTCATAAGCCGACTTGGTCAGATCGACCTTGATCAGTGTCTCTGGCATCAAAAGCTCCCCTTTTTACAAGCCAATATGTGAAGGTTCAGACGGACAGATATTTCGAGACTTGGGCGGCATCGACGGCATCGCGCGGATCGTCGCGGACGATCTCGCCATTCTCGATGACGAGGACGCGGTCAGCGATGTCGAGCGCAAAACTGAGCACCTGCTCGGAGACCACGATCGACAGCCCGCGCTCGTCGCGGATGCGTTTGAGCGTCCGCGCCATGTCCTTGATGATCGAGGGCTGGATGCCTTCGGTCGGCTCATCCAGCAGCAGCACTTTCGGTTTGGTCGCGAGCGCGCGCGCAATCGCGAGCTGCTGCTGCTGACCGCCGGAGAGATTGCCGCCGCGGCGTCCCTTCATCTCGAGCAGCACAGGAAATAATTCATAGATGTCGCCGGGCACTTCCGAGCCGCCGGACACGACGAGCCCGGTCTCGATGTTTTCCTTCACCGTCATGGTGGAGAAGATCATGCGGCCCTGCGGCACATAAGCGAGGCCCTTGGCGACGCGCTCATAGCTCTTCAGCCCGACGAGCTCGGCGCCATCCATGGAGACCGAGCCGCTTTTCGCCGGCAGGATGCCCATCAGTGATTTCATCAGCGTGGTCTTGCCCATGCCGTTGCGACCCATGATCGCGACGATCTCGTTGGGCGCGACGGAGACGTTGAGGCCATGCAGCACTTCGCTCTGGCCGTAGGCGACGTGAAGGTCCTGGATTGCCAACATGCGAAGCTCCTACGACTGAATGCTTGTCTTCACCTCTCCCCTTTGGGGAGAGGTCGGCGCGAAGCGCCGGGTGAGGGGGATCAGGTCCCACGAGAGAGCGTTACCCCTCACCCGGATCGCATCTGACGATGCGACATAGCCGATGCTGCGCATCGGCGTTCTTGAGAACGGCCGCCGAAGGCGGCCTACGCCTCTCCCACAGGGGGAGAGGTGGACCGTGCACGCCGCTGCAGCTTGAACAAACATCATCATCGCTCAGTGCCCCAGATAGACTTCGATGACTTTCGGGTCGTTCTTGACCTTGTCCATCGTGCCTTCGGAGAGGATCTGGCCCTGGTGCAGCACGGTTACCTTGTGGGCGATGTCCTCGACGAATTTCATGTCGTGCTCGATCACGAGCACCGAGCGATCCTTGATGATGCGGTTGAGCAATTCGGCGGTCTTGGCGCGCTCGGAGACGCTCATGCCGGCGACGGGCTCATCAAGCATGAGCAGGTCCGGGTTCTGGATCAGCAGCATGCCGATCTCGAGCCACTGCTTCTGGCCGTGGCTCAGGAACGCTGCGTAGGTGTTGAGACGGTCCTTCAGGAAGATCATCTCGGCAACGTCCTCGATCCGTTCCTTCACCTCTGTGTCGCGCTGGAAGGTGAGTGAGCCGAACACCGAGCGGCCGCGCGGGAACGAAATCTCCAGGTTCTCGAGCACGGTGAGGTCCTCGAACACCGACGGCGTCTGGAACTTGCGCCCCACGCCGGCCTGCACGATCTCGTTTTCCCTCATCCGCGTCAGCTCCTGGCCGCGGAACTGGATCGAGCCTGACGTGGCTTTGGTCTTGCCGCAGATCAGGTCGAGCACCGTGGTCTTGCCGGCGCCGTTCGGGCCGATGATGACGCGGATTTCGTTCTCCTCGACATAGAGGGAGAGATCGTTGACCGCCTTGAAGCCGTCGAAGGAGACGGTGAGGCCGGAGACGGCGAGGAGAAAGTCCTTGGGCTGATGACCGACGAGCATGATGTCCTCCTCACTCCGCAGGCGCGCCGTCGGCAACCGAGCTGTCGGTCCAGCCCGCCTTGCGCGACGCCAGCAATTTGTCGATGCGCGGCTGCACGTAATCGGCCCAGATGCCGGCAAGACCATCCGGGAAGGCGATCACGACGGCAATGAAGAGCGCGCCGAGGCCGAACAGCCAGAGCTGCGGGAAGGATTCGGAGAGCGAGGTCTTGGCGAAATTGACCAGCAGCGAGCCATAGACCGCGCCAAAGATCGAGGTCCGGCCGCCGACCGCGGTGTAGATCACCATCTCGATCGAGGGCACGATGCCGACAAAGGACGGCGACATGAACCCGACTTCAAGTGTGAACATGGCGCCGCCGATCGCCGCAAAGATCGCGGCTATGCTGAAGGCGAAGATCTTGAAATTGGCGACGCTGTAGCCGGAGAAACGAACGCGGTCTTCCTGGTCACGCATCGCCACCAGGATGCGCCCGAGCTTGGTCAGGCGAATGAACTGCGCCACGAAGATGCAGCCGAACAGCAGGACCACCTCGACGAAATAGAGGATGAACTTGGCGTGGTCGGTGCGGATATCCCAGCCGTGCAAGGTACGAAGGTCGGTGATCCCGTTGACGCCGCCGGTATAGCCCTGCTGGCCGATGATCAGGATCGAAAGGATGGCGGCGATCGCCTGCGTAATGATCGCGAAATAGACGCCACCGACGCGCCGCTTGAACATCGCGGCGCCGATGATCAAGGCAAAAAAGCCGGGCACCAGGATGATCGCAGCAATCGTGAGCGGAAAACTGTGGAACGGCTTCCAGAACAAGGGCAGCGAAGTGATCTGGTTCCAGTCCATGAAATCAGGGATGCCGGGCGTCGACTGAATCTTGGTGTTCTCCACGCTGGACGCTTCGAGCTTCAGGTACATCGCCATGCAGTAGCCGCCGAGGCCGAAGAACACGCCCTGCCCCAGGCTCAAGATGCCGCCATAGCCCCAGCACATCACGAGGCCAATCGCGACAAAGGCGTAGGTGAGATATTTGGCGACCAGGTTAAGGCGGAACACATCCAGCGTCAGCGGCAGGATGATAATCAGCAAGAGTGCCAGCGAGACGAAGCCGATCAGTTCGGAGCGGTTGAAAAAGCGCGAGTTGATGATCATTGACCCAAGCTTTCTTGTTTTTATTTGCGGACCTTCAGGGCAAACAGGCCCTGCGGCCGCACCATGAGAATGCCGACGATGGCAAGCAGCGTGATGACCTTGGCCATCGACCCCGACAGGAAGAATTCGAGCGTCGAGTCCGTCTGCGAGATGGTGAAGGCGGAGGCGATGGTGCCGAGCAGCGAGGCCGCGCCGCCGAACACGACGACCAGGAAGGTGTCAACGATGTAGAGCTGGCCCGCGGTCGGCCCGGTCGAGCCGATCATGGTGAAGGCCGATCCCGCGACGCCGGCGATGCCGCAGCCGAGGCCGAAGGTCAGGCGGTCGACCCGCTCGGTGTTGATGCCGACTGCGCCGGCCATCACGCGGTTCTGCACCACCGCGCGCACCTGCTTGCCCCAGCTCGACCAGAACAGCACATAGGAAACGGCGATCGTGATCAGGGTGGTCAACGCCATCACGAACATGCCGTTGATCGGGATCTGGATGGAGTCGGTGGCCTGCCAGGAACCCATCATCCAGTCCGGCAATTCGACGCCGACTTCGCGGGCGCCGAACACCGAACGATAGGCCTGCTGCAGGATCAGGCTGAGGCCCCAGGTCGCCAGCAGCGTATCCAGCGGGCGCTTGTAGAGACGCCGTATCAGCGCCCATTCGACCAGCATGCCCAATGAGCCCGAGGCTATGAATGCCAGGGTCATCGCGACGAAGAAGTAGCCTGGGAATAGCGAGGGCAGAAATTGCTGGAAGGCGTTCGACGTCATCCAGGTGACGTAGGCGCCCAGAATCATGAATTCGCCATGGGCCATGTTGATGACGCCCATCTGGCCGAAGATGATGGCGAGCCCCAGCGCCATCAGCACGTAAACGGAGAACAGGATCAGACCCGCAAAGCCCTGCATCGCAAAGATGGCGCCGAGATCACTGATCGAATAGTCACCGAACATGAAGCCGTTCTCCGTCCATGGTCGCACGCCACGCACTGCGCGCGACGTCAAGATCGGGGCGTGGACCGCAAGGTCCACGCTGTCGTTCGTGATGAAAGGAAGCGTCAGGCGACGCCGATCCCTTACTGGTAACCCTTCGGGAACGGATCCGGCTCGACGAGATCGGCGGTCTCGTAGATCAGCTCGTACTGGCCATCCGCCTTCGCCTTGCCGACGCGCGTCTTCGACCAGAGGTGATGGTTCTCGTGGATGCGGACGTAGCCTTCCGGCGCGCCCTTGAACTCCACGCCAGGCGAGGCGGCGGCGATCTTGTCGATGTCGAAGCTGCCGGCTTTTTCCGCGGTCAACTTCCACAGCCACGGGCCGAGATAGGCAGCCTGGGTGACGTCTCCGATCACGGTCTTCTCGCCCCACATCTTCTTGAAGGCGGGCACGAAGGCCTTGTTGTTGGGATTGTCGAGCGACTGGAAATACTTCATGCAGGCAAAGGCGCCTGCGATGTTCTCACCGCCGATGCCGTCGATCTCGTCTTCGGTCACCGAGATCGTCAGCAGCGTCTGCTTCGACAGGTCGATGCCGGCCGCCTTGAGCTGCTTGTAGAAGGCGACGTTCGAGCCGCCGACGATGATCGCGTAGATGACGTCGGGCTTGGTCAGCTTGATCTTGTTGATGACCGAGTTGAACTGGGTGTGGCCGAGCGGGAAGTATTCTTCACCGACCACCTTGCAGCCCTGCAGATGCGCCTCGATGTGCTTGCGCGCGATCTTGTTCGAGGTGCGCGGCCAGATGTAGTCGGAGCCGAGCAGGTAGAAGCTCTTCGCGCCCTTGGTCTTGTTGACCCAGTCGAGGCCGGCGATGATCTGCTGTGTTGCTTCCTGGCCGGTGTAGATGACGTTCTTGGACTGCTCGAGGCCTTCATAGAAGGTCGGGTAATAGAGCATGCCGTTATATTGCTCGAACACCGGCAGCACCGCCTTGCGCGAGGCCGAGGTCCAGCAGCCCATCACGGCCGCGCATTTGTCGTTGACCAGAAGCTTCTTCGCCTTCTCGGCGAAGGTCGGCCAATCCGACGCGCCGTCCTCCTGGATGAACTTGATCTTGCGGCCGAGCACGCCACCGGCGGCATTGATCTGATCGATGGCGAGCTTTTCCGCTTCCACCGAACCGGTTTCCGAGATCGCCATGGTGCCGGTGACGGAGTGAAGGATGCCGACCGTGACTTCAGTGTCGGTTACCGCGAGGCCGGTGGTGTTGACCGCGGAAGTTGCGGGAGTGTCGGCCCAAGCCGTCCGCGGCAGCATCGAGATGGCCGGCATTGCCGCCATTCCCATCAGAAGTTTGCGCCGAAGCGGCGATTTCAGGCCCCTTTTGATCTCGTCTGACATGAGCACCCCATCTGGTTCGAGGACACGCTTATTGGTCAGGCGAGGTTGCCCAAATTTGTGCACTGCACAGATACGCAAGATCGCGTATATTGCACCGCAAAATAGCGACGTAGGTTTGGCCCGGGTCTTGCGAGTCCGTGAGGTAGTCGCGAACGGGTCGGGAGTTTAAGGAAAGTGGCAGGGCGGCAGCGGATAGACCGCGTCAGGCGCCAATATAATCAATGGGTTGCCAACCAGACGCTGGAAGATTACGCGCTGCGCTTCACCGCCAAGAGCGCGCGGCGCTGGTCCGCCGCACGCGTTGCCAATACGGCGCTCGGCGCCATCTCTTTCCTCGCCCTGGAGGCCATCGGCGGCACCATTACCCTTAATTATGGTGTCACCAACGCCACGGCGGCCATTCTGGTCGTCAGCGTCATCATTTTCGGCTGCGGCCTGCCGATTGCCTATCATGCCGCAAAATGCGGCATCGATATCGACCTGCTCACCCGCGGCGCGGGCTTTGGCTATATCGGCTCGACCATCACCTCGCTGATCTATGCCTCTTTCACCTTCATCTTCTTTGCGATCGAGGCTGTCATCCTCGCATCCGCTCTGGAGATGTGCTTCGGCATTCCGCGCCCGATCGGCTATCTCATCAGCGCGGTCGTGATCATTCCGCTGGTGACGCACGGCATTACGCTCATCAGCCGCTTTCAACTTTGGACGCAGCCGGCCTGGGTGGTGCTGCACATCCTGCCCTTTGCCGCGATTGCTTATGCCAATCCGCACTCCTTCGCCGAGTGGACGAAATTCGCCGGCGAGCATGGCAATCCGGATGGCCATCTCGATTTGTTCCTGTTCGGCGCTGCGGCGTCGGTCGTGTTCTCGCTCGTCGCACAGATCGGCGAGCAGGTCGACTTCCTGCGCTTCTTGCCGCGCGATCGCCGCACCACCTCGCGAAAGGCGTGGTGGATCGCGCTGCTCAGCGCCGGACCGGGTTGGATCGTGCTCGGCTCGCTCAAGCTTCTGGCTGGCTCGTTCCTCGCCTATTTCGCGCTGATGCATGGCGTCTCGACCGAACATGCCGCCGAGCCCGCCAGCATGTATCTCGAAGCCTTCCGCTACGTGCTGTCGCAACCGGATCTGGCGCTCGCACTCACTGGCACTTTCGTCATCCTGTCGCAGCTCAAGATCAACGTTACCAATGCCTATGCCGGCTCGATCGCCTGGTCGAATTTCTTTTCGCGGTTGACGCATAGCCATCCCGGCCGCGTAGTGTGGTTGGTGTTCAACGTGCTGGTCGCGCTGCTCTTGATGGAGATCGGCGTCTACAAGGCGCTGGAGCAGACGCTGGCGCTTTATTCCAATGTTGCGATCGCCTGGGTCGGCGCGCTGGTGTCCGACCTCGTCGTCAACAAGCCGCTTGGGCTTCGCCCGCCGCATATGGAGTTCAAGCGGGCGCATCTCTATGACATCAATCCGGTCGGCGTCGGCGCGATGACAATCGCGACCATCGTCTCGATATCGGCGTTCTATGGCGTGTTCGGCCCGACCGCGAAGGCGCTGTCGGCCTTCGTGGCGCTGACGGTCGCCTTCGTCGCCGCCCCGCTGATCGCCTGGGCCACCGAGGGCAAATACTACATCGCACGCAAGCCGAAGAAGGGCTGGCAGAACATCGAATCCATCCAGTGCTGTATCTGTGAGCATCATTTCGAGCCGGAAGACACCACCTCCTGCCCGGCCTATGCAGGCCCGATCTGCTCGCTCTGCTGTTCGCTCGATGCGCGCTGCCACGATCTCTGCAAGCCGCATGCGCGGATCCAGGCGCAGATCTCCGATACGCTCGGAAAATTGCTGCCGCAACCGATCTACGCCAGGATCAATTCGCAGCTCGGGCACTATCTCGGCGTCTTCGTGGTCTCTGCCGGCCTCGTCGCGCTGACGCTCGGTCTGATCTACCTGCAGACATCAGCGGTTGCGCCGGGCGACAAGCTCCTGGTCTCGGACGTGCTGTGGAAGGTGTTTTTCGCGCTCGCCCTCATCATCGGTGTGGTGGCGTGGCTGTTCGTGCTGGCGCAACAAAGCCGACGTGCGGCGGAAGCCGAAACCAGGCGGCAGACCACGCTACTGATCCAGGAAATCGACGCGCACAAGCGCACCGACGCCGAATTGCAGCGCGCCAAGGAAGTTGCGGAATCGGCGAACCTCGCCAAGAGCCGTTATGTCGTCGGCCTGAGCCATGAGCTGCGCTCGCCGCTGAATGCGATCTCTGGCTACGCGCAATTGCTGGAGCAGGACTCGACCCTGAACACCAAGCCGCGCGATCAGGTGCGCGTGGTCCGCCGCAGTGCGGATCATCTCTCCGGCCTGATCGACGGCATCCTCGACATCTCCAAGATCGAGGCCGGCCGGCTTTATCTCTCGCGCGACGAGGTGCGCCTCTCCGAATTCCTCGACCAGCTCGTCGGCATGTTTCGCTTGCAGGCCTCCGCCAAGGGCGTCGATTTCGTCTTCAAGCGGCCGTCGGTGCTGCCGCTCGTGGTCTACGCCGACGAAAAGCGGCTGCGCCAGATCCTGATCAACCTGCTCTCGAATGCGATCAAGTTCACGACGAAAGGCAGCGTGCAGTTCGTGGTGCACTACCGCAGCCCCGTCGCGGAGTTCGAGGTGATCGATACCGGCCCGGGCATCCAGCCTTCTGATCTGGAGCGCATCTTCGCGCCCTTCGAGCGCGGCGCGCTTGGCGTGTCGCAGCCGCAGACCGGGACCGGCCTTGGGCTCACCATCAGCCGGCTGCTCGCCGGCGTGATGGGCGGCGACATCAAGGTGGCAAGCGCGGTTGGCCATGGCTCGACCTTCAAGGTGAAGATACTGTTGTCGGAAGTCACCAACCCGACGCGCCACGCGCCGGTGGAAGCTCCGGTCGCCGGCTATCTCGGCCCGCGCAAGACCATCCTCGTCACCGATGACGATCCGGTGCAGCGCGACCTCCTGCGCGAGGTGCTGACGCCGCTCGGCTTCATTTTGCTCGCCGCCCCCGACGGGCCCGGCTGTCTCGCGCTGGCGCAGCACTGCCGGCCGGACCTGTTCCTGCTCGACATCTCCATGTCGGGGATGGACGGCTGGAAAGTGGCGGAGACCTTGCGCGCGGAAGGCCATCACCAGGCCCGCATCCTGATGGTCTCTGCCAGCGCGCTGGAAGCACATGGCGCGCCGCTGGCGCAACCCTATCACGACGGCTATCTGATGAAGCCGATCGACATTCCGCGGCTGCTCGAAAGCATTCGCCAGCTTCTGAAGCTCGAATGGAAATACGACAGCGACGAGATCATTGTGCCGCGCTGGCAGGTGGAAACCGGTTCGCGGCCGCCGGTGAAGCATGTGGAAGAGCTGATCGGCCTCGGCCAGATCGGCTATATCAAGGCGATCCAGGTGAAGCTGGACGAGATCGGCAGCGCGCATCCCGAGCACGCCGATTTCGTCTTGCAGATGCGCGGCTTGGTCGATCGCTTCGACCTCGATCAGTACATGGCAACCCTCAAGACCTTGCACTCGTATGATCACTGAACCCAAAAAGCGCGACGTCGCGCTCGTCGTCGACGACTCGCCGGAGACGCTGCGGCTATTGACGGACGCGCTCGACGGCGCCGGCATGACCGTGATGGTCGCACTTGACGGCGCCGCTGCCATGCGCATCGTCGATCAGATCACGCCCGACATCATCCTGCTCGATGCCGTCATGCCCGGCATGAACGGTTTCGAGACCTGCAGCCGGCTGAAACGCGATGCCGGCTTGAGCAATGTGCCCGTAATCTTCATGACGGGCCTCGCCGAGACCGAGCATATCGTGCGCGGGCTGGAAGCGGGCGGCGTCGATTACGTCACCAAGCCGATCGTGATCGAGGAGATGCTGGCGCGCATCCGCGTGCATCTGGCCAATGCGCGGCTGACGCAGAGCGCGCGCGCCGCGCTCGACGTCTCCGGACGCTTCCTGCTGGCGGTCAACCGCGCCGGGAAAATCATGTGGTCGACGCCACAGGCGCAAAAGTTGCTCGCCGATCATTTTGCGGCCGGCGGCAGCGAGGAAATGGTGTTGCCGGAACCGCTGCGGGAGTGGCTGGAACAGGCGCAACAGGGCAAGGCCGGCACCAAGGCGCAGGCCGCCTCCTTCCCCGAGCATCCGGAGCTGAAGCTCTATTACATGGGCAATGCCGGCCCGAACGAATTCCTGCTGCGGCTCGCGAAGGACACCAGCGCCGGCCTGCCCGCGGAGTTCTCCAGCGAGCTGGGCCTCACCACGCGCGAGGGCGAAGTGCTGTCCTGGCTCTCCAAGGGCAAGACCAACCGCGACATCGCGCAGATCCTGGGCTTGAGCCCGCGTACGGTGGACAAGCACCTGGAACAGATTTACGCGAAGCTCGGCGTGGAGAACCGGACCGCGGCAGCGGCGATCGCCACGAATGCGGCGCGGAAGAATACGTAGGGCTAACATACAACAGCCGCCGCAAACTGTCGTCCTGGCGAAAGCCGGGACCCATTACCCCAAGCAGCAGTTATTTATCGTCATTGCGAGCGAAGCGAAGCAATCCATGTCGCCGCTTGTTGAGACATGGATTGCTTCGTCGCTGCGCTCCTCGCAATGACGAGGCGACAGTGCGGCGCAACAGCACCTATCCGGGGTAATGGGTCCTGGCTTTCGTCAGGACGACAATGCGGCGCCGCCGTGCCACGCACTCACCCATACACAAACGCCTTGTCGTCCAGATCGATCGCGGGAAATTCGCGCTGCTCGGTCCAGTAATCCTGGCTGTGCTGCCATTCGGCCTTGTCGCCGCGCCGGGGCAACAGATGCATGTCGCGCATCAGATAGTTCGGGTTGAAATTCTCCGGATCAATCCATGACAACAGCGGCATATTGTGGTCTTCCGGCCGCAACGCGGGCGCGACCTTGCGCACGCCTTTCTCCTTCATGTGCGCGAGCAGCCGGCAGACGAACTCCGCGACGAGATCGGTGCGCAGCGTCCAGCTGGCGCGGAAATAGCCGAACACCCAGGCCATGTTCGGAACGCCGGTGAACATCATGCCGCGATAGGTGACGGTTTCGGCGAAATCGAGCGGTTTGCCGTCGATCGCAAAATCGATGTCGCCGAGGATCGAGAGATTGAATCCGGTGGCGGTGACGACGATGTCGGCCGGCAACGTCTTGCCGGATTTCAGCAGGATACCGTCGGCGACAAAGCGCTCGATCTCGTCGGTGACGACGGAAGCCTTGCCGTCCTTGATGGTATGGAAGAAGTCGGCATCGGGCACAAAGGCGATGCGCTGGCGCCATGGCCGGTAGCGTGGCGTGAAATGCGTGGCGACATCGTAGTCCGGACCGAGGATGGCACTGATCTGGCCGATCAGCTCCTTCTTCACCTGCTCGGGCTCGGCGATGCAGCGACGCGTGAAGGCATCCTGCTCATAGGTGATTTTTCGCCGCACGATCTCGTGGATCCATTCCTCGTCGACCTGTAGCCGCCGCAGCTCCTCGGCGATCTCGATCGCATTGCGACCGAGGCGGAAGAAGGTCGGCGAGCGCTGCAGCATGGTGACATGCGCGCATCTGTCGGCGATGTTGGGAATCAGCGTCGCTGCCGTCGCGCCGGAGCCGATCACCACGATCCTTTTGCCTTCGGTGGCGAGATCATCGGGCCAGGTCTGCGGATGCACGACGCGGCCCTTGAAATCGCTCATGCCCTGCCATCGCGGCGTGTAGCCTTCGGAATGGCGATAGTAACCCTGGCACATCCAGAGGAAATTCGCCGATATCGTGACGCGCTCGCCGCTATCGGTCTTCTCGGCCTCGATGGTCCAGAGATTTTCTTCGCTCGACCAGCTCGCGTTCAAGATCCGGTGCTTGTAACGGATGTGTCGGGCGAGATCGTTGTCTTCGATCACCTCGCCCATGTAGGCGCGGATTTCTGCCGCGGTCGCAATCGGCGGCCCGATCCATGGCTTGAAGCTGTAGCCGAAGGTGTGGAGATCGGAATCAGAGCGGATGCCCGGATATTTGTGCGTCCACCAGGTGCCGCCAAAACTCTCCTGGGTTTCAAGGATGACGAAGCTGGTTCCGGGAAGCTTCGTTTTCAGATGATAAGCGCTGCCGATGCCGGAGATGCCGGCGCCGACGATCAGCACGTCGAAATGCTCAGTGGCCTGCGAGGCGGACGCGAATGTTCCGCGGGCGGTCTCTACGTTCATTTTAATTTTGTTCCTTGGGGTTTTGCCCAAAAGGTGACCGCAATGCCTGTTACGGTCAAGCTCGCCTTCGCGCGTGCGCGATAAATCAAACAGCGTTTAAAGCACAAATCCCCATTGCCGCGCGGTCGACAAAATCCAGTCGCGATACAGCGTCAGCGGCGTCACGCCGGTGAGCCCGCCGCAACCCGCGCTGCCATTCGGCCCCGTCGACCAGCTCACGACGCCGATGATCGCAGGCGCTCCCTCCTGATCCTCGAACACCGCCGCGCCGGAATCGCCGGTGCAGGCGCCAAGCGCGGCCTGCGTGCCCTGCCCGGCCGGATCGACCAGACGAATTTGCAGCGTGCCGGGCTTGCCGGTCGCGGTGAGCGCCGCCGAGCGGATCACGCCCGCGCTCTTGCCATCGCCGCGGATAGTGACGCCGACGCCGGCGATGGTAAAGCGGTTGCCGGGCTCGAGCGGCGACTGCGGCGTGCCGAGGCGCGCCGGTGTTTTTCCTTTGGCCGGAATTACCAGGCGCAGCAGCGCGACATCGGCGGTGGCGCGATGCGCCAGCATCTCCTGCATCCTGAAGCCCGGATGGATGGCAACGGCCTTCACATCCTGCAACTCGGGCTTCCTGTCGGCGTCATACTGCACGATCTTGTAGTCAGAGCCGGGCTGCACGCAATGCGCCACGGTCAGCACGAGCGACGGCGCGATCAGGCTGCCGGTACAGAAATTGCCGCGCGAGCCGATGATGGTGACGACCGAACGGCTGATGGCGTCGGGCGCAGGCGCCGCGCCGCCGACGATGGCGTCGGCAGGCATTGGCGATAGCAGCGTGGCGGCGATGACGGCAGGCAGGATTTTCATGGGCTTTAGCCATAGCCTGCACGATGTCCGGCGCCAAGCTGCGTGGCGGGCTGGCGTCGATGTGTTCCACGTGTTAGCCGGTCTCGCGGCGATATTCATGATCTGAGGGTTCGATGATCGAGGCGGTGATCTGGGATTTCGGCGGGGTGCTGACCACCTCGCCCTTCGAGGCCTTTGCGCGGTTCGAAAAGGAGCGCGGCTTTCCGCTCGACATCATCCGCCGCACCAATGCCGCCAATCATCTGGAAAACGCCTGGGCCAGGTTCGAGCGCGCCGAGATCGATGTCGACGCCTTCGACAAATTATTCGCGGAGGAATCGCGCGCCTTCGGTGCGGAAGTTTGCGGCAGGGAAGTGTTGCCGCTATTGCAGGGCGATCTCAGGCCGGAGATGGTCGAGGCGCTCAAGCGCGTAAAGGCGCAGTGCAAGACCGGCTGCATCACCAACAACCTGCCCGCCAACGCCATCGGCAGCACGTCCGGCCGCTCGCTTTATGTTGCCGAGGTGATGGCGCTGTTCGACCACATCATTGAATCCGCCAAGATCGGCCTGCGCAAGCCCGATCCGCGCATCTACCGGATGATGATCGACGCGCTGAAGGTCGATCCGGCGAAGTGCGTCTATCTCGACGATCTCGGCGTCAACCTGAAGCCCGCGCGCGAGATGGGCATGACCACGATCAAGGTGGTGAGCGCGGCGCAGGCGCTGGCGGAGCTCGAGGCCGCGACGGGGCTCAAACTCGGCTAACGCCTCATGTTTCAAGCTGCTGGATAGTCAGGTTGGCGTAGCGTATGCGTATGCTCAATTCACGCCCGAGCGCGGACAACAGCTTGATCGCAACATCAGGCTGCTCGCGAGACAGCTGATCGAACGATTCGGCGCTGAGAGCAAAGCCGGTGAGATCCTCATCGACGGTGGCCGTCGCCGAACGCACGCCGCGATCGAGCAGTGCAAGCTCTCCGATCACAGCGCCGGGCGCAAAGGTCGCAAGCCTGATATCGCCGTCACCATGGACAATATGGACGCTCGCACGGCCTTTTGCGACGAGATACAGCGTAGAGCCGGGATCGCCGCTACGAAAGACGACATGCCCCTTCGGCCAGGCAACGGCTTCGAGGTGATGGCGCAACCGCTCGATCTGGTCGGCGCTGAATTCCCGAAGCAGCGGAAAATCATCGAGCGTCAGCGCCGATGACGATACCACGACCGTCTCCCGCAGCAGATCGTCCTCCGCCCATTCGATCGCACGATCGACATCGGGAAAGAGGCGATCGTGCTGAAAGATATCGGCAAGGCGCGCAGCCATTTCCGTGCGGCTGGAGAGAACCAGTGCGAGCTTCACGCTCCGCGCGCGAAGTGCGGCGTCGATATCGCCGAGGATACGCGCGCCGGTCGAATCGATCTCCGTGACGCGCCGCAAGTCGAGCAGCAATGCCGATGTGCCGCTCGTGGTCTCCTTGTCCACGAATTGGGCCAGCAGATCCGCGGTGCCGAAGAACAGCGCGCCTTGCAATTCGATCGCCAGCACCGAGCCGCCGCGCTGATGCAGTATGTTGAGCTCTGCCGGACTGCGGAAACGGCGCGAGCGCACGGTGTCGCAGCGGTAGGTTCTTCGGATGTTGGACCTGCTCATGCGCAGCGCGAACAGCAAGATCGCGAGCAGGATACCGATAAACACCGCAAGCACGACATTGACCGCGATCGACAGCAGCGAAACAAACAGGCAGATGCCGAGATCGAGCGCGACGGCGCCGCGCTGCGGTGTACCCGGGGCGAGCAGACGCCCTGCCAATTGCCAGGTCCACGGCTCTATATGCTGGATCGCGACCACCATGATCGTGGCCGACAGCGCCGCTCGCGGGATATAGGCGAGCACTGGAAACAGCAGTGTCGCCGCCAACAGAACGACCACGCCGTTGACGATGACCGAAAGCGGGGTTCTTCCGCCGAAGGCGCGATTGGCGGCGCTCGGTCCGATGTTGATGCAATTGGTCAACCCGCCAAAACTCGCCGAGATCGCGTTGGCGATGCCAAGCCGGACGAGGAGGTTGTTGTCGCCCGCGCTCAATTCGCCCGGCAGGCTGGTCAACTTGGCGCAGAGCAGCGCATCGATCGACGCGATGACGGCCAGCGCCAGTGCGCCCGAAACGATGACAGCCCAGGAATGCGCGAGCGGATCCGCCACGAGCAGTCCGGAGAAGTCGACCAGAACAGCGCGCATGGCGGCACTCGCCGTCAGGCGGCCGATGACGGGACCCAGCCAGTCGCCGAAGCCGGCGACGACGAGTGCATAATAGGCGACGATGCCGCAGCCGAGCCCGACCAGCAGCGGCGGCACCCGGGACGTGAAGCGCCGCGCGTTCCACATCGCGGCAAACGTCACGACGGCGACCACGAGGCTGAGCGGCCGCGTCTCTCCGAGAGCCGAGAAGACATGCGTAAAACGTACATTGTGTTCATAACCCAGTGCGTTGCCAAGCTGCGCCAGGAAAAGCAGCGACGCCGCCATGTTCTGGAAGCCGGCCATCACTGGATGCGGGGCGAACTTGATCAGCGAACCGAGCCGCAACAGCCCGAAGAGCGCCTGCAGCAAGCCTCCGAGCAGGACGATGGTAAAGAACACGAGCAGCGTCGCCGCGACATCGGGCTTGCCGTCGATCATGGGCGCGCGGCCCAGCAGCGAATGAAGCAGCAGCCCCAGAAAGAAGGTAGTCGTTACCCGCGGAGCGTAGACGCGCGTGGAACGATCGCCGAGCAGGACACAGACAAAGCCAGCGATCGCCGCCGATGCCAGCCCAGCCATCGCTCCATAGGCGAAATATTCATCGCCCAGGGACACAAAGGCAAACATGCCGGAGGCCATTGTCAGCGGGATTGCGACCGCCGATGAAATCAGACCGGCGACAATATCACTCCTCGCCGTCTCGAGATTGAAGAGCGGCCGTCCCGACAAATTCGCCGAGGCATCCATGCCCGTATCACTCCGCCGCAGCCGCGATTCGTTCAGGAAAAGCTGCCGCAAGTGCTGAACGCTCGGCTTTCAGCACGCCGCGCTCGGTGATCAGGCCGGTCACCAGCCGCGCGGGCGTGACGTCGAAACCGTAATTCACCACCGGCGAGCCCTCGGGCACGATTCGCACGGTCTCGATCCGGCCATCGGCGGTGCGGCCGGTCATATGCGTCACTTCTTCGGCGCCGCGCCGTTCGATCGGGATCTGCGTGACGCCGTCGGCGACGGTGAAATCGATGGTCGGCGACGGCAGCGCGACATAGAACGGCACGCCATTGTCATGCGCGGCGAGCGCCTTCAGGTAAGTGCCGATCTTGTTGCAGACGTCGCCATTGGCGGCGACGCGGTCGGTGCCGACGATCGCGAGGTCGACCTTGCCGTGCTGCATCAGATGGCCGCCGGTATTGTCGGGGATCACGGTGTGCGGCACGCCGTGATGGCCGAGCTCCCAGGCGGTGAGCGAAGCACCCTGGTTGCGCGGACGGGTCTCGTCGACCCAGACATGGATCTTGATGCCGCGCTCATGCGCCAGATAGATCGGCGCGGTCGCCGTGCCCCAATCGACCGTCGCGAGCCAGCCGGCGTTGCAATGGGTCAGCACATTGACGACTTCGCCCGGCTTCTTGGCAGCGATCGCCTCGATCAACGCAACGCCGTTCTTCGCGATGCCCTGGTTGATCGCGACATCCTCCTCCGCGATATCGTCGGCGCGGGCATAGGCGGCGTCCGAGCGCGCCGACGGCGGCAGTGGACGCAGCATGCGGCGCATCTCATCCAGCGCCCATTTCAGATTGATCGCGGTCGGCCGTGTCGCGAACAGTCGGAGATATGCGCGCTCAATCGCCGGGTCCGACTTGTCGTCCCGCATGGCAAGCGCCATGCCGTACGCCGCGGTGGCACCGATCAGGGGCGCGCCGCGCACCACCATGGTGCGGATGGCGTCGGCTGCGTCCGCGACACTGGCCAGCTTGAGAAACACGAATTCGTGCGGCAGCCTGCGCTGATCGATGGCATCGACCGACCAGCCGTCCGCCGAACGCCAGATGCTGCGAAAATGCTTGCCGTCGACCTTCATGGCACGCCTATCTCGCTTGCCGTCCTGAGCCCAAGCACCCTTCCCGCGACCGCGTCGAGCTTCTTCAACAATTCGCCATCACGCGCCTCGGGCGCAGTAATCAACGCGGTATCGAGCGCGCGGTCGGAGCCGATCGGGCAGGCCTCATGCTCGCGCGGAAAATCTTTCGCCAGCCGCGCCACCAGCGCTTTCGCCTTGTCGGCGTTGGTAGTCAGCACGCGGATGATGTCCTGCACCGTCACCGCGTCGTGATCCGGGTGCCAGCAATCGAAATCAGTCACCATCGCCACCGTGGCGTAGCAAATCTCGGCTTCGCGGGCGAGCTTGGCCTCGGGCATGTTGGTCATGCCGATCACGGAATAGCCTGACGTCTTGTAGGTCATGCTCTCCGCATAGGTGGAGAATTGCGGCCCCTCCATGCAGACATAGGTGCCGCCGCGCGAGAATGCGATGCCTTCGGCTTCGGCGGCGGCAGCGAGATGAATGCGCAGCCGCGGCGAAACCGGATGCGCCATCGAGACATGGGCGACGCAGCCTCTGCCGAAGAACGAGCTCTCGCGCTTGTGGGTGCGGTCGACGAACTGGTCGACCAGCACGAAGGTGCCGGGCGGCAGCTCTTCCCTGAACGAGCCGCAAGCCGACAGCGAGATCAGGTCGGTGACCCCAGCGCGCTTCAGCACGTCGATATTGGCGCGGTAATTGATGTCCGAGGGCGAGAGCCGGTGGCCCTTGTCATGCCGCGGCAGGAACACGATCGGCAGCCCTGCGATGGTGCCATGCCGCACCGGCGCCGACGGCTCACCCCAGGGGCTTTTGATCGCCTCCTCGCGCGCATTTTCCAGACCGGGCAGATCGTAAATGCCGGAACCGCCGATAATGCCAAGAACCGCTTTAGCCATGCTCACCCCGCTGACGCAGGAGGAGCTATGCCAGTTTTGAGGCGAATTTGGAACAGTGCTCCTCGGTGTCGTCCTGGCGAAAGCCAGGACCCGTACCGCGGAATCTCTCGATTGTGACTGATCGCAGTCCCGACGACCAGTCTTCGCCAAGCTGCTCCCTGGGGTAATGGGTCCTGGCTTTCGCCAGGACGACATCGACGAGAGAGTGCGTCGGCCCTACGCCGCCTGCGCGAGCTGGCCGGCGACCAGCCGCTCCAGCGTCTGCACCGACTGGAAATTCTCCGGCGTGATCTGGTCCTGCGGGATCATGAAATCGAATTCGGCTTCGACACCCAGCATCAGGTTGACCATGTCCATCGAGGTCAGGCCGGCGTCGACGAGCTTGGTGTCCGGCGCGATCTCGGCCGTGATGGCGTTCTGCTCGAGGATCGATTTGACCAGGGCAACGATGCGGCCCTGAATGTCGTTTGCGGCGTGCATGCCAATCTTCCCGTCACTTTACGTTAATGCGCGATGCGCTTGATCCGGCCCCTTGTCATATAGCGCGGCCAATGTTGAAAAACTGTGGTGAGACTTAGCGTAAATCCTGCTTCTCATTTTAACGCTAACGCGATCGCCGAAAATCGGCCCTATCGAAATACGGTAGGTTAACCGTCGATTTCGAATCGAGATCGTTTACCCTGAATTTCATCGACGCATTTGAATTAAATCCATAGCCTTGGGGTCCAATCGCAAACAATCGGACCATCGGCGTGCATCGCAATTCGCATATGGCGGAGATGCAAATCGATAAACCCCGGAGGCGTCGACCATGAACGTCCAGGAAGCGGCTATTCGTCAGCAGGCCGAAGGCAGCGAAGCCACGCTGCTCGATCGCGGCCTCACCTTCGCCGAGCGCTCCGCGACGGTTGCCAAGGCCGCAGCAGCGGAAGCCGAGGAGGTCGACCAGAAGGGACGCTTCCCGAAAGCCGCCATCGATGCAGCGCGCGAGCGCAAGCTGCTCGGCGCGCAGATCCCGGTCGAGTTCGGCGGCTTCGGTGCCTCGATCTTTGACATCACCGAGATGTGCTACGCGCTCGGCCGCGCGTGCTCGTCATCAGCGATGATCTTTGCCATGCACCAGACCAAGGTGGCCTGCCTGGTCCGTCACGGCGGCGGCAGCCAATATCACGAGGCGCTGATGCGCCGCGTCGCGTCGGAGCAATTGCTGCTGGCCTCCTCGACCACCGAAGGCAACAACGGCGGCAATGTCCGCTCCTCCGCCGCCGCGGTCGAGCACAACGACGCCGAGATTTCGCTCATCCGCAACGCCACCGTGATTTCCTACGGCGCCGAGGCCGACGGCATCGTCACCATCGCCCGCCGTAACGCAGATGCGGCCTCCTCCGACCAGGTGCTGCTCGCGATCACCAAAGAGAACTACACGCTGGAGAAGAGCCTCGCCTGGGAGACGCTGGGCATGCGCGGCACCTGCAGCGCCGGCTTCGAGCTGAAGGCGAAAGCTTCCGCCGAGCAGATCTTCCCCGAGGCCTATGAAAAGATCCATGCCCAGACCATGACGCCGGTCGCGCATCTGTGCTGGTCCTCGGTCTGGGCCGGCATTGCCGCCGCTGCCGTCGACCGCGCCCAGCGCTTCATCCGCAAGGCCGCACGCGGCGCCAACGGCCAGATGCCGCCCGGTGCGGCGCATTTCACTGCGGCCAAGATGTCGCTGGCAAAGCTGCGCGCCATCATCACCGCCAATCTCGACAATTACGCCAACCGCGAGCACGACGACCGTGCGCTGTCGGCGATCGACTTTCAGTCCTCAATCAACCTGCTCAAGGTCGAGGCGTCCGAGCTTGCGGTGCAGACCGTGATGAGCGCGATGCGCGCCTGCGGCCTTTCCGGCTATCGCAATGACGGCGAGTTCTCGGTCGGCCGGCTGCTCCGCGACGTGCTGTCGTCGCCGCTAATGATCAATAACGAGCGTATCCTTTCCAACATTGCCACGTCGAGCCTGATGAGCGGCGTGCCGACCTCACTACGCGATTGAACATAACGAAAAGCAGATAACAGGAAGACCAGCGATGAATGCCCCAATTCGTACTGAATCGCCTGAACTCGCGCCGCACTCGGCTGATCCGCTCGATCATCTCGCCGATGTGTTGTTTCACAAGATGGGCATCGACGGCGTCTATGCCCGCACCGCGCTTTATGAGGACGTGGTCGAGCGCCTCGCCGCGTTGATCACGCGCAACCGCGAGCCGAATACCGAAGTGATGCGCTTCCCGCCGGTGATGAACCGCGCGCAGCTCGAGAAGTCGGGCTACCTGAAGAGCTTTCCGAACCTGCTCGGCTGCGTCTGCGGCCTGCATGGCACCGAGCGCGAGATCAACGCCGCGGTGAGCCGTTTCGACGCCGGCGGCGACTGGACCACGTCGCTGTCGCCTGCCGATCTCGTGCTGTCGCCGGCCGCCTGCTACCCCGTCTATCCGATCGCGGCCGCCCGCGGCCAGTTGCCCAAGGGCGGCCTTCGTTTCGACGTCGCGGCTGATTGCTTCCGCCGCGAGCCGTCGCGCCATCTGGATCGCCTGCAATCGTTCCGGATGCGGGAATATGTCTGCATCGGTACGCCCGATGACGTCTCCGATTTCCGCGAGCGCTGGATGGTGAAGGCACAGGCGATCGCGCGCGACCTCGGCCTTGCTTTCCGCGTCGACTATGCCAGCGACCCCTTCTTCGGCCGCGTCGGCCAGATGAAGGCGGTGAGCCAGAAGCAGCAATCGCTGAAGTTCGAGCTCTTGGTGCCGCTGCGCTCGGAAGGGCAGCCGACCGCCTGCATGAGCTTCAACTATCACCAGGCGCATTTCGGCACGACCTGGGGCATCCAGGACGCGGGCGGCGAGCCGGCACACACCGGCTGCGTCGCCTTCGGCATGGATCGCCTCGCGGTTGCGATGTTCCACACCCACGGCACCGATCTCGCCGCGTGGCCGACACATGTGCGCGAAATGCTCGGCATGGCGACGCATGCGACCGCCCATGGCGAAGGCTGGCGGTAAAGCTTGCAGGTTACGTCCGTGAACGCCCCGAGGCCGCAAATCCGGTGCCGTGAAATCAGCGAGGCCGATCTCGATCGCGTCGCTGATCTCCTGACGCGCGGCTTCGCCGGGCGTTCGCGTGACTACTGGATGCAGGGGCTAAAGCGCCAGGCGGCGCGGCGCGACGTGCCGCAGGGCTATCCGCGCTTCGGCTACAGGCTGGACCACGAAGGCGCGCCGGTCGGCGTGCTGCTCTTGCTTTACACGCTGCGCCCCTGCGACGGCGAGCTTGCCATCCACTGCAATCTGTCGAGCTGGTATGTCGAGCCGGCGTTCCGCAACTATGCGCCGATGCTGACCAAGATCGCGCAGCGCCACAACGAAGTCACCTATTTCAACATCAGTCCCGCGACCTGGACCTGGCCGATCATCGAAGCCCAGGGTTTCCGCGCCTATTGCAAGGGGCTTTTCTTCTCGTTCCCGCTGCTGTCCCGGCCTGCGCCGGGCATGACGGTCGAGATCGTCTCATCCAATGCGACCGAGATCGAAGGCCTTCCGGCGTCCGACGTCGAGCTTCTGGCGCGGCATGCCGCCTATGGCTGCCTCAGCCTGGTCTGCCGTACCGCAACCGACGTCAAACCTTTCGTGCTGCTTCCGATGCGCATCCGCCGCGGCTGGATTTCACCGCCCGCGATGCAGCTGATCTATTGCCGCGATGTCGCCGACTACGTCGCCTGCGCGGGCGCGATCGGCAAGGCGCTGCTGCGGCAGGGCAAGATTTCCGTATTCTTCGACGCCAATGGGCCGATTGAAGGCGTCGCCGGCTTCTACACGGAGAAGCGCGGCCGTAAATATTGCAAGGGCCCGCACCGGCCGAGGCTGGCGGATCTCAGCGATACCGAGCTGGTGCTGTACGGGCCGTAGGCTCTCTCCACATCGTCATTGCGAGGAGCGTAGCGACGAAGCAATCCAGACCGTCACCGCGGCGACAGTCTGGATTGCTTCGCTTCGCTCGCAATGACGACTGATAGACCTACGCCGCCAACCGCTTGGCATGCGCGAAATCCCAATACAGCTTCCTCGCCCGCGTATAGAACCGGCCCGGCGCAAGCTGCCGATCATCGATCCGGATCACCGGGGCGACCTTGGCAAAATTGCCGGTCGAGAAAACCTCGTCGGCCTTCTCGAAATCCTCATAGCGCAGCGTCTTCTCGATCACGGTGACACCGTCGCCGCGCAGAAGATCGATCACCCGTTGCCGCGTGATGCCGTTGAGGAAGGTGCCGTTCGGCGCCGGCGTGTAGACCACGCCATCTTTCGCCATGAACACATTGGCATTGCCGAATTCGGCGACATTGCCCAGCATGTCCAGCATCAGGCAATTGTTGAAACCGCGCGAAGCCGCCTCGATCAGTGCCCGCGAATTGTTCGGATAGAGGCAGGCCGCCTTGGCGTCGACCGGCGCGGATTCGGCGGTCGGACGGCGGAACGGCGACAGCGTGATCGCATTCCCCGTCGGTTGCGGCATCGGCGCCTCATAGATGCACAGGCACCAATTGGTGGTCTCGGGGTCGAACAACACGCCGCCGCCTTGGCCATGCTGCGCCCAATACATCGGGCGAATGTAGAGCTCGGCGCCCGGTGCAAAGCGCGCGATGCCTTCGCGGGCGAGGCCAATCCAGGTCTCGGTATCGACCAGCGGCTGCAGGCGGAAATTAGCCGCCGACCAATTGACCCGCGCGCAGTGGCGATCGAGATCGGGCGCCACGCCCTCGAAGGCACGCCCGCCATCAAACACGGTGGAGGCGAGCCAGGCCGCATGCGTGCGCGGCCCCATGATCGGCGCGTTGCCCTCGTGCCAATTGCCTTCGAAAAAGGTCCAGGTCTGCGAATAAGTGATGGGTTTTACGATTCCCGTCATGTCGTTTATCCCTGCGGCAAGTGTGCGCCGCATGATTGTCCCAATTCCTTAATCGATTTCACTCTAGGCCCGGGCCGCAAGCGGTTCACCTGGCATCGCCGGCCATGGTAAGGTTCCTTGGTTAACCGGAACCGCCATGCCGCTCGACCCGATCGCCAAGCGATTTCTGACCATGATGGCCGCGGCCTCGCCCGCCGCACGTACGCGGCCGACCGCGGTCGAACGGCGCCTGTCGCTGGCCAAGCTGATGCAGTTCGCCCGTGCGGAAGCTGCCAATGTCACGGCGACCGACGGCACCTTGCCGGGCCCCGCCGGCGACATCCGCTATCGCCTCTACGCGCCGATCAGCGAGGACGACGCGCGGCTACCCGGCTTCGTCTTCTTCCATGGCGGCGGCATGGTGGCCGGCAGCATCGAAACCCATGACCGCGTGGCGGCGGCACTGGCGGACACGACCGGCTGCCGCCTAGTCTCGGTCGATTATCGCCTCGCGCCGGAGCATAAATTCCCCGCCGCGGTGGACGACGCGATTGCCGCCACCGAGTTTATCGCCCGCAACGCAGCTTCGCTCGGCATCGACGCGACCAGGCTTGTCGTGGGCGGCGACTCCGCCGGTGCCACGCTTGCCGCCGTGGTCTGCCAATACGCCCAGCGACAGGCGGGGCTTGCGATTGCGGCGCAATGCCTGATCTGCCCGGTGCTCGATTTCGAAGAAATCTCGCCCTCGCGCGAGGAGTTCGCCGAGGACAATCTGATCCATCGCACGACGCTGGAAGCCGATCTCACCGACTATTTGCTTGAAGGCACGGATACCGCGGATGTCAGGATCTCGCCGCTGCGCGCGATGAACCTGAAGGGCTTACCGACCGCGATCATCCACACCGCCGAGTTCGATCCCTTGCGCGACGAAGGCAACGCCTATGCGCGCAAGCTGCTCGCGGCCGGAGTGAATGTCGAGCATGTCTGCCACAACGGCATGATCCATAACTTCCATGCCATGGGCGCCGTTTTGCCGCAGGCGCGGCTGGTGCTGTCGCAGATCGGCGAGCAGGTCCGACGCGCCGTCGCCAAGTGATCGCCAAGTGATTATCGTTTGATTCAAATTTTAATTAATCAGGTCGAATTCGTTAGGGTTATCTCATCAATGTTGGCGCGAATTATTGCTCGTTTTACGCCTCACCTCTAATCAACGAAGCGCACAAAACGCATCTCTTGAGGATGCGATTGCGCTTGATTTGCAGAGGTCGACGATGCGCAACGAGACGATCGCCATTCACGCCGGCTACGAGCCCGATCCGACCACGAAATCCGTCGCCGTTCCGATCTATCAGACCGTCGCCTATGCGTTCGATAGCGCCGATCACGGCGCCGCGCTGTTCAATCTCGAAGCCGACGGCTTCCGTTACAGCCGCATCGCCAATCCCACCACCGCGGTGCTCGAGAAGCGCGTGGCCGAGCTCGAGGGTGGCGTCGGCGCGCTCGCGGTCGCAACCGGCCAGGCCGCGCTGCATTTCGCTTTCGTCAATGTCGCCGACACTGGCGGCAACATCGTCTCCGTGCCGCAGCTCTATGGCACGACGCACACGCTGCTCGGCCATGTGCTGCCGCGGCAGGGCATCACCGGGCGTTTCGCCGACAGCGACCAGCCCGACGCGATCGAGAAGCTGATCGACGAGAACACCAAGGCGGTGTTCGCCGAGACCATCGGCAACCCGGCCGGCAATATCTGCGACATCGAAGCGCTGGCGAAGGTCGCGCATCGCTATGGCGTGCCGCTGATCGTCGACAATACGGTCGCCACGCCGATCCTGCTGAAGCCGTTCGAATACGGCGCCGACATCTCGGTCCATTCGTTGACGAAGTTCCTCGGCGGCCACGGTACCACGCTCGGCGGCGCCATCGTCGATAGCGGCCGCTTCCCCTGGAAGAATCACCCCGACCGCTTCCCCGCCTTCAACAACCCCGATGCGTCCTATCACGGCATGGTCTATGCCGACCGCTTCGGGCCGACGGCCTATATCGAGCGCGCGCGCAGCATCTATCAGCGCACCATGGGCTCGGTGCTGTCGCCGTTCAACGCCTTCCTGCTGCTGCAGGGCATCGAGACGGTAGCGCTGCGCGTCGAGCGCCATGTCGAGAACGCCCGCAAGGTCGCGGAATACCTCGGCAAGGACCCGCGCGTCGCCTGGGTCAATTACGCCGGCTTCCCCGACAGCCCCTATTACGCGCTGGCGCAGAAGTATTTTGGCGGCAACTCGTCGTCGCTGTTCACCTTCGGCATCAAGGGCGGCATGGAAGCCGGCAAGACCTTCTACGATCAGCTGAAGCTGATCACGCGGCTGGTCAATATCGGCGACGCCAAGTCGCTCGCCTGCCATCCGGCATCGACCACGCACCGGCAGATGTCGGCCGAGCAGCAGCGCATGGCCGGCGTGCTGCCGGAGACCATCCGCCTCTCGATCGGTATCGAGCACATCTCTGACATCATCGAGGACATCGACCAGGCGCTGGCGAAAGCGAGCGCGCGGCCCTCGCTGCAGGCGGCGGAATAGACTTAACGAGAAGCGAACATGGCGCTCCCGTTCGACAAGCCGATTGCAAGTCCCGCGCTGGCGCCGGCCTCGAGCGAACCCGAGCGCGCCGGCCAGGGCGAGCTCACGATCGCGCTCGTCAACAACATGCCCGACAGCGCGCTGAAGGCGACCGAGCGGCAATTCATGCGGCTGGTGCAATCGGCCGCCGGCAAGACCCGCGTCCGCTTCCATTGCTTCGCGCTGCCCACAGTAGCCCGCTCCAAGCAGGCCAAGGACCATATCGAAAAGGACTATGTCGATATCGCCGAGCTTCATCGCCTGCATATCGACGGGCTGATCGTCACCGGCGCCGAGCCGCTCGCCGCGACACTGCCGGAAGAGCCCTACTGGCGCGAGTTCACCGACCTCATCGACTGGGCGCGGGCCAACACGCGCTCGGCGATCTTGTCGTGCCTCGCCGCGCATGCGGCCCTGCTGCATCTGGACGGCATCGAACGCAAGCGCCTGCCGCAAAAATGCTCCGGCGTCTATGATTGCGCCAGGACGGCCAATGACTGGCTGACGAACGACCTGCCGGCCTCGATCAAGGTTTCGCATTCGCGCCTCAACGAGGTGCGCGAAGGCGATCTCGTCGAGAGCGGCTATCAGATCTTGACCCGCTCCGAACAGGCCGGCGTCGACATCTTTGCGCGCGACTTCGACAGCCGCTTCATCTTCTTCCAGGGCCATCCGGAATATGACGCGCTGTCGCTGCAGCGGGAATATATGCGGGACATCGCGCGCTTCCTTGCGGGCGAGCGGAAGGATTATCCGGCTATCCCGGCTTCCTATTTCGATAGTGAGACCGAAGAAGTGCTCGCCGATTTCGAACAGCGTGCGCACGCCCACCGCAAGGTCGAGATGGCCGCCGAGCTTCCCGGTCTGACGCTGCGTCAGGGCGTGCCGGCAGGTGGCGCAGCCACCACCATTTTCCGCAACTGGCTCGATTTTCTCGGGCAGGACGCACGCGTCCAGCCGCCCGAATCCGTTCGAAAGTAACCGCGCATGCAAGCCGATTGGTCCGCGATCAAGGCGCGCGTCTCCAACCGCCTCGCCCGCCATCTCTATGCGACGCCGCTCGTCTTGTCCGGCCATGATCCGATGGTGAGCTTCACCTTCGACGATATTCCGGACACCGCGGCGAAGATCGCAGCACCAATGATCGAGGAATATGGCGGGCGCGCTACCTTCTACGTCGCCGGCGGCCTGCTCAACCAATGGTCCGGTCACTGGAACGGCGCCGACGCCGATGACATCATCGGCCTGCACGGCAAGGGCCATGAAATCGCCTGCCACACCTTCACGCATCGTCGCACGACCGATCTCGACGCCGACACCATGGCGGAGGAGATCGAGCTGAACCGCCGCTTCCTGGAGGGACTGGACTCCTCGATCCGGCTCGATAATTTCGCGCACCCTTACGGTTCTGTTTCGGTCTCGCGCAAGAGCCAGCTCGCCGGAACATTCCGCTCGGCGCGGAGCATACTGCCCGGCGTCAACAGCGGCAGCATCGACCTGCACTTCCTGCGCGCGACGCCGCTGGTGAACCAGCATATCGACGCAGACGACATCGATCGCGCCTTCGACGAGGCGGTAGAGACCGGCGGCTGGCTGATTTTCTACGGCCACGACATCGCGGCCAAGCCAAGCCCCTATGGCTGCACGCCGCAACTGCTCCGCCATGCGCTGGAGGCGGCGGCGAAGCGCAAGTTGCCGATTGTGACAGTCGCGGAAGCCCTGCGCCGCGCCGAAGCATAGGAATCTTCCTTCTCCCCTTGTGGGAGAAGGTGGCGCGGACGAAGTCCGCGACGGATGAGGGGTTCTCTCCGCGAATGCTACTGAGAGAGCTTCGCTCGCGGAGAGAGACCCCTCACCCGGATCGCTACGCGATCCGACCTCTCCCACAAGTGGAGAGGTGCACCGTCAGTGCCGCATCAGCTCAATCTAACCTCACGAAATCTTCGCCGGCGCGCCGACATATCCCATGAACAGGATGAGGCCAGTCTTGTCGTCGCGCAGCGCGAAGACGAATGGCTTGTCCACGACCATCTTGATGTGATCGGTCGCGATCTTGATGCCGCGTGTCGTCATCACCGCCGTCGCTGCGGCACCCTCGGTGCCCTCTTCATTCACGCGCAGCTCGATCTTCTGGAAGATGCGCGCGATCTCGAGCGGCGCATCTGAAAATCCCTGCAAAGCGCGCGGCGAGTGACGCGCCAGGAACAGCCCCATCGTGTCCAGCGGCTGCAGCAATTCGCCCGAGGCCGAGAGTTTCAGCTTCGGGATCGCAATCTCGCCGCTCTCCGCATCAAAGCCCCTGCCGTCCAGCCAGCTTGATACCGCGGCGAACTCCAGCGGCTGGGCCGGCGCTGACTTGGTCGTGGCGACGACGAGCTTGAAATTCTCGTTGGCATAGCCGAGCTCGGCCGCAATGAAGCGATCGTCCTGCCGGAAACGGAACTCCGTTACCTTCGAATGCATCATCTGAACGTCCACCGGCTTGCCGGATGTCGTCTGGAACGGCGCCGCCACCGTGCGCGACGGCTCGAACGGCACCTGCCATTTATCCTTGAAATAAAGCGCGTTCAGCGCCACGAGGCCGAGCGTCTCCGGCGCCTCGTCGAGGATCTGCGGGATCAGATCATGAGTCTTCTCCTTGACCCATGCATTGATGCGGTCGATCACCTTGGCATCGCTGAGCGTGTCGACCAGCACGTCTGCGCCGGCGCCGGACAGGGCATACATGCCGAGCTGCTTCGGCTTGGTCACGCGATCGAAGGCGACGAGGTTGGCCATCACCATCGGCCCGTCCTTGCCGCTCTGGCGGATGATGGCGGAAACGCTGTTGCGCAAACTGGCGAGATCGCCAAGTTCCTTGCGGCGCACGGCGTGCTTGAAGCCGAGGGCGCGATGGATCGCCGAATGCATCACCGGACTACCGCCGAGATCAACCAGGGAGAGGATCGCGGCGAGACTCGCCGGCGAGACCACCACATGGCCGGTGGCTTCCGCGCCATCCCTGGCTCCAAGCGGCTTGTGGGAGGCGAGATAGCGCATCAACTGCTCGCCGAGGCGAAGTTGCGCGCCCAATACACCATCGTCGCCGGCGGTCGCGGCCGCGTCATCGGTGACCAGCACATCCGCCAGCGAAGCGTGGCTCATCAAGCCCGCGATCACGCCGAGGCCGCCTTGCAGAAGCCAGCGTCGCTCAACCCACATCTGTTTCATGGTATCGCGCCCTAAAAAGCCCGCCGATCGTGCGGGCGTGCCTGACGCATTCGATCATATCATTCCTGACGGCGAATGTGATCCAAATCACGGCGCGAGGCAGCGCGGGAATCCGGCGCCAAGCAGGCGAAGTTGTGAACCGCGCAATCTGCAATGGACTTGTGACAACGGCACCTCTACTGTCCCGGCCTCGCCCGAACCAACCAGATTTGAGATGTCCGTTCCCGCCAACGTCCCGGCCCGCAGCGATGCCCTCGCCCGTGACGCGCTCAGCCTGCTCAATTCGGTGTTCGGCCTCACCGCCTTTCGCGGCGCGCAGGAAGAAATCATCCGCCATGTGACGGATGGCGGCAACTGCCTGGTCTTGATGCCGACCGGCGGCGGCAAGTCGCTGTGCTATCAGTTGCCTTCGCTGCTCCGCGACGGCTGCGGCATCGTGGTCTCGCCGCTGATCGCGCTGATGCGCGACCAGGTCGCGGCGCTGCTGGAGGCCGGCGTCAACGCCGCGGTGCTGAACTCGACGCTGTCGTTCGAGGAGGCTTCCGAAGTCGAGCGGCGGCTGATTGCCGGTGATCTCGACCTGCTCTATGTCGCGCCCGAGCGCCTGCTCACGCCGCGCTGCCTATCGCTGCTCGCACAAGCCAACATCGCGCTGTTTGCGATCGACGAGGCGCATTGCGTATCGCAGTGGGGGCATGATTTCCGCCCGGAATATGTCGGCCTGTCGGTGCTGGCAGAGCGTTTCCCCAACGTGCCGCGCATCGCACTCACGGCAACTGCGGACGCGCTGACGCGCAAGGAGATCGTCGAGCGGCTTCAGCTCACAGGCGCGCCGCAATTCGTCGCGAGCTTCGACCGTCCCAATATCCGTTATGAGATTGTCGACAAGCAGAACGGGCCTGCGCAATTGAAGGCCTTCATTGCCGAGCGCCATGCCGGCGATGCCGGGATCGTCTATTGCCTGTCGCGCGCCAAGGTCGAGGACATGGCGGCTTCCCTGAGCGAAGCCGGCATTCCGGCGCTGCCCTATCACGCCGGCCTCGACGCCAGTGTTCGCGCGCGCAATCAGGATCGCTTCCTCAACGAGGACGGCATCGTGATGGTCGCGACCGTCGCGTTCGGCATGGGCATCGACAAGCCGGACGTGCGCTTTGTCGCGCATCTCGATCTGCCGAAAAGCATCGAATCCTATTACCAGGAGACCGGCCGCGCCGGGCGCGACGGCAAGCCGTCCGCGGCGTGGATGACCTTTGGTTTGCAAGACATCGTGCAGCAGCGGCGGATGATCGACGAGTCGACCGGCTCTGACGCGTTCAAGCGGGTCTCGATTGGCAAGCTCGATGCGCTGGTGGCGCTGGCGGAAACCGTGCACTGCCGGCGCAGCCGCCTGCTCGGCTATTTCGGCGAAACCGCCGGTACGGTGAGTTGCGGCAATTGCGACAACTGCCTGTCGCCGCCGCGCCTCTCAGACGGCAAGGTTGTCGCGCAGAAATTATTGTCCTGCGCCTATCGCACCGGGCAACGTTTCGGCGCCATGCACCTGATCGATGTGCTGGTCGGCCGCCTGACCGAACGCGTCCAACAATTCGAGCACGACAAGCTGTCGGTGTTCGGCGTCGGCCGCGAACTCAACGAAAAGCAATGGCGCGCCGTGCTGCGCCAGCTCGTCGCGATGGGCCATCTTCGCGCCGACAGCGAGGCCTATGGCGCGCTGAAGCTCACCGACACCGCGCGCGGCGTGCTGAAGGGCGAGACCGAGGTGATGCTGCGCGAGCAGGCGCCCGGCACGCGCATCCGCGCCACCAGGACGAAATCACGCCGCGGCGATCTTGCGCCGGCAGCGAACGCTCCGCAGGGCGATGTCGATCCGGAATTGCGCACGCGGCTGCGCACCTGGCGCTCCAACATCGCCCGCGAGCGCGGCGTGCCGGCCTATGTGGTGCTGCATGATGCGACCATCGACGGCATCGTGCGCGCCTGGCCGACGACGCTCGACGAGCTGCGGGGCGTGCCGGGCATCGGTGACAAGAAGCTGGAGCATTACGGCGACGAGCTGTTGCGGCTGGTGAGGGAGCGGCGAGATTAAATCCCGCCGTCGTCCCGGACAAGCGAGGCGAAGCCGAGCGCCGATCCGGGACCCATTACCCCAGGGAGCAGTTGGGCGAAGATTCGTCGTTCGGGATTGCGATCGGGGCCAATCGAGAGATTCCGCGGTATGGGTCCTGGGTCGCGCTGCGCTTGCCCAGGACGACAGCGGAATTTGCGTCCACAGCTGCCTTCACTCACCCATTCCGGAACGCATACGCATATCCATTGAGCGCCGGGGCGCCGCCGAGATGGGCGTAGAGGATCTTCGAACCCGCGGGGAAATAGCCCTTCTGCACGAGGTCGATCATCCCCTGCATCGATTTCCCTTCATAGACGGGATCGGTGATCATGCCCTCGAGCCGCGCGCTGAGGCGGATCGCTTCCTTGGTCTCCTCGGAAGGGACGCCGTAGGCTGGATAGGCGTAATCCTCGATCAGCACGACATCATCGGCGACAATGTCCTGGCCGAGCTCAACCAGCTTCGCCGTATTCTGCGCGATCGAGAGCACCTGCGCCTTGGTCTGATCAGGCGTGAAGGACCCATCGATGCCGATCACCTTGCGCGCGCGGCCGTCTTTCGCAAAGCCGACCAGCATGCCGGCATGGGTCGAGCCGGTGACGGTGCAGACGACGATGTAATCGAAGGCAAAGCCAAGCTCCTGCTCCTGCGCGCGCACTTCCTCGGCAAAGCCGACATAGCCGAGCCCGCCATATTTGTGCACGGAAGCGCCGGCCGGGATCGCATAGGGCTTGCCGCCCGCTGCCTTCACTTCCTCGATCGCCTGCTCCCAGCTCTTGCGGATGCCGATGTCGAAGCCGTCGTCGACCAGGCGCACATCGGCGCCCATCACGCGGCTGAGCAGGATGTTGCCGACGCGGTCGTAGACGGCGTCCTCATGCGGCACCCAGCTTTCCTGCACCAGGCGGCACTTCATGCCGACCTTGGCCGCGACGGCCGCGACCATGCGGGTGTGGTTGGACTGCACACCACCGATCGACACCAGCGTGTCGGCGTTGGAGGCGAGCGCGTCGGGAATGATGTATTCGAGCTTGCGCAGCTTGTTGCCGCCGAAAGCCAGCCCCGAATTGCAGTCCTCGCGCTTGGCATAGATCTCGACCTTGCCGCCGAGATGGCCGGAGAGCCGCGACAGCTTCTCGATATGGGTGGGCCCGAAGGTGAGCGGATAGCGCTCGAATTTCTCCAGCATGATCTGATCCCGAAAATTGCTTCGATGGCGAATATCCGTAGCATTATTGATCCAAAAGGTGCTTTCTAATTTGGCAGCCCATCTGTCGATTTAATTGCACTACTTGTCTTATGTGTTAGGTTTACTTCCATCTATATCCATATTTCCGGAAGATTCTTCCATGACCGATGAGCTTGATCGCATCGACATCAAGCTGTTGCGGCTGTTGCAGACCAACGGCCGCCTCACCAATGCCGAGTTGGCCGACAAGGTCGGCGTCAGCGCCGCGACCTGCCATCGCCGTACCCAGCGCCTGTTCGAGGAGGGCTTCATCAAGCAAATTCGGGCGATGGTGGCGCCGCGCAAGGTCGGCAAGGGGGCGCTTGTCATGGTCGGCGTGGTGCTCGACCGCTCAACGCCGGAGAGCTTTGCCGCCTTCGAGCAGGCCGCCGCCAAGCTGAAATTCGTGCTCGACTGCCATCTGGTCGCCGGCGACTTCGATTATTTCCTGAAAATCCGCGTCGGCGACATGGAGGATTTCAACCGCATCCATGGCGAGCAGCTGATCCGCCTTCCCGGCGTGCGCCAGACCCGCACCTTCTTCGTGATGAAGGAAGTAGTCGACAACGCGCCGCTGGAGTTTTGACGCGCGCTACGCCGGCGCCGGCAGCAGCCTGGTGTCATCAGCACCGCCATCCGCCTGCGCGCTGCGCTCGCCAAAATAGTCCCAGGCCTTTTCGTGGCCATAATAGACGAAGGGGCCGAGCACAAAGCCGGTCGCCGACAGG
>Ga0210401_10000454_pt1 | contig 50728 bp, 42 predicted proteins | sample IncBWH32MmetaG_FD_150866 | JGI IMG/M metagenome (GOLD analysis project Ga0210401, IMG submission 150866) | Forest soil microbial communities from Barre Woods Harvard Forest LTER site, Petersham, Massachusetts, United States - Inc-BW-H-32-M | ecosystem: Environmental > Terrestrial > Soil >...
CACGACGCGGATCTTTTTCAGCTTGCCGGGGTTCAGCGCGCCGATCGGAATATACATGATGCGCCGGTTCAGGTGCGCGGCAATGGAGCGGAAAATCGAACGCGGCGGCTTGGCGGCAACATACACGACATAACGCTGCGTAGAATAGTCCAGACCGGCGAGCAATAACCGCTCAGGCTTGTTCTGCGCCACGTCGTAATCCGGATCGGACCACACGTCGATCATCCGCCGAGGCGGAAGAGTCATCAGAAATCCGCCATACTCAGCCCGGCCGATGCCAGGCCCCACCACGTGGTCGAAGGGGTGCGTTGAGTAAAATGCCATGTCCGATTCGTTCTGGTGCTCCCCCAGCCAGGTGGTCAAATATTGATAACGATCGCCGGCGTCTTCATCGAAAATGACGACGGCCGCCCCTACTTCGCCGGTGATTCGGTCAAGCTGCCGTACATAGATCTTGTTCTCGTGCCAGTTGCGGATCGTTTCCCGCAGATCAATGCCGTCGAGGATCGATGTGGTGAACGGTTCGGTTCGCATGCGCTCTTCCGACAGCATGCTCTTCGCTTTTCTCTTCAGGAAGCGGCCGTAATCCTCGATCACCAGGTCTTCGGGAGGATACGAACAGATGGCCGTGCCATCAGTTTGACGCGCCCACTCGCCCTGGACCTTTTCTTTCTTTCGGGACTTTAGAACCTTCGGCACCAGGCGCTGTTTGGGCCGCGGAAGACGCCGGCGAAGCCGAAGCTTCTTGGTGTTGATCCACACCTCTTCGCCCGACAAGTTCACAGTTTCGAGCAAATCGCTGGCGTCCTTCTGCCGCGGATAGCGGTTAGCTATCTGCCAGACTTCGTAGGCGTAATTGTCGTCGACCACCGAGCGGGCCGCGACGGTGAGATCGAAAACGCCCGCTACCAGATCGCCGTTAATAGAAGCCAGGTTGCGAGTGAATCGCGCCAGCATGCGGCGCTGCCAGTACTCTATTTTGTCGCCGGTGTTCTTGACGTATTCTTTTTCGGCCTCGCGCAGCAGATCGAATTGCACCTTGGGTCGGTCGACCAATTCGTCCGCCGTCATCTCGATGCGAAACGTCTCATACCGATCCTGCAGATACGGATACTCGATGGTGATCTCGGCCAGGCAATCGGGATGCGGATTAAGGAGCCGGAGATCAGCCGGTTTGCGGCTCCGGGGCTGGTCCTCGGGCACTTCCATGGCGTCCAGCAGGGGATCCAACAAATTCAACGATACGACCACGAAAACCTGCGCGAGCGGGTCGGTTCCTTGCAACTTCCAGGCCATGCCGGCCGCATGCGCCGTAATATCGTCGTTGCGCTCCTGCGGATAGACCCGGTACGCCTCGATGTACTTCTCCATCCCGATGTAGTGGATCGAATAGGGATCGGGGTAGGCATCCGGAAGATGCGGGCGGTCACCCGAGTCCGGTTCAATGAAAATCACTTCGGCATCCACTTCTAGAGCCGAGCGCACGGCCTCCGTGAACGGATCGCACGGTTCCACCGGAACGTAGATGGCGCGCTCTTCGTCCTGGGGGTCGGGGTACAGAATAACCGACATTTCAGGCAGCCGGGCCAGTGCTTGCAGGTACACGTCTTCGAGCGAACCGGGCAGCTCAACCGCAACTATCTTAGGACGGTCGCGCAGAATAGCGCGGCGTAGCTGGATGCTAAACTCGAGCCTTCCGGCAATGACCGGAAAATACGTGAAGTTGCCGCGCCGCAGGCTGGCGGCGTCTTCAGAGATTTTAGGCCCTTGGGACATAACGCAACGCTTCATCCCCCAAAGTTTCGAGAATCGCCGTACGCATCAAGAATCGTTCGTCAGTTAGGGTCTTCAGTGCTAAGCCATCTTCCATGCACTTCAGTTTCATGACGAAACGGGCGATGTTAATACCGTCCCGAACCGTGTAGCGCTCATCGGCCGAGTGCGCCTGCTGCAGGAAGTCGGTGACATAGTTCAAAATCTGCTCGTCGCCGAAAGGCACATTTTCCTTCAGGATGGCATACTCCTCGTGGCGCTCCGGAAAATCGATTGTGATCTGGGGTTGCAAACGCGAGTGGATGTACTCCGGCAGGTCGAACGTGGACGCATCGTCGTTCATGGTCGCCACCATGCGAAACAGCGGATGGGCCTTGATCTTGATGCCGGCCACAATCGATTCGACGTAACGCCGATTGTCCAGCAATGGCGCGAGACTGGCCCAGCTTTTCTCGCTCATGCGATTACCCTCGTCCAGGATCGCAACGCCGCCACGGACCATGGCAGTCACCAATGGAGAAGCCACGTAGCGCAGCCGGGAGGCGCCTTCAATCACCGGCGTGACCAGCAGGTCCTCAGGGCGCGTGTCCACTGTCGCCTGCATGATATAAACTTCGCGCTGCAGCCTTTTCGCCGCGGCGTATGCGAGGGTGGTCTTACCGACGCCCGGTTTACCGAGCAAGCGCGGGTTCATGGGAACATCCTGAGGATCCACCACCAGCCACGAGGCCAATAGTTGGCGCATGACCTCTTCCTGGCCAACCCAGGTTACGGTGAGTTCGTCGGGATGAGCCAGATGAAGGGTGGTCCCTTCGATCTCCACCATCATATGATTGCTATTTTACACGTCCGACGCGCTTAAATTCGCGTTGCGATGGATGTTATGCGGCTGCCGAGGTGAATTTGATGACAGTCTTGAGCGTGTTGGATGACTCGCAATATGCCATTTCAAAGGCGCGAGCCATGGGACGGCACCCAGGAGAAGGATAAAGCTGGAAAAAGATCTGCTGGACGCCATGCGGCTCGAGACGGCTGATTGTAGCGACCATCGCTGCAGCTTGATGAATGCAGGTACCACAATCAAGCCCCAAGCTCGAACAAGTTTCCGGGTTGTTCTCTATCAACAGGTCCATGTTCTTTCCGCCTTCGTACTAGGTAAAGGTAATTATTATCGTTTAGGGGAATTTTTCCTATAGTACCGGTGAGTGGTTCACGCACCTCTTTTGCGGGTATCGGGGGGTGGGGTACGCGGGGGGTGAAGTTTTACTTAAGGAATCCGCTAGTTCGTACTACGTAGGAACTGAGTTCATCATTCAGGGCGTCGTCTAAGGCTAGAAGCTTCCGCAGTTGCGGTGTCAGCCTTTCCTGAATCTCTGGACGAAGCAGTTGTTTTTGATACTGTTGCTGGGGTTTGTCCCAGCGAGCATAGAAGGCGTGCATGGCGCAGCGAGGCTTCGGCGTTCGGTTGGCCGTGCCCCCATGCCACATGTGCGCGTTCATCACGACTACGGTGCCAGCTTTGCCAGTGATCAAGCGCTCTTCCGGATGCGGGGCTTGCGGATCGCCCAAGGCTTGCTGCGGCAATTGGCCCCAGCGATGCGATCCAGGAATCATGCGAATCGCGCCGTTTTCCTCGGTAAAGTCATCCAGCATCCAGACCGTGTTGCATACCCAGTAGCCTCTCTCGTCGGGTATGGCGCCCATATCGGCGTGTAGAGGCTGCACCCAGGTGGAGTGGGGATTGGCCGAACGAGCATTCAGGCTGCTTAGCTTGAATTGGGGGCCGAGGACGTGACCGATTCGCGCCAGAATCTCCGGCATGGCGATGGCGCGCTCGAAAACTTCGCCTTTGTCGACCAGATTGGCCAGCCTCAGTGTCTGTTCCTCCTGTTTGAACTCCGATCCGGCCTGTTCGCCCTCGCTGAGAAACAATTGTTCGATCCGTTCACGCAGCTCGCCCAATAGCCGAGGTCCCATGTAGTCTTCGAGAATCAGATAGCCCTCGCGATCAAGCTGGTCGCGGTCGTCGGCGGTCATCGTTAATTCAATTGTAACCAAGCCTCTGCGCGAGACGTTGGCAAGCGCTCATTCCGCAAATTGGAGGGATTGATCAAGAGCCGCCACCAGAAGTCCGCGATGTAAACTACGGGGCCATAGGACGGCGACGCCAACGATCTTACATAATCCTGGAGTCGCCGAAATTCTCGTACCGGACCTCCAACACTCTTAGGGAGGAGCCAGGTGTGGAGTTGAATGGTACTCTGTCCCAGTGCGAAGCCCTCTAATCGAATCTCTCAAGTCAGCGCCACCTCAGTATTTCCCGCCTGAGTTTATATGTGGACTCGCGGAAATGCCCTGCCTGTTCAGATCGTTGTTACCCTGTCAGATACGCAGAACGAATATCCAAACTCATCCCAAGGACCATACAGAACCTTCCGTGTTTTCTAGACAGGTTAACCGGAATATGGCGATACGAGTACGGAAAGCCGATTAGGCTACAAACGAGTGGGACAATCGTTGGTACGCCAATGTTCCCCGAAGTTGAGCGGCTATTTGACGTGCTCGGGCGCAGCGATTGGCGCCTCAGCGCAGAAACTCCAAGCCTATCTAGCACGCCTAACTGATCCGACTCGTCATGAGGACGTGCTGGTTGAATTTGCTCCGATTCTGCGACTCCTCGACGGTGTCCAGCACGAGGTTAACGGGCATGGGGACAGCGCCGCAACGGTGGATTGGAGGATCGAAGCTCCGGGGTATCCAGTACTTCTCCTCGAGGTCAAGAATAGAATTTGGGATCTTATCGAATCGTTCGAAACGCTGGAACATCTAGATACGCACGAGGCTGTCCCTCCGCCGCGGCACGATCATGCCATGCTTTTCAGGAGTGTGCAGCACAAGTTTAAGTCTCGCCGACCGGAGGAAACAATCCAGGGTGTGTGGATTAAAACGGGTCTGATGCAAGAAGAAAAGGAGTTTCGATCTGCGTTCGACGCCCTCGAGCTCGGTCGTGTCCACGTTGCAGTGCTTGGCGATTGGGGGGAGGATGCCTACGTTGTCGCCACCGACAATACAACAGAGAAAATTGTGCTCAAGATCCTTCGCTTGAAGCAATCCACGCGGCTTGTATTTAACCGCTAACTCCACACCTGAGATTGCCTAGTCGCTGGGCTTGTTCCTCCAGCCTAATTCCGATCGGCTCCTCAAATGGCCATCGCGCTCGATATGGTCGCTGTCTTGCGGCGCAATAGTTATTGAATTACCCCAAAGCCTCTGCGCTATCCTAGTGGCTTCAGGAGTCATGAAACAGCTCGTTGTAGCTATAGGTGTGGGTGCGTTTTGTATCGTTTCGCTCGCACAGGAGCGGGACAAAGAATTGGACGATAGGGAGGCCGCGCGCGACGACTGGTTTTACAGCCAGCGCGAGTACCCGGTTGGCCAGATTCCGGCCGGCGCCAGGCTGAAGGCGATCGCCGACATCCAAAACATCCAGCGCACCGTACGAGCGCGCAGGCAGACCGCGTCCGCCGCTGGGAACAGCTTGACCGCGTCCCTTGCCGCCACGTTAGACGCTGCCAACTGGACCTCGATTGGACCGCGACCCACCGATGGCGGCTCGACCTATGTCACGGCTGGCCGTGTAAACGCAGTCGCGGTCGATCCTCGCGACAATAACACCGTGTACATCGGCGCCGCTGAAGGCGGGGTGTGGAAGACTACCGATGGCGGGGCCAGTTGGACGCCTCTTACGGACAACCAGGCTTCGCTGGCGAGTGGGGCGATCGCAATTGATCCGGCGCATCCCGATACGGTTTATGTCGGAACGGGCGAAGAGAATTTCGCGCAGGACAGCTATTACGGCGCGGGAATCCTGAAATCCACCGACGCCGGCAATACCTGGACGAATATCGTCGGGCCGTTTCTGCGAGCCACTATCGGCGCGCTGGCTATCAGCCCGAAGGACAGCAAGGTACTGCTCTGCTCCAGTAATCTCGGAATTTATCGATCGACCGATGGCGCAGCCACCTGGACCAGCGTGCTGGCGGGCACGGGCACCTCCGTCCTCTTCGATCCATCAAATGGCGATATCGCCTATGCAGCGTTAGGAAACATTCATGGAAACGCCATCAATGGTGTGTATCGGTCCACCGATGGGGGCCAGACCTGGACACTCCTCACTGGCTCGGGCGCCAATGCCCTGCCCACAGCGAACGTTGGACGCATTGAGATCGCAATTGCACCTTCCACACCCACCACTCTCTATGTCGGTATACAAAAGTCGCCGCCAAGCATGGCGGGAAATCTGCTGGGAATCTACAAAACAACGGATAGCGGTGCCACTTGGAACAACCTGAGTGCTCCCGACATTTGTGCCAGTGTGGCACAGTGCTGGTACGACATGACGATCCGGGTGCATCCTACCAATCCGGATCTCGTCTTCGCGGCCGGTTCGCTATCTATCATGAGGACGATGGACGGCGGTGTGACTTGGAATCAGCTTAGCTACATCGGCCCAAACCAGGTCCAGATCCACGTCGACGAGCACTATCTGGCATTCACACCGGATGGGAGCAAGCTATATATCGCCAACGATGGCGGCGTGTACAGCACTACCGACGTCACGAATCCAGCCGTGAGCTGGACCGAGCTGAATGATACGCTCTCGATCACCCAGTTTTATCCCGGGCTCTCCATTAATCCAACTAACGCTAGCATCGCATTTGCCGGTGCGCAGGACAACGGAACCCAGCGTTACGGCGGAATCACGAATTGGAGCTACGTTACTTGCGGCGATGGGGGCTTTACAGCCATTGACGCGGCACTTCCAGGACTAGCCTACGCTTCCTGCGATTCTATCCAGAATGCGTCGATTCCTGTCCTGAGAACGGCCAATGGCGGCAATAACTGGTCCAGAAGCGAATACGGGATCAATGCGCGGGACCGCGTTCAATTCATTCCTCCTCTGGCGATCGATCCTTCTAATCCACAAACCCTGTATTTCGGAACCTATCGGGTCTGGCAAACGCGTGATGGCGCCGGCAAGTGGGTGGCAATCTCGCCAGACCTCACGGGCGGGTCTTCCGGCGGATCGCCTACGATTAAGGCTATCGGTGTTGCGACTGCCGATCCGAACACGGTCTATGCGGGGACGAGCGACAGCAGAGTCCAAATAACCAGCAACTCTTTGAGTGGGACGGGAGCTTCCTGGACCGACCGTAGTGCCGGTCTGCCGACGCGTACCGTCACTCACATAGCCGTGGACCCGATCGATCCCGCTACGGCGTACGTCACATTCTCTGGATTTTCCACGAACAACCAAGGTCACATATTTCAGACCACCAATAGTGGCGCAAACTGGACCGATATCAGCGGCAACCTTCCCAATCTCCCAGTGAATGATGTGGTGGTGGATCCCGATATTCCCGGCACTCTGTATATCGGAACCGACGCGGGCGTGATGGTGACCACCGATGGGGGCGCTACGTGGACCACTCTCGGCAATGGATTGCCGCTAGTTGTGGTGGACTCGCTGGTTCTGCACCGCGCGTCCCGAACGCTGCGCGCAGCCACCCACGGCCGCAGCATGTGGGACATTGTCGTTCCGCTGCCTTCCTCATCGCGCCAACCGATCGTCAACTTCGTTTCGCCGAACAGCATTAACGCCGGTGGGGCCGATTTCTCGATTTCGGTTACCGGTGCGAATTTCGTCCCTGGTGCGGTGCTCCGCTGGAACGGATCGATCCGCCCGACCACGGTCATTGATAGCGGGGATCTTACAGCTCAAATCAGCGCCCTGGACATCGCTCTGGTGGGGCGGGTTACTATCGACGTGTTGAATCCGTCGCCCGGCGCAGGAGGGTCGAATTCGGTGAATTTCAACATCGGACCAGCCCCGGCAACATCTTCGCAGGCATTTGTGAATTCGGCGTATCCGACGGGCGGCAATATCCTCGCGCCCGGGAGCCTGGCGTCGCTGTATGGAACGAATCTGGCCGGCGCCACCGTCGTAGCCGACGCTGCACCTCCGTGGCCGACACGCTTGGGAGGTAGCTCGATGACGATCGGCGGAGCGAACGTACCGCTTTTTTTCATCTCGCCGGGTCAAATCAACTTCCAGGTTCCGTACTTCAATGGCGCGGGACTGACTGCGGCTAACCTGATCATCACCGAGGGAACGTTGTCCACGACCGTCACGGTCACCGTAACGCCCTACGCACCGGGAGTCTACACAACCAATTCGCAGGGGACAGGGCAGGCAGCGGCCATCATTGCTGGAACGGCGACCATTGCCGCGGCGAGCGGGGCATTCCCAGGGTCGCGACCGGCACAAAAAGGGGAGTTCGTGTCGCTGTATTGCACCGGACTCGGCGCGGTGAGGAACCGTCCGGAACTCGGGGCGCCGTCACCTAGCAGTCCTCTTCCTCTGGCCCTCACCACGACCATGCCGCTAGTCACCGTCGGCGGTATGAATGCGAGCGTGAGTTTCTCGGGACTGGCGCCCGGCTACGTCGGTCTTTATCAGGTGAATGTTCAAGTGCCTACAAATGCACCCAGCGGCGATGCCGTGCCCGTTATTCTCAACATCGGCGGAGTCACTGCGAACACAGTTACAATCGCGGTGCAATAGCGCGCCGTGGAGTTTTCAAATATTCTCGTCCGCGCCACCAACTGGGTGGGCGATGCTGTTATGTGCCTTCCGGCACTGCGCGCGATACGCGGCCGCTTTCCTCGGGCGCATATCGCCATTCTCGCCAAGCCAGCTGTGGCTGACCTGTATGTACGCGAATCCTGCGTGGATGAGGTCATCCGGTTTAACGGGAAACTCCGGCAAGTGGCGCACGAGCTGCTCTCCCGCAATTTCGATTGTGCGATCCTCCTGCAGAACGCATTCGAAGCAGCCTGGATCGCCTGGCTGGCCCGTATCCCGAATCGCATCGGTTACAATCGCGATGGCCGTGGATTGCTACTCACGCAGGCGGTGCGCGTACCCAAGCGAGGCGAGATTCCGCAACACGAACGTTTCTACTATTTGGAACTACTCCACCGAGCCGGGTTAATCGGCAGCCTGCCTGAAAGCCCAATCATTCGCCTGGAGCGCGCTGTCACAACATCCGCTCGAATTATCGGCGTCAGCCCGGGTGCGGCCTATGGCAACGCGAAACGTTGGATTCCGGAACGGTTTGCCGAGACCGCCGGGAAGCTCGCAAACGCTCGAGGCGCATCGATTGCACTCTTCGGATCGGAGGGTGAGCGATCCGTCTGCGAACAGATCGCAGCATTGCTTAACGGCTATACCGTGGTCAATCATGCCGGCCAGACCACGCTCGCGCAGTTCATCGACCTGGCTGCCGAGTGCGAGCTATTCCTGACCAACGATTCAGGCGCAATGCATATAGCTTCGGCTCTCGGCGTGCCGACGGTGGCTGTTTTTGGCGCGACGGACGACCTCGGCACCGGGCCGACGGGGCAAAAGGCGCGAGTTGTCCGCGAAGTCGTAGAGTGTAGTCCCTGCCTGCTACGCGAATGCCCCATCGATCATCGCTGTATGCAGCGTGTCAGTGCGGATCGAGTTGTGAAGGAAGCCCTCGCCTTGTTGATAGACTAAGCATCTTGGACACGCGATCGAAAATCATACCGCTCGAAGAAGCCCGGGAGCGCCAGCGCAACCAATCAACTTCTTGGCTGGCCGGTCACTTTGATCCCCTGCTAGCCGAGCATGTCCGCCGATTGCGTGAACAGGCCGCGCCGGGGCGTTTGCTTATTGTGGAGGTCACCAATCCCGAACGGCCATTGTTGCCGCAGCGGGCCCGGGCAGAACTGGTCGCTGCTTTAAGCATGGTGGATTATGTTGCGCTGGGCAACGGCGCGGGTGAGTTGCCAGGAATCGACGGCTCCCTCACCCAGCGATTCGTCGAGAATGTGCTGAGGCGTCATCGTGGGGAAGGCGTGGGATGACGGGGCCGCGGATCCTCGTCATCCGTCTGGGCGCCATGGGAGACGTAATCGCCGCGTTACCTGCGGTCGCTAGCCTCAAGCACAGCATTCCCCACTCCCGGATCACCTGGGTCGTCGAACCGAAATGGAGCGTGCTGCTGGAAGGCAATCCCTACGTCGACTCCGTGATGCATCTCGATCGCCGGACGCTCGCGGGCTTAGGAAGCGCATGGGGCAAGTTGCGCGCCGCCCGCTTCGATCTAGCTGTGGACTTTCAGGGCCTGATCAAATCGGCGCTAGTAGCCACCATCGCGCGGCCGGAACGTATTTTCGGATTCGACGCTGCGCATGCGCGCGAGGCTGCGGCCTCCTGGTTTTATTCGACCAAAGTACAAATACGGTCGCATCACGCTGTGGAACGTAATCTGGATCTGGCAGCGGCGGCCGGAGCTTCGAGCATTCTCCGAACTTTTCCTTTGCCACCGGGGCAGCCGGAAGGCCGTCTTCCGGACGGCGACTTCGTGTTAGCGAGCCCAATAGCCGGCTGGGGAGCCAAGCAGTGGCCGCTCGAACATTATTCAAAACTCGCCCACCTTTTGCGGCACGAGTGGGGCTTGCCCTTGGTAATTAATTCCGGCGAGCCGATTCGCGTCGAAGGCGCCGACTCACACGTCTCTGGGATTCCCGGGCTGATTCACGCTACACGCAGAGCCGCCGCGATCGTCGGCGTCGACAGCGGCCCCATGCATCTTGCTGCCGCTTTAGGCAAACCCGGCATCGCGCTCTATGGACCCACCGATCCTGGCCGCCACGGTCCCTTTGGCGGAACGTTCAGGGTTTTGCGAAGCTCCATCGCGGTGACGAACTACAAGAGAACTGCCGAGCCCGACGCGAGCATGCGGGCGATCACGCCGGATCAGGTCTTAGAAGCGCTGCAAGCGATCCTTCCGCCGCGATTAAGCGCTGTTAAACATGGATGAGTGTTTTTCCTAAGCCATATGCCGACCGGGTAGCTCGTCTACGCGTGGCCGCGGGATTCGTACTAGTAGCCGCCTTCGCCTGGTTTTCTCAACCCGATGTTCGTTCGCTGATCTTGGGACTGCCGGTCTCCGCGCTTGGCTTACTCTTGCGCGCCTGGGCCACCGGCCACCTTGAAAAGAACATCCGCCTGGCTGAGAGTGGGCCTTATGCCTATGTTCGAAATCCGCTGTATCTGGGAACCGCGCTGGTGGCGGCAGGCCTGGTCATTGCCTCGCGCCGATGGCTCTTGGCTGTGGTGTTTGCCGCAGTCTTCGTGCTCATTTACCTGCCCGTGATTGAGCTCGAAGAGCAGCATCTTCGCCATCTGTTTCCGGATTTCGATGCATACGCCCAGCGCGTTCCTGCGCTTTGGCCCGCTCAACGCGCTTCCAATGCCGGCGGCCATTTCCGGTGGGCTCTGTACTCACACAATCGCGAATACCAGGCGCTTCTCGGCTGGTTAGCCGGCGTGGCGCTTCTGATCGCGAAAGTTCTAGTACTCTGAATTCCCGGCTTTCCTTGTATTCTTAAGTTATGTGCGGCATCGTCGGTTACATCGGCAACAGGAAAGCCGTCCCAATTATCCTGGATGGCCTGCGCCGCCTGGAATACCGCGGATACGATTCCGCCGGCATCGCGGTGTTGAACGGGGACAACCATCTTTCCGTTCGTCGCGCCTCGGGCAAACTGCGAAACCTGGAAGAAGCGATCCGCGTAAATCCGCTGGATGGTCCTTATGGCATCGGCCATACACGTTGGGCAACCCACGGCCGTCCGACCGAAGAGAACGCTCACCCTCATCGCGACTGCACTGGCGACATCGTGGTAGTGCACAACGGCATCGTCGAAAACTATCTACAGCTCAAGCATCAGCTCCAGCTAGAAGGCCACAAGTTCTGTACCGAGACCGATACCGAGGTCATCGCCCATCTGGTGGAGAAGTATTACGAGGGCAATCTGGAGGACGCGGCGCGGAAGACGGTGAAAGAGCTCTCGGGCGTGTTCGCGCTGGCTATCATCGCCAGTTCGGATCCAAACAAAATCGTGGCTGCACGTTCAGGGCCACCGGTGGTCATCGGGCTAGGCGAGGGTGAATACTTCGTGGCTTCCGATGTGCCTGCCATATTGAGTCATACGCGCGATATGTTCTTTTTGAACGATGGCGATCTGGCAGTGCTCACACCCGAAGGCGTTCACCTGACCGACTTCAATGGCAAGCCCGTCAAGCGCCAGGTCACACACATCGTGTGGGACCCCATCATGGCCGAAAAGGGCGGCTACAAGCATTTCATGCTCAAGGAGATTTTTGAGCAGCCGCGCGCCGTCCGCGATACCGTGCTGGGACGTGTGGGCCAGGAATCGGGGCGCATTTTTCTGGACGAGATGGATATCAGCCCAAAGGTCTTCCGCGAGTTTCAGTCCGTCAAGATCATCGCTTGCGGCACTAGCTGGCACGCTGCACTAGCCGGAAAATTCATGATCGAGAAACTGGCGCGCATCCCCGTGGAAGTGGATTACGGCAGCGAGTTCCGCTACCGGGATCCCATCGTTTCCAAAGACATGCTCACCGTGGTGATCTCGCAGTCCGGCGAAACGGCGGATACTTTGGCGGCACAGCGCGAGGCCAAGCAGAAGGGTTCGAAGACCCTCGCCATCTGCAATGTTGTCGGCTCCATGATCACGCGCGATGCGGCTGGCACCCTTATGACACACGCCGGCCCGGAAATCGGTGTGGCGTCGACCAAAGCTTTCACCTCTCAACTTACGGCGCTCTTCATCCTCGCAATGCACCTAGGCCAGGTTCGCGAAGTTCTCTCCGCGGACGATTCTCTTAAGCTGGTTCAGGAACTGGTTCGACTTCCGGGCAAACTCGAGGCTATCCTAGGAAAGACCGCCATCTATGAAGAGCTAGAAAAGAGACTATCCCGCTCCACCGATTTCCTGTTTCTCGGTCGCGGCATACATTTTCCGATCGCCCTCGAGGGCGCGCTCAAGCTAAAGGAAATTTCCTATATCCATGCCGAAGGCTATCCCGCCGGCGAGATGAAACACGGGCCGAACGCGCTGATCGACGAAAATCTTCCAGTGGTTGTACTGGCCACGCGCGATCCGGAAAGCGAAGAGAGCCGTCTGCGATACGAAAAGACTCTTTCGAACATTCAAGAGGTGAAGGCACGCAACGGCATCGTAATCGCCGTAGTATGCGAGGGCGATGAAGACGAAGTGAGCAAGATCGCCGACTACTTGATCCCGATTCCCGCTACGACGGAACTACTGCTGCCGATTCTGGAGATCGTACCGTTGCAGCTGCTCGCTTATCACATTGCGGTGCGCCTGGGATGCGACGTCGATCAGCCGCGCAATCTCGCTAAGAGCGTGACGGTCGAGTGAAGCAATTCACCCACCAGATTCACATTGCGACCCGCGGCAAAGGCTTGTACGAATTTACAAGCGAGATCAGCTCGTGGCTTCAGGGCCATCCGGCCCAGACCGGCCTCGTGACCGTTTTCTGCCAACATACGTCGGCATCGCTCGTCATTCAGGAAAATGCCGACCCCGACGTTGTGGCTGACCTGGCCGAATTTTTCAGCCGGATAGTCCCCGAGGACACGCGCCTCTATCGCCATACCGCCGAAGGTCCAGACGATATGACCTCGCACATTCGCTCGGCTCTTACCCAAACTCAAGTCTCCATTCCGATCCGTAATGGAAAGCTCGCGCTCGGCACCTGGCAAGGCGTGTACTTGTTTGAGCATCGGGAGCGCGCGCACCGGCGCAGTATAGTATTGCATTTGCTCGCGGAGTAGATGTGCGAAAAGGCGCCCGTTTTATTGTGGGCGGGCTGGCTGCTATTGGATTGCTGTTCGTTTTAGTTACCCTTACGCCGATTAACTTTTGGTGGGCCAGCCGCCTGTCTGGCGCCTGGAACGACCCCGTTGGCGAGATTCTCATCGTGCCGGGCGGCGATTCCGTTCAAGGGTCTATCGGGTTTTCATCCTATTGGCGCAGCGTATATGCCGTGCGTGCCTGGAAAGAAGGCGGATTTCGGACCGTAGTGGTGTGTGGCGGAGGAGGAACCGCCGGTCAACCCTCCATCGCCGAACAGATGCGCGATTTTATGGTCGCCGAAGGAATCCCCGCCTCCGCCGTTCGCGTTGAAACCGAATCCCGAAGCACGCATGAGAATGCGTTCAAATCGAAGCTGCTTCTGGACCAGCTCTCCGGAAGGAAAGTCTTGCTCACCAGCGACTACCATATGTTTCGCGCCTATCGCGCTTTCCGCAAGGCGGGCATTGATCTCCAGCCACGTCCTTTTCCCGATGCAATCAAGCAGAGCATGTCGCGGTTGAATCGGTGGCCGGTATTCTTGGGTTTATGTATGGAGACCGGCAAGATCGGGTATTATTTCGTGCGCGGCTGGATCTGAATCCTCGCTTCCAGCCGAATCGGCAACGCTCCGTGCCGGCGTGCGCGTATTAGCGGCGCCGGATGCTTTTCTCCGAAGACGCTCGATCTCCAGCTCTCTATCAATTCGGCTCCGTCTGGCAGCACGAGTTGTGTCGCCACATCCATTGATCCGAGATGCCAAAGCTGTTCTACATCGTGATCGCCGGAAGGTCCCTTGATCTCATCGACGATGATGATGACCTCCGGTTTTTGAAACTCAACCCGGCGGCGATGGATGAAGCCCATATACCGGCATTCCGCTTCCAGAAGGTCGCGTTCGGCATTCGTCTTCCACGAGAGAATCGTTACCTCGGGACGATTCGCCCAGCGGAACGGACCGGCGACAACAGCCTGATTTAGTCCGTCGATACGCACGGTGTTATGCGCCTCGGTTCCGCGAAACCAGTCGCGCCATTTTGGATCGCCAACGTAAGTGTAGGTTCCCGGATCGATTAAAATCTCGTCATCTCCGCAGCGGACGACGATGCCCAACGTATCGGCATGGCTATGACCGGCCCCCCCAGGCCCGAACGGACCGGCGTCGACAATCACCTGCACGTCTTCCGACACCATCACAGCAACACCAGCATCCGAGAATAGCCGTGACACCCTCTTCCCTGCCCCGGGCTCATGGGGGACCACGCCGGCGCCGAGCCACCAGATCGCTTGTTCATGAAGGTCGTCGAAGTCCCTTTGCAAATCCCGCCGGTCCAAGACCATACTCGCTGTCGCCATGGTCGCGCGGCCGAACCGATCGCGCTTCCCGTAAGGATGAAACAATCTCCCGCCATCGTCATCGCCGATGAACGAGAGCACTCGCGCTGGCCCAAGCAGAGTGTCGAGATACTCCGCCATGCGCTCGAGCTTGTCCATATAAGACCGGTCCGGTTTGGCCAGAATCGCGTGTAACAGAAACATATCCAGCGCGTACACGTGATAGTAAGTCGATTGCTCGAAGTGGCTTCCATCGCCGTGTACCTGCCGCTCCATCTGCTCCCGCATCACCTGGCCGCCTAGCTGCTCCCACCGTCCGCCTTTCGGCAGGCTCGCGAAGAATAGTCCCAACGCGTGCAGCGCCAGCGCCTCTCCAAGCAGATGCGTGTTCGGGGAAAAATAGAACGAGAGATTATTCTCCAGGTGCACTCCGTGCCGATACAGTTCCGACAGCCAGCTGGGCCGAAACTCCGAGGGCAAGTTCGGCCCAACAAGGTGCCATACCCAGATCCACGACAACGCGCGAAAGGCCACTTCCAAGGCGCTCGCCCAATTGATCCCGCGATGGAATGGATTCGCGGCAAACCAGCTCTCTAGTTGCGTCTGAATCTCGTCCAGATTCGCTCGGTCGCCCGTGAAAAGATACGCCTGCGCCAGGATCACCAGGTGCTGTTGCCGGTTCAATTCCCAAATCACCTTATGATCGCCCGCCTGCGCCGCGTCCAAGTAGGGAATTGTCCGAAAATAATCGAGACGAGTTTCAATCCCGCTTAGGTAATCGGTCCGCCAATGGATCTCCGGCCCGGTCTCGATGGTCAGCCCCAAAATTGGAAACCGGTGCTGCCTGATTTGTTCCGCCAGCGCGACTACTTCCTGAGCGAATCGCGTACCAGTGAGCTTGTCGGCAATCTCAGCCGTATCGGGTAAAGTGAGGCGCGGCGCGAAGTTGTCGAGCCCAATCTTCGGCGGCCTTGCGCAGAGATACGCGTTGGTGAACTCTTGTTTGAGGCGAAATGCGATTTCTCGGGGAGTTCGCAAGGAGTATTCTATCGTGTCAGCCCCGCCGCCTTGAATTGCGATAATCGAAACAGGCTGCGTAACGACGGCCTCGATCTATGTGTGGCATCGCCGGACAATTTCTACGCGACGGGAAGGCCGAACTGGCTGACTTACGCTGGATGTGCGATCAGATTCGCCATCGCGGCCCGGATGATGACGGCTATCACATCGATGGCTCTTGCGGAATCGGCATGCGCCGGCTCAGTATCATCGACCTGAGTACCGGCCATCAGCCCATCTCCAACGAAGACGGAACCGTCTGGGTAGTTTTCAACGGCGAGATCTACAATTTCCATGAGCTGCGCTCGGACCTGATCCGCCGTGGTCATCGCTTCAAGACCAATAGTGACACCGAAACATTAGTGCACCTTTATGAAGAGGAAGGAACCGGCGGTATCCAGAAGCTGCGAGGCATGTTCGCCTATGCCATCTGGGACGCTCGCGATCGGTCGCTGCTGCTGGTCCGCGACCGGTTTGGCAAGAAGCCGCTCTATTTCGCAGCTTTACCGCAAGGACTGTATTTTGGCAGCGAGCTGAAATCTCTGCGTTTGCCCGGCGTGCCGCTCGAAATCGATCGCCAGGCGCTGCAACTGTACTTCGCTATCAACTATATCCCCGATCCCTGGAGTATCTACCGATCCATCCGCAAACTGACGCCCGGCGGATGGCTGCGCTACCATGCCGACGGCAAGGTGGAGGAAGGCCGCTATTGGAAACTTCCCCCCCCTGCTGAGGAGCCCGCCCCTGGGTTTACGGAGGAAACTGCTTGCGATCTGGTGCGCGAAACCTTCGATGAGTCGGTGCGGCTGCGTCTCATATCCGACGTCCCTCTGGGAGCGTTCTTGAGCGGAGGAATTGACTCTACCTCGGTCGTAGCTTCCATGACCCTGCAAACCAAAGAGCCGGTGAAAACTTTTTCCATCGGTTTTGAGGAGCCTGATTTCAACGAGCTCTCGCTCGCCTCCACCGTCGCCCGCAAGTACAAAACGGACCACCACGAAATCATCGTGCGGCCGAATTCCATCGACCTGGTTTCTAAGCTGGTGCACCATTTCGACGAACCCTTTTGCGACTCCTCCGCGATCCCGACCTACCTGGTATCCGAATTTGCCGCCCAACACGTCAAGGTCGCGCTCACCGGCGACGGTGGCGACGAGCTGTTTGCCGGTTACGAGAGTTTCTTCGAAATTCAGCGGATGCGCAGGATCGATCGCGTTCCGCTTAGCGCGCGAAAAGTCCTGTCTCTTGTTTCCGACCTGCTTCCTTATTCTGCCTACGGCAAGAACTTCCTGCGGATGATCAGCCGTACAACGGCGCTGGAACGTTACTTCGAAAACAACTCACCTCACTTCCTGCTCAGCCGGCTGCTGAGCCCGGAATGGATGCCGCCTGGCGACTCGGCTTTCCTCACCAATGCGCTCAGTCATTGCCTGCTTCCTAATGGCGCTGATGTTCTTAGCCAAGCGCTGTATTTCGAAGCCACCGCCAAGCTCACCGGAGACATGCTCGTGAAAGTGGATCGCATGTCGATGGCAAACTCCCTGGAAGTCCGCTGTCCAATGCTGGATCACAAACTGGCTGAACTCGCGGCTCGCATCCCGCACTCCTGGAAGCTTCGCAATGGGCGAGGCAAGGATATCTTCATCCGCGCCGTGGGCGATCGTTTACCTCCCGAGCTGCTTCACCAACCCAAGCGCGGTTTCGGTGTACCGCTGGCCCACTGGTTTCGTGGTTCGCTACGAAGCTTCTTATGGGACCACCTCACCAGCCCCTCGTTTCTCAATCGTGGAATCGTCTCGTCCGGCTTCGTTCGTCACCTGCTAGCCGAGCATGACAGTGGCCGCCGCAATAACTATTACCACCTCTGGAAACTTTTGATGCTCGAGTTGTGGTTACGGGATTTCGATCAGCTTCCCACTACGCCAGGTACCGCGCAGATCGAGGCTCGGATCGTCTAACCGGTGCTGGCGCTAATCATCTTCTGGATAACGGTACTGGTTCCTTTTTACGCATATATCGGCTATCCGCTAGTTCTACTATTGCTGCGCTTAGTCATTAGCCGCGATGTAAAGAAAGGTCCCATCCAGCCGTTCATTTCCCTGCTGATTCCGGCTTACAACGAAGATGACGTCATCGCGCGCAAGATTGAGAACTCGCTTGCACTAAATTATCCGGCCGATCTGCTGGAGATCGTGGTGGCATCCGACGGGTCGAAAGATCGAACGGCCGAAACAGCCCAAAACCTGGCTGACGGAAACCGCGTTCGAGTGCTGGCGTACGCCGAAAACCACGGCAAGATCGCGACCCTCAATGCCAGCATTCCCCAGTTGCGCGGCGAGATCGTGATCTTCTCGGATGCATCCGCGATGTTGCCACCCGATTCAGTTCGCCGGTTGATCGAGAATTTCGCCGACCCAGAAGTAGGCGCCGTGAGCGGCCTGTACAAGATTGTCAAAGCCGACGAAGTGGACGTCGGGAAATCGGAGGACCTCTATTGGCGGTACGAAACGTTCCTTAAAATTCAGGAGTCGCGATTAGCTTCCATTTTAGGGGGCCATGGACAGATGCATGCCATCCGCAAAGAACTATATCCTTACCCGCCACCCGGAACTATTAACGACGACTACATTATCCCGGTATCCGTTCTCTCAAAGGGCTATCGTGCCGTTTACGAGCCTACCGCCATCGTGTACGAGGAAGCGCACGAAATGACCGGCTTCGGGCGGCGTATCCGAATCATGGCGGGAAATGTCCAGCAGCTGCGCGAAATTAAAGGCCTGCTCAGTCCCCTCCGCCCACTGGCCCTGTTCTTTTTCCTGTCGCACAAAGTGATCCGGCTGGTGGTGCCTTTCGCCATGCTGATGGCATTCGTCGCGAATCTGTTTTTGCTCCACTCCAGCTTCTATTTGGCCGTCTTCTGCGCGCAATTGGTCTTCTATGTTCTCGCCGTGCTCGGTACAGTGGCGCCGCTGCGGCCTAAAATCCTTATGCTGCCGTTCTATTTCACGATGATCAATGCCGCCGCTTTTATGGGGTTCTACCATGCGCTCACGCATCGCCGCGGCATGGCGTGGAAGTAGCTAGCATGTACCTGTGAAACGTGTGATCATCTTCCTTGCCGATCATCTTCACGAGCAACTTCGTCGAGAAGCATTTCGCTTACGCCAGAGCACGGCCTCCCTGATTCGGTCGAGACTTGAAAAGGTTTTATTCCGGTTTTCAGCACCTCCATTGATGAAAAACTCTACGGAAGCTGATCCGCTGTTCAACGCATGGAAATTGCGCTTACGTTATAAGGACAAACCAAAAGTTTCATTCACAGACTTAACACGCTTCGTTGTGATGCGAGAGAACCACATCCGCCGGGTGGTAACCGCTGATGCGCATTTCGGTCAAATCGGGCTTGGATTCCAAATCCTTCCGTAGGTCGAGTAGCCAATCTCAGGACTCTGCAATTGTTGTGTCCGGCTAGACACGTCGTGTCTCTGACAACACGCAAGTGGTGTCACTATCTCTAGCGTTCTCAATCGCTTAGTTCCTGGCTGCCCGCCTGCTTTTCCGCTTCCCATGAAGAGGAGAAAAAAGACCATGCAGGCCATCAAGTTTCTGACAATTCTCGCTACGGCCGCCACCGAAGTGTTGGCCGAAAGCGCACCAACTCGCCGCCTGATTGTCAGCATTCCCGATCGCAAGATCGTGTTGATGGAAGACGGCCATGTAATGAAGATCTATCCGATCGCAGTCGGCAAGAAAAGTACGCCCAGTCCCAGCGGGAATTTTCAAATTGCCAGCCGGGTTGTGAAGCCAACATGGTATAAGCCCGGCAAGACGATTGGGCCCGGACCCGCGAATCCGCTGGGCACTCGCTGGATGGGGTTGGGCTACAAAGGCTACGGCATTCACGGAACGAATGTGCCCAGTTCGATCGGTAAGGCCGCCTCGCACGGCTGCGTTCGGATGCGGAATCATGACGTCGAGGAATTGTTTGAACTGGTGCACGTGGGTGACCCGGTGGAACTGGTCACTGAATTAAGTGCCGATCTCGCTAAAGTGTTCGTCGATGAGGCGCCCGAAAATGCAATGGCCACCGCAGCGGGAGGCCTCCAATGACATCCATGACTCTAGCGGGCGACTTCCCGGTGGCCGCTTTGGGCCTCATCTGCAGCCTCGGATGCGCGCTGGTGTTGGCATTCGTGGCGCTGCGGTTTGTAATCGGGCTGGTGACCCGCGAACAGTATAATGTGACCGATGACACGCGTCGTGTTCGCGCTATTGTTTGGATGGGTGACCGTGGCAATCGGACCAGCACAGAGTCCCGCGGAAGTCGCGGCTCAACTCGCGGCCCGTATCTCCTCGCAGCTGCAGCGCCACCCAACCGTTTCGCTCGAATTGCAAAACCTGTCACCCCTGACATCCGCCGATTTGTCCGGCTTCGGCAGGGCTCTGGAGGAGGAACTACGCAAATCGGGCCTGCCGATGACGGCCATGCGTCCTGAAACGCGCGTGCGTATCACTGCGTCCGAGAATACGCGAGGGTTGTTGCTGGTAGCTGAGATATTTAGCGGAGAAAACCGGACAGTCATGATTCAGCCTTGGATTGCACCGCCAAGGTCGGAAACCAAACCGCGCGTCACGATTTTGCGCACGCCAATCTGGGATCAGCCTGAGCCGGTGCTGGATCTTTTATTGCTCGATTCTGGTTCCGAATTGCTGGTGCTCAGCCCTGCCGCGGTATCGACCTTTCGTATGACCGGCGGCAAGTGGATCCCCGGCGACGTAGCGGCGCTTTCGCTTGCCAGGCCACCGGCGCGCGATCCACGCGGGCGCATCGAGAATGTACCGGCCGGATTTCGCGTCTACTTACCGGGAACAACTTGCAGCGCTACGCTCCAACCAGCGCTCAAGGTTGCATGCGCCCCTGGCAACGATGCCTGGCCGATGAATTTGGGTGATGCAAACTTGGTCGACCGCTGGGTAACCGATCGAAACGTCCTGGAGTCGCCCAGCTTCCAAACAGCGTTCTACGCCGGCGCGAACGGCTGGTTCTCGACCACGGATCATCGGATCCTCGACCGGGCGGGCAACGCCCTCGCTGTCGGAATGTGGGGGAGCGACTTCGCGCAAATAGAGAATCCCTGCGTACCTGATCCAACCGTTCTTGCTTCGGTCTCGAGCGGCAATCCAGACCAGGATCAGACCCAGGCTTTCGAAATTGCCAGTGGCCGAGCTACACCAGTGAGCGAACCGATGACTTTGCCTGGGCCGATCACCGCACTTTGGCCCGCTGAGACCAGCGGGCAGGCGACGCTAGTCGTCCGAAATTCAAAGACAGGAAACTATGAGGCTTCGCGTCTGGGCGTGGCTTGCACTCAGTAGCGTCTGGTTGGGCGCCCTCACAGGGGCAACACGACCGCGCTACGGCGGCGCTATAACCGTTGAGCTCTCCAATGCTTCAATCCTGCTCGATCCGATGGGCGCGCGCGGACACCTGTCTGCCCCGATTACCGAAACCCTGGTGCGAGTGGGCGCGCGAGGCGTGATAGAACCACAATTGGCTCTGGCTTGGCAGCACGAGCCGGATAACAAACGTTGGAGATTCTCCCTACGGCCCAAAGTCATATTCCATGACGGTGAACCGCTCACCGCCAGCAGCGCGACCCCGACGTTGTTGACAGCCTTGAAAAAGAAATACGGTGATGTTACGGTCACCGCCGGCGGCCAGACTCTCATTGTTCAATTCGAACATGCGATGCCCAACCTGCTGGCTGAACTAGCGCGTCCGGAGACCGCTATTTTCCGCAAGAGCGACACCAATCCTATGATCGGTACCGGACCATTTCGCGTGACTGCTTGGGAGCCTGGCCGCCGGCTGAGCCTGGCCGCTTTCGAAGATTATTGGGGAGGCCGCCCTTTTCTCGATTCCATTGTGATCAACCTCGGCACTGGCTCCGGTCGCGCCGATGTTTTCGATATTCCATTCGGCCCCACCCGGCGCGTTGTACCAGAAGGCACCCATATCTGGGTATCGCCTGCCAGCGAACTAATCGCATTACTTTCAGCGAACCCCCAATCCACACTCTTACAAGCCCTTTCGCTGGCTATTGACCGCGCCCCGATCGTAAATGTGCTCACTCAGAGGCGCGGCGAAGCGGCCTTTGGCATTTTGCCGGAGTGGCTCTCGGGTTATGCATTTCTATTTCAGGCTGCTCCCGATCTTGCCCACGCAAAACAGCTAATCTCTCAGCTACGCCTCCCCTCGATCAATCTGACTTATCCAGCCAACGATTCGTTTGCGCGATCAGTGGCAGATCGCGTTGCCCTGAATGCTCGTGACGCCGGTATCACCATTCAACCAACCGCTAATCCAGGTGGCAGCCTGACAATAGTGCGATGGCCGCTCGAATCGGCTGACGCAGCGGCGGAATTGTCCAGGCTGCTCGGCCTTCTGGGTGCCGCTGAGCACGCTGCGTCGATCGATCCCGCCAACCCGGAAACACTGTTTGAAGTGGAGCGCGCCATGCTCGAAGACCACCGCATCATCCCCCTGGTCTACCTTCCGGAGCTCTACGGGCTCTCCGCACGCGTCCATAATTGGGAAGCAGCCCAGAAGGGCGATCCGTTTCGGTTGAATCTTGAAAACCTTTGGGTTGATCAGTGAGCTTTCGCACCAAAGTCTTCCTGAGTATCACGACTACCGTTGTGGTTTCTGTGTGGATCGTGGCGAGCGTGGTCTCCACCCTGGTGACGAACTCATTCGAGCGTCAGGACACGCAGCGTACCGCCGCATTGGTCTCCCAGTTTCGCAGCGAATTTGACCGGCGTAGCGCAGAGGTCGCGCGCCGCGTTGACGCCATTGCTAACTCAGAATCCGTGCAGCGTCTGACGGTGAATCTCGGGGCGTCGAAAATCGACACGGCCCAATATTACGATGCCGCGCAGGCCCTCGCGAAAGAGCAGTCGCTCAGCTTTCTGGAACTCGTGGGCCCCGACGGAAGCATTATCAGCTCGGCTGAATGGCCTGCCCGCTTCGGTTACAAAGAAAGCTGGCTCGTGCAGCCCGTCGACTGGAAAGCTCAAGGCGTATTCTTGCAGCGCGAAGAGCTGGCGGATGGTCCCGCGCTGGGCCTGATGACGGTGCGTAGTCTGAACGCCGCTGATGGCCAGCTCTATGTCGCAGGCGGCCAGCGGCTGGATAAGGCCTTTCTAGATTCCCTGCCGCCGGCGCCCGGAATGAATATCCGCCTGGTTCGCGATTTTGATGCTCCCCCGCCTTCGGACACCCCCGCTTCCAAGCTGGCCGCCGATCTGATCCGGGATGTTCGCCAAAGACCCCGCGAGTTGTCTCTGACTGGGTCAGACGTCACTCTCACCGCCATTCCCCTGCTCGGCCGCGATAAGCAACTGCTCGCTATTCTCATGGTTGAGAATTCGCGGGCCGAGTTGGCAAATCTCAAAACCTACATCCAGGGAACTGCCTGGATCGCCGGCAGCGCGGGTGTCCTTCTCGGCCTCGGTTTTAGCTTTTGGGCCGCTTCCCGTGTCACGCAGCCCTTACTCGCGCTCGCCTCGAATGTTCGGGACGTCGCAAGTGGCAACTGGGATGCCCGTGCTCGCATCGATTCTACCGATGAAGTCGGCCAGCTCGCCCAGGATTTCAACCGAATGACCGAACAGCTCGTCGAACAGCGCGACCGCATGATTCAGGCTGAGCGCGTCGCCGCCTGGCGGGAGCTTGCCCGGCGTCTGGCGCACGAATTGAAAAACCCCTTGTTCCCATTGCAGATCACCATCGAGAATCTGCAGAGAGCCCGTCAGACTTCACCCCAACAGTTTGACGAGGTGTTTCGTGAGAGCACAACGACGCTCCTGGCCGAACTCGATACTCTTAAGACCATAGTCGGACGCTTCAGCGATTTCGCTAGAATGCCTGCGCCACATCCGGAGCCAGTTAACCTGAATCAGGTAGTACAGGAGGTTGCACATCTGTTCGATGCGCAGATGCAAGCGGTCGATCGTCCGCGGATAGTTAAAGTTCTGCAGCTTGATGACAATCTGCCCTTAGTCCCCGCTGATCCGGAACAGATCCGCCGCGCGCTGCGCAATCTGGTGTTAAATGCGCTGGATGCCATGCCAAACGGTGGAACGCTCACCCTTCGCACCCAACGCTTGGATGGACCTGTGGACCGTAAGGTCGCGCTCGAGGTATGCGACACGGGCGCGGGCCTCACGCCCGAGGAGTGCGCTCGCCTATTCACGCCTTACTACACCACCAAGCAACACGGCACAGGACTCGGGCTCGCCATCGTTCAGTCCGTTGTGAGCGATCATGAAGGCACCATCACAGTGCGAAGCGAACCGAGCAAAGGCGCCACTTTTCGAATCGAGCTGAGGGCATGAACAAACTCCTGCTGGTAGATGACGACGCGAATACCCTGGCGTCTCTGGCTCGGGCTTTTCGACTGGCCGGGCACGAGGCGGTGGTCTGTGATAACGCCGATCGCGCACTCGATCTCGCCAAGGCGCAGCGCTTTGACATGATTCTCTCCGACGTCGTCATGCCCGGCAAAGACGGTCTCACCCTGCTCGCTGACCTAAAAGCGGCCGGCGTTCAAACTCCGGTTGTGATGGTCTCCGGGCAAGCGAATATCGAGATGGCGATTCGCGCTACCCGTCTGGGCGCGGTCGATTTTCTCGAGAAGCCACTGTCCACTGATAAATTGCTGGTCACTGTCGAGAACACCGTCAAGCTATCGCGCCTGGAAGAAGAAAACCGGCGTCTGAAGCAGCGCGCCGGCAAACAGGAGCTGGTCTGGAAATCGGCCGTCATGCAAGGCGTGCTGGCCCGGTTAGACCGCGTCGCCGCCAGCGAAACGCGCATCTGCATCCTGGGCGAGACCGGTACAGGCAAGGAGCTGGTGGCCCACACACTGCACGAGAAAAGCCCGCGCCGGAGCGGCCCGTTCGTCACATTAAATTGCGCGGCGATTCCAGCCGAATTGATCGAATCGGAGCTTTTTGGCCACGAAAAAGGTGCATTCACCGGCGCTACCACGCGCCACCTCGGAAAGTTCGAACAGGCGCATGGCGGCTCGCTGTTCCTGGATGAGATAGGCGACATGCCGGTCCTCATGCAAGCCAAGCTGCTGCGCGTACTGGAACAGAAAGAAATTGAACGCGTCGGCGGAGATCGTTCCATTCCCGTGGATGTTCGGGTGATCGTGGCCACGCACCGCAATCTTGAAGAGCTGGTCCGGAAGGGAGAATTCCGGCAGGATCTGTATCATCGCATTTTTGTTTTCCCGATCACTCTTCCTCCTTTGCGCGACCGTCCCGAAGATATCCGGCTACTAGTCGATTACTTCGCCCACGCTGTGGCTGAACAAAACGAGTGGAAACCGCGCGAGATCTCGTCCGACGCCTACGCTGAGCTGGAGCGTTATTCGTGGCCCGGCAACGTACGGGAACTACGCAATGTGGTCGAGCGATTATTGCTGCTGGCTGACGATAGCGTAGATCGTGGTACCGTCCGGCTTGCACTACCGGGTGCCCAGCCGGTTTTCGCTTCGGGCAACGGAACTCTCTCGGAGCGGATGGATACCCATGAGCGCGAGGTCATCCTCGCCGAGCTTAAGAACCATGCCTATCAGATGACCAACACGGCTCGCGCACTGGGTTTGGAGCGCAGCCATCTCTACAAAAAGTGCCAGCAGCTGGGCATCGACCATCGGCCTGAGTCTTGAGCCGCGGCGTCCGCGCGCGCCTTTCTGTGATATTCTTTCGTTTCGAATAGAGGAGCTCATTCATACCCATGAAGGTCGGAGTTTTCACAGCACTTCTTGCTAACTTCTCCATTGACAAAGTGCTCGATAAATTGAAGAGCTTGAATATCTTCACCGTCGAGCTCGGCACCGGTAATTATCCCGGCGACCCACATTGCAAACTATCGATGCTAAACGACCGGCAAGCATTGAAGGAGTTCAAACAGAAACTGGAAATCAACGGCTTTACGATCAGCGCCTTGAGTTGCCACGGCAATCCTCTGCATCCTAACCCCGCCATCGCGAAAGCCTACCAGGAGACCAGCAAGAGGACGGTGCGGCTGGCCGAAAAACTCGGCGTGCCCGTAGTCATCGATTTCTCGGGTTGCCCCGGCGATAGTGACAAAGCGAAGTATCCAAACTGGGTCACTTGTCCCTGGCCGCCCGAGTATCTCGACCTTCTGGCGTGGCAATGGGAGCGCAAGGTGATTCCCTACTGGACTCGGCACGCTCAGTTCGCCAAGGATCACGGTGTAAAGATCGCCATTGAGATGCATCCCGGCTTTGTCGTTTACAGCCCCGAGACGTTGTTGAAATTGCGTCATGCGGTCGGAAACACTGTCGGCTGCAACTACGATCCGAGTCACATGTTTTGGCAGGGCATCGATCCCATCAAGGCCATCCGCGTGCTCGGCGACTCCATCTTCCACGTGCATGCCAAGGACACGCAGATCTACGATTCCAACCTTCCAAAAACCGGCGTACTTGACACTAAGAAATATACCGACGAGAGGAATCGCTCCTGGATCTTCCGAAGCGTCGGCTACGGCCACGCCTACGGCTGGTGGAAAGAATTTATTTCAACGCTGCGAATGTACGGGTACGATTACGTGCTCTCGATCGAGCACGAAGATTCGTTGATGTCGCCCGACGAAGGACTTTCCAAAGCATCCGCTTTCCTCAATGCTATAGTCATCAAGGATCGGCCCACTGCGGCCTGGTGGGTGTAGCTTCTAGCCGCGGGCCGACATATCGCGAAATTTAGCCGGCGTAAGCCCGGTGTGGCATTTAAACATCGCGCAGAAGTGACTTTGATCCGAAAATCCACAAGCCAGCGCGATTTCCGAAAGGGCCGTGCCGGAACCGGTCAGCAGCTTACACGCATGTTCGATCCGGCGCTTGCGAATAAATTCGCCAATGGTCGATTGATAATGCTTGCGGAACTCGCGCGATAAGTGAACCGGATGCACGCCCGCGATGACCGCCAGATCAGCGAGACTCGGCGCCTGCAGATAAGTGTCTTCCAAAGCTTCACGGACTCTACGGAGCCAAGCCGGAGCGTGAGCTGCACTGCCTTCGCCGATGGCGCGCGCGCTTTCGGCGAGAATCTCCAGCAGGACGCCTTCCATGGCCAGCGGCGCAACGTCGTCCTCCGCGGAAAACTCGCGATACAGCCGGTTCGCCAGCCACGAAGAGGCCAACCCAGCTACTTCACCGGGGCTCGACAGAACGGGAGAGTGTTCGCCCAAGCGGTCCAGCGCCGATGGTTCGATTTTTACCAACAGGCAGCGTGCGCCGTCGAAGTAATCGTTTTCGTGAAGCTCGGACGGCGGAAGAAACCGCAGCGCTCCTTCAGAACAGATACACTCCCGGTCCGCGTACTTCTCCCTGTAGCTTCCGGCTAGAACAAAACTGAGGTACGCGTGGCTGTGACAATGCTTGGATAACGTCAACCCCCGCGGGTAGACTGCTTCACTTAACGAGAATGCGGTCAAATCACGCCGGTGTAGGATGCTTCCGGAAATATCCGTTACAACAGACGCGAGGAATCGTTTTTCAAACGTGGAGTCGAGAGCGTTCATGGCTGGAATATTTCCCACAAGGTTGCTCCCACCATTGGACGGATTGTGTTCCGAAAGGTTTGGTTCAGCACTTACTTTGCAGCCGTTCATAAAATCCTCTACGTATGTGATGAAGCATTTGTTTGATCGAAAGATTCGCGAAGTACAAAAAAGGTTCCAGAAAACTCAGACGTGATACTTCGCGGTCCCAGCCGTCCCATCAGCGGACAGCCAGTCCCACAACCGCACACGAATCCCCAAAAGTGTTTTAACGGGTTCCGCTAACGGCGACCCAATGAAGTTGTACACCAGCAAGACTACTTTGAACGAAAAGCCCTACGATAATCTTGCCGGTCGGATCGGATATGTCATGCAGAGGATTCAGTGGCGAGCCCACGTGGCTGCCATCTGTTGCATCACCCTAACTTCCACTCTCGCCGCCGGCGCGCCCGCGGCGGTCCGGGAGACGGCGGCGGACCTTAGTAATCTCGCTGCCAGATACTCTTCTGAAGCACGCTACGCCGAAGCTGAACAGCATTATCGGAAAGCGCTCGAACTGTGGCAGCAGAAACCCGGCAGTGAAGCGTCAGTTGCACTCACGTTGAATAACCTGGGCATTTTACTCAGGCGTGAAGCGCGGTACTCAGAAGCCGAGACCGTCGATCTGCAAGCGCTGAAGCTGTTCGAAGAACTCTTCGGACCTGAACATGAGAAGACCGCCGCCGCGCTCATCAATGTTGGAGAGCTGTACAGCAACCAGGGCAGATTTCCTGAAGCCGAAACGGCGCTACGCCGCTCGCTGGCCATTCTGGAGAACAAACGCGGGAAGAATGATCCGGATACCGCGGAAGCCGTGAGCAGTCTGGCTGACCTTTATACGAAGCAGGGGAAAAACGAGGCCGCGCAAGAATTACTCGAGCGCGCACTCGCGATCGTCGAAAAGGCGTTGGGTCCCCGAAATCCGCGGGTGGCCCTGTACTTGAACAATCTGTCCGCGGTTTATGAGCGGCAACGTAAATACAAAGATGCTGAAAAAGCGGTACAGCGGGCCATCACGATCTTTGAGCAGGTCAGCGGACCGAATCATCCCGATCTGGCAGCAGCCTTAATCAATCTCGCCACGGTCAATTTCGATTGCCACAGATACAAAAAGGCTGTGGAGCTCAATCGGCGAGCGCTAAAGATCAACGAAGACACTTTCGGTCCGATCCATCCTGTGATCGCCAACAACCTGAACAATCTCGCCGCAGCCTCCTTCCATCTCCACAATTACGCTGAAGCGGAGTCGCTTTTCCAGGAAGCGCTCACCAACTGGAAGGGATTCAATTCGCCGAACCAAACTCTGGTGGGCGACACGCTCTGCAACCTCGCCATAGTGTACTTGGCCGAAGGGCGAGATTCCGATGCACTCGAATACTATCAGCGCGCCATAAATACTCATGAGGCCGCGCTAGGCCCGAATAGTCCTCGGCTGATTGCCGACCTGGAGGCGTATTCCGCCGTGCTTCGAAGAGTGAACGACTATGCGGGCGCGGAGAAAGCATCGGTGCGCGCCTTAGGCATCCAGGTACGCAATTCGCTGCACCCTGGAACTACTATTTCGAACTAGTGCTTCCCAGTTCTGGGCTGCTGGCGTTGGCCGGCTCAGCCGACCAGTTTTGGTGGATGATCATATTCTGGTCGGAATAGAAAGTGCGCCGACCAGAACTGTTGAATACTTTCGGATTCGCATTGAGGGTATAGCCGGAGGGCGTGGCAGCTAGAGTAAAGGTATATCCATCTTTGTCGCCGACCGCGAGACTGCCTGGAATCAGATCGGCGGCCGAAGGTCCCGGGCCGCCGCTGGCAGGCGGGCCGAGCTCAGCCATGGTGGCGGCGAACTTACCGAATTGCGACATGTACTGGGCCTGGGCAGTGTTGACCGTCTGTACCTCACGAACGACCGCCATCTCTCGCGCGTTCATCTGAGCGACACCCATTTTGGGAACCGCAATCGTGAGAATGATCAAGATGATCGCGATGACGATCAACAGCTCGATCAGTGAGAAGCCGGATGAACGGCGGCGCCTTGCACGCGACTGTTCCATGACATTAATTATGACGCGAAATCATTCCTCAGCGTGCACCCGTTTCCGCGGGCTTTGGCTCGGCCACGATCACCGCCGGGACGTTCTGATCGTGAACCAAACGATTAAATGCCGCCAGATCTGTACTTACCAGCTTTTTCAACGTTTCTAACTGTGCATTTACCTGGCTGGCCAAGCCCTCATAGACCTCCGTAGTTTGAGTCGTGGGTGGATCGTCGGAACTTTCCACCGTCCCCTCCAAAGCCGCCAGCTTGTTGTTCAACTTGATCGGGAAATTGAGCGGATCCTCGCTGGCGCGGTTCTTAGTTTGATAGAGCGCCTCTTCCACTGCTGTCAACTTCTGGTTCAGGGCCTTGGCCGCGTCTACGACCTTCGCATCCTTCACACGTTCCGTATAAGCGTCCAGCTGCTTTCGTATATCGCGGATTTGGATTACTGCTTCGTTGGTCTGGCTAAGCTTGTTGTGGATCTGCATCGCCACCTCAAGTTGGCGCTCGTAATCTTGCGGAGTGGTGTTGAGGCGCGGGTCCTTCCTGATCTCGAAAGCTTGCGTCTGCGACTTTCCGCCTGCCGTGAGCCGGACCTTGTAGGTGCCCGGAACAATGGCCGGTCCTCGCACGTTCCCCGCCCACATGATCAAGCCCGGAAATGTTGCAGCATCGGGATAATGCAGATCCCAGACGAAGCGATTCAACCCGGCCTCGCCGGGAACACGCTCGGAGCCGGGCCGCCGGCGCGGAGCTTCCTCCTCCTCTTCCCCCTCGCCCGATCGCTCGGGGGTAGTTGCCACTTGTTTGCTCGAATATTTCCGGATGAGCTTTCCCGAGTTGTCCAAAAACTCCAGCGTAACCTCGCCTTGCGGTTTTTCTTTGAAGGAATAATACACCACCGCTCCAGCCGGAGGGTTTTGTCCCAGCGCTCCGTTTGGCGGAAGGCGGAAACCGCCGCGCAAGGTCCGAAGAGTATCCTTCGGCTGAAACAATCTCATGTCGTCCTTTATATTTGTATCCGCAAGTTGATAGATCAATGGCAGATCATCCAGAATCCAAAAAGCCCGGCCCTGTGTCGCGACCACCAGTTCGTCATCTCGCTTTTGGAATGCCAGATCAGTGATCGGCACTACCGGCAGATTCAGCTGGAACGACTGCCAGGACTGCCCGCCGTTCAACGAAATGTACATCCCAGTCTCAGTCCCGGCCACCAGCAGGCCGCGATGGTTCGGATCTTCTCGAATCACGCGTGTGAACGCATCCGCCGGAATTCCGGAGTCGATCCGCGTCCAGCTCTTGCCATAATCGGTGGTCTTGTAGAGGAACGGATGAAAGTCGTCAAACTTGTACATCGTTGCAGCGAAGTAGGCTGTGCCGGCATCAAACGGCGACGGCTCGATGGAGTTGATCTGAATCCACTCCGGCATGTTTTTGGGCGTCACGTTGTCCCAGTGCTTGCCGCCATCTTGTGTCACTTGCACCAGTCCATCATCGGAGCCCGACCAGATCATTCCCTTCTTCACGGTCGATTCAGCCAGCGTGAAGATCGTATCGTAATACTCGATGCTGGTGTTGTCCTTAGTGATCGGCCCGCCCGATGAACCTTGCTTGGTCTTGTCGTTGCGCGTAAGATCGCCGCTGATCAGTTCCCAATTGGTGCCGCCATTGGTGGTCTTGAACACATGGTCGCCCGCGCAATAAAGCGTGTTCGGATCGTTGGGCGAAAACACAATCGGATAATTCCACTGGAAGCGATACTTCATCACTTCAGCGCCCGCGCCCATCGGATTATCGGGCCAAACGGTCACATTACGCAGCTGGCCGGTGCGGTGGTTGTAACGGGTGAGCAAGCCATCATAGGAGCCCGCGTAGACGATCTGCGAGTCCTTGGGATCGGGGGCCAGCCAGCCGCTCTCGCCGCCGCCGACATCGTACCAATCGCGCTCGCTGATGCTGCCGTCGTCGCTGCGAGTAGCGATGCGTACCGTGCTGTTATCCTGCTGCGCGCCATAAGCGTGATACGGAAAGTCGTTATCCAGCGCGACGCGGTAGAACTGCGCGGTGGGCTGTTGATCTTGCGTCGTCCACGTGCGCCCGCCGTTGGTGCTGACATTCGCGCCGCCGTCGTTGCACTCGATCATACGGTTGGAATCGTTGGGCGCAATCCAGAGGTAATGATTGTCGCCGTGCGGGGTTCGGATGGATGTATAGGTCTTGCCGCCGTCGTCGGATCGGTAGAAGCCCGTGTTGACTACATAGACGGTATCTTCCTTCATCGGATCGGCAAAAATGCGCGAGTAATACCAGGCGCGCTGGCGCAGATTGCGCTGGTCATTTACTTTGGTCCAGGTTCTTCCACCGTTGTCGGAGCGGAACACGCCGCCGTCCTCGGCTTCGACGATGGCCCAAATGCGATCGGACAATTGGGGCGACACGGTGATGCCGATGCGCCCAAGAATGCCTTTCGGCATCCCGGGATTGCGGCTCAAATCCGTCCAGGTATCGCCGCCATCGGTGGACTTAAATATCCCGCTGCCCGGGCCGCCGCTTTCCAGATCCCAAGGCGTGCGGTGCACATCCCAGAACGCGGCATAAATCACGTTCGGACTGTTCGGATCGATGATCAGATCGATGGCGCCCGCCTTCGGGCCGCGCGTATAAATCTGCTTCCAGGTTTTGCCGCCGTCCGTGGTGCGGTAGACCCCGCGCTGGTCGTTGGGCGCGAACTGGTGGCCGAGCGCGGCGACATAGACGATATCGGGATTCTTGGGATTAATGCGGACAGCCCCAATGTGAAACGTGTCCTGAAGCCCCACGTTCTTCCACGTCTTGCCAGCATCAGTCGATTTATACACGCCGTCGCCCGCCGCTGCATTGCCGCGAATATCGGGCTCACCCATGCCGGCGTAGACGATGTTCGGGTCAGACTCGGCAACCGCGATCGACCCCACCGAGCCACTCTTGAGCTGGCCGTCCGAAACAGGCGCCCAGTTTACCCCACCGTCGGTGGTCTTCCAGATTCCGCCGCCCGTGGCTCCGAAATAATAAACGCTCGGCTGGGATGTGACGCCGCTCACCGCGACCGCCCGCCCACCGCGGAAGGGGCCGATGTTTCGATACTTGAGTTCTTTGAGGGAGTTAAAGTCTGGCTGAGCACCGAGCAACAGCGCGGAAACGGCCAGAACGGCGAGGGTTCTCATAACGGTGGAGATCATAGCATAGGGAATGGGGTGACGGTGACGCGGGGGTGAAGGGTCGCGGGTTAGTGGTCCGGTTCCGTGTTTTCTTTGGTTTGCAGTGATCGGGTGACGCTGGTGACGCTGAATTGTGGGGGATGGTAGGGAGTGTGGCATGGACTGAACTTGGACGTGCGGACGCATCAATTCCAATCTAGCGCATCGCCGATTCAGTCGTGCCGCGGAACTGGTGCAACGCATTGAAAAGAAGGACGATATCGGCGTCTCCTACAAGTTACCAGCGGAGCACGGTCGGTTTGGCGCCCGTATTGTGTCCTTTAGAATGCGGGCGCGGGCTAGTTTAGCGGCACAGGGGGGCACCGACCTTTCACCATGTGGCACTCAACACGCGGGTGCAAGCGCGTTTCCCGTTCCTAATCCTTCCACGACGCGGACTTGTCGGGAGTGATGTCCCGGAACGGCGTCTCCGACCGACTTCGGGGTAGCCGTCCATCCGACCAGAGCCGAGTCGCTTTTTCAGCGAGGCGCTCCATCAGGTGCTTACGGCGGTGTACCAGGATTCATTCCTCGCGTACCGCGGTAAGGGGATCCACGCGCATGGCCCGGCTCGCCGGGTTCCAGCAGGCAGCCAACGCCACCGCAGTCAGCAACGCGATCACGGCGCCGAACGTCCATGCATCCCCGGGATCGATACCGAACAGCATCCCGCGCAGAAGCCGGGCCAGAACCCAAGCGCCTGCCAGCCCAGCCCCAAGACCCGCTGCGAGCCAGCGCAGTTCCTGCCCGAGCACCGTCCGCAGCACGTCGGATTTGCGCGCGCCTAGGGCCATACGAATTCCGATCTCCCGAACGCGCCGCGCCACCGCGTATGACACCACGCCATACAGCCCGGCCGCAGCAAGCAGCAGCGCAAAGGCCGCGAAACAACCAATTAGCACGAGTGAGAACGTGCGCGGAGCCAGTGTCCGGCGAAGGGCCGCTTCCAGCGTACTGACCGCTTGAACGGCAACATCCGGCCCGAGCGTCCGCACATCCGCTTGAACCGATCGCGCCATGGCCTCCGGGGCAGTAGCGGTGCGCGCGAACAGCGTCATAGCCCGTAGCGAGCGCCGGGTCGCGTCCTGCTGGTATGGCAAATAGACGGCCATCCGCGAAGGTGTTTCCAGGCCGCGCTGCCGGACATCCGCCACCACGCCCACTACTTTGCGCACTTTCGGCGCGGTCTCAGTCGGACGGCCAAGCGACCTGTAATTGATGGCGACGTGTTGGCCTAACGCGTTCTGCCCCGGCCAAAGGTGGCGCGCAAGCGACTCGCTGATTACGGTCACGGGCGGAGTATCCGCGCCGTCCGAGTCGCCCAACATTCGCCCGGCCAGGAGTGAGATGCCAAGGGCGCGGAAGTAATCGGCGCTGATGAAACACGCATCGGCCGTCGGAACGTGCGACGGATCGACGGCGCGCCCGGGCACCAACACGTCCGCTCCGGCGAGGAAACCAGTGGGCATACAGTCGCTCACGGCTGCGGCTTCAATGCTGGGGCGGTGCGACACGCGCTGCAGCAGGTCGAGATAAAAGGAACTAGACAGCCGCTCGTCGGGCACCCGCAGCCGAAGCGTAAGCACGTGCTCAGAACGGAAGCCGGGGGTCACGTTCAGCACGCGCCAGAAGCTTCGGCCGAGCAGACCTGCGCCCGTAAGCAGGATCACCGCCAACCCGAGTTCGGCCGAAACCAAGCCGCCGCGGGCCCACCGGTCTCTCGTGTTAGCCATGCCCCGCGCTCTCATCTTGTCCTGCAGCGCTACTCGGCTGGCGGCCGCCACCGGCGCCACGCTAAAAATCAGACCCGATGCCAGCGAGATGCCAAGCGCGAACAACAGCACTGGAAGATCGACATGAACGCCTCCAGCCCGGGGGAGGTAGGCCGGGTTCAGGCTTATCAGCAAGCGCACCAGCCCAAATGCCAGCAACACACCCGCCGCGCCGCCGATCAGCGCGAGCACCAGGCTTTCGGTGAGGAATTGGCGAATCATCCGGCCGCGGCTGGCGCCCAGCGCAAATCGTGTCGCGATCTCCTGCTGGCGCGCTGCGCCGCGCGCGAGTAGCAGGTTGGCTACATTGGCGCACGCAATCAGCAGGACCAGCCCAACGGCTCCTAGAAGCACCACCAACGCGGACCGCATGCTACCCACCACCTGCTCCTTCAATGGCGTGATCTCGATGGCGGCATTCCCACCCACGCCCGGCATGCGCCGGTAAATTGCCTGCAATTCCTGGCGAGCCTGTGCCACGCTGACTCCTGTGCGCAACCTGCCCACGAGCGACAGAAATTTGTTATCGCGCTGCCGAGCCCACTCGAAGTCCGGAATGTACGTCGCCCAGATGTCAGTGTCATGAAAAAGGTCCATTGTGGGCGGCATGACGGCAATAACCTGCTCCGGCGCGTGATTGAGGTGGATGGTTTTGCCCAGAACGCCTGGGTCACCGCCGAAACGCCGCTGCCAAAATCCGTAGCTGATAATGACCTGGTGACCTTCTCGATGGTACTCCTCCGGAGGATACGCGTGCCCGAGCAGCGGTCTAATCCCGAGCGCGTCGAAGAAATCCGGACTGATCCCCGTGCACTGCACCATGATGGGATCGCCTTCATCCGTCAGCGGGAAGGTGAAGGAAAGGAATGCAGCCAGCTGCTCGAACGACGTACTCTGTTGATGGAAGTCGGCGAAGTCCGGGCCGGAGACCGTGGCTCGGTCCTCCGATCGCCCGGAGGGGTGTTCGGCGACCGCCACCAGCCGAGCGGGATCGGGGAACTCCAGCGGCCGCAGCAGAACCGCATTTACCACGCTGAACACCGCCGTCTCCGCGCCTACGCCGAGCGCGATGGAAAGCGCGACGGCCAGGGTGAAGCCAGGGTTCTTGCGCAACAGACGCAGTGCGTAGCGAATATCCTGGGCGAACCGCTCCAGCGAACGCCCGCCCCACATTTCGCGTGTTACCTCTTTGATCAGCGTGAGGTTTCCGAACGCACGGTGGGCCGAGTTTTCCGCCTCCGCGCGGCTCATCCCTGAGCACTGAAGTTCCTCAGTCTCCCTTTCGAGATCGTCCCGCAGTTCCTCGTCAAGTTCGTCGTCGCGCATGCGCTCTCCTACGCCGGCTTCATGATCAGTCCGATGGTCTTCACCAGCAGTTTCCACTTGCTCCGTTCGGCCGCTAGCTGTTTCCGCCCGGCTGGGGTGAGGCGATAGTATTTGGCCCTTCGATTCGTTTCCGAAGCTTTCCACTCGGAGATAATCCAACCTTGCCGCTCCAGCCGATGGAGCGCCGGGTACAAAGAGCCATGTTCCACGCGGACCAGATCCTCAGATCTGCCGCGGATCGCCTGGCCGATTCCGTGGCCGTGCTGCGGCCCCCATTGCAGCGTCCTGAGGATCAGCATATCCAGGGTGCCCTGGAGAATTTCGATCTGGTTTTGATAAGCCATGGCCGACTAGTAGACATTCTACCAGATGACTGGCAGGATGTCTACTAGAGCATGGGCGTTGTTTGCAGCAAATAGCCGGCAACCTTATGCGCATGGAATCGCCGCATCATTCGACGAGAGTAACGGGTGACTCGGAGAATGCGGGGACGCACTCTGTCCGGTTTCGGTCTAGGCCGCTGCTACGATTCCTCCGTTCCGATGCCGGTTTCAGAAGACACATGAGCGAGATAGCGGCAAACCACCGAAGTGCGCCCGTCACGGATTACGCCCGATAAGTCGGCATGTGGCAAGGATTCTTAAGGCGATGTGCCGTTCCGGTTGGATGACCGGCCACAGTGCTCCTGATTGCAGCGGGCCTTCTGTCGCGCAGTTTCTGGGATCTGTTCAACGTGCGGCCTCGGCTTCGATCCTGAGAATGTCATGGCCGTAAGCCTGTGGCTCCCTGTGCCCAACGATCCAACCGCGGATATCAATGGGACCCTGCTCAGCAGGCGCAATTCATTCGCAAAATACTGCGCCGCGGGCGAACCCACGCCAGCGCCGGCCTGCTTGTCGATTCTGCGGCCGGTACACCTGGCAATGTCTCCGGGTTACTGAGCAAGGAGCTTGGTATGAATCGAACTGGTCCAATGCTGCTGCGGAGATCGCCTGGTCGCCAAGTCACGGCCTCCGAACTTTGGCGTTCGCCGCTGCACACCTCCGAATCACCGGGAACCGGCTTCTTCGATGTCCTCGTGGAATCCTCATCTCCCCGGCTGATCGCTGGGGGACAAGCGGTACAGCCCGTCACAAGCGCGGATACACGCCGCAACTACCGCCAGTCCCCACACGAGACAACCTCTCAAGCCGCGGGCACCCGGCCGAAGACTCCCTACTGTTGGACCGTGATCACGCCGAACAGGCCGTTGGCGCAGTTATCTGGTCCTGCAGTAAAGAAGAGTTCGTTGGTGGCGCCGTTTGCACCGGCACCCTTGCCGAAGTCCAATCCCCAAAGCTGATTAATCGATATCGGCGCGCCGGATGCGTCGGCCAGTGCGCCGAGGAAAGCGCCGCTGCCTGGGTCGAAGGCGTTGATCCGGCCGTCCTTGATGTTGTTGGCGATCAGGACCGCATTGCTGAATTGGCCGAAATTGTTAGGAGCCAGTGCGAGGCCCCACGGGGAATGGAGTGGGCCGTGGACGGCGTCGTGTTTGAAAACGGTCCCGTCAGGGTTGAAAATATCGACAAGACCGTTCTGCGCTTATTCAGAGAAGTAAAGGTCACCCACAGTTTGCCATTGATCTCCCGCATGCCGTACGGGGCGAGATCCTTCGGGACAGCCGGGTCGCTAAAAGACATTACAAAGTGGAAGTTACTATCGAACATATCGATTTCCCGGTTTGAACTATTGTCGGCGGCGTAAATGAAATTGCGTTATTGGCGTTTGGGTTGCTGGCAATCGCCAAAGCAGTATAGCTGGCGTGCATCCCCGACCGGTCGGCTCCCAAAATGGCCTTGGTGGGATCGACCTTCGGATTCCAGCCCCTGATCGTGCCGTCTTGCGTTGCAAAGATGAAGATCGAGCTGGCGGTGTTTCCATTCAGGGTGACGTCGAATTGGCCGGTAGTGTTTCCGATCACCCCCGTTGGGGTACCGGTAGCTGTACTTCCGCCCGCCGCTGGGACCGTCACGACCAAGCCCTGTTTCCGTCCCACGCTGTTATAGAGAGTGGATTTCCCGGTGCCGTTGTCGGAAACCCAGAACGGGCTCGTCGCCAACGACGTGATGCCCCAGGCGTTGACCTACACCGGATCTGCCGGGTTGTTGCCGACGGTGTTTTGATTGGAGACCAGAGCCGTCACGGTGTATTGGGCGATTGCAGGCGTCGAGAGCGATGGGAGAAGTCCAGCCGTGAGTAAGAACAACGGGGCAAACCGAAAGCGACGTCCCAAGCTGTGTGGGAGAGTAATACTGCCCGCCTCCCGGTGTCGAATGGTGCACGCCTGCAAGCTTGTGGCGAACGGGCCTGAGAAGAACAGGCGGTAGCGCTGAAAGTGTTTTGATTTATTGCGTTCCATATATCTCCTAAAGAATGTTCTTTCGCGCGTCTTGTGCGCTTTGCTCCACTCCACGATGCGCCATTAGCACCGCTAAGTTGTCCGAACAAAATAAATAATTTGTAAATCAGTCAGCAGCGGCTGCACGGATCGCAGATGATTGCTGTAGCCGCGGGCGCAGCGCGGATCCCGAGCAAGGCGGTCGACAACTGGAATGTGTATAATTAACTATTGAGATACACATCCACTGAGATGCAGATCGATGCGGACGAACATCGTAATCGACGATAAGCTGATGCGGGACGCGCTTCGCGCCACCGGCCTGAAGACCAAGCGCGAAGCCGTTGAACAGGGCCTTCGCACTCTGTTGCGGTTGAGTAGACAGTCGGAGATCCGGCGGCTTCGCGGCAAACTCAACTGGCAGGGTGATCTTAACGCCATGCGGAGCGATCGTTGATTCTGGTCGATTCCAGTGTGTGGATCGACTACTTCAAAGGAACAATCACTGCGCAGACCGAGTTGCTCGATGGGCTGCTTGGACGCCAACCTTTGGCCATCGGCGACTTAATGCTGACGGAAGTCCTGCAAGGCTTCGCTGACGAACGAGCCTTCAACCAAGCCAGGAAAATGCTGACTTCGTTGTTCGTCGTAGAGCTGTGCGGACAGGAAATCGCGATTCAAGCGGCGAAAAACTTCCGGGCACTGCGCAAACGCGGCGTGACGGTTCGCAAGACTATCGATACCGTAATTGCCACTCGATGTATCGAGAGCGGCTACGACTTGCTGCACGACGACAGAGATTTTGATGCGTTTGCGAAGCATCTCGGCCTGCGCGTTGTGGCCTGATTATCCGTTGTCAGATTGCTTGGGCCAACGCAATCGCGCCCAACACCCCCGCTCGCGCGCCGAGCCCAGGCGGAACAATCTCCGGCGCATCGATGTAGCCGTTGAGCAACGCCGACACTTTCCCACGCAGCATGGGGTAAAGGTCGTTGTGCCGCATGATGCCGCCACCCAAAATGACTCGCTGCGGTGAAAAAACCAAGCTCAGGTTCGCGATCCCCAGGGCGAGGTAATGCGCCTCCAGCTCCCAGGCCGGATGCTCGTCGGGCAAAGCTTGGGCAGGCTGACCCCAGCGCGCTTCGATGGCCGGCGCAGCTGCGAGTCCCTCCAGGCAATCGCCGTGGTACGGGCAATTACCGGCAAATGGATCGCGGTCGCGATCGTGTGGAATGCGAATATGACCCATCTCAGGGTGCCTTCGTCCATGGAGAAGACGTCCATCCAACATGCCGCCTCCGCCCACGCCGGTCCCCACCGTCAAATAAAGAAACGTAGGCAGCCTTTGAGCCGCTCCCCAGCGGAATTCGCCTAGCGCCGCGGCATTGACATCGGTGTCGAACGCGACCTTGACATGCAGGCCTTGACGGATCGCGCCGGCCAGGTCAAAGTTCCTCCAAGCCAGCTTCGGGGTCGACGTAATATAGCCGAACGTTGCCGATTGCGGGTCAGGATCAATGGGCCCAAAGGATCCGATGCCCACCGCTTCGACCCGGCCGCGTTGGCGGAAGAATTCGATCACCTGGTCTACGGTCTCTTCGGGCGTGGTGGTCGGAAACTCGACTGAATGCAGGTCGTCCGGGCCGCTGCCGATCGCGCAAACAAACTTGCTCCCACCCGCCTCGATGCCACCGGCTTTCGACACTTTTCCCAGTTTAGTTGGTCTGAGGCAGAATCAAGGGTAGTGTCTCAGTTTGAATTTCTGAGCGCAGTCCGTCAGGCGAGTCGCGCGACTAAGCAGGAACGTACGTCAACCGAATCACGTCATCGGCGATTAAATCGCCGGCCACCAGGTGGAGCGGCGGCCGGGGGGCCGCGAAGAATGGCTGGCCACCACCAAGCACGACGGGGCGGAAGTAGAGTCGATACTCATCGATAAGACCGGCCTCGGTCAGGCTTTGCGCCAGGACTGGTCCGGCAACTTGAATCTCGCCAGCCAGCTCGGCCTTCAGCCTGCGTATCACCTTCTCGAAGTCATCCGCGACAAGCGTCGAGTTGGGGCCAACTGACTTGAGGGAACGCGACACGACCCACTTCGGCTGGCTCCGCCACACCACCGCGAACTCGCGATCCTCCGCGTCCCAATCAGGAAGATCTTCGTCCCAATAACGCATGATCTCGTACGTGCGGCGACCGTAAATGAGGCCCGTCGCGCCGCGCACCAGCCCGATGAAGTGACGGAAGGCCGCGGGTGCAGGCGGCCCAAGCTTCATGTGGTCGACGTAGCCATCAAGGGACTGGCTCAATCCGTAGACAAGTTTTGCCACGCTGTAAATCTCCCACCCACGTTCTTCAGAATAGCGTGAGCCGCCGTCACGCTGAGGTGAGGTTGAACACTACCTGTGCGCCGCATTGTCGATGTGACCAATAACCACAGGTCCACTTCCCAATCCCGAGATTCAAACTGAGACACTGCCGAATCAAGAATAACCGGCTACAATAAAAGAAGAAATGAATTTCCTCCAAACATCCCGATACGCATTTGTATTTTCGATGGCGCTGCTTGCGATGGCGCAACAGCCTGCCACACCGCACGCTCCGGCCCCTCAAACTGCCCTGCCCACCCAGATGCCTGCGCCCGCGGCAGCCCAGCCAGCAGTCAGCCCCGATACCGTGGTAGTCACGGTTGGCAGCGAGAAACTGACGCGCGCCCAGTTCGAGGAGTTGCTGGCGGCGCTACCTGAGCAGGTCCGTGCGACGGCCGCTACCCAACGTGGGAAGCGCCAACTCGCTGAACAGCTCTCCGAAGTTATCGCTATCGCGCAAGAAGCGCGCAAACGGAAACTGGACCAGAGTCCCGCGGTTCAACAGATGATCGCACTGCAGACCGATCAGGTGCTGGCGGGCGTGCTGGCCCGGCAGGTCTCCAATGAGAAAAAGCCGGACGAGGCCGCCATGCACGCTTATTTCGACCAGCACAAGTCCGAGTTCGAGAGCGTGAAAGCCAGCCACATTCTGATCCGGTTCAAAGGATCCAGCGCGCCCGCGCGGCCCGGGCAGAAGGATCTTACCGATGAGGAAGCGCTGGCAAAAGCACAGGACATCCGTAAGAAGCTCATGGACGGCGCCGATTTCGCGGCCACCGCCAAAGCGGAATCGGATGACGTCGGTTCCGGTTCAAAGGGTGGATCGCTCGGAACCTTCGGGCATGGCCAGATGGTTCCTCCGTTCGAAAAGGCGGCGTTCGCTCTGCCCCTGAACCAGATCAGCGAGCCGGTGAAGTCGCAGTTCGGCTATCACGTCATCAAGGTAGAAGAGCGGACCTCCAAGACGTTCGAACAAGCCAAGCCGGACCTCGAGAAGCAATTGGGCCCGCAATTGACTCGCGAAGCCTTGGACAATATCCGGAAGCAGGCCCAGGTCACCATCGACGACGCCTACTTCGGGAAGTAGTCTTAGCTATCGCGGAGCGCCACACCAGGGTCGATTCGCGATGCGGCCCGCGCCGGCGCGAAACCGGCTAGCAGCCCAGTGCCGGCTAGCAAGGCACACACCACAATCAAGTTGCTCGGATCGGCCGGTTTCACCTGAAAGAGTAGGCTTTCGAGCGCACGTCCGGCCGCGAGCGACAATACGATGCCTAGCGCGACACCGCACGCTACGAGTGACAGACCTTCGCCCAGAATCAACCGTAGAATATCCGCCGGCCGGCCGCCCAGCGCGGTGCGGATACCGATCTCCCGTGTTCTGCTGACAACCGCATAGGAGAGCACGCCGTAGATTCCGACCGATCCAAGCAAAAGCGCAAGCGCCGAAAACACCGCCAGCAGCATAGTTTGGAAACGAGTCTGCGCAACCGATTCCGACACCTGCTCGCTCATCGTTTGGATGTGGGAGAGCGGCAAGTCAGGATCGATGTCACGCAATCGCCGGCGCAAAGTGGCGATCAACGACTCCGGCGAAAGAGACGCATCGGTGCGAACCACTAGCGTCATGCTGGCGAACGGGGCTTGCCGGCTGGGAAAGTAGATGGCCGGTTCGGCGCTGCGTCCCAGGCCAGCGTATTTCATGTCCTTCACCAAGCCGACGATCTCCGGGTCCGACAGGAGAATTCTGCCCAGCGGGCCGAAACCGCCCGAGACAGCACGGATTTTCTGGCCGATCGGATTGCCGCGGGGCCAATATTGGCGCGCCAGAGCTTCGTTGATGATGACGACTGCTGGAGAATCAGCGCCATCATGATCGCTGAAGTCCCGGCCGGCAATCAGCGGCGTGCGGAGCGCGGCGAAGAATCCAGCACTGACCATACGGTGCCAAGCGCTCTGGTCCTCCGGTTGGCGCGGCGCTGGTAACGATAAAAATCGGAAGGGTAGCCGGTAATCGAAATCTTGAGCCAGTGGAAGGCTGGTTGTCTCGCCGGCCACTTTCACTCCTGGCAATCCTTCCGCCATGGCGCGAATCCGATCGAATGTGTTGGCGACGTCGGCGGCCTTGACGTAGCGGGCGACCGGGAGCGAAATGTTGGCCGTCAATACATGCTCGGTTCGAAAGCCGGGGTCAACGTTGACCAACCTGGTAAAGCTCTTGATCAACAACCCGGCGCCATTGACCAGAACGACCGCCAGCGTGACCTGCGCGACGACCAGGATATTGCGGCCGAGCCGTTCGCGAGCGCCTCCACTCCCGCCACGCCCGGTTTCTTTGAGGGCGGTTGCAACTTCGGGATGGCGCGCTCGCAGGATCGGCGCCATTCCGAATAACAGCCCCGAGACCACACTGATTGCGAGCGTGAAGAATAGCACAGGCAGGCTGAGCGCGACATCGTGAATACGCGGAATGCTGGCGGGACCAAACGCCCCCACGCTGCGTACGCCGGCAATGGCGATGAATAGGCCGGCGCACCCTCCGGCCATTGCGAGCATCAGGCTTTCCGTGAAGAATTGCCGCGCCAGACGGCCGGCGCTTGCCCCCAGGGCAGCGCGAACCGCGACTTCACGCTGTCGTGCAGACCCATGGGCCAGCAGAAGATTCGCTACATTGGCGCAGGCGATCAGCAGCAGGATTCCCACGCTCGCGAGCAAAACCAACAGAGCCGGCCGCGAGCCGCCCACCAGATCATCCGGCAGTGGACGCAGGCCAACGCCCCAATCGGCATTGGTGTTGGGGGATTCGGCCGCGATCCCGCGAGCAATGGCGTCCATTTCGGACTGCGCGTTCGCCAATGTAACGCCGGGCCGTAAGCGAGCGATCGCGTCCATATAGCGCGGCGTGGGCCGGTGTCGGTAAGATCGGATGCCGTTGTTCCAAACCTGTCTATCGCCCGCGAAATGAATACCCGAAGGAAGGACACCGATCACCGTAGTCGCGAGCCCGTTAATGCCGATTGTTTTGCCGACGATGCCCGCGTCGGAACCATAGCGGCGCTGCCACAGTTCGCTCGTGATCAGCGCGACGTCCGGGCCATTGACGAGCCCCTCCTGCTCCGTCATGCCGCGGCCCAGAATCGGCTGTATCCCGAGCGTTCCAAGCAGCGACGGCGTCATGCTGATGCAGGGCAGGCGCTCCGGGGCGTATTCGCCAACCGCGCCGGCGTCCGTGAGATTTACTTCGTTGCGCCAGTAGCCGGCGAATGCTTCGAGCAGACGGCTACGATCTTTCCAGTCGTAGAAATCGGAGGGCGAAACAAAATAGCGCTGCACGCCGGTCTTGGCCTGTTTTTCGAAAACATTAACCAGGCGGCCTGCTTCTCTATATGGCAGCGGTTTGATCAGGACGGATTCAACGACGCTGAAGATGGTTGTGTTGGCGCCAATACCCAGCGCCAACGCGATGAGGGCAATAGAATAGAGGGACGGTCGTGACCGCCAAATACGGAGGCCGTGGCGCAGATCCTGCCAAAGAGTGAGGAAGTCCACGGAAGCAATACCCGGCTTAGGGGGGAAAGTTACGGCGCTAATTCCATCCGCTCCGCCCACTTCAGGAATCGCGCCAAATCTTGGCGGCGCTGCCAGACAAAACGCCAGAATTCCTGAAAGCCGATCTCGTCGGTCGACGTTCCCCAATACGTTTCCATGCGCCAGCGCAGAAACGGGCTACGCCACGGTCGAAGCCGATAGCCTCGGGTGGCGCGCCACAGGAAGCGCGGCATCAGCGCGACAGGGTTTGGCTAAAGGTCTTCTTGCCTGAATCGTCGGGGGTGGCGTAGTAGCCGGTGCGGGTCCGAACCAGCGGATGACCGGGTCCGTTTACGGTTACCTTAATCTGACGGAAGCTGCCATCCATTTGCGGAGCGGTGGGTGAATACGCCAGGGTATATTGATTGCGAATTTCATGCGCGACCTGTAGAGCAATCTGATCGACGTCGGCGACACCCTTGGGATAGAAGGACAGGCCGCCTGATTCCCGCGCAAGCGTGTCCAGAGCGCGCTTGGCGATCTTGGCCTCGTGCCGCTCTTCCTCGTTGAGCAGCCCAATCGCGAAAATCAAGACTTCGTTTTGCTGCGCCCGCGAGACCAGCTTCTCCAGGTTCATAGTACTGGCGTTATCGTTGCCATCCGTAATCACCAGCAAGACCTTCTTCTGCCGCTTCCCTTCCTTCTTGAGATAATCAATGCCCCCGTTGATAGCATCGCGCATGGCGGTGCCGCCCCGTGAATCGATGCGCGCCACTCCGTCTTGCATGGCCTTAATATCGCTGGTCATGGGGACATCCAGCCAAGCTTCGTCATTGAAGTTGACGATGAAGACTTCGTCTTGGGGATTGGACGCCTTCACCATGTCCAGTGAGGCGATCTCTACCTTTTGCCGCTTTTCCTTCATGCTGCCGCTATTGTCAATAATGATACCTAGCGATACCGGCACATCCTCGCGCTTGAAAATTTTGATGGGCTGCTCGACGCCGTTCTCGAAGACCTTGAATTCATTCTGCTTGAGATCGGTGACCAGCTTGCCATTCTTATCAGCGACGCTGATCGGCAAAACCACCAGGCGAGTGTCAGCCCGAAAGGTAACATCGTCGCCAGAAGACGGATTGACCGGCGGCTTTCCGGTCTGCGCGCTGGCGATGCAGCTAGTAAGAAGGAGGCTGCTCAGGAAACTACTGAGAAGGCGCATAATATCCAAGACGGAAAAAAGGCTTAAGGGGCGGAAGGCCGCGTGGCTGCACTAGTTTCACCTGAACGTGACGATATTTGCCATCCCGCACGGGGTTCTTGGGCGTGTAATAAAGCATATACTGATTCCGCAGCTCTATGCCGATCTTCGCGGCAATATCGGCAAGTTCGTTGACGTTCTCCACATTGTAGCTCCGTCCGCCAGTCAGCTCGGCGACTTCGCTCAGTAAACCCGGGCCGGCCATTTCCTCAGGAGTGCGCCCCCGCGCTCCGATCGACTCAAAAATTCCGATCCCGTAAATCTGTACATCGGCTTCCCGCACCGCATTCTTTATTTCGCTCTCGGTATAGCGGCTGTTATTGTCGCCTCCGTCGGAAATAATCAGAACTGCTTTGCGGGGATTGCGGGCTTTTTTCATGGTGTTCATGGCCATGTAAACGCCGTCCAGCAGCGCGGTTTTGCCTTTGGACTGCGTGAAGGTCAGCCGGTTCTGGATCTCCTCGGTATCGGTGGTGAAAGGCACTACCAATTCCGGCCGGTCGTTGAACTCGATCAGGAAAAATTCGTCCTCCGGATTGGCCGTCTTGAAGAATTGAACGGCGGCCTGGCGGGATTTTTGAAGTTTTGGACCCATGCTGCCGCTGGTATCGAAGACCAAGCCAACCGACAGCGGCGCATCTTCGCTCGAAAACTGGAGTATGGTCTGTTCGACCTTATCTTCAAACACCTTGAAGTGTTCCTTTTCCAGTCCGGTGACGAAGCGATTCAGCGGATCGGTGACCGTCACCGGAATCTGAACCAGAGTAGTATCGATGCGTATGCTGGCCGCACGCCGCTCCAGATCGGATGGCTTGGCATCTTTATCCGATGGCTTGGCACGGGGGACCACGGAAACCTTCGGGTCGTCCAACCGTGCTTCTTGCGGAAAGGCCGAAGATACAACGATTCCCCCCAAGCAAGCCGCAATCAGAGGGAAATAGGGAGAGTATCCCCGGAGGTTCGAAAAGCTCTGCGCCACCGTTTTACAACCGCCTTGGTCCGAACGCTTTCAGTATAACACCGCTCCAACGGAATGGCCCCGAAAGTTCTTAGTGGCCTGTAGCCTTGGACCGCCGACACTGGAAAAAGTACCGTGCCGCTTTTGCCGCCACGCCATCGTGCAAACAAAACAAAGGCGATTGCAGGTTGGAAATCGAGTTGCTCGAAGTGACCCAAAGGAGTCTGGATCTCATGCCGATGCTAAAGCTCAGCGTTCCCGTATTGACCGGTCTTGTGGTGATTGCCGGCGCACTAAGCGCCCAAGTGCGGACCCCGCCTCCGCCGCCAGCGCCCACGGCGGTGCGAACCGACCAAGCCACGGACGACCAGCCTATTTTTCGAGTCACCGTGGTGGAGCGTACCACCAACGCTGTCAGTTATCGGCATCGCAGCGGTTGGACTAAAGTGGATCTGCATGGGACGCCGCTCGCCCCAGACGCCACCGGCCACGCCGACGTGAATAGCCGGCCCGGCTACATCGAAGCGAAAGCCGAAATGCATCGCTTGCTGCCGGCCTCGCAGTACGGTCCCGAATATATGACCTATGTACTGTGGGCCATCACTCCTGAAGGACGTGCGAAGAACTTAGGCGAAGTGGTGCTCGATAACGGCGGATCTCATCTCGACGTCACCACCGATTTGCAAGCCTTTGCGCTCATCGTTACCGCCGAGCCGTACTTCGGCGTGACGCAGCCGAGCGATGTGGTGGTCATGGAGAACATCATTCGCGAGGACACTGTCGGCAAGATCGAGCAGATGAGCGTGAAATATGACCTCTTGAAGCGCGGCACCTACACTATGCACGCCCAGCCCGGCCGGTACCATCAGGTCAAGAATGATAAGAGAATTCCACTGCAGCTCCTTGAAGCCGAGAACGCAGTCCAGATCGCTCAGTTGGTAAATGCCGATCAATACGCCAAAGATACGTACGACAACGCGCAGCAGTTGGTGAAACAGGCCGAAGCCTATCAGGCTCGAAACGCCGGCTCGAAGCCGGTAATCATGACTTCGCGTGAAGCGGTGCAGGCTGCCGAGACGTCCCGGCTGCTGGCGTTGAAGCGGCAGGAAGACGAGAAAATCGCACAGGATAAAAAGGAAGCCGCGGATCGTGAAGCGGCGGCTCGCGCACAAGCCGACGAACAAGCCCGCCAGAGACAGTTAGCAGATGCTCAGGCCGCCGAGTCCGCTCGTCAGGCCGCCGAGTCTGCTCGCCAGAAAGCACTGGCGGATGCGCAGGCCCAGGCCTCCGCCGAACGTGCTGCCGCCGAGAGAGCCACCGCCGACGCTGCCCGTGCCCAGGCCGAAGCCGAGCGTCTGCGAGCTGAACGTGAACGCGCCGCAGCCGAAGATCAACAGCGCCAAGCCGATCTAGCTCGTCTGCAGGCTCAGCAAGCGCAACAGCAAGCGCAGGCCGCCGATCAGGCCCGTTTACAGGCCGAGCAGGCACAGCAACAGTTGCGGCAGCAGTTGCTGCAGCAATTCAATGTGATCCTTGAAACTCGCGACACCGCGCGCGGACTGATCGTCAACATGTCTGACGTTTTGTTCGACTTTAACAAATATACGCTGCGGCCCGCGGCACGCGAGAAGCTTGCCAAGATTTCTGGGATCATTCTTTCGCATCCGGGCCTGCGGCTGGAAGTCGACGGCTACACCGATAGCATCGGCAGCGAGGCCTACAATCAGAAACTATCGGAAGAGCGGGCCGACGGCGTGCGAGCCTACCTCACTAGCGAGGGCATCTCTTCTGACATCGTGGTCGCCAAGGGCTTCGGGAAAGAAAACCCGGTAGCGTCCAACGACAACGCCGCCGGACGCCAGAAGAATCGGCGCGTAGAGATGGTAGTATCGGGCGACATCATCGGCCAGCCGATCGGAGGCATCCGCTCCAGCCGCTAGTGACGCAGATCCCTGACCTGCGAAAGCTACTGACTCACGGCAATCGTGACATTGCTCGGACTCGTGATCCCGCCCATCTGGATCTGCAGCGGGACCGCGTTTCCGGCGGGGGCGGAATCGCCCCATCTGCACGCGGAAAATCCACTTGACCCAAGCCGGTTGCGTAAATAATAATCGCGTCGCCAATTTTCAGTCCCGGGATGCCCCCGACAGGTTGAGCGAGTGAGCAGGCTCAGCAACAGTTGCGGCAGCAGTTGCTGCGGCCCGCGGCACGCGAGAAGTTGCTAAGATTTCAGGGATTATTCTTTCGCATCCGGGGCTGCGGCTCGAGGTCGATGGCTACACCGACAGCGAGGCCTACAATCAGAAACTATCCGAAGCGCGGGCCGACGGCGTGCGAGCCTACCTCACCAGTGAGGGCACTTCGGGAAAGATAACCCGGTGGCGTCCAACGACAATGCCGCTGGACGCCAGAAGAATCGGCGCGTGGAGATGGTAGTATCGGGCGACATCATCGGCCAGCCGATCGGAGGGATCCGCTCCAGCCGCTAGTGGCGCAGATCCCTGACCCGCGAAAGCTACTGACTCACGGCAATCGTGACATTGCTCGGACTCGTGATCCCGCCCATTTGGATCTGCAGCGGCACCGCGTTTCCTGTGGGCGCGGTCGGCGGAATGACAATGTTCACTTGGTTCACGCCTACGAACTGCGGCTGCAGTCCGGAGAACAGAACCTGAGCTTGCATGCCGCCCACTAGCACAGTAGGCGTGTTGAGCGTGTTAACGAAGCCATTGGCGGATTGTACTGTGGCGGGCGGAATCGCCCCATCTGCAGGCGGAAAATCCACTTGACCCAAGCCGGTTGCGTAAATAATAATCGCGTCGCCCACCTTCACCGGATGAGTGGTCAGGCCCGGGATACTCCCCGCCGGTTGCGCGAGAGTTCCATCCACATTCTGCGCGATGGCGAGAAGGCTTGGCGTGGCGAAAATTCCCGGTGAGAACGGGCCCACAGTGACCTGCGCCGGCGCCGAAGTTCCGCTATCCGAGGTAACCGTCACGCTGACATTCTGCGTCGCACCGGGCGGCACCAATTCCCAGGGAACTTGTGCGTTTACCTGCGTGGCAGACACATAGACCAGCGGCGCATTCACGGTCTTGCTGCCGTTGGCCCATTGAACAGTTACGCCGCTCAGATTGTTGGATAAGGGAATCGTATCAGCCTGCGCCGTAGCAGACGCCAAGTTTGTGCCAAAAATCGAAACTAACGAACCCACCGTTATCGGTTGGCCGGTGGCGAAACTGGCACCGTTCAAAACGCCGCCGTTGGCGATGCTGGGCGGTTGTGCGAACGCCACGCAGCTCATTACGACAAAGAGAACGAACAATTGAATGCGCATAGTAGTCCTGCGTTTACTATAGTCCTCCGGGCGGCTTCCTTCAATGGCCGGCGGGTAAAAACTTTGTGAAAACTTACGGTTGTGAGCCGGTTTTGGGTTGGGGATCGGAGGATTGCTGCAACTTCCTCCATGTTTCCGAGACCTCGGGGTCGCGCCCGCCATCGAGATCAAACGCGACTTCAGCTTCAGCGACGGCTTGCTGATGACGATGGGACGCTTCCAATAATTGAGCCAGCACCCAGTGGGGCTTGAACCAGTTAGGAGCCCAGGCGATGGCGTTGCGCAGCGACTGTTCCACGCCGGCCAAATTGTTTTGCCCGGCCAGCAGCTTGGCGAGATTGTACCAGGCATTGTACCGATCCTCGGCGGTCCGAGTGGCGCGGATCGCAGCTTCGGTGGCCTGTTGGGTAGCTTGCACTCGCGTAGCTAGAACCGGCGTCCGGGCCGCAAGTTCGGCCATGGCGCGGGAATAATTGAGGTCGGCGCCGGTGCCCTGCGGCTCCCAGCGCAACACGAGCTGATATTCCTTCGCGGCGCCCGAAGCGTCGCTGGATTCAATTCTCTGAAAGACGACAGCCAAGGCGCGGTTGGCCACCACCAAACGGACTGCGAACGCGGCGAACATTAGACTAGCCAGACTTGCGGCTACCGCTAGGGGGAGAAGCCACCGGGCGCTGCTTTTGTCTGGCGCCTTGTCGGACGGCTCGGTCACCAACAGAGCAATCAAAAGATAAAAATACAAGGCCGTCGGGACTACGAACACCGTAAATTGCTGGCACACCAGCGACGCCACGAGCGCTGTTGCTAGCTCCGGCCGCTTGCGCCGCGTGATAGCCCAGAACGCCAGGCCGCAGAAGCCGAGCAACGACAACAAACCGCCGGCGCCGCGCGTTGTCAACGCATCCAGAAATATGTTGTGTGGCGACTCATGGTAGAAGTCGGGATA
>Ga0210401_10000457_pt1 | contig 50569 bp, 46 predicted proteins | sample IncBWH32MmetaG_FD_150866 | JGI IMG/M metagenome (GOLD analysis project Ga0210401, IMG submission 150866) | Forest soil microbial communities from Barre Woods Harvard Forest LTER site, Petersham, Massachusetts, United States - Inc-BW-H-32-M | ecosystem: Environmental > Terrestrial > Soil >...
CTCCCGGCGAGGCTAAGACGTACGAGTTTTCATGGACCCCAACGAAAGCGGGGAAGTACACGATCAGCGTGGGCGTGTACGGTCCAAAGTTCACTCCGAGTTATTCCTGGAATCAGGAGTTAATCGCTATCACGGTGCATTAGTAACTACGGCCTAACATTTCCCGCTGGCAACCGGCTTGCTAAATAACGAGCGGAGGTGTTTATAAAATGCTTTGGTACGCATGGGTTTTCCTGGTTATTGCGATCCTGGCCGCGGTCTTCGGCTTCGGAGGAATTGCCGCCGGCGCAGCAAGTATCGCAAAGATCTTTTTCTTCGTCTTCGTGGTGCTGTTTGTCATCAGCCTAATTGCAGGCCGCCGCACGGTGGTCTAAGCGGAGAATTTATATGAAACATATTACGGGATCATTGCTATTAGGCGCGATGCTGACGTTCGGTGCGTGCTGGAATCGCACCAAAGCGCCGGACGTCGCGGATAACATCCACAACTCCCTCGATCAGGCCGGCTTCAAGGATGTCAAAGTCGATCAGGATCGAGACAAGGGCGTAGTGACTCTGAAAGGCACGGTTGCTTCCGATGGGGAGAAAGCGCGGGCTGAATCGATCGCCAAAGCTCAGGCTGCAGGCGAGGTAGTGGCGAACGAAATCGCGGTCGTGCCCCCGGGCAACGAAAGCGCCGCGAAAACGATCAACAGCGATATCGACAAGGCCATCGACAAGAACCTGGATGCTGCATTGGTGCAGAGTCGGCTGAACAAGGCTGTAAAATATTCAGTCAAGAATGGCGTGGTGACGTTAAAAGGTCGAGTAGACTCGCAAGCCGCGCGATCCGAGGCTGCGCATATTGCAGCCGGCGTTCCGAATGTGTCGCAAGTCGTGAACGAGGTGGAAGTGCGCCATATTCGGGCGACCTCATCGCGGTAAATCACGCTATCCATAAGGGTGCTGGTCATTTCCCTGTTCGCGGCCGCGATACTCTCGGCGAGAGTGCCGTCGACGTTCGTGGCCACGGCTTATTCTGTGACTGGAACAACCGCGGACGGGGGAATGACTTCTCGTGGAATGGTCGCCGCCGACCTGGCGATACTCCCTATCGAGTTCCACATGCATTCGCGGTTGGAAGCGAAGTCGATTCGGCAAGCGCCTCGTGAGGGTTCGGGTCCCGCAAAGAAGCAAAACTTGATTCCTACTCTCTAGCGGCTGCGCTACGCTGAAGGAAGATGCTGGGGCGCTTCGCAATCGTTCTTATTGTTGGCGTTCGGGTGTTCAGCCAGACGCCGTGCGATGGCACGCCCGCCTATTCGCCGTGTGAGCTGCCGTTCGAACTCTCAGCCGCCGATCTCGCCGCCCATCCGAATCCATACGCCACCGCGCAGCTTCACGCCGAATTCCGCTCGCCACATTTCAAGACCTATCTGATGCCCGCGTTCTGGGACGGGGGCCGCAAGTTGATCATCCGCTTCACGCCCACCGAGGGCGGCCAGTGGACCTATCGCACCACCAGCAACATCGCGGCCTTCGCCGGCAAAGAGGGCGCGTTTAACGCTGCGCCGTCGGATTTTCCCGGCTACGTGAACGTGGCCAATTTTCATCACTGGGCTACCGACGATAAGAAGGCGCATCTGTGGATGGGTTACATCGCCGATCGCTTCCCGTTCTCGAGCCAGCCGGAGTTCGAACAGCAGCTGGCAGACGCAGTCCAGAACAAGTTCACGCATTTTCGTGGATCGATCCTGGGGACGGCGACCGATCGCAGCCGTGTTTATCTGGGCGCCGACAAGCCGAATCCGGCTTACTTCGATGAACTCGACCGCCGAATTCTGGCCGTGCACAAGCGCGGACTTACAATCGACCTGATTCTGGCGTCAAATCCGGACTATGTTACGAGCCTTTTCCCCGATTGGCAGGCGCGCGAGCGCTTCATCAGTTATGTCGTGGCGCGATATGCTCCGTTTAACGTCACGTGGCAAGGATTGGAAGAGTTCGAAGATTACAAGGACGGCCGCCCGCTGCTCAAAGAGCTGGGGCTGAATCTCAAGAAGCAGGATCCTTACCAGCACCCGCGGTCGTCGAATGCCAAGGTGACTTCGTCTTCCCTGCTCCCGGATGGCTGGATGAACTTCCTCATCGAGAATACGACCAATGATGTAATTGGATCGGTGGAACATCAGTTCTATCAGGTGCCCTTCGTCGGAGTGACCGACGCGCAGCATCTTTGGAACGCGACCATGGATGGCGAATACCCTGAGTTTCGCGGCGACGGCGCCGGCATGTGCCGCTACTGGTTCGAGTTCATGGCCGATACCCGGCATTGGGAGCTGGAGCCTTATTTCGATGTCGACGGCGGACGCGCGGTGGCGCTGGAAGATGTCGAGTACGTCAGCTACATCGAGCATCCCGGTCCGCCGGTTGAGATATCGGTGGAAAAGCACGGCTACGACGTCTGGTGGATGAACCCGGCCACCGGCGAATCGGTCGAACAGAAGAAATATAAAGGCGAGCATTTCACCGGCGAAGCGCCCGATAAGAGCCATCCCTGGGTGCTAATGATCGCGCGCGAAGGCCGCAAAGAATCGATGCTGAAGTCGTACAAATTCGATTCGCGCGAGGTGCCGCTAGTGCAGGAGATCGAGTCCAATCCGGCGAAAGTGCCGTACGTCATCGTGGACCCTTCCGGCAATACGTTGGAGGCGGGGAAGCCGGTGACGTTTTCCGCGAAGCTGACGCGCGAGACTCGCGCCACACGGTCGATGATGTTTCTCTGGACCGGCGAAGTGTCCATCGACGGACAAGGCATGCGCGTGCTCGGCATCGGGTCGCCCGGCAGTTTCGTCATTCCCCCGTCCATCGCGCTGAACTACCCGGCCATCCTCAGCATTCACTTGACGGCGCTGAACGCGAATGGCAAAGCCTACTCGGCAGATCGCGTGTTTCAGCTCAACAAGTGATTCTTTCCATCGATACCACGTCGGAGTTCGGCAGCATTGCGCTCACGGAAGGCGATCGCACCATCGACGAAATCCCGCTCCATTCCCCCGACGGCTTTGGGCACATTTTGTTCCAGCGCATCGAGCAGTTACTGGCGCGCCACGAAGTCGACGTGAATCACATAGATTGTTTCGCCGCAGCGTCGGGGCCCGGATCGTTCACCGGCGTTCGCGTCGGCCTGACGGCGGTAAAAGGCTTGGCCGAGGCCACCGGCAAGCGCGTCGTCGCGGTGTCGAATTTGCGGGCGCTGGCGTTTTTCGGGACCGCTCCGCTGCGCGCCGCCGTGCTGGATGCGAGGCGTGGCGAGGTGTACGGCGCGGTATATAATGACCGCCTCGAAATCGTTGCGCCGGAGGTCGTGATAAAGTTTCCGGCCTGGGTTCAGACGCTGCCGCAGTGCGGCTTCGAGTTCATCGCCGTCGATTTTTCCCCGTTCCTGGCAAGCGTAGATCCGAATATCCCGGTGATAACGGCGCCGCGCGCTTTGGCCGCCGCGATCGGACGCATCGCTTCTAAAGAATACCGGGAGGGCCGCGCGAGCGATCCGGTTGCGATCGACGCAAACTACGTCCGCCGGTCCGACGCGGAACTGTTCTGGAAGGAGTAAGGAGTACAATCTCTACTTGGTAGGAGAAGATTGAACATCTCGGTGAAAGGCGAGTACGCGCTCCACGCTATCTTCGATCTTGCGAGACAAAAGCCCGGCGAGCCGATCAAAATCGCCGATATCGCGCGCCGGCAAAAAATCCCGCAAAAATTCCTTGAGCTGATTCTGGCCGGGCTCAAGCAAGGCGGCTTCGTGGAATCACGGCGTGGAGCCGAGGGCGGCTATCTGCTCTCGCGGGCGGCGGATGGCATTACGGTGGGTGAAGTGCTTCGCTATGTCGAGGGGGCCAAGAGCAATAAGACCTCACAGCGGCGGTCGGCCGTGGATCCGTTTGCAGAAACCTGGCGGCGCGTGGAACAATCGATCTCCAGCGTGATCGACCACACCACGTTCGCCGAGCTGGTCCGCGCCTGGCATGATAAGCAGTCCAAATATGTGCCCAACTGGGAGATTTGATGTTCTATAAGGATAATTCGCTGAGCATTGGACGCACGCCTCTGGTGAAGCTCAACCGGGTGACTGAGGGCGCGCGCGCGACCGTTCTAGCCAAGATCGAAGGCCGGAATCCGGCCTATTCGGTGAAGGATCGCATTGGGGCCGCCATGATCTGGGATGCCGAGAAACGCGGCGTGCTGCGGGCGGGCAAGGAATTGATTGAACCCACCAGCGGCAACACCGGTATCGCGCTGGCTTTCGTGGCTGCCGCGCGCGGATATGCGATCACTCTCATCATGCCCGATACCTTTTCGATCGAGCGCCGCAGGATACTGAAGGCTTTCGGCGCCAACCTGATCCTGACCGAGGGCGCTGCGGGCATGCAAGGTTCTATTTCGAAAGCCGAGCAGATGGTGGCTGGCGATCCCGAGCGCTACGTGCTACTCCAGCAGTTCCAGAACCCCGCCAATCCCGAGATTCACTTCAAGACCACCGGCCCAGAGATCTGGGAGGACACGCAAGGCGGCATCGATGTGCTGGTGAGCGGCGTCGGAACAGGCGGGACCATCTCGGGCATATCGCGGTATATTAAGACTGTCCAGAACAAGAAGATCGTGTCGATCGCCGTCGAGCCAGTCGGAAGTCCGGTGATCACGCAGAAGCTTAAAGGTCAGGGTCTGCGGCCTGGTCCGCATAAGATTCAGGGGATTGGCGCCGGGTTCATTCCGGGGACCTTGGATCTGGCCATGGTCGATCGCGTCGAACAAGTGACCAACGAGGAATCGATTGAAATGGCGCGCCGCCTGGCTAAGGAAGAAGGGATTTTAGCGGGGATTTCCTGCGGAGCAGCCGTCGCGGCGGCGGTTCGGATCGCTCAGGAGCCGGAGATGGAGGGCAAAACCCTGGTGACCATCCTTCCGGATTCGGGCGAACGATATTTGAGCACACCACTTTTTGAGGGGATCGGGACGGAGTAATTGAAAAGGCGGGCGCTTTTTGGGGTGATAGGGTGAAGCGCCCGCCGTCGTAACGGGGATTTGAATAGATAACGCCCAAGCACGTGGCAAGGTTACGGGGGGTGCGAAAAAAAACCCACCCCCTTGATTTTCGCCTTTCCTTCTACTATAGTGAAGGGAGAAGAAAAGGAGAATGTAAGGTGTTGCCATGCCCCTCCCCCAAACACTGCACTGCGGACCATGCGGCTGGTCGTACCCGCATTGGAACGGAATCGTTTATCCCAAACTGAAACGACGCGGCTTTCACGCGCTTACCGATTTGGCTCGTTATTTCGACGCCGTCGAGATCAATACCACCTTTTATCAGAACATCCGGCCCGAGATCACTCGCCTCTGGTTACGGAAGGTTAGTCACAATCCGAAGTTTCTATTCACCGCCAAGCTCGGCCGGCGATTCACTCACGAGCGGATGATCGAAGCCACCGAAGTCGCGGCCTTCAAAGAAGGATTGTGGCCGCTGCTGGGAGCGAAAAAGCTGGGCTGCGTGCTGATGCAGTTTCCCTGGACATTTCGCTACACCGAAGAGAACCGGGAGTTCCTGATCACGTTGCGCCGCGCCTTTCACGAATTTCCGCTGGTGGCCGAGATGCGGCACGACAGCTGGACCCACGAAGAAGCGCTGGGAACCCTGATCGACTATCACATCGGCTTCGCCAACATCGATCAGGCGCCTTACATCAAGGCTATGCCGCCGGCGTCTTTTCTGACTTCTTCGATCGGCTACGTGCGGCTGCATGGGCGCAATCCACAAGACTGGCAGCGCGAGTTCGGACGAGCCGCGAAACCACTGGCTGCGCACGATTACTTGTACTCGCCTGAAGAACTGCTGGAGTGGAAGCCGCGCATTGAGCACATCCAAGAGCACGCCGCCAGCACGTTCGTCTTCGCCAACAACGACGTCGGCGGAAAGGCGGTGGTCAACGCTCTTGAACTGGCTGAAATGCTGGGCGATGAGCGGCGCCTCGCGCCGGCGGACTTAATCGCCGTGTTCCCCCGCGAACTGGCCGATTTTCATTCTGACCGGCCCATGCAGGACGCGTTGTTTTCCAACTACGAGGCGGATCACCGGGCGGTGGCATAGTCAACACGAGTCAGCGTGGTTCCAAAACCGCGCTCACTACCACGATCCCCAGCTCGCGCCCATCCTGCGCCGTTGGCGGCAGCGATTTGTCGAGCGCGAAGTCGAGACGATTTCCGTCCGGCTTCATCCAGGCCGCGGGCACATCGCGCTCCAACGTATGTTGCCCGGCGTTGCGAAAGGTCTCCGGCGCGAGCAGGTGCTCGCCCAGGCGCGCGGTTATCGTAATAGCTCCGAGCTTCTGGATGCTGACGTCGGGGATATAAAGCTGCAATATCAAGCGAGCGGGGCCGGGGCCGGCAAAGGTGAGAGCAAATTGACGCTTGGTCCAACGGAAGCCGGCTGGCTCGGCTGCGTAAAATCCTTCGAGTTTGTCTGCCGGCCGCGACACGTGAGTCGATACGCGCGCCGATTCCGCGGTGCTGCCCCGCCCGATCGAATCGGGCTGGATATCGATCACCTCCGCAAAGGGAACGCCGCTGCGCTGGGGAACAGTGAATCGTTGCACTGCGGGTCGCGTATCGGCCAGCGCCTTGAGGAAAGCCTCGGATGCTTCGGGGAACTGACGATTTTCCGGGCCGTTCAACAAGAAAACGCCGCCGCGGTGAATCTCGTCGGGCCAGGGCGCATGCGCGGCATCGCTATAGATCTCGCGAGTGTGCAGCCGGGCATCGGTCAGAACATATAAATTGTTCTCTAATCCCCAATCGAGGATCTTGATTTCGCCGGCGCCGCGTTTCTGCGGAAGCTGGCGGGCCAGTGCATAAACGCCGTCCGACCACGCGCCCACGCCGCGGGTACGATGCAGGCCGTCGATCGTGGCAACCTGCCAGTAAAAGACGCAACTGAGATAGACAGCGGCGAGCCCGCCTGAAACACCCCGGCCCCAGCGGAATCGCGATTGAAGAATCGAGCAGGCCAGAACGACGACGGTCGCCGCCAAGGGCACCAGCGCGACCAAGTGATGCTCCGCCACGCGGGTTCGCGTGAAGAAGAGAAATAAACCCAGCACCACGAATGTCACCGCCACACCGCGCGCCCACAAGGAACGCACTCGGCCCCAGGAACCGCTCACAGTCGCACAGACCAGCAAGCCGGCCACAACCACCGCCGGAAAGAGCCAGCGTTGCCAGGTGGCCATCGCGGGTCCGTCCCACATGGCGCGATGCTCGCGATCGGTCAGGAAAGTTTCCGCCAGCATGACGGCTCTCGCGAATAACCGGTAAGACAGAGGCTCATTAGCCGCGAACATGTTAGTGGCTTCCCAGGTCCCGAATCTCGAGTGGACCTGATAAGCCAGGAACGGCAGACCGCCGAGGATTCCGCCCGCCGTCCACGCGACCCAGTGGCGCAGCGGAAACCGAAAGTCTTTTCGCAAAACAACCAGCGCAGCGATCAAAACCGCAATATCCAGCCACAGGAAATTGGCTCGCGCCCAAATTCCGAACCCCATCGCAGCGCCGACCCAAAACGCAGCGCGCGCGCTCGACCGCCGGACATAGCCCGAAAGCGCCAGACACACCAGTCCGAACGCGGCCATCCAAACGCCCACCGTCCCGTTGTCAAAAACGGTGATGTTATCGTATGCAGGATTGACAGCAATCGCGAGAGCGGCGAACGCAGCGGCCGGCCGGCTCACATGCTCACCGATGAGCCTGGCGACGCCCCAGATTCCGATCAAGCTTAGTAATACCGAAGCAAATCGCACCACCCACGCCCGCGCGCCGAACAGCGCGAACAGCGGGAGGCACATATATTCCTTCACCGCGCCGACATACCGGACCGTCATCAGGGGGAGACAGCGGCGGCCGAAACAATACCAGGTATCCGGATCATGCGGTAGCGTGAGCTCCGCCGGAGAATGGCGCATTTGCACCGCGCCCAGCACCAGAAGCGCCTCATCATAGTGCAGTCCCGGCCGCTGCAGGATCAAAACCGCCGCAAGAAGACCGTAAAGAACCATTGCGCCGCAAGCGATCCAGATCCACTTCCGATCTTGGTCCGGCGTTTCCATCAGGAGTCGGCCGCCTACTTCATGAAGAGTTCGTTGGCTTCTTTGTACGGCATGGCGCCGTCGGTCATCGCTGCGAAGGTGCCGTGCTCCTTCAACTCTTTCGCGATACGTTGTGTCAGCCCCATGGCCGCGCGCATCGGTCCGGACCCGACGCTGACGCGCCGCACACCCAAGCGCTCGAGCTCCTGCAGGTTGGGAACTCCAGCCGTCGCCAAAATATTGAGCGGACCATTCACCGCTTTCGCCAGCCGGCCGATCGTTTCGGGGTCGCGAACTCCTGGAGCGAATAGAGAATCCGCACCCGCTTTACGATAGGCATTCAGCCGCTCCACGGTACGATCGAAGCGCGTGGCTTCGTCACCGATCGCGAAAAGATAGACATCCGTTCTGGCGTTGATCACGATGTCGCCGGCGGCGCGAACCTGCTCGATAAGGCGGACCTGCTTCGCCAAATCCGCCAGGGAACCATCCAGGGAAGAGTCTTCCAAATTCATGCCGACGGCGCCAGCCTCGAGCACCGCGCGCGCCGTTCCAACCGGATCGCCATAACCCGCCTCGACGTCCGCGGTCACGGGCACAGAAACCGCACGCGCGATACGCTTCACCATCCAGAGCATCTCATCTCGCGGGATCCGCTCGACATCCGGATAGCCCAATGAATTCGCCACGCCCGCGCTGGTGGTGGCGATGGCGGGAAAACCCGCTTCCTCGAAAATGCGCGCGCTCGCGACATCCCATGCGTTCGGTAGCACCAGGATGGGCGGCCCCTGGTGTAATTTGCGCAAGATCTCCGCCTTGCCGGGCATTCTAGACCCCGCCGGCGAAGCGCCGGAAGAAGCTGTCCGGTTTCCATTGCGGGCGCGCATTGGCGTCGGCCACGCGTTCAATCAAATCCAGAATGATCTCATTGAACTGCGCAGCGGCGGCCTTGTCGACGGGTTGATTCAAGTCGTCGGATGGAGCATGATAGCGGTTCTTCAGCCAATCCTTGTGGAGCTTTTCGTCAGGCGATCCGGGGAGATATCCGAACTTGAACGCCAGCGCCGGAATACCCTGGCGGATGAAGTTGTACTGATCGCTGCGGATAAATAGATTGCGCTGCGGCTCCTTGTCGGCCTGTACTTCCACGCCCGCCTGGCCGGCCACGGCGCGTATGTCATCGCCCAGGGTCGATTCCCCGAGGCCCTGGACCTCCAGATAGCGCAGCGCATGCAGCGGCAGGAACATGTCCAAATTTATATCCGCCACGATGTTCTTTGCATTGACTGTGGGATGGGCGGCGAAATAGCGCGAGCCCAGCAGTCCTTTCTCTTCACCCGTCACCGCGAGAAAAATAACCGAGCGCTTCAGCTTGGCGTTCGATTCGTGCAGCATGCGCGAGATTTCAAGAATGGACGCAATGCCGGAAGCGTCGTCCATCGCGCCGTTATAGATGGAATCGCCATTGATCGGCTCGCCTACGCCGACGTGATCGAGATGGGCGCTCATCACCACATATTCGTTCTTCAACTTCGGATCGGAGCCCGGCAGCATGCCCGCCACATTTTGCGATTCCACCTGCGATTTCTTCAATTGCACGTGGGCCGCGATGCTTGCCGCCAGCGGAAAATGAGGCAGCGGCTTCTCGCTATCCGCATTGGCCAGGATCTCGGCGATGGTGTGGCCGCTACCCGCGAAAAATTTGTCGGCATGCTCGGCATTGATGGTGATCGAAAGGCGGAGGCCCTGCGACTCATCGAGCGAAGGATCGGCCAGGGTCATGGCCGGCATGAATCGCGCCAGCCGGGCACGGGACCAGGGAATGTCCATCGACTTCGGATTCTGGATAGTCGCGACGCCAACCACGCCCGCGGCCTTGAGATATTTCCAGCGCTCGCCGGCCGACTGGTAGTGCGACTTCAGCGGCCCCGGAATCGACGCCGGACCGCCGGCCAGATAAACGGCGATCTTGCCTTTGAGATCCAATCCCGCTAGATCGTCGTATTTCTTCTCGGGGACTTGCAGGCCGTAACCGATGAAAACCGCGCCGGCTTCGGTGTTCTCCTGGATGTCGCCGCGCAGGCTCAGCGTGGCATCGTCGCCTAATACCAGCGGCTGCTTTTTCCCGTTGCGCACCAGCGCGAGGCTGGATTGATCCTCCACAATCTGCTTCACGTCGAACTTCACCGGCTGCAGATAGTCCGCCGTGCCGGCGGGTTTCAAACCGGAGCGTTCGAATTCACCGGCCACATAATGGGCCGCCTTGAGGTGCTCCGGGCTACCTGTGTTGCGGCCCTTCATCTCGTCCGAGGCCAGGTATTGGATATGCGACCACCAGCGGTTGCCTGCGGCGTTGAAGTCAGTCGCCGCATAGAGAACTACGGCAGCGGTAGCAAGCAGCAATCGGGGCATGAAGTTTTTCATTTGACACCAGTCTTGAAGGTTTTATATTCGGTGCGGCGCGCGCGCAATTGGGCGGCGTGGCTCTCGGCGTGATCGGCATTCCGTTGCAGCATCTGCTTCAGCGTCTCCGGCCCTCGCTCGGCATGGACTCCGATCCGATCGAATGCCTCAGCCGGCAGGTCTTTCAGCAGCTCGTAATTCTCGGCGCGAATGCGGCGAAAAGTTTCGAGCGTCTGAGAAGTCTTGCGGCGATCGTAGTCCAGCTTTTCCGCCCAGGCATTCTGATCGTACGCTTCGAGCCGGGGATTCTCTTCGGCGATCACGTGCCGGAAGCGGGTGGTGGCGACGATCTCGGAATCGGCCAGATGCGCGATGATTTTGCGGATGCTCCATTTGCCAGGCTCCGGCGCCCAATCCAGCTCCGCGCCCGCAGCGCCGGTGATCGAAACCGCCGCCATTTCGGCGCCGCGGCGGAATCGCTCAAGTAGCTCAGAGATATCGCTCATTCCGAGTGACCATTATAAAGGACCGCGCCCGTCCGAGTCGGAGCGTGAGAAAATCGGTATTTGCGTGCACTGTCCCTAATTTCGTTGCTGGCATTGGCGGTCGTGGCGCAATCGCAGACAACTCCGCCTCCGCTCGGTCAATTGGTTGACGTTGGCGGATATCGCGTCCATATCTTTTGCGTCGGACAGGGCAGCCCCTCGGTTGTCGTGGTTGGCGGAGGATTTTCCTTCGATTGGGGTCTGGTTCAGCCTGAGATCGCGAAGTTTACGAAGATCTGCACCTACGATGTCTCCGGAACTGCGTGGAGTGATTCCGGCCCGGTTTTGACTTGTCAAGTGCGGGTCAACGAGGTTCATAAACTCCTGACAAACGCAAAAATAGACGGCCCATATGTGCTGGTTGGACTTTCAGTAGGAGCTCTGGTGACTCGGTTGTACGCCAGTTTTTACCCTGGCGACGTCGCCGGAATGGTGATCGTGGATCACGCGTTCATCGACGTTGGTGATCCTCCTCCGACCAACTCGAGCCCGTCGTTTGCCGGCCTGGATAGCCCGCCGGTCCTCATCCATCAAACGCCCATCGTCCTGACCGTCGAAGATACCTCGGATTTTCGAAAGCTTCCCGAGTCGATTCAGAAGCTTCATCGCTGGGCGGAATCGCTCAAACCTGCCCTGCCTACTGTCGAGACAGCCGAGGATTGCCTGGCTCACTTGAAACGAACGAGCCGGGCCGCTCACCCGCTTGGCAACACGCCACTCGTTGTTGTCAGCACCGGGAACGATCTTCCCAATTACAAAAAGTTACAGACCGAGCTTTTGGCGCTCTCGAGTCGCAGCCGGCAGCTCATGGCGGAGAGCAGTTTTCATTCGGTCGAAATCGATCAGCCTGGGGTCGTGGTCGACGCGATCCGCCAAGTAGTAAATATGATTCGGGAGGCACGATGACCTCGACTTCGCTCCGATCAGCGCTATGCCTCCTTGTGATCGCCACCGGATGCGCTGTCCATAAAGCGCCAATCCATTCCTATCGGCTGGTGCCGGCGGCCGTCAATCCGATTTTGATTCCCCCAGGGGTTGCCAGCGCCGATGTGACTGAGCGGACTCTTAACGCGAATGTCGCAGCCGGGCGTGGCGCCTGCCCGCCCTCAATCACCACGAGCGGTAAGCGCATTCGAGTGACTGTCACGCGTGAGATGCTGCTTCAGCAACCGATCGGGTGGCTGAATGAGTGGACGGCCGATCTGGAATCACAAGGCTGCATCGCCCCAGGTACAAGTCAGAAATTAGCCGAACAGATTGCCGAAGCGCTTCCGCTCGACATAGACCAGGCCTTTCACCTCCTGCACTCGAACCAGATCGACATCACTTCGCAAATGAGGATTCAGGTGGTCAGCCCGATCGTACGTGAAGGGGCGCCGCCCAACGGCCCAATATTGGAGTCCATCGAAACCTCGGGGAGAGGCAACAGCCTTACTGTCGGCATAAAATCCTCGCCCGACCTACTCGGTTACGAAACGGCGTCGTACGCGGTTCGAACCAAGCCCAATGGAATTGGCCTGAGCATCGTTCCACTCTATGCCGATCGTCACATCGGCGACGGAACCGAGCGCCGCCCCGAACCGGCGACCAACTATTTTCAATTCCAGCCCGACGCCGCATTTTACCGGGTTTTCTACGAAGCGCAGCAGACCGAATACGCCGCAATCATCATTGCCGCACGCACCCGCGCGGAGTTGGAACGGCGCACCAAAATACTCGGGACAGGAACGGCATCCTGCGACAAGCTGAATAATGAACTGTGCGTTGCAGTTCCCAAACAAGTCGCCATAAACGGGCTGGTCCCGGTGACCGTCAACGGAAGCCAGACTTTTGTCACTTGGGGGACGAATATCGGAGGCGCGATTCGTGCGGCCGGAGAACGTCAGGCGAACCTCCTATTGCCGAAACTCGCGGTTTATAAAATCTACAACGGTAAGCCGGTCGGCGTGGAGTTCGATCACGCCAGCCCCGCTATCTTCAATTTGATCGTGAGCGGCGGCGAAGTGATCTCCTGGAAGTGAAGGCTCCGCTTGCGCGCGGAGCTATAATGTCGATAGCTTATGTACCGCAAAACTGGCGTCCTTTTTCTTGGTCTCGTTTCTGTCTGCGCCGCCCAGCACAAGGAGTACGAACAGCCGGCCATGCAGGCGGCGCGCGGCACTCGCGGCGCCATCGCTTGCGGCAGTGAATATGCCGCCGAGGCCGGCATGCGCCTGTACTTCCAGGGCGGAAACGCTGTCGACGCCGGCGTGGCCACGATGTTCGCGGCATCCGTCTCCGAGTTCTCGCATTTCGGCATGGGGGGCGAAGCGCCCATCCTGATTCGCACCAAAGCTGGCAAGGTCTATTCCATTGCGGGCGTTGGGACCATGCCGAAGCTCGCCACCGCCGAAATGTTCCGCGAACGCAAACCTAAGGCCGGTGAAATCCTGACGCTGGAACCCGGCGGCATGAAGGGGATTATTCCAGTGGCCGGCATCATGCCTGCCTTGGTTCCCGGCATGGTGGAGTCCGGACTGATCGCGCTCCGCGATTTCGGCACCAAATCGTTCGCCGAAGTTGCACAGCCCGCCATCGAACTCGCCGATGGCATGGCCATCGATGAGATGCGCGCCGGATCTATCGCCCGCTCGCGCCGTTTCCTCGATCTGTGGCCCGATTCGAAGAAAACGTTCATGCCGGATGGCAAGGTTCCGATGCCCGGAGAAATTTTCCGCCAGCCCAATCTGGCGCGGACTTTGCGCTCGATGGTCGCGGCTGAAAAGAAGGCGCTGGCCTCGGGAGGCAATCGCAACGCCGGAATCGATGCCGTACGCGAGTTCTTCTACCGCGGGGACATCGCTCATCGCATCGACACCTTCATGAAAGAGAACGACGGCCTGCTGCGATACGAAGACATGGCGGCGTTCAAGCTGCAGCCTGAAGAGCCTGTCTCGGTCGATTATCGCGGCTATAAGGTCTACAAGCCCGGATTCTGGAGCCAGGGACCAGCCATGCTCGAAGCTCTGAACATTCTGGAAGGCTTCGATCTGCGATCCATGGGTTTCAACTCCGCCGAATACATCCATAAAGTCACGGAGGCTCTCAAGCTCGCCTATGCAGACCGCGACACTTATTACGGCGATCCGAAATTCAACCACATTCCCACTGATACGCTGCTGTCGAAGGATTACGCGGCCGAGCGGCGCAAGCTCATTGGAGCGAAGGCCTCTTTGGACTTTATTCCCGGCACGATTAATGACAAGAAGGGGCGGCATCCGATCGACATGGAGATCGCGCGCACCAAGATCGATCCTGAGCTGATGTCCAGCGACACCACCTGCGTAGATGCGATCGATAAAGACGGCATCGTCTTTTCGGCCACGCCGTCCGGCGCCTGGCTGCCGTCGGTGATCGCCGGCGACACCGGCATTCCGCTTACCGAGCGAGCCCAGAGTTTTCTGCTGGTCCCGGGTTCTCCCAACGAGTTGGCCGGGGGCAAGCGGCCCCGCGTGACTCTCAGCCCAACGCTCGTCACCCAGCAAGGCCGTCCCTACCTGGCGTTCTCCACGCCCGGCGGCGACAATCAGGATCAGAGCCTGATCCAGCTTTTCTTAGATGTCGTGGAGTTCGGAATGAACGCACAGGCCGCTGTGGAAGCGCCGCGCCTGCAGACCCGCCATCTCGTATCGAGCTTCGATAATCATGCCTGGGTTCGCGGCGACCTGCTGCTCGATGAACGCATTTCGCAGAATGTGATGCAGGATCTCGCAGGCCGTGGCGATCGCGTCGGCATCCGTTCCCGCTGGGCCAGCGGCGCCGCGCCCGTCATGGTTCGCGTGTTGCCCGATGGCGTCATCGAGGCCGGCGCGGATCCGTACGGCTATCGCGTCGCCCACGCTTACTGATCGCTTCCCAACGCGCGCCAGCCTATGGAAAAGCGCATTCTTGGCAAGACCGGGATGAGCGTCACGGTGCTAGGATACGGCGGCGCCGAGATCGGCTATCGCGGCGTGCCCGAGGAAACTGTCGAGCGTTTGATCAACGGCGCGCTCGACGCCGGTCTGAATGTGATCGATACGGCCGAGTGCTACGTTGACAGCGAAGAGAAGATCGGCAAAGTTGCATCCCGGCGCCGCAACGAATATTTTCTGTTCACCAAATGCGGCCATGATAAAGATGGCGATCACTGGAATCCAAAAAAGATGGCGGAACAGATCGACCGCAGTCTGAAGCGTCTCCAGACCGATCGCCTGGATTTGTTGCAACTGCATAGTTGCACCGAAGAGCAACTTCGCCAGGGTGACGTAATTCATGTGGTCCAGCGGGCGCGCGATGCGGGCAAGACGAGGTTCATCGGCTACAGCGGCGATGGGCAGGCGGCGCTCTACGCGGTCCAATCGGGCATCTTCGACACCCTGCAGATTTCGGTGAGCATCGCCGATCAGGAGGCGCTCGATCTGGTGCTGCCAGCCGCGCGAGCGAAAGAAATCGGGGTCATTGCCAAGCGCCCTATCGCCAACGCCGTCTGGAAGGAATCGTCCAAGCCGTCCGAATATTATCAGCCTTATTGGGAGCGCTTGCAACAGTTGGATTATGATTTTCTCCGTACCAACTCCAGCCAGGATGTCGCCACCGCGCTTCGCTTCACCCTATCGGCTGAAGGCGTCCATACTGCCATCGTCGGGACTACCAAACCTGAACGCTGGAAGCAGAATGCCGAGCTCCTGCAGGCCGGCCGGCTCGATCGCGAACGCATCAACGCCATCCGATCGCGGTGGAAAGCCGTGGCCGCGCCTGATTGGGTGGGTCAGACCTGATTTGTGTTATATTGATCGTCTGCGGCTTCTGTGGATTCCGCTTTTCAATTCCCTCTTGAGGTTAGTGACAGGAGATAGGTTATGAACCTTCGTCCGCTTCACGATCGCATACTCGTCAGGCGACTGGAAGAACAGGAAACGATGCGGGGCGGCATCATCATTCCGGATTCGGCCAAAGAAAAACCGCAACAGGCCGAAGTAGTGGCTGTCGGCAAAGGCAAGCTGCTGGAGGATGGGCAGCGAGCGGCGCCCGACGTCAAATCCGGCGATCGCATTCTGTTCGGCAAGTATTCCGGCGCCGATGTACGAATCGATGGACAGGAATATCTCATTTTGCGCGAAGACGAAATCCTGGGAGTACTCGCGAAATGAGTAAGCTCGCTCTCACGCTGCTGGCTTGCTTTGCGTTTCTAGGCATCGCCAACGCACAGATCAAATTGGCGGTAATCAATTCGCAGAAGGCCATACTCGAGACCGACGAGATCAAAAAGGCCCAGCTCGAACTGACGGCCAAATACAAACCTCGCCAAGACCAGCTCGAGAAACTGCAAAAAGACCTGCAGGACATCCAGAACCAATTGCAAGGCGGCAAGCTGAATCAGTTGGGCGAGCAGGAACTCACCGCGCAGGGCCAGAGAAAGCAGCGCGAGTTGCAACGCCTGCAGCAGGATCTTCAGGAAGACGCCGATAAAGACCGCAATGAAGTCCTGCAACGAGCCGGGACGCGCATGCAAGAGGTGGTAAAGAAGTTGGCTGACGAAAAAGGCCTGGATCTGGTGGTCGATACCGCCAATACTCTTTTCTTTAAAACCAATCTCGATCTCACCGCCGACGCTGTCACCGGCTACAACAAAGCCTATCCGGTAAAATAGTTGTAGGGAGATGGCCAGCTATTTAGAAGCCTACGGCGCCGCGGAAGAGCACCGCGCGAAACGAATCCATCTGATTAAAAACGCCTCGATCGTGGCGGGTTCGGTCATTGTCATTGCGCTCATTGCTTACGGGATTTTCAAAAATCGTTCCGAAGAACAGCAAGCTAGGACGTTTGTGAGCCGTTTGCAGGCGCAGGATTATCAGGGCGCATACCGCTTGTGGGGTTGCTCGGACACCCATCCTTGCCAGGACTACCCGTTTGACAAGTTTCTCGAGGACTGGGGACCCAAAAGCGCCCACGCCGATCAGTCTTCGGCGAAGATCGGTCTGTCGCAGTCATGTGGCTCTGGCGTGGTGATCCGGCTGGACTATAAGAGCCCCGAGGAGCCGGTTACTTTGGACATCGAGCGCAGCACCGACGTTATCAGCTTCGCCCCTTGGGCCGAATGCCCCGGCCGCCACCTGCATATCGGAGCCTGGCTGCGGTCCCTGTTCAATCGCTAGTCCTGCGATCGGTCTTTTTGAAGCGCACCGCCTAACTTTCCCACAGGCGTAACGTTCTTGTAGAAGCGGAGTATTCACGACATGGGCAATCTTTTACAAGATCTGCGTTACGCCATCAGGACCTTCCGAAAGTCACCGATATTCGTTGTGGTGGCAGTACTCTCGCTGGCTTTCGGCATCGGCGCAAACACCGCCATCTTTACCTTGGTAGACCAAGTGCTTCTCCGGCTGCTGCCTGTCAAAGATCCGCAGCAACTCGTGCTTTTGTGGGGCCGCGGGCCGCATTACGGCAGCAACAATGGCCGCTACAAGCTGTCCTACCCGATGTATGAAGATTTTCGCGACCACAACCAGATCTTCAGTGGGATGTTCTGCCGCTGGGAGACGTCCATGAGCGTTAGCTCGGACGGCAGAACCGAGCGCGTAGATGGCGAATTGGTGTCGGGAACCTATTTTCCGGTGCTGGGCGTCGGCGCAGCGCTGGGACGCCTGTTCACCGCTGAAGACGACAAGACTCCGGGCGGCGCTCCTTATGCCGTCCTCAGTTACCGTTACTGGCTGAGCCGCTACGCCGGAAGTCCGGCTGTAATTGGAAAGAAACTAATTGTGAACGGATATCCACTGACCATCGTGGGCGTGAGCCAGGGCGGCTTCGATGGCACCGACCCGGGAAAGTCTCCCCAAGTCCGCGTGCCGGTAATGATGAAGGCCGAGATGGACACCTTCGGCTCCAGTTTTGAGTACAATTTCAAGTCGCGCCGCGGGCGCTGGGTCAACGTGTTCGGACGGATGAAGCCCGGTGTGACAGAGCAGCAGGCCAAAACCGCCCTGCAGCCATTTTTCCACCAGATGCTCGAGATGGAAGTGCGGGAAAAAGACTTCGCGCGCGCCGCTCCCGAAGTCAGGCAGCGGTTTCTCACCATGTGGATCGATCTGTTGCCCGCGTCCAAGGGCGATTCCGAGCTGCGCCGCCAGTTTTCGAGCGCACTGCTGGTGCTGAGCGCCATTGTCGGACTGGTGCTGCTGATCGCGTGCGCCAACGTCGCCAATCTCCTGGTGGCGCGTGCCACCGCCCGGCAGAAAGAGATCGCGGTGCGGCTAGCCTTGGGAGCAAGCCGGTCGCGAATCGTTTCACAACTCTTGATCGAGAGCCTGCTGCTGGCCGTCACCGGCGGCATCGCGGGCTTGGCGCTGGCCGTATGGATGGATCGGGCGCTGCTCGGTTTCCTGCCCGCCGGCGACACTCCGCTCACCATTTCGAGCACTCCGGATTGGCGGATTATGTCCTTCAATCTCGGCATCTCGCTGCTGACCGGAATCATTTTCGGCCTGGTCCCGGCGCTCCAATCGACTCGTCCTCAGCTCGCCGGAACATTGAAAGACCAGGTCGGCTCGATCGCCGGCGGAACATCGGTCGGGTTGCGCAAAGCTTTGGTCGCCGCTCAGGTGACACTTTCGCTGCTCTTGCTGATCGGCGCGGGCTTATTCATTCGTAGTTTAAGAAACCTGAAGGATCTCGATCCTGGATTTAACACCAACAATCTGGTCGAGTTTTCCATTGATCCGACCAGGAACGGATACAAGCCCGAACGCAGTCTGGATTTCTATCGCCAGCTCCGCGAAAATCTCGACGCTATCCCCGGCGTGGAAGCGTCGGCCTTCGCGGTAATGCCGGTTTTATACGGCTACGAGTGGGACAACAGCATTGCCATTGAAGGCTTCTCCCATAATCCGACAGACGCTCCCGATCCGCACATGCAGTTCAACTCGCCGGATTACTTCCGGACCATGAACATCCCCATACTCGCGGGCCGCGACTTTCGCATGAGCGATGGCCGTGATGCGCCCAAAGTCTGCATTGTGAATGAAAAATTTGCGAAGCGATATTTCAAAGACGGCAACGCTCTGGGACGCCACATCGGCATGGGTGGCAATCCCGGTACCAAGCTCGATATCGAGATCGTCGGCGTTGTCCGCGACACAAAATACGAGAGCATGCGCGACGAAATTCCAATAGAGGTATACCAGCCTTATCATCAGGTGCCTTTCGTGCTGGGGATGACGGCCTACGTTCGCACTGCCCGCCTGCCGGAACAGGCATTCTTGAGCATCCGCCAGGTAGTAAACGGGTTGGACTCGAATCTGCCCGTGTCGGAAATGAAGACGCTCGAAAAGCAGCAAGCGGAGTCGCTCATCACGGAGCGCCTGGTGGCAACGCTGTCGACTGGATTCGGCATTCTGGCGACGCTGCTTGCGACCATCGGTTTGTACGGGGTGATGGCCTACACGGTGGCGCAGAGAACGCGCGAGATCGGTATCCGGATGGCGCTCGGCGCGGCCAGCCACAACGTCCTCTGGATGGTGATGAGAGAAGTGCTGCAGTTGGTCGCGATTGGCGTCGCGCTCGGCCTGCCCGCGGCGTGGGCCCTGACTCGATTCGCAAAATCGCAGTTGTATGGAATCCAGCCCAATGACGCGCTTACCATCGCGCTAGCAACATGCGGCATCGCGCTGGTAGCGATCTTTTCGGGCTACATTCCCGCGCGCCGCGCCACGCTGGTGGATCCGATGCGCGCTCTCCGTTGGGAGTGAGGATCTCAGGCCTACAGCACTCGATTTTCCCGCAGCCAAGCGTTCGCGAAAATAGCGGGTCATGGTGCGTCAAATCGTGGGAGATCAGAATCCGACCTTGCTAGGGCGCGACTTCGAGGAGCAATGGATCTCTAACACCTCGGAAACCAGCCTCGTTGGAGTCTAGGATATCCATAGGAGATTCACGAGCAAGAAGCGGACAGTCACGAGCGCTTGGAACCAATCTGCCGGCGAAGAGCCTCAAGATGGGCGAAGAGTTCCGGATTCGTGCAGCTCAGAGGTACGGCGGACCGCTCCGCCTACCCCTGGAAATCCTCCCAGTGCTTTAGCACTTCCCCGTTTCGCCTGCCTTCTGCCAAAATAAACAAGGGCAGCTTGGTTGTCATGCGCCGCCCGAGACTCTCTCAAAATGCAACTGCGAGTGCTTGCGTTTGTGCTAGCCGGGGGCAAAGGAACTCGCCTCTATCCGCTGACCAAGGAGCGTGCCAAGCCCGCCGTCCCCTTTGGCGGACGTTACCGCATCGTCGACTTCGTTCTGAGCAACCTGGTGAACTCGGGTATCTATTCCGTCTACGTTCTGGTTCAGTTCAAAAGCCAGTCTTTGCTCCAGCACCTGCGCGAGGGATGGGAAGCCTCCAGCCTGCTGCGCAATCATTTCATCATTCCTGTCCCAGCCCAGATGCGATCCTTGGGGGAAGACTGGTATCGCGGAACCGCCGACGCGATTTATCAAAACATCAATCTGATCGAACAGGCCGAGCCGCACGTGGTAGCCATCTTCGGCGCCGATCACATCTATCGCATGAATATCCGGGAGATGGTCGAATTTCATGTCGATCGGGGAGCGCAGGTGACCGTCTCGGCGATCCCGGTGGAAAAGGAACAGGCCGTCGAGTTCGGAGTGATCGAAACTCGGGAGGATGGCTCGATTCGCGGTTTTCACGAGAAGCGGCCGGATGCTCCCACCATGCCGGGCGACCCCAACCGGGTCTATGCGTCGATGGGGAACTATCTGTTTTCGACCAAATTGCTGTTGGAGGAACTGCGCGCCGACGGCGAAAATGAGCGCAGCTCTCACGATTTCGGCCGCGACATCCTGCCTGGCTTGATTGGCCGCGCCGACATGTTCGCCTACGATTTTCAGACCAACCGTATCCCCGGCGATCCGGCCGGCGCACCGATCTACTGGCGGGATGTCGGAACCCTGGATGCCTATTTCGACGCCAATATGGACTTGCGGTCGGTCTCCCCGGAGCTGAACTTGTACAATCGCCAATGGCCTCTCAGAACCGCCGGCTATTTCGACGCTCCAGCCAAATTTATCTTCGATTATGACGGCCGCCGCGGCCAGGCGCTGGATTCCATCGTATCCGGCGGCGCCATCCTCTCCGGCGGCCTGGTGCGTGGTTCCATCATCGGCCGGGGTGTGCGCATCCACTCCAATGCTTACGTGGAAGACTCGATTATCTTTGACAACTGCGACATCGGCCGCCGCGCCCGCGTCCGCCGAGCGATTCTGGACAAAAACGTACGCGTGCCGGAAGATGCCACCATCGGCTTTGATCTCGACCGGGACCGCCAACTCTACCACGTCACCGAAAGCGGCATCGTTGTAGTGGAAGGGCACCGCTCGCCGGTCGATATTTCGGCCATGAACCTGTAACGAAGCCGCCATAATGGTGTTATGCCCGCCTCGCATGCCAAGAAGCCGTCTGCCGGCGATGTTGCTCGCTACGCCGACATGTTTTCCGCCATGGGAACCGAGCCACGGCTGAGGATCATGCAACTTCTTCTCACAGCCCACCCTGCTGGTCTGGTGGTCAGCCAGATCCAGGAAGAGCTGGGGATTCCCGCCTCCACACTGTCCCATCACCTGGATAAACTGAAGAACGAGGATCTGGTCAGCGTCCGGCGGGACGGCACCTATCTCTGGTACAGCGCCAACACCGCGACGTTGGAGGAACTCCTGTCTTTTCTGTACGCCGAGTGCTGCACGCGTAATGCCGTTGTCGACCCCAAGAAAATGATCCCGATCTCCGCTCTCCGAAAACCCAGCCAGTGAGCAAGTTGCACGCGAACCAGGGCCTCTAACCGTAAGCTGGTCTACGCTTTATACTGAGATGAAAGTAGATTCATCTGTAACTAGTTACCAGGAAAGAGTGTCGAACTAAGTGAAATGTATGATTCAGCCGTCACATCAGCTATCGACGAAGTCACAACTACTCTGAACGGCGTTCCCGCCGTTGAGATCAAGTCGGAACTGGATCGCATTCTGCGCAGCCGGGCATTTATTCAATCTCATAGGATCCGCCGTTTCTTGCAATTCGTAGTGGAAGAAAGCCTACTCGGCCAGCCGCATCGGCTAAAAGAGTACCTGATCGGTCTGGAAGTATTCGACCGCCGGGAAGCATTTGATCCGCGCGTAGACTCCATCGTTCGTGTCGAAGCGCGCCGCTTACGCAACAAGCTGGAAGAATACTATCGGACGGAAGGACAGGAAGATCCGGTTCGGGTCCTTCTGCGGAAAGGCAGCTACGTCCCGATCTTCGAGTACCGGCACGCCAGCTCCACCTCAGCCGTGCCGTCGCAACGAAGGATCCTCGAGATCGGCCCTTTCGCCTTGATGCAACCGCCGTCGGGAGGGGAAGTCATCGCTGAGGAGATCCAGCGCAGGCTTTCGCATGTGTTGATCAAAGAAGGCTGCTTTCAGGTCATCACAAATTCGCGGCCGAACAGCAGCGACCAGCTCGCTCCGGACACCCTTTCAGACCCGGAAACCCATTCGAACGGGACCAATGGAAATGGGCATTCGGCGCCAGCCGCCACGCCGGACTACGCGGTGGAAGGCAGCATCGAATTTCAGCCGGGCGGATTTCATCTGATCCTCCAATTGATACAGTCGCCCGACCACTCGTACATCTGGTCGGAAGCGGCCGACTACCGGTTAGACGACTTGGCCCCCGTGGAACAGCTGGCTCAGCTCCTGTTGCGCGAACTGGCCGCCTTTCCGAATGAAGCCTCGGCCAGGCGGCAAGCGTCCCATCAGGACGGGCGCGACGCCTACCTGCAGGGCCGCTATTACTGGAAACTGGCCACGCCCGATACCATTCGCAACAGCGTTTCGTGTTTCACCCGGGCGGTCGAAAGCGATGTCAATTACGCCGCGGCCTGGGCTGCGCTGGCCGAAGCCTTGACAGTCAGTTCGATGTTCGGTTTCCTGGCCCCAAACGAGACCGGCGGCCGCATGAAAGAGGCGGCGCTCAAGGCCCTCTCGCTGAATACTGTCCTGCCCGAGACTCACATTGCACTCGGGTCGGTGTTGTCCATTCTCGATTGGGATTGGGAGGCTGGCGAACGCGAGCTGCAAAAGTCGATCCAATTGGACAGCCACGATCCAATCGGCCACATCGCCTACGGAGTTCAACTCGCTTGCCGCGGAATGTTCGATCCCGCGGTGGTCGAGGTGGAGCGGGCCCTCGAAATGGACCCGGCGTCGCTGTTTCCGAATTTCGTCTTGGGATGGCTCTATGGCGTGTGCCGCCGCTTGGATGAGGCCATTTCGCAGCACCTTCTGGTGTCCAAATTGGCGCCCGATTATGCGCTGCCTCACTTCGGCCTGGGATTGGCTTATGCCGGCAAGGGAATGTTCCAGGATGCGATCGCTCACTTTACCAACGCGACGCAACTGAAATGTCGCTCGCTTTTGGGGGGCCAGCTCGGCTACTGCTACGCCATGGCCAATCGGCGCGAGGAGGCTCTGCGCGAAATCGCTAATCTCAACATCCGGTCCGAGTCGTATTACGTTTCGCCGGTGAGCTTCGCGAGCATTTATTGCGGCTTGCAAGATAAGGAGAAAGCGCAGAACTACCTCGAACAGGCGCTCGAAGCCCACGACCCGTCTCTACCGATACAGCTGCTCAATCCCGAGTTCGACAGCTTGCGAAATGAGACGCGTTTCCAAGCCCTGCGGCGGCGCATCGGCTTAATGCCGACCTGATGGCGACTTAAATCCCGCTGGCCGGCATGCTCGCCGGTATCACCAGCCTTGGCGTTTCCGCAAGTTCAGAATTTGCGCGACATGATGGCGCGAGTGCCAAGCGAAATAACCCAGGGTCCAGTCGAGGGTCAATTCGCGACCATCGGGATGCCGAAAGCTGCGCTTGAAATCATCATCCGGCAACGAACGCAATAACATCACCCAGCGCAAGTGCAGCGCATCCGTTAGCGCGAGCGATGGTTCAATCGGGCCTGACTTCGCGTCCGGAAGTTCCGCCCAAGCCGCTTCCTCGATCGGTTTGATGGCCGGCGTCGGCTCCGTAAGCGCCAGGCGAACAAACATATAGGCACTCATGTGACCGTCCGCAATGTGGTGTACGACTTGGCGTACCGTCCAACCATCGGTACGATACGGCTGGTCCAGCTGGTCGTCGCTCAAACCCTCCACGGCATTACGCAGATGGCCCGTCAAAGCCTCCACTTCCGCAATCCAAGCGTCGCGTTCGGCGCGCCCAATCGTTGATGGTGGGCTATATGGTCCGATAGGATAGCGGAGATCCATGACTGACAAGTGTACCCTGCGGCGACGCATCGACACTCGCTCGCGACCGACCTTGTTAAAATAACCACACGAGCGCATACGCGAGCCAAAGCTCGAAGCGCGTAGAGATTGTCCGTGAGCGAGGGGTTTTTGCCCCTCTGGAGTAGTGTGGAGCAGATCGGCCGATACCGAATCTTAGATGAACTCGGACGAGGGGCCACCGGAATCGTTTATCGGGCCCAGGATCCCGCCATCGGACGGGTCATCGCGATCAAAACCATCCGGTTGTCGGATTTCACCGATGAAACCGAACGCGACCGGCTGCGTGAACGTCTCTTCCGCGAGGCGCAATCGGCCGGTATACTGTCCCACCCCAACATCGTCACCATCTACGACATCGCCGAAGAGAACGGCCTGGCATACATTTTCATGGAATATGTCGACGGCCCTCCGCTCGAAAAAATCCTCAACAGCCAGGAGGTGCTGGGCAAGGAGGTAGCGTTGTCGATCTTCCGGCAGACTGCAACCGCACTCGACTACGCGCACCGAAAAGGCATCGTTCACCGCGACATCAAGCCCGCCAATATTCTGATCCACGAGGGCGCGCTGGCGAAGATCACCGATTTCGGCGTCGCCAAGATTCTTTCGCAGCAGATGACCCAGAGCGGCGTCATGATGGGGACGCCCAACTACATGTCCCCCGAACAGGTGCAAGGGCATGCCGTAGACGGCCGGGCGGACCAGTTTTCGCTGGCCGTGATCGCCTACGAAATACTCACCGGCGAGAAGCCCTTCGTGGCCGATCATCTGCCGTCTCTGCTCTATCGTATTGTGCGCGAGGATCCGGTGCCGCCGCAGCGGCTCAATCCAACCTTGGGACCTCAAGTAGAAGTGGTGGTGCGGAAAGCGCTTTCGAAAAACGCCACCGAACGATACGCCGGATGCATGGAGTTCGTCGAAGCGCTGGCCGTTGCCTGCAACGCAAATCCAAACTGGAATCCGCTGCCGAGAAGCATCGCCCAAACTATGCCGACCCTCGGAGCTGGAGCGGCCATCGACCATACCGCCGTCCGCCCGCCTGCTTCTCCGGTGCGAAAACCGGCGCCGGCGCCCCCGCCTTCAATCCCGATCGAGATGCCTCCGCCGCGCCCTCTCCGGCGCGATGAGACGGAACCCCGCAACCCGTTGCTCCGAAGTCTGATGTGGATGCTGGTCGGCATCGGATTGGTTGGCCTGGTGTTATTCGGTGCTCAAAAGTTCTTATTCAACCGTAATTCTGAACCCGCGGCTGCGACGTCGGCGGAGACGCAAGCGCAACCGCCACCCTCAAAGCCGGCTCCTTCCAACCCGGCTCCTCCTAATTCTGCGCCGGACGATTCGGCGACAAAACCCAGTCCCGTTGGCGAGGCGCGGGGTACCGACGACGCTTCCAAGCAGGCATCGAAACCCGAGCCTCCGCCGCAGACGACGAGTCCCGAAAACACCAAGCCTGACAGTGCGCCTCCTGAGAAGGCCAAGGCGACTCCGCCCAGCGAACCCCCTCGGAGCACGGCTCCTAAAGATACGCCCCGCGATACCCCGCGCCGCGAGGTTTCCTCCATTCCGGCCCCCGTCGTGGCCCGGCCCGGAGCCGACCAGACCGTGCAGTTTCTGACCGACCCTCCCGGCGCGCAGGTGAGCATCGATAACAACTCGTCGCTAGCCTGCAAGACGCCCTGCCTGTTGTCGGTTCCCCAGGGCCGGCATGTATTAAACGTTCAGCTCGGGGGCTACCGGGCTTATCCTCGCGTTTTCAATGTTCCGCAGGACGGCGACATTTTCATGCAGTTGAATAAGATCGCTGCTTCATTGAGCATTACTTCCACGCCGCCCGGCGCTACGATTGAGATTAACGGCGAAGCGCAATCCAAGCGCACCAACGCGCTGTTTAGCTTGCCGCCCGGTACCTATCACGTTCGCGTGGCCCGGAATGGAGCCTTCCTCGATTTTGACGTTCAGCTCAAAGATGGTGAATTCATTAGTAGAAATGTGACCTTCTGATGAAAATGACTCGACGCAAACTTTTTCTCGCTGCCGCTGCCGGCGTGCTGCCCCGGTTGACCTCCGCCGCCGATCTCTCCAAAATGATCGCGCGGTCTTCTCGCCCGGCGGATCTGGAGATGCCGCTCGACGGTTTCCATGAATGGATCACGCCCCTGGACCGCTTCTTCGTCCGCTGTCACACCTATTTCCCGGAACGAGCCAATCTGAGCGACTGGCGGTTGAAGGTTGACGGCGTGGTCAACCAGCCGCTCACGTTGACCATGGACGATCTGAAGAAGCTGCCGCGCGTCGAGCTGGTGGGCGTACTGGAGTGCGCCGGCAATGGACGCAGCTTTTATCAGCCACGCGTCGCCGGTACACAGTGGGCGTTCGGAAGCGTCGGCAATGGGCGGTGGGCCGGTGTCAGGTTTCGCGACGTGCTTCAGAAGGCCGGCCTGAAAGAATCCGCTACACAGATTCTTCTCGACGGCTCAGATTCTCCCCTCGGCGCCATGCCGAAATTCCAGCGGACCCTCACCGTGCAGAAGGCGCTCGATCCCGATACCCTGCTGGCTTACGAGATGAATGGCCAGCCGCTGCCTGAAGAGCATGGTTTCCCGCTGCGCCTGATCGCCCCCGGCTGGGCCGGCGATTCCTGGGTGAAATGGCTGCGGCACATCGAAGTGCTGGATCATGAATTCGAAGGCTTCTGGATGAAGACCGCCTACCGGCATCCCGCGCGTCACGTCGAGCCAGGCGCAGCGGTGGACGCTTCCGAGTTGGTGCCAGTCACCGATTTAAACGTAAAATCCGTAATCGCGACGCCCGGCAATTGGGTGAAGCCCGGTCGGGTTCGCATCAGTGGAACGGCCTGGTCGAATGGTTCGCCTGTCACGAAAGTCGACGTTTCAGTAGATGGCGGGAACACATGGAAGCCGGCCAAGCTGGGCAAAGATCAAAGCCGCTATGCCTGGCGTCTATGGGAGCTGGATTGGCAGGCGCCTGCTGGCAAGTACACTCTCATCGCTCGCGCCACTAACGCCGCCGGCCAAGCGCAGCCGCTTCGCGAGGAATGGAACCCGTCGGGATACTTGTGGAATGTCGCGCAGCCGATGGAAGTGGAGGTCTCAGGCAATGAGGTTCCGCCTGCTGCGGCGGGTGTTCATCCCGGCGAGCAACCACCAGGTTACAAGGCCGCGTGTTTCGTCTGTCACGACGAAGCCATGATGACCCAGCAACGCCTCACGCCCGCGCAGTGGGATCGCGAAGTCCAAAAAATGACCGGCTGGGGCGCGCAGATCAAGCCCGAAGACCGCGAGGCAATCTTGAAATACCTCTCCGACAGTTTCAAGCCTTAATGAGCGGTGTGTTGATCGTCGGTTCATCCGGCCATGCACGGGTGATAGTCGACATCATCGAACGGACCGGCACTCATAGCATCTTGGGATTCCTGGACGACACCAAGCTCCCGGGGATGATCGAAATCGGTTACCCGATCCTGGGCAGTTTAGACGATCTTCCTGAAGTAGTCCGCGAGCATGATCCTCAAGGTTTCTTCGTTGCCGTTGGCGACAACTGGAATCGAGGTATCGTCGCGGCGAAGATAAAGCAACTGGCGCCTGCGCTTCCGGCACTTACCACCGTACATCCTGGCGCTCAAGTGGCCCGGTCCGCCTGTCTCGGCCCAGGCACAGCTGTGATGGCGGGCGGCGTGGTCAATAGCAATGCGTCGGTGGGTTCGTTTTGTATCGTCAATACGCGCGCGTCAGTCGATCACGACTCGTGCCTCGATGATTTTGCCAGTATCGGCCCCGGGGCCACTTTGGCAGGCAACGTCCGGGTGGGCGCCTATTCGGCCATCTGTCTCGAAGCCTGCGTGGCAGAAAAAGTCAGTATCGGCTCTCACGCCGTGGTAGGAGCTGGAAGCGTTGTGCTGGGCGATCTGCCGGATCAAGTGGTCGCTTACGGAACACCCGCGCGGGTAATCAGATCGCGAAGCCCGGGAGACCGCTATCTACGTTAACGCCCGCGCGTGCGAGCCTCTATTCCCTCCGGATATACCTCTGCGTCATTGAGAGTTTATCTCGTTCTCAAGAAGGATCTGGTCGATGAGGTTACCAGAGATGGCCACGCAGCGCATACCGTATCCAGTGCCAACCCGTCCGGCGCCCCGTCGACCGGCGCCGCCATCGAGCGCCTCAGCCAACATGCAGGTGCTGAGGCCCAGCCTTCCGCCCGCGGCGGAACTTTTGCCCTATCTCGAAGAGATCGACCAACGACGCTGGTATTCGAATTCCGGGGCTCTCGTGGTCCGGCTGGAGGAGCAGCTCAGCCGGCACCTGGGTTTCTCAAGCCATGCTGTGATTACTACCGCGAACGCGACACTGGGGCTTACGGTGGCGCTCCTAGCCCGAAGAGTATCTCCAGGCTCCATCTGTCTGGTGCCATCGTGGACCTTTGCAGCCACTCCTCACGCGGCGCGCGCTGCTGGTTTGATTCCATGGTTCATCGATGTCGACCGCCGGAGCTGGGCACTGAATCCCGACCAGGTGACCGAAATGTTAAAGCGCATGCCGCGTCCGGTGAGCGCTTTGATAGTCGTGTCGCCGTTTGGCGCTCCAATCGACGTCAAGGCTTGGGAGGAGTTCGAAGATCGCACCGGTGTGCTAGTGATCGTCGACGCCGCCGCCGCGTTCGATACCACGCGCCCGAGCCACATTCCGTCCGTCGTCAGTCTGCACGCCACCAAGATTCTGGGTGCTGGAGAGGGCGGCTTCGTCTCGAGCACCGATGCGCAATTCCTCGAGCGTGTCAGGGCCTGCTGCAATTTCGGGTTTCAAGGCTCGCGCAACGCCATGCTCCCCGCATTAAACGCAAAAATGAGCGAATACCACGCCGCCGTGGCGCTGGCGAGCCTGGCATCCTGGTCCGAAACGCGCCAGCGTCACGTCCGGATCATGGAATGGTACCGGCACGCCGTTGCACACCTCGATCGAGTCTCGCTTCAACCCAAATACGGCCATGGCTGGGTTTCTGGCACCACCAGCGTACTGTTGCCGCCACGCACGCGGGATCACGTTTCCCAAATCCTGTTGCAGTCGGGTATCGAAACCAGGTTATGGTGGGGAACCGGGTGCCATACTCAACCGGCTTTCATGGATTGTCCCCGCGGCGTCCTGCCGGTGACCGAAGAGTTGGGCGGCCGGGTTCTGGGCCTCCCGCATTTTCCGGATATGCGAAAGCAAGATGTCGACCTGGTGATCAACTCTGTATCAGAAGCGTTGAACAGCCGGGCTAGCGTGCGGCGCCAAATCGCCTAGTTTGTGGCCCGGCACCAGGTGCGCCACATTTCCCGATATACCTTTTCCACATCCCGCACAATCCCGATCTCGTCCATCAACGGCGACCCGGCCAGAGCCCGCCGGATTTCCTGGCGCAGATCCGGCGTCTTGGGAACAACCGCCGCCAGGTAGAGAGCAATCTTGAGATACTGCTCGGGAGTCTGAGCGATAAAATCGGGGAGCCCGGCAGCGGTCAGTATACTCGCACCGCAGCATTGTACCGCCAGACGGCCTGCCAGCGTCACTACCGGCACACCCATCCAAAGCGCGTCGATAGTTGTGCTGCCTCCGTTGTACGGAAACGGATCGAGCGCTATATCAATCGCGCCGTAATCCACCAGATATTGCATTGGCAGGCTCGCTCCGGCGAACTGCACGCGTTCGCGCGGGATGCCGTCTTCGGAGAACCACTGCCGCAGCCGTTGCTGTATCGATTCCGTCTCCATTCCGTGCGATTTCAGAAGCATCCGGCTCCGGGGGGCGAGATGCAAAATGGCCGACCAGAGTCTAACGACGTCGCGATTGATCTTGTGGGGCCGATTAAAGCATCCGAATGTGACGTAGCCCCGCTCGAAATACGGCGCCCTGGCCACCGGAACATCGGTGGTCGGGCGATAGCAGCAAAGACTGCGTGGAAGCCGGTACACGAATTCGGTGAACAGGTGCTCGGTGCCGGGACACGGCATCTGCGCATCGCCAATAAAGTAGTTCATGGTCGACATACCGGTTGTACTTAGAACTCCCAGCCAGGAAACCTGAACCGGAGCCGGCTTGAGAGCGAAGGTCAGGTAGGCCGAGCCGGTCGTATGCCCGGCCAAGTCGACCAGAATGTCGATCCCGTCCGCGCGGATGCGCTCCGTCAGTTCAATGTCTGGAACTTGCACGGCCACGAAGTTGTCGACGCTCTCGCGGATAGAATCGGTGATACTGTCCACCTCGGCGCCGATAGAAAATACAAACACCTCAAATTGCGTCCGATTATGGTTTTCGAGGACAGGTATCAGGAACCTCGCGATCGGATGCCGATGCAGATCGGGCGACACATAGCCTACTTTGAGACGCCGCTCCGGGTCAGGCTTATTGGAATGTGGCCGAATCTTGTTCGCCAAGGGCGCGGCATACCAATCATTCCAGCGGCAAGCTTCGGCATAGAGGGCCTCAGGTGTTGTTTCCGGCAGATAGTTCATCTCAAACAGGAGGCCGCTGTGACCTTCTCTATAAGGCGCAATGTCGACCGCTTGCCGCATGCCCGAAACAGCTCCCCGCATGTCAATCAACTCGGCGCAGCATTTGCTACGGATAACGTGTGCCAGGAAGCAGTTGGGATTCGCCTTCAATGCGCGGTCCGAGGTTGCGATCCCGTCCTTCCACTTTTTCTCGAGATAGTACATTCGCGCATACAGGGCCTCAACTGTGTCCTGGCGGGACGGGTCAAGCCGCATGGCGTTGCCCAGGTGGCCGCGTGCCCGTTGGTTGTCGCCCAAATGTTCGTATGCGCAACCGAGGCTGAACTGCCCTCTGGCCCAGCCAGGTCTTCGAGACACCACTTCCGCCAGTAGCTGGACTGCGGCCTGGGGAGAATGGTCCGTTCCGGCTTCGTCGCGCAGCCCCAGGAGTTGCCGAAAACAAGCGGCACTCTCGGAGAAGCGGCGAGAGTCGACTATCAGGCAGCCCAATTCAGCCCACGCATCCGCACAGCGCGGATCGACCAGGACTGCTTTGCGATAGACTTCTTCGGCGCGCAGGAAGTCTCCCGATTGGCGGAGCGCGTCCCCGTGGCGCACGAGGGCGGTCGCGGAAGAGCCGCTTCGGGAACCAGTGGTATGAGTTGACACGTTTCTGGAAACTCCGGATCGCTTAGCTGGGGGCCCGGCACCAGGTGCGCCACATTTCGCGATATGCGTTCTCCACATCCCGCACAATCCCGACTTCGTCCATCAACGGCGAGGCAGCCAGAGCACGACGGATTTCCTGGCGCAGATCCGGCGTCTTCGGAACAACCGCCGCCAGGTAGAGAGCAGTCTTGAGGTAGTGCTCCGGCGTGTGGGCAATAAAATCGGGGAGCCCGGCAGAGGTCAAGATGCTCGCGGCAATCCGTTGCACCGCCAACCTTCCTGCCAGCGTCACCATTGGCACGCCCATCCAAAGAGTATCTAGAGTGGTGGTGCCGCCGTTATACGGAAAAGGGTCGAGCGCTATGTCAATAGCGCCATACTCCAACAGATATTCCGTCGTCATGCTGGCACCCACAAACGTTAAGCGTTCGGGCGCGATACCGTCTTCCACGAACCACTGCCGCAGCCGGCGCTGCTTGGCTTCCGTCTCCATCCCGTGCCATTTCAGCCGCATTCGGCTCTCGGGGACAAGATGCAAAATGGCCGACCAGAGTCTCACCACATCGCGATTGATCTTGCGTGAACTATTGAAGCACCCGAATGTAATGTAGCCTCGTTCGAAGTACGGCGCCGGGGCCACAGGAACATTGGCTGTCGGGCGATAGCAGCAAAGACTGCGTGGGAGCCGGTAGACGGATTCTGTGAATAATTGCTCAGTGCCGGGACACGGCATCTGCGCATCACCCAGAAAGTAGTCCATAGTCGCCATGCCAGTCGTACTTAGAACTCCCAGCCACGAAACCTGAACCGGAGCCGGCTTCAGCGCGAACGCCAGGTAGGCCGAACCCATGGTATGCCCCGCCAGGTCGACCAGGATGTCGATGCCTTCCACGCGGATGCGCTCCGCCAGTTCAACGTCCGGTACCCGGGTTGGAACGAAGTTGTCGACGCTGTTGCGGATATAGGCGGTGATTTGGTCTGCTTTAGCCCCGACTGAGTACACGCACACCTCAAATCGCGAGCGATCGTGGTGTTCAAGGACGGGTATCAGGAGCTTTGCAATCGGATGCCCATATAAATCAGGGGACATATAACCGATCTTGAGACGCCGCTCCGCATCCGGCGTGTTCGAGTGTGGACGAATTTGGTTCGCCAAGCGGGCCGCATGGCACGCGTTCCAATGCCTGGCTTCGGCATACAGGGTCTCCGGTGTCGTTTCCGGCAGAAAGTTAATGTCGAACAACAAGCCGCTGTGGAATTCACTATGCGGAACCATTTCCAGGGCCCGCCGTATGCTGGAGAGCGACTCCTCGCTGTCGTCGAGCTCCGCGCAACACTTGCTACGGATAACAAGCGCTAAGAAGTACTTCGGATCCACCTCCAGGGCGCGGTCGGCCGCGGCGATGCCGTCTGTCCAGTTCTCCTCAGACCAATACATGCGGGCATACAAGGCCTGGACGGATGCCTCGCGCGCCGGGTCCAGCCGCAGAGCATTGCCCAGGTGGTCGCGCGCTCGTTCGTTGTCGCCCAGATGTTCAAATGCGCAGCCGAGGCTAAAATGGCCTCTTACCCACTCAGGTCTTCCAGAGACCACCTCCAGAAGGAGCTTTACCGCGGTTGGAGCAGAGTCGTCAGGGTCGAGGTTGCCGTTCTGCCCTAAAAGTTGCCGGAAACAAGTGACACCTTCAGAAAAGCGCCGGCAATCCAGCATCAGGCAGCCTAATTCAGCCCACGCATCCGCGCAGCGCGGATCGACAAGGACTGCTTTACGATAGGCAGCTTCGGCGTGCGGGAAGTCTCCCGATTTGCGGAGGGCATCGCCCTGGCGTACCAGGTCGAGCGCGGAAGGGCGTTTACCCAAACGAGCGGTATGTTTTGGCACGTTCTTATTGCAGCCTGCAGCTAATGATTAAGTGAATAGCAGGCCAATAATTCTCGGGAGATGCACAAAAAAGAGCGAAGACGTCCGGCAGGACGCCTCCGCTCGTTTATAGGAGGACCACTTCAGCTTAGGCTCCCTGGGGATTAGCCCTTCAGGAGCGAAAGAATATTCTGCGGCGCCGAATTGGCTTGCGCGAGCGCCGCCACACCGGCCTGCATTAGAATCTGGGCTTTGGTAAGGTTAGCTGCCTCGGTGGCCAAGTTGGCGTCGCGAATGCCCGATTCGGCGCTAGCCAGGTTGCTGAGTTGGGACTGCGCGAGGTTGATGGCGTAATTGAATTGGTTTTCGCCCTTTCCAACCGTAGCCTGAGCGCTGCCGAGGTCCGAGACCGAGTTAGCGAGCGCCGTAACAGCAGCCTGAGCGCCGGACTGCGTGCTGATATCAGCCGACGCGCCCGTGCCTACGTCCGCCGACTGCGTAATCGAATTGGCGACGGTCGCGAAGCCGCTAGCAAGAGTGGTGCCTCCGGTAGTATAGGTCGGGCCGAAGTTGACGTTAAACTGCGATCCGGAGCCGCTGGCAAACGAGATATTACCGCCAGTTTGATCGACCACCGCAACAATGCTCCGAACCGCGGCATTGTCGCTGGCCTGCAGAGCGGCATTGATCTGCTGAACCGCGACGGTGGCAGTCGTGCTCACCGAGGTGCTACCGCCTACGTTTACGCTGGCGGTCTGGGGAGTCCCGCTGGAATCGTTAATTGAAAAAGTTAGCAACTCGTTGGGGGTAACAGTCGCCGCACTGCTGAAGTTCATCGTGGTGAAGGCGAGGCCGGGGCCTTCTTGTTTGTTAGTAGTATTAATCGTTCCGGCAACCTCCTGAGTTCCCTGGGCAACGAATGAGTTCGCAGCGGCGGCGGCGGCGCCGACTGCACTGGTAGCGGCGTTGTTGCCATAAGTGCTGCCGGCCGTAAAGTTGCCCAATAAAGCGTTGCCGACGGTGTCGTTGGCGGTCACGCTAAAAGCAGAGTTGGCTGACACAAACTGGAGTTGCTCGGCGCCGTCGGCGCCGGTATGAATCTGCGCTGAGATGTTGGCTGCTGCGAAGGCCTGAGCCGCGGCGCTGCCTTGCAGTCCGGCACTGGCTATGCCGGCATTGATGGCGGCAGTAAGGGTGCCTGTGTCTGCTACACCCTGCATGCTGGCGGTTACCGTGATGGCCCCGCCTGCGCCTCCTGAGAAGCCCGGGCCTTGGATGGTGAAGGTAAGGTTGTTGTTGTCGGTGGTGAGCTGCGCAGCGTTGGCCGTGAGGATGCCCGATACGCTGGTGTTTGCTCCGCCGCTACTTACGGCGCCGGCATTCAGATTGTACATACCCGTGTCGGCCGTGCCAGGGGTTGCCTGCCACCCGGCTGTGAAGCCCTTCAAGCCCAGACCCTGGGTATCCACAGTGGACTGGCTGAGATTCACCGAAACGGTGCCGTTGGATATGACGGCTGCGCTGTTCGTACCCTGGCCGCCGCCGATGAACACGCCCAAAGTCTTGGCGTATTGTCCACCCTGATTGAGTCCAATGGCTTGCGCTTGCCGGTCAATTTCGCCCAACACGCTCTGGAATTCACTGTTCAACTCTCCTCGTCCAGCGGTACCGCCAGCGAAGGTGCCGGACGCCGATTGAGTCGCCAAGGTGCGAGCGCGGTCCAGAAGCTGCGAAATGTTGCTGATGCCGCCGTCCATGATCTGCAGCTGGCTTAAGCCGTCATTGGCGTTCTGAACGCCCTGCGTCAACACCGCTTCCGTCGATCGGTAGCCGTTGGCAATGGCCAAGCCGGCCGCGTCGTCGCCGCTGTTGACAATCCGAAGTCCCGAAGTGACTTCCTCAATGGTTTTGCTTTGGAAATTGCTGTTGATGCGCAGATAATTCTGCGCCTGCAACGAAGCAACGTTGGTATTGATACTAAAAGACATGAGTTTCTCCCTAAATTTGAAAACTCGAAACCATGAACCTTCACGGCTTCGGACCGCCTTTGGTGGACTCCAGAGACGATTTCCCGACTGTTGATCAGGAACCGCCTCTCTAAGCTCTCACCTAAGCTCATCGGAGAGAAGGATCGATTTTTGAGTTGCTTCGAAGTTTTTCTAGAGCTTGTTTGAAATCCGCCCCTGTAAGCCCTTGAGCCGCCACCTCGTTTTGCTCCTGCGTAATTTTCAGCTCTTTGCGCAATACGACCGTTTCCCGGGGCGCCCGGATGCCTATTTTGACCCCCTGGGCTGCAATTGCGAGGACTTCGATTTCCACATCCTCGCCAATCAGCAACGTTTCACCCACCCGCCTGCGCAGCACTAGCATGCCGCCTCCGGACTACGAACATCCAGAATGCCGGGCTGGATAAGATGCTGATGGGAATAAAGCCGATCTGGCCGGATGGCTTGCAGACCGCGGCGCGTCTTGAGATTGAGCACTACTGGCGCCATTAAATTGGCAGTGGCTGAAAACGCGTCACGCAGCGAAACCAGCGCCAGCACCAACACCTCGCCGCCCAGCTCGGGCTGATGTCCGCTATCGAGATCGAGCGCCGCTAGATCTTCCGCCGTCACCGCCAGTTTATAATCCCGGTCCGCCACCAGAATAGGAAACGCAAGAAAACAAAGGGTCGGCTGAGCCAAGCTCTGGAGGAAAATCAGCGGGGCATTCTCCGGTAATTGGATCAGCACGAAGCGCTTTTCTTGCTCAAAAGCAGGCAGGCCGCGCGGAAATTCAAAGACCTCTTCCTCGCGGCAGGGGAGAATCCCAAAGTATTTGGTCTGGACCGAAAGCATTCCGGCTTCTGCCGTGCAAGCCGGGTACCGTTGTCTAATTTCTGGTTTCTAGTTTCTGGTTTCTGGTTTCTCGTGGGGTGGTTCGCCTTCCGTCCGCTCCACCACCAACGTGAAATTCGCGACCAGCGCGGCAATGGCTCCTAATCCCGCCACCAGCGGGGCCGCCAGCACCCCGACCGCCGCAATGCTCAGTGGAATCTCTAGAAAGGTTTGGCCCTTCTCGTCCTTGAGAATGATCCGCCTGGCGTTGCCTTCGTGGACGATGGCTTTGACCTTGTCGACCAGGTCTTTGCCCTTTACCTTGAATTCCTCGTAAAACTTGTTCTCCATGGCGACGACGAGTGTAGCACGCAGGGCTTTATTAGATTTCGAGAGAGCCGGGGGCCGCGAAGGCACTATAAACATGCAACTGCTTCTCGACCCAATGACAGAACGTGAAACCAAGATCAAGGCCGTGGTCAAGGGCGTCTCGCTGTTGAGCGGCGCGGACCCCTCTTGCGAGGTGCTGTTGTTCGATTCCGGGATTGTGGACTCTTTCGGCCTGGCCGACTTGGTGACGGCGTTGGAACAGGAGTTCCAGGTGAAGATTCCCGAGTCAGACCTGTATCCCGGGAACTTTGCGTCCATCCAGGTGATCGACACATATCTTGAAAAGATCGAGGCATCGGGAGGATGAGACCCAGGGCTTTGATCCGCGGATTCGGGTCCTATGTGCCGGCGCGGGTTGTAACCAATGCCGAAATCGGCGGGCGGGTGGGATGTGAAGCGGAGTGGATTCAAAGCGTATCTGGAATCGTGGAACGGCGGTTCGCTGAACCGGACGAGTCGGTGGCCGCCATGGGTGCTGCTGCCGCTCGCAATTGCCTGGATCGTTGCGGCGCAACAGCGTCGGACATCGGTCTGATCTTGTTCGCGACCGGCACATCCGAATCGCGATTCCCTTCTCCTGGAAGCGAGGCGGCGCGACTGCTGGGACTGACCGGCATCCCCGTGATCGACCTGTCAATGGCCAGCGCAGGCTCGCTTTTTGCCCTGGCATTAGCGGTGGACCTGGCGGCAACTTATCAGGAAGTGCTGATAGTCGCCGCGGAGAAAATGTCTTCGGTTGTTTTCGAGAAGGCGCTGGACCGGAATACCGCGATTCTTTTCGGCGATGGCGCAGGCGCCGCGTTGATTAGCATGCGGCAGGGCAACGCGCTGCTGGCCGGCTCGGTCTTGCATTCGGACGGCTGTTTCGCCGGTGACTTGCGGCTGGGGCGGGCCGGACCGCTCGAGATGAACGGTCCGGTCGTGATTTTACAGAGCTCCCGTAAAATCCCCACCGCCATCCGCGAAGTCCTGGAGAAGACTAAGCTTTCGGCATGCACGGTCGACTGGTTTTTGATGCACCAGGCCAACCGCAATCTAATCGTCCGCGTGGCGCAGGCGCTCGGTGTAACAGCCGAGAGGTTCTACTGCAATATCCAACACTACGGCAACACCTCTTCTGCGTCGATGCTGATCGCGGCCGCGGAATGGTCGACTTCGGAGCGGTTTCAGGCAGGAAGATCGGTTGTATTCGCTGGCTTCGGGGCGGGGTTTCATTGGGGCGCCGTAGTCGCGACCGGGGTCGCTTAAGGACGATGAAGACAAGGTCGAGGGGACTGTTCCATGCACGTAACCACTGAGACCGACGCGTTGGGTGCAATCGCAGATCACCCCTGGAGTCGCCAGTTCACCGTAATCGGCTATGCTTCCGGCGGCTTCACTCTTATCCCGCACCGTTTTTTCCGGACCTGGTTGGACGAGGAACCCGGTTTTGGTACGTTGTTCATCGGGAAGTGTTCCGCCTTTGGGGCTGGATCGCTGGTGAAATACGATTCCAACGACCAGGCATTGCGCGTGGGACGGTTCGTCGCCGGCGGGTTGAGGCTGCAATTCCTGCTCAATGGCCAACATGAATTCCGAACCATCTCGTCCTACATGTTCTCGATTTTGGGGATGGGGCTGCGGAATCCACTACAACCGCAATACGGCGATTCGATCATCAAGAACGATGTCTGGATCGGTGACGAGACGATGATGCTGGGAGGCGGCGTGATTGAAAACGGCTGTGTCATTGGAGCGCGTTCGCGCCTTTCGCCCAATTTCCGGTCCGAACCTTATGGCATCTACGCCGGACATCCGGCCCGGCTGGTCGGTTTTCGTTTTACCGAGCGCGTGCGGGAGGCGTTGCTGGACTTGGCATGGTGGGAGATGCCGCTGGAGTGGATCAAGGAGAATAACGATCTGTTTCTGGTTGATCTCACCGCCGATGAAGGCAAAAGCCTGGCGCTTCTGGCGGTTTTGAAGGAGCGGAAAATCGCTGCACCGGCTTCCGCGGTCCTGGCCCCCATGCGCAGCGCTTAAGGCACGGCTCAAAGGTGCTGGTACGACTCGGCGATTTGAAAGGCGCGCTTTCTTCCCGCCGTCACGATATGCCCGCGATATTTCAGTTTCCGGTTGAGGATTAAATCGACCGGCCGGCCGATCGGGTAGTCGAAGGTGAGGACATCGTCTTCTTTGAGCTCCATCAGATCTTGCATGCTCATGGTGGGACCTTCGAGCCGTCCGTCCAGGTGCATGCGAGACGGCCGGATCAGCCGCAGCACCCGGGCCTGCTCCTGTTCGGTCGACTCGCTCTTGCGCACCGACCACTGCTGGTCGAACTTGTGGCGCAGCATCTTAATGACAATGGATGGGATGCCGATGTTCATCATTCCCGCGTTGTCGCCGATGTGGACTTCCATGCTAACCGCCACCACGGCTTCGTTGGGCGCGAGTATCCGAAGCAGCTGCGGCTCAGTCTCGTGCGCCTGTATGGTGAATTCCATGGGCGTGACGGCGTGCCACGCCATTTTCAAATCGTTCAGCGTGATTCGGTACAGGCCGTCCAGGACACTCTGTTCGATCTCTGTGATTTCCCGATTGACCTTTAGGGGCACCTTCGCGTTGCCGCCCAGCAGCATCTCGATGATGGGAAAGACCAGGGCCGGATTTAACTCCAGCACCGCCGCGCCTTCGAAGGGCTTCATATCGAGCGCCACCAGACAGGTAGGCGACGGCAGGCACTGGGAGAACTCCATGAACGAAAGCTGTTCCACCGAAACCAGGTTTACAGCTACATAAGCGCGCAGATAAGCAGACAGGCTGGCGGCCAGGCTGCGCGCAAAGTTTTCGTGCAGCAGGTGAATGGCGCGGAGCTGGTCTTTGGCAATGCGGTCCGGACGTCGAAAATCGTACGGCAGCGCGCGCTTGGCCGGGTCGTCGTCGTCGGGCGTGTCTCGCAGATGCCGAAATACATCATCGATCTCATCTTGAGAGAGAACCCGATCTGCCATCTAAGGGGCCATCGGCAGTTTTTGGCATTTTCTTCCACTCAAGTGAGTTTGATCGGCTGTTAAAATCGAATCAGTGTCCAGCTTTCACGTTCACAATTTTGGATGCCGCGCGTCGCAGGCCGATGGAGCCGCCATTGAATCTGCTCTGATGGCCGAAGGAATGTGCGTAGCGAACGTGGCTGAAGCTGAGCTGGTTGTTCTAAATACCTGTACCGTCACAGCGTTGGCCGATCAGGACGTACGCAAGGCGGTGCACCGCGTGCATCGTGAAAACCCGGCCGCGCGGATATTAGTCACCGGCTGTTATGCCCAGCGCGCGCCCGAAGAGCTGGCTATATTACCCGGGGTGCATTGGGTGGTAGGGAATTCGCATAAGATCAAAATTCCGGAAATTGTTGCGGATGCCGCGACACCTTATCATGGCCAGATTCAGGATCATGGCCAGATTCAGGATCATGGCCAGATTCAGGATCATGGCCAGATTCAGGATCATGGCCAGATTCAGGATCATGGCCAGATACATGTGGGCGACATCTTCGCCGCTCACGAATTCCTGTCAGCGCCGGTGGAAGATGCCGCCGGCGATCGAACACGCCCCAATCTCAAGATCCAGGACGGCTGCAACAATCGCTGTTCGTTTTGCATCATTCCGTTCGTGCGCGGCCGCAGCCGCAGCGCACCGGCCGAAAAAGTCATCGCAGAGGTGCGGAATCTGGCCGGCCGCTACCGCGAGGTGGTGCTGAGCGGAATCAATCTCGGCCGCTGGGGACGCGAGCCTGGAAGCACGATGCGTCTGGCGGACCTGATTAGCAGACTGCTGGATGAGACCGAGGTCGCGCGACTGCGCTTGAGCTCGGTGGAACCGATGGATTGGAGCGATGATCTGCTCGAGCTAGTCGCGTCCGAGCCGCGCATCGCGAAACATGTACACGCGCCCCTGCAGTCCGGGTCGGATGCCGTGCTACGCCGCATGCATCGCAAGTACCGGCCGCGGCACTACGAAGAACGCGTCCTGAAAGCCCGCGCTTCAATGCCGGACGCAGCCATCGGCGCCGATGTGATGACCGGTTTCCCGGGCGAGACCGAGGAAGAATTCGAAGAGAATCGGGCGTTTATCGAAAATCTGCCATTTACCTATCTGCATGTGTTCACTTATTCGGAGCGGCCGGGAACCCCGGCGGCCGCCAGTGCCGATCAGGTGCCGATCGAAACCCGCAAAGGACGCAACCGCATTCTGCGGGAGTTGGCCGCGCGCAAGAACCTGGAATTCCGGCGGCGGATGATCGGCCGCACGCTTTCGGTGGTTACATTGGCCGAAGGCGCGCTTTCGGATAATTTCTTGAAGGTGGATCTGGCGACGCCGAGGGCGGCCAACCAGCTGGTCGATGTTCGGATCGGTTCAATCAGCGCGGCCGGCCTGCGCGAGCATTCGGCGCTGATGGTTTTGTAGCGCTACAAGCCAGCCAACAGTCCCGCCATCAACTCAATCCCGTCCCAGAGATTCTGCAACCGGAGATTCTCGTTGTAGCTGTGCTGATTATTGTCGTGATTGGCGATGGGCGTGGAAATGGTCGGCACTTTCAAGATGCTCTCGATGGCGTCGAGCGGTACGCTGCCGCCCATGGTCGGCAGCTTGATCACCGGGCCCCGAGCGCTTTCGGCGGCGGCGATAACGGCCTTCGAGATCGGAAGATCCATAGATGTACGAACGGCGTTGTAGCCGGACTCGCGGCTCCCCACCTTCGCTACTTTGGGATGCGACATGCGGGTCTCAGGATCAGGATCGTGATCCACGATGAAATAACCTTGCCTGCGGATATGCTCGATTACCCGGCGCACAGCTTCGCGATGATCGATGCCTTTCACCAGCCGGATGTCGAGCGAAGCGGTGGCCGTGGCGGGGATGACATTGCTGGCCTGCGCACCACTCCGCGCGCTGCTCATGCCGCGAATATTGAGCGACGGCTGGTTCAGGAGCTCGAGCAGTGTTTTACCACCGCCATCGGTATGGCCCAGCGCAAATTCCCGCTTCAAATCTTCGTCGGCCTTGGGGGCCTCGGCCAGCGCGCGCTTTTCGGTCTCGCTCAGAGGCTCAATGCCGTCGTAGAAATGGTCGATGAGCACGCGGCCATCCGCATCCTTCATGGAAGCAAGCAGCTGGGCCAGCAGCATGGCCGGATTCGGCGCCCAGTTTCCATAGTGGCCGCTGTGCAGCTCATGCGCCGGTCCATAGATGGTGATGTCCAGCGTCTCGACGCCGCGCGCTCCAAACACGACCGTCTGGCGGCGGCTCTGATGCACCGGCCCGTCGCAAATTAACCAAACATCTCCACCTAAAAGGTCCTTGTTGGCCGCGATAATATCACCGAGGTGCCGCGAGCCGGCCTCTTCCTCGCCTTCAAAGATGAAGCGAATATTCGACTGCAGCGGAATGTGAGCGGCGTTGAGGGCATCGAGAGCACTGGCCATGGCGATAATCGGCGCTTTGTCGTCGGAGGCCGAGCGGGCATAGATGCGCGACTCCGGCTCAAAGCGCGCGCCGGCCTCGGGCAACGGGATGATCTTGCCGTCGAGATCGAGCGGACGGTCGCGGAGCACCGGCTGCCACGGCGGCGTGGCCCATTCCTTGGGATCGAGCGGCTGCCCGTCGTAATGTGCATAGAAGACGATGGTGCGCCGGGCGTTGGGAGTGCGGATCTCGCCGAACACGGCCGGCGGCGCGCCGGGAACTTCCAGCAGTCTCGCCTTTACGCCGCGCTTTTCAAGAATCTTCACGATGGCGTCGGCATTGCGTCGAGTGTTGGGTAGGTCGGAGGCGAGATTGGGGAGCGCGAGCAGGTTGAAGAATTCAGAGACGATGGCGCGTTCGTGGGTCTGGCGCCAGGCGCGAGCGGCCTGGGCGGGTTGAGATGGCTGGCCTTGAGCGACGAGTGCCAACGGGAAGAAAATTAGCCACGAAGAGACACAAATGTTCACGGATTCTCATTGTGCCAGATGCGGCGTCGGATTTCAGCGGCGCGTCTTGGGCGCTGGCGTTCGTTTGGCGATTTGCACGAGAGCCTCCAACGCGTCATTCACCGCTGCCGGTTTCTCCCGGTGCCCACTTGTAGGCGACGGCTACCTCAAGATTAGGATCACATCTCCCGCCGGTTCTCCAGCGACTTCCCCATCGTCACCTCGTCGGCGAACTCCAGATCGCTGCCCACCGGAATCCCCATCGCGATGCGCGTCACCTTCACGCCCAGCGGCTTCATCAGGCGCGAAAGGTAGACCGCGGTCGCTTCGCCCTCCACAGTGGGATTAGTGGCCACGATGAGCTCCGTCACCTCACCCGATTGCACCCGCTCCAGCAGATTAGCGATCCTCAGTTGCTCCGGGCCGATGCCGCGGAGCGGAGAAATCGCGCCATGCAGCACGTGATAGAGGCCCATGAACTGGCGCGTGGTCTCAACCGGCAGGATGTTGTGCGGCTCTTCTACCACGCAGATCGAGGAACGATCGCGATGCGGATCGCGGCAGAAATTGCAGATTTCGCCGTCGCTGATGTTGTTGCAGACTTCGCAGATCCCCAGCTTGTCCTTGACGTCGAGCAATGCTTGTGCAAGTCGACCGGCATCTTCACGCGATGTCCGCAGCACATGAAAAGCAAGGCGCTGCGCCGACTTCTGGCCGATGCCGGGCAGCCGTTTGAATTCCTGGATCAGGCGGGCGAGCGGTTCTGCGAAGTCGGGCATGGTTGATTAGGACCTCGGAATTCGCAGGTCGGGGACCTGCGCCACGAGCGTGCGCCACGGGACATTAGAGCAGGCCGGGAGGCAAGCCCATGCCGCCCAGCAGGCCGCCCATCTTCTCCTGCGTTGCGTCGTCGACCTTCTTGGACGCTTCGTTAAAGGCCGCCATCACCATGTCCTGCAGCATCTCGACGTCGCCGGCCACCTCCGGATCGATCTTCACGCCAGTGACGTTCTTTTTGCCGTCCATCTTCACCGTCACCATGCCGCCGCCGGCCGAGGCCTCCACGCGGATCAGAGCGATCTCTTCCTGCATCTTCTTCTGCATCTGCTCGGCCTGCTTCATCATGGCCTGCATGTTCCCGGGAAGTTTCATGTGTCCTGCCTATTCTTTTAAATTTCGCACGACGCGGACCTGCGCGTCCGGGAAGGTCTCCTGAAAACGCCGCACTTCCGGATGCGACAGCGCTCGCTCGGATACATCGTCCTGGGGCGGCCTGGCTTTGGGAATTTCGGTTACGACCGCCGCACCAGTAGTCACCTTGACCCGCATGGGCCGGCCCGCCACTTTCTGCACGACCTTCAGGATATCTTTTCCGTTCAATGCCAGATGGAACTCTTCCGGGGCAGCGAACAGCAACTCGCCGTTCGACTCGGTAATTTGAGAATGCTCGACCGCATCGGCGGTGAACTGCATGCCTGCTTCAGTCAACGCTGAATGCAACCGGTCTTTCCATGGGCCTGTCAGCGACACCGCCATTGTGGGAGGCGCCGGCTTGGGAGGCGCTGGAGGGGCCGGCTTGGGCAGCGGTCCGCTGCCCCCTAATCCAGCAATGGCTTCCTCAATCGGCAAAAGCTTCCCGGCTTGAACCAGCCGCAACAGCCCGACCTCCAGGTGCAGCCTCGGCTGCAACGAAGCCTGCAGATCCTGGAACAGGTCAAGCGTAATCTGCAAATAGCGAGTCAGGTCTTCTTCCGAAAATCCGGCGGCGATCTGAGCCAGCCGTTCCTGCTCATGCTGGGACGCTCCGATCAGGCGGGTGTTCGCTCCGGCCACCTTGGCCACCAGTAGATTGCGAAAATAACGAGCTAATTCCCTACAAAAATGCTGCAAATTGCGCCCATTCCGCTCCAGTTCCATCACCAGATCGAGCATTCGCCGCGAGTCTTGGGCCGTCAAAGCCTCGGTCACCTCGCCCAACGAGTCGAGTGAAAACATCCCCAGCAGATCGCGTACCTCGGCCGCGCTCAGCTTCACCCCGCAACAGGCGATGGCCTGATCGAGCGCCGACAAAGAATCGCGCACGCTGCCTTGTCCGGCCTGGGCCAAAACGCTTAGCGTCTCGGGATCCGTTTGGATGCCCTCCTTGTGGCAGATCTCCTCCATGCGCTTGACGACTTCGGTGAAATCGACAGACCGGAAACTGAACTGCTGGCACCGGGAAGCGATGGTGGCCGGGATCTTGTGCGCTTCGGTGGTGCACAGCACGAAAACGACCCAGTCGGGCGGCTCTTCCAGCGTCTTGAGCAGCGCATTGAAAGCTTCGCTGGTGATCTGATGCGCTTCGTCGACGATGAAGACTTTGTAGCGGTCGCGCACCGGCCGGTAGCGCACGTTTTCGCGCAGCTCCCGCATCTCGTTGATGCCGCGATTCGATGCCGCGTCGATCTCGATCACATCCGGGGAGTTTCCGGCCGTGACTTCGAGGCAACTGGCGCAGACGCCGCAGGGCGTTATGGTCGGCCCTTGAATGCAGTTCAGGCATCGAGCCAGGATGCGAGCTACGGTGGTTTTTCCGGTGCCGCGCTGGCCGGAAAGAATGTAGCCGTGGGCGATTCGCTGCTGGGAGATGGCGTTCTCCAGCGTGGTGCGGACGTGCTCCTGGCCGATCAACTCCGCAAACGTCTGCGGACGGTATTTCCTGGCGATTACTTGGTACATGAAGGCGTGAGCGGAGATTATGCCAGACCCCGGGTAATCCGCGGCACACGAGCTAAACCGCTACCGTTGCTTCCTTCCGGACCTGGCGGGGTTCACAGCCGCCCGTTGCACGAAGCCCGGAGCCTGACAACCTACCATGCTAGCATGCGTGGTCGGCTATGCTATGATCCCTTAGTGCGCCAAGGCGTAGCACGGCCCGTAGGCGTACGCGTTGTAGTTCAGACCGATTCTGCCGATCTATCGATTTGTGGATGTGGCCGCCACATGAAGCCAAGTAACGCCCCCTCAAACATTTGCCTCCACTGGCGCGGGCTCATCTGCCTGCTGTGGCTCGCCTCGCTATCCGCTGTTTTGGCGCAGCCCCGCCTGACGCTCCAACAGGCCGGCTCCCGCACGCCGCCCGACTGGACACCCACGTATGAGACGCAAAATGTGATTGTTACGGGCCAAGTCTCCTTGCGGCCCATCTGGGTGAGCGATTCCTATTATGTGGCCATTCAGGACGATGCCGGCTACGGGCTGCTACTGCAAGGTAATATCAGTCAGTTCCAGACTATGGAGCCGGGAGACTGGGTGGAAGTCCAGGGAATGATCGTGCGCCGGGGCGGGCGTCCGGTGCTTTTGCCTACCGACATTCGAAAATTCGGCCATGCTACTCCGCCCGCGCCGAAGGTCGTAAAGGCGTCCGATCTGGCTTCGTTTCGCTATATCGGCGTGCTCGTCACTACCGAGAGCGTCGTAAATGACGACGACGACAACGCCGGCGGAGACTTGCTCTTAATAGGGGAAAAGGCCAAGGACCTGAGCGTCTTCCTGCCCCGGACGCGCCGCGATACCGGTCCCCACCTCAACGGCCATCGGGCAGGCGACAGGATTCGGGTTACCGGCATCGCCAGCCAATACTGCACGCTGCCGCCCTATGACCACTATTTTCAAATCCTGATTCCCAGCCCGGCCGCGGTGGTCACGCTGGAGCGCGGGTGGATCATCCAACCACCCGTTCTGCTTGCATCTCTGATCGTCGGCACTGCCTTACTTGCAATCTGGTGGTTCCGGGAACGCCGCATGGCAAATCTTCGAAGGCAGATGCGAGTCCTGAACGCGCTGGGTGAAGAGGTAATCGCAGCCACATCGCCGGCCGAGATTCTCCGCAGATTGACTCTCACGCTGCCGGAGCTGTGGAACTCAACCGGGGTCGGTCTTTTTATACAGAGCCGCGGCGCGAAGATGCTGGAGCGCGTGCAGTCCACCGACTCGCCCACTGAGTTCATCGATCTGGATGCTCCCAAGGGCGCCTTGGCCTCGGGCGTTACAGCCTGTTTCCGCAATCGGACGCTGGTTGCCATTCCGGACGCGCGCCGCAGTCCCTTTTTCCGGAAAGAGGAAGGGCCGTCCGCGCCCCGCTCGGTGCTGTTTATTCCGATGTTCGCGCAAAGCGACCTGATGGGCGTGCTGGCCCTATATAATTCCGGCAACGTTCATTATCATGGCCAGGCCGAACAGGCCGGCATGCAACACCTGGCCAATCAGGTGGCCACGGCACTGAAACTTCAGGAACAACAGTCGATTCGAGAGCAATTGTTCCGCAGCGAGAAACTGGCCGCGGCGGGCCAGTTGATTTCCGACGTCGCCAACGAGCTGCGGTCGCCGCTGGAGTCAATTGCCGCGCTGGCCTCGGCCTTGCGGTCGCGACAAGACCGGGATTCGCACAACGAGCTTCAATCTATTGCCGACGAGGCGAGCCGGGCTTCGGAAACTGTCGCGCGGCTGGTTTCGTTTGCCAAGGTAGAACAGTCGCAAGCCGAGCGAGTGGACCTGAGCGCGATGCTGTCCGGTCTCTTGAAATTCCGCGCGCCGGAGTGGAAGGTAAAAGGCGTCGAAATCCGGTCTCAGCTGGCGCCGAAGTCTGCCATCGTGATCGGATCGCCCGGCCAACTGGAGCAAGTGTTGCTGAACCTCCTGGTCGACGCCGAAAAAGCTGCCGCCGAAGCGCGCGAGAAAACTATCACCGTTTCCAGCAGCCTCCTGGCCAAGCGCGTTTTGGTGGAGATTTCCTATCCCACCCGCTCCCCCGATTTGCAGATTGCCGAAGCGGTCGATGGCGATCATGCCGGATCGGAGGCGCTGGGGCTGGGCGTTTGCCGTGGGATCATTCAAAGCCATGGTGGCGAGTTCCGGGTGGTCCGGCTGTCGTCTACCCAAGCCCGCTTCGATATTGAGCTGCCTGTCATCGAGACCCGCCAGGCCGTGGCCGGTGGGCCGCTGGAGTTCCAGGGAAGCGGACGGCAGTTGACCGTCCTGGTGGTTGAGCCGGATCACAAAGTGCAACGTCAGCTTCTGCAACTGCTCGGCACTCGGGGGGACCGTGTGGTCCCGGTATCCAGCGCCGAAGAAGGCGCCGACCTGGCCCAGCGATTGCGTTTTGACATGGCCATTTGCGCGGTGCGCCTGCCCGGTCTCAATTGGGTGGAGTTCTTCGAGCGCGTTCGTCATCAGGTGGGCGGATTCGTTCTTCTCACCGATGGCTTTGACAACGATCTGGCGCGCGCGTTTCAAGGCGGCGAAGGCTTCGTGTTGAGCAAGCCCATCGACGAAATGGAAGTGCAGCGCATTTGCCGGGCTGTCGAAGAGCGCGCCACGGTCAGTAACTAGCGGGCTGTCCTTGAGAATACCTTTATCAGCGCGGCACGCCCTCCGATTCCTGGACAAAATAGAGTGAGTGGCAGGCGTATCTTCGGAAATATAATGCGCTTCTGGCGTCGCGCAGCGGATGCGTGGAGCACGCCTAAGTGCGGGCGGAGGAAAGCCTCCGCCGCAGTCCGATGCAGATAGCGGTTAGACCTATGACCAGCGGGAGCATGGACGGTTCCGGCGTGGGCGTCACGTTGGTAACCGAGTAGTTGTCCATATAGCCAGAGTCATTGGTCCCAGGTGTACCTCCGAAAGTACTTTGCCCGAAACTATCGAAGAAGCCATCACTGTAGGCGGCAACAGGAGCTCCGACACAAGGACCGTTATCGCCGCAGAACGGTACGTTTGAATCCAGCGTGACTCCGTCCAATGAGATGTTGTAGGTTTGAGCCGGAATATTGAAAAGAAGATCGACCTGGTGCCAAGCGGTAGAGTTAAATGCCGTAGCCCTTGGAAAAATGCCGATGATTGGAAATCCGTTCGTAATTGCAAGGATGTCGTTATTGGGAAGGATATCGATACCGCCAAGAAATGGGGCCAGGCCAGACCCTAAACCGGCGAACTGCCACTCCGACTGGGTGCTGCTAGTGAAGATGGCGAGATCGGCGGAGACATCGACCAGGGGCCCCGCGGAGAAGTCGCTGTGGTACGGACCGGATTGAGTAGGCGTGCCGCCATCCACAAATACCGCCTGCGAACCGGTATCGGCAAAAGAGTTCTCCACCGTCGAAATGCCGGGGCCGAACACGTTCCATCCATCCTGTCCCGCGATGGGACCTGTTGTAAACGGCGGGTTCTCAAACGAGGTGCTGTAAAGTACTGTGTCGGCAAACGCGGCGGGCACCGCTACAGTCGCCATGAACGCCATCAGGCCAGCCGCCACAAGCCCACCAAATCGGTACGTACGATGATGCACCAGCATTTCTTCAACCTCCGAGAATTCAAAGCAAGCGTACAAAGTTTCATTCGGGGTTGTCAATCCGCCAACTCACTCCAAAGGTACTGGAATAACCAGAACTTCTCATGTCTCAGAGGCTGATGCAGAAGCGACGGAGATGGCCGAGCGCGCCCGCACCGCCGTGGATGATCGGCAATCCCCTTGACGCACGATCCTAGCGCTAGAATTAAGGAAAAGCGTATGGTTCGCAAATCAGTTCTGTTTTTGGTAGCGATCGGACTCCTCAGCGCAGCCAATAAGTACACCGGGCCGACTCCGCCGAAGCCGGATATACCCTACTTGCTGCATGCTTCCAACCTCATAGAAACGGAGACCGGCCAGGTGCGTGAAGAGAGCCGCAAGAGCGACACGAACTATGTCATCTCTGGCGCCAGTTCACCTGCTCGTACGCCGCTGGCTGAGCCGATTTTCATCATCGACGCCCAAAAATCCTCGCCTGAGCGCTTCGAGCTCTACCGGATGGATGTGAAGGGCGGGAATCGCGAGGTCTCGTTTTCAGGACGTCGCCGGGGCGGAAATCGGGCGCTGCATTTAACAGTCACCCCGCTGGGCGGTCATCTTTACAAGATCGAGGTCGACGAGCCGCTTGAAAGCGGTGAGTACACTCTATCTCCCAGCGGCGACAATCGTGCCTTCTGCTTCGAAATCTACTGATTTCGCTGACCTCGCGCTTGAGGCCTAGTAGAACTCGCACCCGTTGGCCGCACTTGCGATAGAATTGCCGTACCCATGGCCACGCAGCCAGCCTCTGCCGTACGCAGGGCTCAATCACCCGAAGCTCCCTATCCTTCCCCGCGCTATGCCTGGTACGTCGTCGGCGTGCTGACGCTGATGTATGTTTTCTCGTTCATCGACCGCCAGATCTTTTCCCTCATAGTCGGACCGCTCCGCCGCGATTTGCAGATCACAGATACGCAGGTCAGCGTCCTGCAAGGCTTCATTTTTGCGGTTTTTTACACGTTTTGCGGGATTCCGCTGGGCAGGATGGCGGACAAGTACAGCCGGCGCGGGATCATCGCTTGCGGACTGGTGGCCTGGAGCGGATTCACCACCATGTGCGGGCTGGCCAAGAACTTCGGGCAGATGCTGTCCTGGCGGATGGGCGTCGGCGTGGGAGAGGCCGCGCTCTCCCCTTCGGCCTATTCCATAATCACCGACTATTTCCCCAAGGAAAACCTGGCCACGGCCATCAGCGTGTATTCCATGGGGATTTACATCGGCTCCGGCATGTCCTACCTGTTGGGCGGAATGGTGGTGCGGTTCGCATCCGCGAAGGAACTGTGGACGCTCCCGGTAGTAGGTGCGGTGCGGCCCTGGCAGCTTATTTTTCTGGCCGTGGGACTGCCGGGGCTACTCGCCACGGCTCTGCTCTTCACGGTGCGTGAACCTCTGCGGCGCGGGCTCGCTGCTAATGCGCTGGCCACCTCGGCGCGTCAATCTTTCGCGTACATCTTCAAGAACAAGCGAACCTTCCTGTGCCACAACATCGGATTCGGGCTGCTCTCATTAGTCTCCTACGCGAACGGCGCATGGGTGCCCGAATTCTTCCGGCGCGTCTATCACTGGGATATACCGACCACGGGCCTGATATATGGTTCGATGGTCACCATCTTTGGATC
>Ga0210401_10000458_pt1 | contig 50563 bp, 33 predicted proteins | sample IncBWH32MmetaG_FD_150866 | JGI IMG/M metagenome (GOLD analysis project Ga0210401, IMG submission 150866) | Forest soil microbial communities from Barre Woods Harvard Forest LTER site, Petersham, Massachusetts, United States - Inc-BW-H-32-M | ecosystem: Environmental > Terrestrial > Soil >...
AGCCTGGGCGCCAGCAGCTTGTTGCAGCTGTGCGTCGGAGGAAGCGGCCGCGGCGCGATTCCGGTCGGAGTCGGCTTCCGCAACTTGTTGCTTTTGCTGGGCACGGTTGCGGTCTTTCTCGGCGTCGGCCTGGGCGTCCGCCGACAGCTGGGCCGCAGCCTGGGCATTGTTGTTCTGGCGATTTGCCTCGTTGCGTTCGTGATCGGCCTGTGCAGTAGCGGCTTCGGCGTTCACGCGTTTCTGAGATTCGTCGTCCGCGCGGTTATTCGCGGCGGCTTCGCGTCCTCTTCCGGCCCGGCGTTCGCCCTCGGCGCGTTCTTCGTCCATGTGCTTCACGGAGATTTCCCGCGCGTCTTCGGCTGTCTGCACGACTTCGCGCGACACCGAAATCAGCGACTTCCGGTTTTCATGCCTGCTGCCTGCCAGCTCATCGGCGTTGTTCATCTGGCGAACGGCCTTTTCATAGCTCTCGGATGCGTATCGGTCGGCGCCCGCGGATTTCGCGATGCGAACGGCGTTGCGCGCTTCGTAAAATTCCAGCGGCAAACGGGCGCTCAGCACCACGGGATCGAAATTGTAGCCCGTCGGGATGTACCCGCCGCGATCGATCAATTCATATTTTGCATCGACGAACTCGGTTCCTCCGGCCGTATCCCGGCGAACGGAGTTCTCAAGCACCACCACGTTGCTGGGGCGCCGCACGGCATAATAAGGTTCCGCGGTTACGATCAGCGCGAAAGCTTGCAGGTCCGTGGTCACGTCCAGTTTGCTGCGGTGGTTTTCCCCCACCAATACTTCACCAATATTTACCGGCCGGCCTTCCGGCGAAATCGCCCACAATACGTAGGTCAGATATTCGTTACCGAAACTCGTCGGCCTGCCCAGCCCGGAGAACTCAACTTCGATCTCCAATGCCCCGCGCTTGCTCTCAACCTTGGCCTCGCCCGCCGCGCCAGGCATCAAATCTGTTCCCTGGAAATCAATCTTTGTGGCGCCACTGCGGTGCTTGTAGCTGACCGCCTGCGTCGTCCGGCTCACCACATTCATCCGATACTCCACCACTTGTTTGCGGGAGTCTTCCCGCACTTGCGGCTCGGTCTGCGCTTGCGCGGAAACACCGAGCGCCATTACCGCCATCACTGTGATACTCGAAAGCTTGAACATAAGTCTCCTTCTAGGAATCTTGAGACCCAAGTATCAGGGTTCCCGAGCATGAATACTGTGCTGTTGTGCACGTTTACGAAGAAATGGGAAAGGAGTCGAACTGGGGCTTTCACAGCGCGATGAAAATACAGGAAGCAACCAATCCGCGGGTTAGAGCGCGCTTAAACGCTTTCTTATCAGTAATCCAGCAAGCAACGCGATCAGGTGCGGGCGGGCGTTAAGCCGCCGCGGAATGGGAGTAAAGCGATTAGCGTGTAGATTCCCAGAGTGGTTCCAAACGGAAGATCGGAGACCGACAAGATAGCTGCAACCAGCAGAAGCTTTCGCCCTATCCTTTGACTTGCCAGCAGAGCAATCCCGCCAAATAGTCCCAACAGCCCACACACAAACGAAAGCACCACGATGCCCGCATAAAACAGGTGGAAATCCGCCATCAAGCTGAACGCATCCGGCACGCGCCCCAGCAACGCTCCAAACATCACCGTCGCCGTTCCGCTATACACAAGCAGGCAAATTCCCAGGATGAGCCGGAATATCCCGTACCCGATCCAGCAAACACCCAAGGTTTGCCGCTGCCCATTCAGGTTGCCAGTTGCTGTTGAATCGCTCAACGCCATCTCTTGCTCCCGACGGCTAGTTTCTTTGGTTCCATTCGCAACCTATATTAGTAGTTAAATCTTCGGCTAGCGTCTGTCCGATTTGGCACATCCGCCCGTGCAATTGACACCCGTCAACAGCCGTTATGCCGGCAAGGATGCATTCCATCTCGCGGTTGTAAGTTGTGAAGTATTTAAAACTGAGGGATAAAAATGGTCGGGGCGAAAGGATTTGAACCTTCGACCTCCTGGTCCCGAACCAGGCGCGCTAGCCAGGCTGCGCTACGCCCCGACAGTGAAGCACTACGCGGGTAAGATAACACCCGCTATGACACCAAGAATAGCACAGGAGATGAGGGCCGACCAGCAATCGTATCCGGCGCCACGCGGCAAAGTTTCTCGTCCGGAAACACGCCAAATCACTCCGTCCTTACAACAAAACCGCCGGAGAGGATGCCCTCTCCGGCGGGGATTGGAACTACCACTTAGGTTGCGCCTCCTAAAATTCGTAGCGCAACTGGAACTGCATGACACGCGGATTGGTCAGCAGCCCAGTGTAATTACCAAAGTTGCTGGCGTTGGTGATCGCCAAATTGAGGCTGTTCACGTCGAATCGTGTCAGGTTGAGGGCGTTGAAGACGTCCCAACGGAATTGCAGGCTGTGCGATTCCTTGTAGGGCATCTTCCAACGCTTGCTGAGGCCGAGGTCCAGACCGGCGAAGCCGTCGCCACGAAGAGTGTTTCGGTTGCCGACCTGGCCGGGAAGGTCCGGTTGAAACGCGGCCAAGGCTTGCGCCACTGCGGCGGCGCTACCAAAAATATTCACGCTGCCATCGGGGTTCTTTACCGCGCCGTTGGTAGGCGCTCCGCCAACTTGCGTAGCGTAACCGGATAGTTGCCAATTCGTCGGCCACTGCGCACCGTTGCTCGGACCGACGGGGAAACCGCTCGTCCAGCGAGCGAGGCCGGAGAATTCCCATCCGCCGATCAGCGCGTCCACAAAGCCGTTAGCGTTGGCGCCAAAGCGCTTACCGCGGCCAAATGGAAAATCCACGATCCAGTTCGCGTTGATCTGGTGACGCAAATCGAAGTCCGAGGAAGCGCGGAGCGCATTGGGACTCCAGGGATTGATGACTTGGGCGCCCAATCCACTCTCAGCGTTGATTCGATAGGAATCGGAGGAGATATCGAACGAGTGAGAGTAAGTGTAGTTCAGGTCAAACTGCACGCCGGCCGAGAAATGCTTCTGCAGATTGACTTGTAGCGCGTTGTAAGCGGCGCTGCCAATGGAGCGCCACGCATATAGCGCCGCGAATTGGGGATCCACAAAGGTATACGCACCAGTCTTTGGATAGAGGGAGTTATCGTTCATGTCCTCGATTCCAAAACCTTGATCGATGCCCTGCAGTGCCGTTGTCTCGTTGAAACTGAAGCCGCAAAAAAGGTCATAGGCGGCGATGACCGGATTTGCAGTGCCATAATTGATCGGGTTGCCTTGGGCGTCTGCGCCCGTACAGCGATGAAGCCGGAATCCTCCAGCCGGCGCCGTCGGATAAAGGTCAGCCCAGTATTGCTGCACATTGGCAGGGAGTGACGCCGGATTGAACGCCTCCGTGCTTGTGCCTCCCCGGTAGACTTTCGCCAATGCGGTGACCGCTGTGAAGTAATCTATCTTGGTTTTCGGGTCAACCCAATCAAGCGGTGCGGCTACGTCTTCCTGGCTCAGCAAGCGATGCGAAAGGCGTCCGACGTAAGAGAACTGCACGGCAAAGCCATGCGACAATTCCCGCCCGACGGAGAAGTCCAGTGTGTAGGAATAAGGAGTCTTCAGCTTGTTGTCCATCCCCCAGTAGACGGCATAGGATCCGACCGCGCCGTTCAAACCGCTCGGAAAGGTCTGGGGAAATGAATTGGATGGTGGAGGAGCAAACATTGCGGCGCCGGTCAGGTCAACAGTCGGGATGTTGCTCAACCCACTAAGGCCCGTGGCGCGTGGCGAGGTCGAGGGAGTCTGAACGCCACCTGTGTTGGTCAAAGTTGTCGACAGCCCGAAGGAACCATTGGCATCGAAGGTAGCCAGCAGTTGTGGCCCAAGTCGATCGTACACCATCCCGAATCCGCCGCGCACCACGGTCTTCCCCTCGCCGAACAGGGAATGGAGCAGCCCATCAGAATATTTGGGGGCCCACGCAAACGCGACGTGAGGACCAAAGTCCTTCGTATCCCAGTTGTAGAATCCAGGTTTGCCATTGCCAGGCCCCGCGAGGTCAAAACTCAAACAACACGCGGCGCTGGCGGGTTGACCATTGAGCATTCCCGTTCCACGGGTATTAAAATAGCTGCTCAAGCTCGTCGTTGGCGACACCTGCAACCCATTGGTCTCCCATGGCGGCGAGAAGAGCGAATAACGGAGTCCCAGTGTGACCGTCAATGTTGGAGTGACTTTCCACTGGTCCTGTGCGTACATTTCCCAGGAATCCGCGGCAAAGCGGCGTGAAACGGGCGTAGCATCAGCGAGGGTGCTTCCGCTGTGGGTAAAGTTGTACTGGGCGTTCACCTGGGTGACCATTCCGACGAGCGCCCCCATCGGGTAGTCATAGTTGTTTCCGAATCCCGAATCCACGGCGGGGTAGCCTGAAACAGCGGGGTCAAAGTGTCCCTTTACGCCGCTATTCGCCATGGCAGCCGTATCCAGCCAGGATGGATTATCCGAGGCCGAGCTGAACGAATTGAGGTTGTTGGCCTGGGGGTTTCTCAAAATGGCGATATTGCCGCCAAACTGCCAGGTGTGCTTTCCGCGAACCCAGGAGACGTCGTCCACGAAGTTGTTCACCGGAACCTGGTAATTCGTGTTGTTGGTGTAGGCCAAACTCGAGAAATTTGACGTGCTGTTGTCGTTCAAACCTCGGAAATAGATGATGTCCTGGGTCTGATTTCCGGTTACGCCGTAGCTTTGGCGCGTGAACCCATAGCGGAAATTGTTCACCAGGTTCGGCCGGAGCACTGCAGAATAGCCTATGGAAAATCCCTTGCTGTAATCCGCTGTGTTCTGCTCAGGAGATCCTCCGGGCAAGTATGGCACTCCGGCCACAGTGTCATTGCGGAGAGCTCCCCTCCAATAAATGGTGTGGTTGCCATTTTCGGTTAGCTTGTAGTCGACGCGGGCAATATACCAGTTGGTATCCGTGGTCACCGGGCCGGGGAAACGGTACCCCACGAAGTTCAGTCCATCACCCACCGAATTGTCATTCGACTGGAAAGGCGCGAAGGACTGCAGATAGGGAATAGTGACATTACTGACTCCGATGCCCAGCGGGTCCATTCCCTTGATTTGCGCTGGACCCAGGCCGTAATTCCCGGCAGCAACGTTGTGTGTCCCGGTCAGCCCCTGAACCGTCATACCGGGACAAACCTGCTGCGGCGTCTGCACTACATTTCCGCTGGAGTCGGTGACCGCGGCGCAATTGTATTGAATAACCCCGTCTTGCATGGCGGCGCTGGGAACGATGCGCACCACACTCTGGGCTTCGTTCTGCCGGTGGCCTTCATAGTTGGCGAAAAAGAATAGCCGGTCTTTCTTGATGGGGCCACCGAGGGCGGCGCCGAAGTTGTTGCGGATGAGCTTGGGTGGCGTGTTGGGGGCGCCGCTTTGCAATTGCGCGAGTTTCACGAAGTAGTCGTTTGCGCTGGTCGCCGTGTTTCGATTGGTTTCGAAGAATGTCCCATGAAAATTATTCGTGCCGCCTTTGGTAACCAGGGCAACCTGGGCGCCGGAGGAGCGTCCTTCGTCGGCGTTGTAATTGCTCGTGGTGACCCGGAATTCCTGCACGGAATCCTGTGTGATCGGGAGCACCGAATCAAAGGCATAACCCTTGGTGTCCGCATTCACGTCCACGCCGTCGAGGGTGATGTTGCTCTGATCGCTGCGGGCACCGTTGACCGCGCCGTTCCGCGTGTCAATGTCCTTGTTGATGTCCTGGCGATTTCCTGTGTATGTGACGCCCGCCTGCAAGGAAAGCAATTCGGGGACATTTCCCGCTTCCAGCGGGAGTTCCCTCACCTGCCGCTCGTTGAACGCGGTCCCCAGCGAGGCGTCAGTGGTATTCAGCCTCTCGACGTCCGCGGATACCTCGACCGTCTCCGTGGAGGAGCCGACCTGCAGAAGCACGTCCTGCGTGGCCGGGGAATTTACCAGCAGCTGCAAATTGGATTCCGCGTACTTCTGGAAGCCCTGCCTCTCCACCAGCAATTCATATGTGCCGGGTGGTAGCGCGAGAAACTCGTATTGACCGGTGCTCCCGGAAACCGCCGAACGCTCAATGCTCAGCGAGACATTCTTGATAGTGACCTTGGCGCCGGCGATGGCGCCGCCACTTTTGTCCGTAATTGTGCCGCGCACGGAGGTCGTGCCGGTTTGCGGTCTCGCGATTCCGATGCAAAACAGGGATGACAGTATGAAAAAAAGTGCGAAACGACGGACGGAAGTGCAGTGCATAGCAATTCCTTTCAAAAGCGTAAAATTAACAATCTTGCCAAATATTTGAGCGAGGAGATCTGGTAGGATGCGGCGTCAGGTCCGCAAATTGAGATTCAACACGTGACGACCCAGGTTCGGGACTATCCCCACCACTCGCTTGCACCGGAATTGCCCTAGTTTTTAGGACAGATCACGCCGCATGTCAAGCAAGATACGCTGATAGCTGGCCAAGGAAATTCAAATACTTGAAATCGAAAGGTTGACGCTCAAATCAAAAAATACGCCGGAGAGGGAAGCCTCTCCGGCGTCGGTGCGGAATTTTCAGTACTGCTGGTAGTCTCAGAACGAATAGCGCAAGGCAAACTCCATCACGCGTGGCTTGGTAAGCGTCCCCGAGTACAACCCGACGGAACTCGGATTCGTAAGCGCGCCGTTGAAGGTTATGGTTGCCGCGTCAAAGCGCACGGAATTGGTTAGGTTATACGCATAGGCGCTGAAACGAATCGCCTGGCGTTCCGTGAGACTAAAGGTCTTGTTAAGGCCGGCGTCAATCCCGAAGAAGCCTTGCCCGCGGAAAATATTGCGCGGGCCGGATTCGCCGGGATAGGGAAGACGCATAACACTGTTCCAGTAATTGGAAGTAGCGTTCGGATCGTTGGCCGCGGCTCCAATATCGAAAGCAAATGGCTGGCCGTTCACGTAGGTCAGTTTCTGATGGACTGCGCCCGTCAAAACCGCATTTCCAGATAGCTGGAAGTTGGTGTTCCATGTGCCGCCCGCCGGTATGGTGAATGGAAAGCCGCTCGTCCACCGGTAGATTCCCGCAATTTGCCATCCTCCCAGGAACGCGTTGGCGGCGCGATTCCAGTCGCGGCCAAACCGTTTTCCGCGGCCGAACGGCAGATCGTAGACCCAGTTGGAATTGATCTGGTGGCGTGTATCGAAGTCCGAAACTCCGCGCAACTGGTTCGGGCTCCAGGTGTTGATGATCGCACTCAATCCCCCAAAGGCCCCAACCCGTTCGGAGTCGGATCCCACATCCAGCGATTTGGAGAGCACATAGTTGAAGTCAAACTGCAGTCCGTGCATATTCCGGCTGCGCAGCATGAACTGCCCGGCGTTGTAGCTGCTGTTGCCTATTGCGGACCAGGCATAAAGCGCCGAAAACTCCTTGTTGTAAAAGGCAAACGGAGTATCCACGCCGTTGATGTTCGCGCAGGCCGGGAAGCAGAAGGAATCAAAAACGTTTACGAAATTGGAGGCGCCGAAGGTGCCTGCACCCCAATTGCACCAGAACATCTCATACATCGATTGCGTTGCGGTTGGATTGGCGAGATTCCCATTCCCGGGCGCCCCGCTGTGGTTCAGCGCCAAATTGCCGTCTCCGCAGTACGACCCGTTGACTCCCGCGGCGTTGGGAAACAGGTTTTGAAAGTAGGGGATGTTCGGGACCTGGGTGACGGGTGTATTCGCATTTGCCAGCTTGGCCAATTGCGTCGCGGCGGCAAAGTAGTCCACGTGGGACTTGGGATCCACCAAGTCGAGCGGCATGGCCAAGTCACGCTGCTGCAGCAGGCGATGCGCGAACCTGCCGACATAGGCGGCTTCAAAGGTAAGGCCACCCGGCAGTTCGCGGCTGATGGAAAAGTCCACGGTCTCCGAGTAAGGTGTCCTCAGTTTGTCGTCAAATCCAAAGGTGATCTGTTGCAGCGAATTGCCCGGAGTACTGACCGGAGGCGTGTAAGGAAACGGGCCGCTGGGTGCCGGCTGGAGCAGAGGTCCATCCAGGCTGGAGACTGGAATATTGTTTATGCCAGTGAAGCGGGCGCCTCCGTCGAGCGTCTGGACGGAGGCTGGATTACTGATAACTGTGTTTAGTCCAAAGGACCCATTTTGGTCAAACGTGTCGACCAGTGCCGTCCCGAAGTGATCGTAGACAATGCCGAATCCCCCGCGAATCGAAGTCTTCCCGCTGCCTCCAAAGAGAGCCCCCAGCAGTCCCTCCTTATAATTTGGCGCATAGGCGAACGCGAGACGCGGTCCTAGATCCTTGTAGTCCCACGGCCAGTACGGCTTCTTCCCGTTGGCCTGCCCGCTGGGGCTATAGGTAATGATTTGATCTGTGGTTTGACCGAGTGCCATGGCCTGTGCCCGGCTGCTCACAAATTGATTCAGGCTTTGGTCCGGGGAAACCTGATTTCCCTCCGTCTCGTAAACCGGCTGCAGCAAAGAATAGCGCAGCCCCGCTGTGATCGTCAGAGTTGGACGGATGTGCCATACGTCCTGGATGTAAAAATCTGATTCCCATGACCGAAAGTTCTTGGGTACCAGTGTACCTTCCGCGATGGGGACACCCTTGGCGGTGCGATTGTATTGCCCATCTACCTGGGCGATGAGGCCGACGATATTTCCAATAGCGTTGTCGTAGGGCGCGGAGTTGTTCGGATCCACGCTTTCCAAGCCAAAATTGGTTGGATTCAGGCTGCCATTGCTGGACGCCGGAGTGTTCAGATAGCTGGGGTTTGTCGACGCAAAATTGATGTTGGACAGATCGCTGGCCCGGGTGTTGGTGATTCGCCGGATATTTACGCCAAACTGCAGCGTGTGCTTGCCCTTCGTCCAGGCTACATCGTCGAGCCAGTTGTACACGGGGATATGAAATTTCCGTGTGAAGGAGGTCGTCGGAGAGAGCGAGCCGACGCTCGGATGCAGGTCGTCAAAGTTACGGAAGGTAACGATCGGCAGATTTTCGATTCCACTATTGTCCTGGCTCTGCCGCGTAAGTCCAAAACGGAAATTGTTCACTAGTGCGCTGGAGAACGTTGCCGTGTAGCCGGCAGCAATGGCGCGGCTGGTGTCCCGAATTACGTTGTTCGGAGGCATTCCGGGAAATTGGGGGACGTCGTCGGTCTTATCGGTTTGGTAGTTGCCACGGAGGAAAAGGCGATGCGTGCCTGTCCGGTTCAGGTTGTAGTCCAGCTTGACGATAGTCGTGTTAAGCCGCTTTGGATTGGGCGCGGAGAAGCTGAAGCAGCTGACGTTGAATCCGTCGGCATTCCCGCAAGCCGAGGAGTTGGCCGCCGGATATTGTTGGAACACCCCGGTTCCCTGGGCGTTGGCTATGAGCGGATTGACCCCGGGTCCGTTCGGGCACGTGTTTTGCGGATGCGCCGGCGTCACCGTGCTGCAGACATTATCCATTGCGGCGATCTGTGCTGGGCCGACGCCGCTCGTTCCCGGAGCGAACGAGTAGACTTTGCCGCTAAGCCCGGCCACCGGAGGCAAACCGTTCGTCCCACCCGGGCAGACAGTGGTTGCTGGAGTGTTCACCGAACCATCGGGATTAAGCACCGGTGCGCAAGGATAAAGCACCACGCCGTCCTGGAGGTTCGGGCTCGGCACGTTGCGCTGCACCTGCTGGTTTTCCGCCAGTCGTTGCCCTTCGTACGTGCCGAAGAAAAATAGCCGGTCCTTCTTGATGGGGCCGCCGAACGAACCGCCAAACGTATTGCGAATCACCTTCCCCGGCACGTTGGGCAAGCCATTGCTCAACTCTGCCTGCTTGTTGAACCAGTCGTTTGCCGCCGTGACCGTCGGGCGATTTTGTTCGTAAAGCGCTCCATGAAAAGTATTCGTGCCGCTCTTCGTCACCAGCGTTACTTGCCCGCCGGAGGAACGTCCCTGGTCCGCGTTGTCTCCAATTGTTGTGACTCGAAACTCTTCAATGGAATCCAGCGTCGAGCGAACCGCGCCCTGAAACGCCGTCCCGCGCGCCTGCTGGTTGTTGTCCACCCCATCGAGAGTGATATTGGCCTGGTCGGAGCGGCCGCCGTTCAGCGCGCCATTTCGCGTGTCCACGTTGTCGTCTGGATTTGTGCCGACAAACGTTACTCCCGGCTGCAAACTTAACACCCCGGCGGCATCGCGCCCCTCAAAGGGAAGGGCCAGAATCTGGCGCGAATCGAACGTGTTGCCAATCGTGGCGTCCTGCGTGTTAATCCCTTGCGATGTGGCTTGGACTTCGACGGTGATTGCGCCGCTGGCCATCTGCAGCTTCACGTCGTCGGTTGCAGGCGTGGAAACCAGCAACACCAGACCGGACTGCTTGAAGATTGCAAAACCCGCTGCATTGACCGTCAGGATGTAAGTCGCAGGGCGCACTGCCTGAAACTGGTAAAAGCCATTCTTGTCCGTCCGCGTCGTGAGATTAACGGCGATCTCGGCGCTGGACAAAGTGACGGTGGCGTCCGGAACCACGGCACTCGTGGGATCGGTGACTGTCCCGCGAAGCGAGCTGCTGCCGGACTGCGCGAACGTTAGAGTTACCGATGAGAAAAGCAGGATGAGGACACAAATGCAACGCTCGGGAAGATTCCGAGTCATGGTAGAACCCCTTTCGTGCACCGGGAAAAATTAAGGTACCGAAATGAGTGTCCACCACGGACTGTTTGCCGGATCGCTCACCCTGTGAGAGAAGTGGCAACCGACAGAACCTTTTGACCAACTACACGAAACGGAACCTGAGTGTTGGTAGCTTTGACGTGGGCACGAAACAAAGGTTAGCCGCCATTTTAAACATCCGATCCGGCGATCGGTCGTCCATAGGCGTTTTAAGCCTTGCCGAGATGGATGAGCCGGGCCTCGGTGATCGCGGAGTGTTGGCGGACGAGATCCAGGATGGATTCGGAGACTTCGCCGTCCACGCGAATCAGCGAGACGGCTGCGGCGCCTGGGGTAGAGTCGCGGCGGCCCAGCGCAAACGTCGCGATATTCACGCCGTGCTTGCCCAGCGTGCCGCCGACGTGGCCGATCACTCCGGGCTGGTCCTGGTTGCGCAGGAAAAGAACCGTGCCATTGAGTTGCGCTTCCAGAGGGATGCCGTCGATCTGGATCACTCGCGGCGAACCATCGTGCAGCACCGTGCCCTCCGCGGTAAATCCCGGTGAGCCGGACTTGTCGGGCAGCGCGGAAACTTCCAGCGTGTGCGGGAATCCATGCTCGCGGCGGCGCGTCTCCTCTTCCACGGTAAGACCGCGCGCGGCGGCAACAGCCGGCGCGTTCACCACGTTCACCTTCTCATCGAGAATCGCGTTCAGCATCCCGGCAAGCACGGCGCTGCGCAAAAGATGCGTCCCGACTTCGGCGACTTCGCCCGCGTAACGAATGCGAATCCGCGCCGGCCTTGTGGCGGCGGCCTGCGAAACCAACGAGCCGAGCCGCTCGGCGAGCGCAAGATACGGCCGCACGCGGCGATACTGCTCCGGCGAAAGCGCCGGAAGATTCACGGCGTTGCGAATCACGCCTTCGACCAGATAATCCCGCACCTGCACCGCCACCTGCGTACCCAGTTCTTCCTGCGCTTCCGCGGTCGAACCCGCAACGTGCGGCGTGGTAATCACGTTTGGCAGCCCGATCAGCGGACAATTCTTCGGCGGCTCTTCCGCAAAAACATCCAGCGCCGCTCCACCAACGTGCTCGCTCTTTATCGCGGCCGCAAGATCCGCTTCGTTGATCAGTTCGCCGCGCGCCGCGTTCACGATGCGCACGCCTTTCTTCATCTTGGCAATGGTTGCGGCGTTGATCATGTCTTTCGTTTGTGGGCTGACGGCCGTGTGCAGCGAAATAAAATCGCTTTCCGCGTACAACTTTTCCAGCGGCACAAGTTCAACCGAGAATTCGCGCGCTGCGGCTTCACTAATGAAGGGATCGTAGCCGATGACGCGCATCTCAAACCCGTCCGCGCGTGTAGCCACCTCGCTTCCGATGCGCCCCAGGCCGATCAGGCCCAGCGTTTTGCCGCGCACTTCCGCGCCGGACGAGGATTTCTCCCACTTCCCTTCGCGCATCGCCGCGTCGAACTTCGGCAACTGCCGCGCCAGCGCCAGCAGCAGCGCAAACGTGTGCTCCGCCACGCTCACGGAGCTACCGCCGGGCGTACTCATCACCAGGATGCCGCGCTTGGTGGCTTCGTCGAGGTCAATGTTGTCCACGCCAACGCCGGCGCGGCCGACGACGCGAAGCCGTGGCGCATGGTCGAGCAGCGCGGGCGTAACTTTCGTGGCGCTGCGCACGATCAGCGCGTCCGCATCCGCCAGTTCCGCGTTCAGATTGTCCTTGGTGGTGAGTACTACGTTCCAGCCGGTTTCTTTCAGTAGTTCAATCCCGCGATCGCTGATCTTATCGGCAACTATAACCTTCATGATTCCTCTATTCGGGGTAAAAGCCGCGGCGAGCGTAAGGCGGTCTCTTCCCATGTCTTCGAGTCAATGATATCGAAGCATTTCAAAATTACTGTGCGGGGTGCGGAGTGTCAAATCGCGGTGCCTCAGAAATTTTTATCGGCGGAATGCGCCTCTGTTATAGTGCCAAGAAAGGGAGCGAAAATGAGCCTTTCCGAACAATTGAAGAAAGATATTGTGGCCGCCATGAAGGGGAAAGAAGAGATGCGGCTGAGCGTGCTGCGGATGGCCAAGGCCGCGCTGCAGTTGAAGGAAGTGGAAAAAATGCGCCCGCTCGACGAAACCGAATCGATCCAGCTGCTCCAGACGCTGGTGAAGCAGCGCAAGGAATCGATTGACCAGTTTGAGAAGGGCGGCCGCAAGGACCTGGTGGACAAAGAGAACGCCGAATTGAAATTTCTGGAAGCATATCTTCCCGCCGGCGCAAGCGACGCCGAGATGGACGCGGCCATCGCGAAAGCGATTGCCGACACCGGCGCAACCTCGATGAAACAAATGGGCGGCGTAGTAAAAGCCGCAAAAGAAGCGCTAACGGGCAAAGCCGTGGACGGCAAAGCCCTAAGCGACCGCGTGCGGGAAAAACTCTCGAAACTCGGCTGATGCCCGTGCGATGGACATTTGTATGGAGACCGGCCTAAAGGCCGGCCACTACAATCCCGATTCCCATGCCACTCCCCAACCAAATCCCCCTCCGCTACACCGAAGAAGACGCCGGCTTCGTCAGCGTCCGCCCGGTGATCAAGCAAACCTTCCGCCTCCACGAACTCGTGGACATGGTCGTAAGCGTCGCCGGCAAAGACGCCGCCCGCGTCCAGCAAATCTTCCGCAGCGGCACCGTCGTCTACAACGGCTACCGCTATTGGTGGGACGCCCTCTCCGCCGAGCGCGAAGAGATCGAGCAACTGCTGCAGGGCTTCCCCGACGACGATCCATCCCGCTCCTTCGACCCCGCACAAGCCACCGCCGTCCTCCTCGAAATCGGCGGCGGCGCTCAGCGCACTGTAGTCGAAATCACCCGCCACGACGCCGCGCAAAAGAAACTCTTCGCCAAGCAATCTCCCTGGGATGTCCTCACGAACTTCGCCTCTGGCAAATCTCCCCGCTACGAAAAATACGCCCACGCCCGCCGCGCCGACCTCTTCCGCCTCTCCCTCCCCTTCGACCAAGCCCAGCCGTTGCTCGCCGCAATCCTCGCGGCCGCTCCCCGCAAGGTAAAACATCGCTGGAGCACGCTGCGTCCCCCGGCGGCGCTGACGTTCGTGTGTCCGCGAAACTAAGGTAGGCTCGATTTTATCTCGCCTTCCCGAGGTGCGTCCGCTCCACCGATTGTAGGAGCACGATAAATCGTGCCCTTATTGGGTTTCTCCTTCCTCCTGTACCGGCCGCCGCCTACCCCAGCATGCCGAAGGCTCGTGCCGAACTGACCTTCGCGGGAGGGCACGATTTCAGTCGCGCCGTTAAGCGGGATCCAATTTGGGCTTTAGCCCGTGAGGCACTGACTCGAGGATGTAGATTGGATTTGCCGAAGAGAATTTGTATTCTGCAGGCGAAACCACCAGCCGCGCACGGACCGGATTCTGATGGATGTATTCACGATGGAAGAAATAGTCACGGGGATCTCGGACTCGGTGGTCCACATAGCCCCGTTGCCAGACTTCCCCGCGAAATTCGCCTTCTCTGGCTGCTCGAAAGGAGAAACCGCCCTTGATGAGTTGTACGGCACGCTCCAGAGTGATGTCCTCCCCCGGGGAAAGGAGGAGATGGACGTGGTTGGGCATCAGGACGAACTCGTGAAGATGGAATCTCCCCTGCTCGCGATAATTTTGGAGGGTGGAGAGAAATAGATCGCAAAGCCGGTGAACCTGGAAAAACGAACGGCCAGACCACGAGTTGATGGTTAAGAAGAAAGTTCGGCTCTGTGTGACGGCGAGGTCCCGCGGAGGCTTGGACATCCTTTACCTCGGTGGCTAAAGCCCATCTTGCGGGCCAATCTCTGGCACGACTGAAGTCGTGCCCTCCCGCGTTCGTATGATTACCGTAATACACTTTACTTCAGAAGTAAATCCAGAGCCTTCAGGCCTCGCACTCGTTCTGAAGGATGGGTGACACTCGTGCCATGACACCCACCTTCCGCGTTCATCTCGCTTCCCTCCGCGTGTTTTTAATTGTGATCGGGGGAAAAGTTTTTGTTCGCTGAGCGCGGACTGATTCGAAAAGTGGGGACTATTATCTGTGCCGCCCGACTAGCTTTTATTGACGACCTCAATATCGTGGCCGTCTGGATCGAGCACCCAGGCGGCATAATAGCCAGGATAGTATTCGGGACGGGCTTGAGGTGGTTTCTTACTCTTTCCTCCAGCTGCTAAAGCGGCCTTGTAGAATGCATCTACTTCGGAATGGTCTTTGGCTACAAATCCGACGTGAACGGCCTGAGGATCGGGCTTCCCTTCTTTGAGCCAGAAAAAATGGCTTTTGCCAATACCAAAACCTTTCAAGTCTGGGTGCCCGTCTTTGCCTACGTAGTCTGGAAGGGTTGTGATCCCAAGTGGCTTCAGAGCCTCGGCATAGAAAGCGACGGAACGCTTGAAGTCGCTAACTGTGAGAATAACGTGGTCAATCATATTTTCCTTCCTGTTTTCGTTGGTTGATTAGATGACGGCGTCTGCTCCCTCGACACTGTAAATTTGGTTGGCAGCTGGCCTGAACAGCCCAATTTTACGCCCTACGTGGAAGGGAGGGGGTTAATCTCCCGTTTGAAATCTCCCAGAGAACCTTCTCCGTGCGACCAGCTTTCACCAAACCACACATCCCAAACCACGACCGTATCAGGTCGCCGTCGATAAAGTGTTCCCAGAGCGCTCCACTGCGCCTCATTGAGCGTGTTCTTGAAAATCTCAATGTATAGATGCCCCTCAGTTTCATCTGAGAAGCATATCCGTACCGTCCGATTTTGTAGGCAGAATTTTTTCTTGATAGCATCTGGGTACGCCACTTCCGCGGTAATTCCGAGTAGGTCGTAGTGGTTGCAGTTCGCGCGCCCAATCAGTCGCCCATCCTCCAGAAGAAATTACCAACTCTCCTCGCGCAGGCCCGTGATCTCACTGGCGTATCTGGGCGGGCATTCCTGGAGGATTTCTGTTAATGATTTCATGGTTAAGTAGGAAGAGCGGGTGGCTCGGGCCACCCCCCGTAACAAAAGGCGTTACAAATTTCGGGTTGGAGAAGCGAACTTATTATTAGGCAGGTTTCATGGACATCCCAAGAATTTCGCGAACATATTTTTCCGCTGCTGGTGGAATCCTTGAGCGTCTGACTCCCTGGTGGAAACAACGGATCTCGCTATGTGCGTAATTCTCCTCTTCTTGAGGCGCGTGGCCCAGGTTCCGGTGTTTGGTACCTGGGTCTCGGGGTTTCCCCTCCGCGCCTCCTGATTACTGATCGCTGATTAAGGATCGCCGGTTTCTCTTCGTTCCTAAGCGCCCGTCACCACGATACGGCCGCGCCTGCGCGTTCCCGGCCTTCGGCGAATCACAATATCTACGTCGCGGTCCAGCGCTGTCAGAAAATTCATCAGGCGTTCGACGGAAGAGCCCTCCAACTGGTAATTCGATAGCGCGGAGACCTTAGGTTGGTTCACCTTCAACCGCCGCGCTGCCGCCGTTTGCGACAGCTTCCGCCCTTGCAGGGACTGATTGATCGCCACGGCTGCGCGCCCCGTCGAGAAGAACTTTGCAGAACTGTGCCAAAGTGGATAGCCAGAAATTAAGAAAATCCTTAGGGTAGAACTGAATTGTGAGAAAGAGAGATTTGGTGGGAATCCATCTTTGGCTCGGACTGTGTCTCTCCTCTCGCCTCTCACCTCATTGGAATGACTAGCCAAAGTATCTGATAGGACTTAAGGAGAAACATCATGCGATTGTTGAAATTTGCCTCGATTCTTGCCCTGGTTGCGGTTGCTTGCGCTCCAGCATACGCGCAAACCAATCCAGCAGTGGGAACATGGAAGCTCAATGTGGAGAAATCAAAATATAATCCCGGGCCGGCACCAAAGAGCATGACGCGCACTCTTGCGGCACAGGGCGCGAACGTGACGTACAGTTTCGAGGGAGTCAGTGCCGAAGGAACCGGCGTGGCTTATAGCTTTACGGTTGCGTTTGACGGCAAGGAATCCCCGATCACCGGCTCCATGCCCGGTGGAGCGGATGCCATCACGATCAAGCGGACGGATGCCAATACGTTTGAAGCTACGCTGACAAAAGCCGGCAAGGTGATTGGAACAGCCAAGAGCGAAATTTCCAAGGATGGAAAAGTGACAACGGTTACCGCACAGGGTACCGACCCAGACGGCAAAGCGACGACCAGTTCGGCGGTTTACGACAAGATATAGGAATCATTAACAAAAGCCGGGACCCCATCATCCGGCGGCAATTCCTGGGCGGCTCTTCGTCGGGCCGCCCTTTTCATTCTTGTGAAGCTCAAGAAGAAATCTCAGCCGGGTGCCCCATCCTTGCGCGGCTGGTTTATGCAAGGGTCGGTCTTGGGTTCTCCGATACGCAGGCACGAGTTTCTCAACAAAGGGGAAACCTCACCGCTGAAGAGGGTGAGCTACAGGAACGGAATCCGCTGCGTGCGGCTGAGATTTATTCCACGAAAGTTGTCAAATTATTTTCATGGGAGGGCATTTTTAACTGACGAACTTGTAACTTCCAGCGGACAACTCCATTTTCGGCTTCTCGTAAGCTTCCAATGGAATTTCACTGGAGGTAATGCAATGCATTACAAACGCTTTTTATGGTCATTGGCCGCGACACTATTCGCGACGTTTTTTTCGTCAGGAAGTGCGCCGGCGCAAACCAATTCTTTCAAGCAGACAAATCTCACTTCCGACACAGCCGGCCTGGCCGCCAATACGGATCCGCAGCTGGTTAATCCCTGGGGAATTGCTTTTTTCCCGGGCCAGGACTTCTGGATTTCCGACAACAACTCCGGCTTCTCCACGCTGTACAACCCGCAGGGGATGAATGCGGGCAGCTTTCAGATACCCGCGCCCGCAGGAGATACGAACCCCGCTACCCCGACGGGTATTGTCGCCAACGTTGCCGCTACCGGCTTCAACGTGAACGGCAAGCCAGCCCTGTTCATTTTCGACTCCGAGGACGGAACCATCTCCGCCTGGAACGGCAGCGACCCCGTCACCACAGTGGTGGATAACTCGAAAATGGGGGCGGTTTACAAAGGACTAGCCCTCGTCAATCTCGGGCAAACGGGCACCTTCCTGGTGGCGGCAAATTTCAATTCGGGCACTGTGGATGTTTTCGACAGCTCTTTCAATCCAACCCATCTCACCGGGACGCTGGTTGATCCGCAACTCCCGGCCGGCTACGCGCCATTCGGCATCCACGTGCTCAATCAGCAGCTCTTCGTCACCTACGCGCTGCAGGATACGGCCAAGCACGACCCCGTTCACATGGCTGGAGCAGGATTTGTGGACATATTCGCCCTCACTGGCGGATTTATGCAACGTCTGGTGTCGCAGGGCAATCTGAACGCACCGTGGGGGCTCGTCATTCCTCCTGCAGGTTTCGGACCGTTTGGTGGCAAGCTGCTCGTCGGTGAATTCGGCAACGGCGTCATCGATGTATTCGATCCGGCCTCGGGAAGCTTGATCGATCAAATGAAGGACGCCACTGGTGCCGTTATCACCAATGCCTCCATGTGGGACATGGTGTTTGGAGGCGGGGGATCCTCCGGGGATCCGAACACGATGTACATCACCGCGGGTCTAGCAAACGAACAGCACGGTGTGTTCGCCGCCATTACGGCGAACGCGGCAGCGCCGCCGGCGGGAGCCGATTTCAGCATTGCCGCTTCACCGATGAGCGCGACGGTCGCTATCGGACAAGCCACGACGATTCAAGTAACGGTCACCGGATTAAACGGCTTCAACTCCGCAGTGCAATTTACCTGCTCCGGAGAACCCGCCAATTCACAATGCACGTTCTCGCCGAGCTCGGTTACACCCGCAAGCGGCGGGACGGCCACAACCACTCTCACACTGGCGACAAGAATGCCGGGTGGGATCTACGGGCAAGGATTCTACCTGCCCCGCCAGCCTCTCAACAGAATTGCAGGAGCCGCGGCACTCGCGGTGATGTGCCTGGGAGTGTGCGTGATTCTGATTTATTCGCGGGGTGGGCAGTTCTCCGCGAGGAAATCAACCCGGCTTGCGTTGCTCAGCGCGGCGAGTCTGCTTCTGCTGGGTAGTTTGGTGGTTGGCGTGAGCGGTTGCGGCGGCGGCTCCAAGTCAGCCACCAACAACGGCACACAGGCTGGTACGAGCACGCTGGTGGTGACGGCCACTTCCGGACAACTCAGTCATTCCACAAATATAACGCTCACAGTCCACTGATCCAGGTGGGCTGGGCCCAGAACGGGTAGGCGGCGATGGCGCCGCCTACCCGTTATTTTCAAACAGCTACGATTTTATTTTGAAAGAGCGGGTGCCGCCACTTCGGGTTAATCGGGCGGGTGGCTCGGGCCACTTTCCCAGAGTCTGAAGTTGATGGTTCGAACAGAGGGGTGGCGAGAACTCCACGCGCCCCCAACATCCGGGTGCCAAAAACCCGAACCCGGGGCGCCCTGCCTTTTACCGCAATTCGCGAAAGGTCGTGTCGTATGTGTCGCCGAGGGTTTCGGGTTCCTCAACCGCCGTTAATGAGGAGTGTTCACTTTCACACAGACTTGCAGAAATCTTTTTGGTAGGGTTGCGCATGGACCAAAAGACGCAAGTAGATGTCCCTCAAGAACAATTCCTTGAAGCAAAACTCAGGAAGGCGTTCGACGAGGTTTCGTATTCATTCGAGAAAATACTGGGAGAGGTTCGCGGCGACTCGAACCTTGTGCTGGCCAAGCAGGCGGTCAATCAACTGCAAATCTCGCTCAACCAGTTTGAGAATCTCCTTAAAGAGGGTGGAGTCACCGTCGGCTCCTGCGACTCGATTAAATATCTCTATCAGGAGATCGAACACCCGCTTAGCGAACTGAGAAGATATTTCATGAAAGAACCGTCTGAAATCCTGACGGACAAGGCCGGAGTAGTCTACGTTAACGCCTTAAAAGCCTCTTTTCGCAGGTTGATGGATATCGCGGAGGGAATGGATCAAGGGCATTCGTCCATTCTTAAGTCTGCCTTGTGAGCAACTCCCGAAAAGTCGTGTGCTAGCCGGACACTGAGAATGTCTCCGGAGCGTTAGGTACGCGTGGGGGATTGACGCACTCTACGAGAGTTACTATTTGAGTTAATATACACTATTCTGTAAACATGCCGATCAGCAAAATCAGAAAATATCTGGACGATCTTAAAATCCAAGCCGACGCCGCCCACGGACGAGATAGCGACATCTCCGGAGCTCCGAAGACACTGGAGCCGATATTGCCGGCAGCACTGACCGGGCTGGAGTGGAAGGAAAAGCGCACGGGGCTGACAGCGAAACGGCACGGGCTTTCCGAGCAGTTTGAAGTTACGCCGAGCAATATTCGACTGGGACAAGAGATTAAAGGACTTGACGATCAGATTGCCGAGTGCACGGAGCAGATGCGGTTAGCGCATTAACGGATTCGCAGACTGGCGCCTCAGGTCCCGGTTTTTGATACCTGTGTCTGGGGGTTTCCCCTTCGCGCCTCCCGCTCGTCATTTTCGACTTCCCAACTTCCCTTTTCTCTCCTATCCGGCCAACGTCCTAGAACTTTCCCGATGAGACCGAATCCCGCCGCATTGCCGGCCGACACGGCCTCCTCTTCAACCGCCGCAGTTCCGCATATCCAGCGCAGCGATGAACACACCTCGCCCCGGCCGAACGAAACTTCGCCGAAAACTCATAGCTCTGGCACAGTCCCGGTTTGCCGCATCGGTTTACCGTCAGATTTGTCCAACCCGCTGACACAAAACGGCCGTCTATTTCTTAAACGCCGCCGGAAGAACCGAGTAAACAACACGGATAGCGAGTCCTGGCGTTCCGTGCCCGGAAACGGCGTTTGGAATGGAAGATGCACATAGTTGTCCTGGAAAGGCGGTACAACTATGTCCAGTACAACAAAAAAAGCGACGGAAACAACCTCGGTCTCTGGGGTGACGATCCCGGATAGCAAACTCGCTTGGGAAGCAACAGAACTGGTGCGTGACACCGAGTCTCCGCTGCTGTTCAACCACTCGAGTCGCGTGTATTATTTTGCTTCGCTTGCGGGAAAAAGGCGCGGATTGAAGTTCGATCCCGAGCTGCTTTATATCGGCGCGATGTTCCACGACATGGGATTGACCGCGAAACACAGCAGCAAGACGGACCGGTTTGAGGTGGATGGAGCGAACGCCGCGAAAGAATTCCTGCGCGGGCACAATATCGGGCAGCCGGAGATCGATACCGTTTGGACAGCGATTGCCCTGCACACCACGCCGGGAATTCCCCAGTACATGCATCCCGTGGTGGCGCTCCTGACCAACGGCGTCGAGATGGATGTCCTTGGAATTGCTTACCCGGAATTTTCCGACGCAGACCGCGAAGCGATCGTGGCCGCATTTCCGCGCACCGCACACTTTAAAGAAGACATCATCCAGGCGTTTTACGACGGCATCAAGCACAAGCCCGAGACGACGTTCGGCAACGTGAAGGCCGAAGTGCTGGCAGACAAGGATCCGAAGTTTCAGCGAATGAACTTCTGCGGCATCATCCGCGGTTCGCGGTGGAAGGGCTGAGAATTTCCTGGGCCGGGCGATACGGGCTAGTTGGAAGCCGGTTTGAGGACGGCGGTGTTGCGCTCGTCGGTGGCGATAATGCGGTAAAACTTTTTGAGGTCGTCGGCTTTGGAGACGGGGACGCTGAGTTCCTTGATTTCCGCGGTGCGAGTGTAGCGGATGGTATCGCCAACGGCTTCGGTTTTGCTGTGGTAGCTGCCGAAGCTGTATTCGACGTCGATGGGCGGGGGCAGCTCGTCGACCACAAAACCGGGGGGAATCTTGATTTCGAAGTTGTCGACGTCGCGGCGTGGCCCTTCAAATTCGACGGGATATTTACGGGGCTCCTTGGTTTCGAGGACACCACTGGCGAGCGAACCGATGACGCGGGGACGGACGAGCAGCAAATCGCCGGCGTTCTTGCCATAGTCGAGGGCGACGAAAGACCAGTCGTAGCCGAAGGGCAAGGAATTCTGTTTTTGATTGATAACCGTGGCTTTGGTGATCTGAAAGGTGCCCATGGAGCGAGCCATCATAGTTTCGATAGGCTTAATGCGGTCGGAATCTTTTTCGACGAAGCGAAGAGTCATACGCTGGTAGCGGGCGGAATCGCCGACACGAGTTTCGTGGACGCTCCCGGAGAGAGTGCCGCGGGGATCGAGTGTGAGCTTGGCGACGCGCGTGGTGCCGCTGGCAGAAGTACTCAACTGCGGCAATTGCATGAGTTCGCCGCCGCCGGGAGTGACCAATAAAGCGTAATTCGCCTGCAAGGGGCCGCGAAGTTCGCCAAACGGAGTCAATTCATCGGTGGGATCAAAAAAAAGCAGCCGGCCCAGCTTGGGATGCTGAAGGGTGGCGACGAAAGAAGGATCAGCTGCCGAGTCAGGCAGCTTCACCGCAAGAATAGCGTGGTCGAATACAAGGTGAGGAGGGGTGGAAGGAGTGACATTTCCTCTCTCTGTGTTGATGATGACAAGATGTGACTCGATCCCGACTTCGCTCAGCATGGCAGCGAGCAGTGTGGCTTTGTCTTTGCAATCGCCGTAGCGGCTGGTAAAGACGTCTTTCGCCGGGTGCGGTTGCCAACCCCCTATGCCGAGCTCAATGCCGACATAGCGGATGTCCTTCTGAAGGAACTCCGCCAGGGCTCGCATTTTGGCGGCGGAGGAGGGCTGATTGGCGGTGAGTTCCGCAACTTTTTGTTTGATTTCGAGTGAAGGGTTTGCGCGATTCTGGATGAGCTGGTCCTCCCAAGCGCCCATCTCCGACCAACTGAGAAAACCACGAGAATTGCCTCCGGGCGGGATCAGGTTCACGATCATGAATCCCGCGACACCCGTCCAAGGGGGCATCGACTCCTCGTGCTTGATCTCCGGGATATTTTGGATCACCCAGTGCCACTGATTAACTCCCTGGGAGGCAGCAGGAACTTCCGGGTGGTTGACCCAAACTATCTTGTACTCCCAGCTGGGAGGGAGTTGCAAAGTATAGCGAGCTTCGGAAACGGGAACGTTTCGTTGAAAATACCAGCTGTCTTGAAGAACGTAAGGTCGATCTTCGTGTTCGATTTCGTAGCCGATTATGTTGCCGGGCTCGGAGGCGGGGATGTTCATAACTTTAGTGCTATAGCCGGTGACCAGGAAGCCGTCCTCGACACCATAACCCTGTTCGGTTACATCTTTATCCCTGACTTCAAAGTCCTTGCCCTGGGCGGGAATGCACCAGCCATGGATGTTGGTGATGCGGGTTTCAGAGTCAAATGTCAGCGAAACTTTGCCGTAGCGTCTCCCATTGGGACGGAGAATTTTGTAAGCGCTACGATCGATCTCTTTAAGCTTCCCGTTTGGCTGCACGATCAGGATTTCCTCGGAATAGAGAAGGACGGCGTCGGTCTTTTCGTCGTGAGGGGGCAGCGGAGCGCTGGTGAGCGCGTGCATCCATGCGGGCGCATCGCCGGCGAATGCGGGGCGCGGTGCAAGTGCGAGCAGCAGAGGCAGGAGTAGAAATACGCCTGCGGCTGCGGGCAGTTGGAAGAAAAAATTAATTATTGGCCGCGGCGGCGCCAGGTTCGAAAACGATTTGTTTCTCATCACCGGATTTCACCACCAGAAAAAAGTTGCGTAACGACGGATAAAGTTCCTTTTGCAGAAGGAGCAGGTCGAAGCGAAGTACTCTTGTTACGTGAACGGCCCCGGGCTTTTCTTCCACCGTCAGAGTGTACTCGGCCGCTTTGGCATCCTGATCCTCGGGTTTGGGGACACTTCCAATTTTCCAGCCGGCGGGAAGCTCGACAGTGACGTCGTCGGTTTTGCGGAACGGAAACTGGAAATAGACAGGATTCACACGGTTGGTATGCGTAAAAATGCGCTTTTCGGTTGAGCAAAATATTCCGGCAGGCATCAAGGCGCGGCGGCCGGCCGAGGAAACCCAGCCCGGAATTTTCACTTCATATTCGGCAACGAGGGGCTTCTCGGAGCTCTCCCAGTCCGGGTGATTCTTGAGGTCCACGTCCATGCTGGCGGGAACATAATCTTTCAGGACTTCTTCGAGATATTTCTTGCGAGCTTCGGCGTCCTGATTCCGCCATTCCTGCCTGCGAGTGCACGCCTCGAGGCCGGTGTAAGTGACGGTGACCTTTCCCTCAAGGGCGCCCTCGTCAGTGATCTTGAAATCCGCCTTGCGAGTAATTTGAGAGTCGGCGCTGAGGGGCAAGGGAGTCTCGATCCAAGCGCCGCCGTCTTTGTTGAGCTTCAGGCCATTCACCCCGGTTTCCTTCCAAGGGAGGAGACCGAAGGGAACAAAGGCAGCGCCGGGGTTGAAGTACATATCCTTGCCGTCAACCTTGACGATAGCGATGCTGGAATTGAGTTCGTCGCTGTTCATGCGGCTCTGCTGGAAAAAATAGTCGTCGCGGGTGGCCACGACGGCACCGGAAGCCTCGAAACCCGCGGCGCGGGCCAGGCCAACGAAGAGCCAGGTAAGGTCGGAGCCGGTTCCATAGCCGGATTTGAGGACATCGACGGCGTTCTCGATTTTTTTCTGCTTGTCACGCTTTTCTTCTTCGGCGGATTTGCGGGGCTCATAGTTGATGTTGCGAAACTGCTGGACGCGAGCGTAGATTTTGCGGAGTTTTACATCTTGGGAATCGCCGGGAGACACGACGCCGGCAATGAAACTCTCCAGTTCCCTGCGCTTGCTGACGAAGCTTTCCAGCTGGTCATTGCGCTTCTTCCCGTACTTGCGCCAGTATTTCGCGGGATCCGATTCAAACCCCTCCTGGCTATAGAGGAAGAGGACCCGGAATTTGAGTTCGTTTTCGGGCGGCATGTAATCCTCAACCTGGAAGGCGGGGATGTCGTGCGCGGTCATGCGGACAATATTATCGGGATCCTGCTTCGGAGGAACGGTGCCAGCAGGCAAACCGGCGGGCCAGCTCCAACGCACGGCCCATTCGGGGAAGGGCTTCAGGCTGAACTTGGCCGAGCGGGTGAAGAGTTGATCGCTTACGACCCAGTGAGAGTCGAAGATGTAATGGTCCTCGAAGTCGTAATTGAAATGATATTCGACGATGCTGCCTACCTGAACGTCGGGAATGCCGAAAGTTTTTGCGCGGATTTTGGTGCCCTTGGTCTTTTCGATAGTTTTGTCGTAGACCTTACCGTCGAAATTGACCACCGTGCCATCGGGGCGGATGGTGCGGGCGCGAATGTTGCTGATGTTTACGCTGGCGTCCTGCTTGTAATAGGGGATTTCGATGTTGGCGTATTGGCGGCCTTCCTCGGTAAGAATCTTGATGCGGACGTAGTTGTACTCGGTGGCGGCGCGGCTGGCGTCTTTTCTATCGACCTGGCGGTAGAGATAGATGGCAGGGGCGCCGGGAGCTTTGGGCTCGGTAGTCATTTTGAGATCGGCGGGATCAATGGGTTGCCACTCGTCGCCAGAGGAAGTGGGCAAGAATGGGCGGGAAAGCAGAACGGCAAAGACGCAAATCAGAAGAAAAGCGAGGCGGCGCGGATTCACGCGAAGCTCCTGAGGGAAAAATTGATCGGCGGCAGGAAACATACGGGCAATCCCGGGCCAGACCGCGAGAAATTCGGGCCTGGAAGCTGGATCAGCCGCGGAGTCCACACTAACCGACGCTAATACTGAATGAGGTGACAATACTGACCAGTGCGGAAGATGTCAAGAGAACCCGCGGACGGGGGATTCCCTGGCCGGGGCATGCGGCAGCGGCGGGGAAGCTCCAAGAGCGGCCCGCCTCCGAAGGTGGGCCCTACTAAGACCTCGCTCAGGGCAGGCAGGAATGGATGTGCCGCGGGGGCGAGGAAGCGCTTTGCGGCGGGGCCGGGGTGCGGCATAATCCGGGCACACGGATTCAAACGAATGTTCGAGAAGATCGGGAGGAAACGGTGAGCGACCGTCCATGGAGTTCCACGGCACCCGCAGGAGAGTTTCGGCCCTACGTGCCGGCAGAACAGAGGTTGGCGGAGTTTTCGTTGCGGGCGGTGGTGCTGGGTGGATTGTTCGGGCTGCTGTTTGGCGCGGTGACGGTGTACGTGGGATTGCGGGCGGGGCTGACGGTGTCGGCGTCGATCCCGATTTCGGTGCTGTCGATCAGCATTTTGCGGGCGTTCGGGCGCTCGACGATTCTCGAAAATAACATTGTGCAGACAACGGGGTCGGCGGGGGAATCGCTGGCAGCGGGAGTGATGTTCACCTTGCCGGCGCTGATTTTCCTGGGATTCAGCTCCGACTTCACGTTCTGGAGGATTTTTCCGATCGCGCTTCTGGGCGGCTGGCTGGGCGTGCTGTTCATGGTTCCGATTCGCCGGCAACTGATCGTGAAGGAGCACGGCAACCTGGCTTTCCCCGAGGGCACGGCTTGCGCGGACGTGTTGGTTGCAGGAGAGCGCGGGGGATCATTTGCAGGGCGCGTTTTCTGGGGACTGGGTCTTGGCGGAATTTACACCTTTCTGATGAACACGGTGCAGGCGTGGACGGGGCAACCGGAAGCGCGGCCGGGGTGGTATCCGGGGGCGTCTTTCCGCATGGCCATCACGTCGGAATATCTGGGCGTGGGCTACATCATCGGGCCGCGGGTGGCGGGAATTTTGTTCGCGGGAGGAATTGTGTCGTGGCTGGTGATGATGCCGGCCATCAAGTTTTACGGGCAGCTGGCGGGTAACACGCCGATCTACCCGTCGACGGTTCCAATACCGCTGATGTCGCCGGACCAGATCTGGAGCAGTTACATACGGCCGATGGGGGCGGGTGCGGTTGCGGCTTCGGGGCTGATTACGCTGCTGCGGACGATGCCGACGATCATCTCTGCGCTTCGCGCGGGATTGAAGGACGTTCGCGCGGAAGGTAGCAGCCATTCCGACTCATCCAGCCGGATCGATTATGAGGTTCCGATGAGGTGGGTGGTCGGCGGGTCGATCGTGATCGTGGCCATGATCTGGGCGGTGCTGACGTTCTTCCCCATCCAGGGGGCGCAAACGCAGTGGTACCAAAATCTGTTTGCCGCGGTGTTCGTGGTGGTGTTCGGATTTTTGTTTGTGACCGTGGCGGGGCGCATCAGCGGGTTGCTGGGGAATTCGTCGAATCCGATCAGCGGCATGAGCATCGCGACTCTGATGGCGACCTGCGCGATTTTCTTTGTGGCCGGATGGACCAGCCCGCGGTACGCGGTGCTGGCGCTGATGATTGGCGGGGCGGTTTGCATCGCGGCGGCGATCGCCGGCGCGACCTCGCAGGACTTGAAGACCGGGTACCTGGTGGGCGCGACGCCCTTCTGGCAGCAGATGGCGCTGCTTGTTGGCGTGACGGTTTCGACCGTGGCCATCGGGGCGACGCTGAATCTGATGAACAAGGGGCTGACGAAGTACATCCCGACGGAAATTCCCGTGAACATCCAGGCTTTGCCGGGCGGAGTGAAGATCGAGCGGGATACGTTCGTTTATCAGAACAAGAGCTACGTGCTGGTGAATTCGCTGGGCTCGCATGAAATTCCGGACGGAGAGTATCTCTACGACGCGGGCAGCAAACAGATCGAGTATCAGTGGGCGCAGGGGATCGGGAGCGATAAGGCTCCGGCACCGCAAGCGCGGCTGATGGCCACGGTGATCAATGGAATACTGAATCAGCGGCTGCCGTGGCGGCTGGTGCTGATGGGCGTGGCGCTGGTGATTGCGGTGGAGATACTTGGCGTGCGTTCGCTCGCGTTCGCGACCGGGTCATATCTTTCGATTGCCACGACAGGGGCGATGTTTGCCGGCGGGCTGATCCGCTGGCTGGTGGAAGTTACGACCAAGAAAAAAGACGAAAGCGAAGCCAGCCCGGGCGCGCTCTTCTCTTCCGGACTGATCGCGGCGGGAGGCGTGTTTGGCCTGCTGGCCATCGTCCTGCGAGTGGTCGCCGACGCGGCGAAACCAGATAGTTTTCTGGCCCGGCTGCCGGATTGGCTGGCCTTCGGGCCCAGGCACTGGGCTTCGCTGGCGTTCGACGAAAAACTACCGATGCCGACGCAGGCACAATCGCTGCTCGGCGTGCTTATGTTCGGACTGCTTGCGGCTTCGCTGTTTTATTTCGCGAGGAAGAAGCTGGATTGAAGGGGCGGCAAGAGATGGAAGACCCCACGCGCAACTGCGGCACGTGGGGCGCCCGGCGGAGCGCTATTCAGGAGAACGGCGTTCCCGGGGCCGGGCTGAAGCCCGGCGGCTACAGGAAAGACCCTTTTGACTGGGTGGCTGGAGCCGCCGTACACTGCAATTATGAGCTCGACCTTCGCGCCCCGGGTGGGATTTGACTGGCGAGGGTTTATCACGCCTGCGGTAAAACTCCTGGTAATGATTTGCGCCGGGGTGTTCCTGGTGCAGGCACTGGTGGCGGCTCTTTTTCCGCCCTATGCTACGGCCTGGCTGAATCACTGGTTTGGACTGGTTCCCCTGGGGCCAATTCCCGGGCTGCGGCTGTGGCAGCCGGTCACCTACATTTTCCTTCATGGCGGGCTGTGGCATCTGCTGATCAATATGCTGATGCTGTGGATGTTCGGGCGCGAACTGGAAATGGTGTGGGGAAAGAACCGCTTCCTGAACTATTTTTTCATCTGCGGAGTGGGCGCCGGGATTATCACCATCCTGGTGAAAGTGACGCCGATGCTGTGGGGCGTGCGTCCGCTTGATGTGCCGACGATTGGGGCATCGGGAGCGATCTTCGGGATTCTGATTGCGAATGCGATTCTCTTCCCTGACCGGCGGATCTGGCTGTTTCCCCTGCCGCTGACGATTCCGATGCGGCCGTTTGTGGCGGTGATGGCGGCGATTGAGTTCTTCGGCACACTAGGAGCGAGCGGCGACAGCGTAAGCCATTTGTGCCATTTGGGCGGGATGCTGATCGGGTGGATTTATTTGCGGCGCGGGTCGTTTTTGTATCGCGTGCGGAATGAGATGGCGGACTGGAAGTACCAGCGGAATCGGAAGAGATTTCAGGTGTACATGAAGAAGACGAAGGATGAGCCGCCTTCGCGGCCGGATAGCTGGGTGAATTAAGAGCTGTCTAGTTCGGACACTTTCCCGGAAACACTCTAAGTTGAGGTCCTTCAGCTATCCTGATCGGATAGCTTCAGGATGACAACGCTTGCTGTGGTCCGCTGCTAAGAAAACCTCGCCAGTGCGGAGTTTACAACTTAGGTTCACGATGGCCGATCTGAAGATCGGCCACTACATTTAGGACAGGCCGCCGATAACGTGGAATTTCATGAAGTTGGTGGTGCCGCGGATGCCCATGGGTGTGCCCGCGACGATGCCGATGACGTCGCCTTTTTTCACGAGACGCTCTTCGAGGAGTCGCTTTTCGGCTAGGTCGGCTAGGCCGTCGATCTTCTTGATGTCGGAGATGTGCCGGGAAGTGACGCCCCAAAGCAGCGACATGCGGCGGCGGGTGGCCGGTTCGGGAGAAAACGCGACGATCGGAACCAGCGGGCGATAGCGGGAAACGAGGCGCGCGGTGAAACCGCTGTGCGTAAAGACAGCGATGAGCTTCATGTGCAATTCGCGGCAGGCGTGGCAGACGAGTTCGGCGACGGTCTCGGCGACCTTGAGCTGCTCCTGCGCGGTTGTGGGCCGCGGATATTCCTGAATGCTGGCTTCGGCCTCGTGAATGATCCGGTCCATCATGGAGACGGCTTCGATGGGATATTTTCCGGAAGCGGTTTCGGCAGAGAGCATGACGGCGTCGGAGCCGTCAAAGATGGCGTTGGCCACGTCGGAGGCTTCGGCGCGCGTGGGACGCGGATTCTGAGTCATGGATTCGAGCATCTGAGTGGCGGTGATGACCGGGCGGCGGAATTCGCGGGCGCGGGCGATGATGTTTTTCTGAACCACGGGGACGGTTTCGGGATTCATTTCCACGCCGAGGTCGCCGCGGGCGACCATCACGCCGTCCGAAACGCGCAAAATGCCTTCGAGATTCTCGATGGCTTCCGGCTTTTCGAGCTTGGCGATCACGGGCGTATCTTTTTTCGCGCGGCGAATCAGGGCTTTCACCAGCAACACGTCTTCGGGGCGGCGGACAAAGCTGGCGGCGATGAAGTCCACGTTATGGGCCAAGGCGAAGCGCAAGTCTTCGCGGTCCTTAGGAGTTAAGGCGGGAACGCGAAGTTTCACTCCTGGCAGATTGATGCCCTTGTGCTCACCGAGCAATCCACCATTAACGACACGGCATATGACCTCCGGGCCGCGAACTTTTTCGACGCGGAGTTCGATGAGGCCGTCGGAGAGGAGGATGCGGTCGCCGGTCTTCACTTCGCGAGGGAGCGGGCGAAAGGTGGTATTGACGCGAGTGGAATCGCCCAGGATTTTTGCGGTGGTGATGATGAACTGCTGGCCGGAGCGCAGGTTGACAGTGCCGCCACCGGCGAGGGTGCCGGTGCGGATTTTCGGACCCTGCAGGTCGGCGAGAACGCCGATCGTCTTGCCCATCTCGGCGGCAGCGGCGTGCAGCATGGCGATCGTCTGCGCATGGGCTTCATGGGTGCCGTGAGAGAAGTTGAGGCGAGCCACGTCCATGCCTGCCTCCAGGAGACGGCGGATCATGCGCGGCGAGTTGGTGGCGGGACCGAGCGTGCAAACAATCTTGGAGTGTCGCGAGTTCGTCGTCATGGCAGTTCTGATTGTAGAACAGCCGGGGAGTTACCGGCTGACGGAAAATTCCGCGACGATGCGGACCACCAGGTCCACGCCCTTGGGGAACGAGGCGAGCGGCAAGCGCTCCTCGTCGCCGTGCACGCGGGCGTCGTCGGCTTGGTTAACCGGGAACGGACGAAGGCCGTAGGCTTGCACATTGTGCAAGCGAAGCTGTGCAGAATCCGTGGCGCCGGTGGACATGAACGGAATCACGGGCGCGCCCCCGAATTCCTGGGCGCTTACCCTGGTGATCAGATTGAAGAAATCGTTTTCGAGAGAGGAGTTGGGAGCAGCGAGGCCGCCTTCAGGAGCGATCTCGAAGCGGACTTGCGGATCGTTGACGAGTTTCTTCAAATCGTTGACAAGGACGTCGATGGTGTCGCCCGGGAGAAGGCGAATGTTCAGAACGGCATGGGCCTCCGAAGGAATGACATTGCCGCGGAAGCCGGCTTGCATGATGGTGGGCGCGATGGTGTCTCGCATCATGGAATTCCACATTGGAGAAGCCTCAGCGAGATAGCGTAGGGCGTGCTCGCCGCGGTCGGGAGTATCGATCACCTTCATCCATTTGCTGGTTTCCTCGTCCTCGAGCGGAGCCAGGGCCTCGAAATAGCGGCGGACGACGGAAGTGAGATGCACCGGGGTGTTGTAGTTGCCGATTTTGTCGATGGCGGCGGCGAGATGAAGGACGGGGTTGTCTTTCGTTGGCGTGGATGCGTGGCCGCCCTTGCCTGTGACAGTGAGACCCACATTGACGGAAACTTTTTCACTGGCCTGAAGAGCGACGTACTGCACCTTGCCGTCTTTACCAAGGACGACCTTGCCGCCTTCGTTCAGGGCGAAGCCTGCGGCGATCTTGTCCCAATATTTGGCAATCAGCATCCGCACGCTGGCGTCGCCGAACTGCTCCTCGTCCGCGGTACCGAGAAAAATAACGTCGCGATTGATGTGAACGTTGCCGCGCTTGAGGGCAATGAAGGCGGCGAGATTGGCGGCGAGCATGCTTTTGTCGTCGAGAGAGCCGCGGCCCCAGAGATAACCGTCCTTGATAATGCCGCCGAAGGGGTCAACGGACCATTTGCTGCGATCCACGCCGACGACATCCATGTGGGCCACGAGCAGAAGGGCCCTGGAAGGATCGGCGACGGCGCTGCTACGCAGGCGGGCGACGACGGCACTACGGCCGGGCGCGAGGTCGAGAAGTTCGGCGTTGATGCCTTCCTTTGCAAGGACGCCGGCGATATATTTTGCGGCGGCTTGTTCGTTACCCGGAGGATTGGTGGTGTTGATTTTGACGAGTTCGACCAGCCAGTCCTGGGCTTCGCGAGCGAGGGCGGAAGTGTCTCCCACAAGTGAGGGTGATTGGGGGATGCCCAGGGCGGGAGGCCGCTGCGAGATTTGCGCGCTCAGATTGCCGGCAACAAAAAAAGACAGGATGAACAGGATGAGAAACGAAAGACAAATGTGCTTGCGCGGCACGTAAATACCCCCCTCAGTGATGAATGCGTTTTGCCACAAATAAATTCCATACTAACATGCAGTGTCTCAGGGACCGGAATTGGCGGCGAGCGGCGTTACATATTTCACACGGGATGCGTCCAACCTGCAGACGACGAAAATCGGAAAAACGGCATCTAAGCAATTGCCGGGGAACACTGGGGAGCAACGGATGAGAGCCTCTTATTTGAAGGAAGTGGTGCGATTGGGGATTGTGGCCGGAGTGTTGGCCGGTGGGGGCGGGCTGGTGTGGGCGCAGGCTTCCCCTGGGCCGCAGCCGACCTCGCCCGCACAGGAAAATCCGGCGCCCTCGCAGAAACCGGCTCCTCGGCAGCAAAAGCCGCAGGAAGGCGGTGTGACCATCTCCGTGGAAGTGCCCGTGGTAACTCTGGATGTGGTGGCGGCCACGCAGAACGGCGACATTATTCCCGGATTGAAGAAAGAAAATTTCCGGGTTCTGGAGGACGGGCAACCCCAGACGATCACGAACTTCGGGCCGACCGATGCGCCGATCACGATGGTGGTCCTGATGGAATTCAGCGCGCGATTTTACGGGTGGTTCGGTTACCAGGCGAAGTATTGGGCCGGGGCGCTGTTTCCGAACTTGAACCAGAAGGACTGGGTGGCGCTGGTTACCTTCGACATGAAACCGAAAACGGAAGTGGACTTCACACAGAACAAGGGCGAAGTGGAGTCCGCCATTTATCATTTGTATTTTCCGGGATTCAGCGAATCGAACCTGTTCGACGCGATTCTGGACACGAACGAAAGATTGAAGGATGTGAAAGGGAAGAAATCGATTCTGGTGCTGGCGTCCGGCGTGGACACTTTTTCGAAGCACACGCTCGATCAGACGATGAAACAGCTGCGCGGAACGGACACCACCATTTTCGCGGTGGGGCTGGACAAGCCGCTGAGCAACTACCTGGAATTGCACCGGTCTTTGGGTACGATGAACCGGATGGATTTTCTGCAGGCGGAAAACCAGTTGAAGACATTTTCGCAAATGACGGGCGGCTACGCGTGGTTCCCGCAATTTGACGGGGAGCTTCCAGGAATCATGCGGGAAGTGGCGGCGTTTCTGAGGCACCAGTACAGCATTTCGTACACGCCTTCGAACCAGAATCAGGATGGAAAGTTCCGGAAGATTAAAGTGGAACTGGTGGCGCCGGACGGCGGGCCACTGGTGGTTACAGATCAAAAAGGAAAGAAGCAGAAGATTGTGGTGTACACGCGGGAAGGATACCAGTCGGTGAAGGGCGGGGTGGGAGATTAGCGGCCGCATCGAACGGCGAGGAGCGGCCCGCCTCGGAAGGCGGGCCCTACGAGATAGGGACAACGCTCGAGAATTGCAGGTCAGTAGCCGCGGTGGAGATCGACCTGGTTGAAGAGTTCGCGTCCTGCGAACCAGCGTTCCAGTAAATCGAGGAGCAAGGCGGTTTGGCGCGGCCACAGGCGGTCGCTTATGGCACTGGTGTGTGGAGTGATGAGCAGGTTGGGGGCTTTCCAGAGCGGATCGGCGGCGGGGAGGGGTTCGGGATCGGTGACGTCAAGCGCCGCGCCGGCGATTTTTTTCTGCTGAAGTGCGGCGATGAGGGCGGAATGATCGAGGAGGGATCCGCGCGCGACGTTGATTAGGCGGGCGGTGAGTTTCATGAGGGCGAGTTCTGGTGCGCCGATGAGGTGCATCGTCTCGCGGGTTTCTGGCGCGCTGATGACCACGAAGTCGGCGTTCGGCAAGACTTCATGAAGCTGGCTGATGGGAACGATTTTTTCGGCGAGTGAGGTATCGCCTTTGCCGGAGCGCGAGACGCCCCAGACGCGCATGTCGAAGGCCTTCGCGCGGCGAGCCAGTTCGTGGCCGATGGAGCCGTAACCAACGATTAGAAGAACCTGACCATTTAATTCGGTGAGGTGCTGCGGCTGATCCCATAGCTCCTGTTGCGCCCACTTTGCTTGATCTTGGGAGCGGACGGAATCCGGCAAATTACGGGCGAGGGCGATCAACAGGCCCAGGGTGTGCTCGGCCATTGGAACGGAAAAGATGCCACTGGGGTTGGTAACGACGATGCCGGAGTCGCGCAGTTCCGGGTACATGAGCTGCGCCACGCCGGCGGCGGTCGAATGAATCCATTTCAATTTTTTGGCGTCGACTAGTTGCTTCGCGCGCAGGGAGTAGCCGACGAAGATGTCGGTGTCGGGGAGTTCCTCCGGGAGGCGATCGTAACCCGGAAGATGCACGACGCGCATCGCGGGCCAGCGTTTGCGAATTGCGTCGGCGAGCGAAGCGGGCGGGCGCCATTCGGTGAACGGGTGCCAGACGCAGATGGTGAGCTTGGTGTTTTCTGGAGTGGTGCGCGCCATTTACGTTTTTGGCTTGAGGCGAAGGTCGCGGCCGGTCATATCGGAGGGGGCGGGTTCGCCGAGGATGCCGAGCATGGTGGGGGCGATGTCGCGGAGGGCGCCGCCGGGAGCGAGTTGGAGCGCGTCATTTTCGGTTACGCAGATGAACGGGACGGGATTTGTGGTGTGGTAGGTGTGCGGGCCGCCGGTTGCGGGATCGATCATGGTTTCGGCGTTGCCGTGGTCCGCGGTGATGATCCACGCACCACCACGAGGTTTCAGCGTTTGATAGATGCGGCCGAGGCCGGCGTCCACGGCTTCGACGGCTTTGATGGCGGCTTCGAGTTTGCCGGAGTGGCCGACCATGTCGGCATTGGCGTAATTCATGATGATGGCGTCGAAGTCGCCTTTTTCGATGGCTTTCACGACGGTGTCGGTGATTCCCTCGGCGGACATTTCGGGTTTTAAATCGTAGGTGGCGACTTTCGGCGAAGGCACGAGGATGCGTTCTTCGCCGTTGAACGGCTTTTCGACGCCGCCGTTGAAGAAGTACGTGACGTGAGCGTATTTTTCGGTTTCGGCGCAGCGCAGATTTTTGTACTGCAATTCCTGGAAAACCTGGGCGAGGATTTGCTCGAGTTTTTCGGGCGTGATGACGCACTTGAGCCAGGGCCAGTTTTTGTCGTACTTGGTCATGCCGACGTAGAACAGATTCTTCGGGCGCTTGGGATCGGCGAATTTGTCGAAGTCGGGGGCTTCGAGCGCGTAGGTGATCTGGCGGGCGCGGTCGGCGCGGAAATTGTAGAAGATGACCGCGTCGTCATCGCGAATCAGGCCGACGGGCGGCGCGGCTGGTCCGGTACCGCGGGTGATTACGATGGGCTTGACGAATTCATCGGTGACTCCCTGTTCGTAGCTCTGCTGCAGAGCGGCAACGGGATCGCTGGATTTGGTTTCCGCTTCGCCGTGCAGGATGGCGCGATAGGCGAGTTCGATGCGCTCCCAGCGGTTGTCGCGGTCCATGGCGTAGTAACGGCCGACGAGGGTGGCGATTTCGCCGACGCCGAGTTCGCGCATTTTCTGCTGGAGTTGGCGGACGAAGTCGCGGCCGCTGTTGGGCGGAGTGTCGCGGCCGTCCATGAAGCAGTGGACGAAAACTTTTTCAACTTTCCAGTGCTTGGCCATTTCGAGGAGCGCGAAGAGGTGGTTAATGTGCGAATGCACGCCGCCATCGCTGAGGAGGCCGATGAAGTGCAACTGGCGCTGGCGGCCGCGCTCCATGGCTTGCTGGAAGAGCGGGACCAGGTCGAGCTGCTTGTTGGCGATGAGGAGATCGATGCGGGTGATGTCCATGTGGACGACTCGGCCGGCGCCTATGTTGAGATGGCCGACTTCGCTGTTGCCCATCTGGCCTTCGGGGAGGCCGACGGCCGGGCCGGAAGTCTGGATGAGCGTGTTCGGAAATTTGCGGAGGAGTTCGTCGTAAGTTGGTTTGCGCGCGAGGGCAATGGCGTTGCCTTTGGTGTCGGCACGGTAGCCCCAGCCATCGAGGACGGTGAGTACGAGAGGTTTCGGTCGTCTACCCATTATTTTCGTTTTCCTTTTTTAGTTTTCACAGCGGATGCCCTCGTAGGCCAGCAGTCGTGCGTCTCGATATGCTTCAGGAACCGCTGGTGGGTTTTGGCTACCTGGTCACTGATTTTCTTAATTTCCTTCACGTCGGGCTCAGCGCGACCCTTTTTCGCAAGTCTTTTTCTCATGCGATCCTGAAATCGGCCCCACTCCTCCCCTGCAGCCAGGAAAGCATCCCAAAGTCGCTTCGCCTGTAGGCACCTGCTCGCTTTGGGTGCATTTCCCTTCATTTGTTTCAAGGCCGCAATTCGGCAAACTGCCGGAGGGCGGCGAGGAGGCGGTCGACTTCTTCGGCGGTGTTGTAGTGGACGAGGCCGATGCGGAGCATGCCGCCTTGCGATTCGACGCCGAGGCGTTCGCTGAGATTGAGGGCGTAGTAGTTGCCGTCCCAGGTGAAGATGCCGCGTTCGCCGAGGAACGTGGCGATGGCGGTGGGATGGTGATTGCCGATGCGCAGGGAAAGCGTGGAGCAGCGTTCGGCGGAACGCTGCGGATCGGTGATGCCGTAAACGCGGGCGCCGGGGATGTTTTTCAGGCCTTCGATGAGGCGCCAGATGATTCCGGTTTCATAGGCAACCGTCGAGTGATAAGCGGCGGCCAGGGCTTCGCGACGTGTTTTCGCGCTGGCGTCGCAGTGGCGGCCGAGTTCGGCGAGATATTCGACGGCGGAGCCGATGCCGGCGATCAATTCGTGAATCTGCGTGCCGCTTTCCCAGCGGTCGGGAATCTGGTCGGTGCACGGGCGCACTTTGTAGGGACGAAAGGATTGCAGGTGCTGGCGCTTGCCATAGAGCGCGCCCATGTGCGGGCCGAAGAATTTGTAGGGCGAGCAGACGAGGAAATCGCAATCGAGGGCTTTTACATCGATGAGGCCATGGGGAGCGTAGTGGACGGCGTCGATGTAAATCATCGCGCCCGCGGCGTGGGCGAGGCGGGTGATTTCCGCGACGGGATTGATGGTGCCGACGGAATTGGATGCGTAACCGACGGCGACAAGGCGCGTTTTTTCGTTGAGCTTGCTTTTCAGATCGTCGAGGTCGAGCGTGCAATCGGATTCGCGGATGTCCACCTGGCGAATCACCACGCCTTTTTCTTCCAGCGCCTTCCACGGCGAATAATTGGCGTCGTGATCGAGCGTGGTAAGCAGGATTTCATCGCCGGGCTTCAGTTCGCGGGCGATGGCGCGGGAGATCGCGAAGGTGATGGTGGTCATGTTCTGGCCGAAGACCACTTCGTCCTTTTCGCAGTGAAAGAGGTCGGCCATGGCGGCGCGGGCGTGGGCGATGATTTCCTCGGTGCGGCGGCTGGTGAGGAACGCGCCGCCGGTGTTGGCGTTCGAGGTCAGCAGGTAGCTTCGAATCGCGTGTATAACCTGCGTGGGCACCTGGGTGCCCGCGGGGCCATCCAGAAACGCGGCGGTGTTGCCGTTGACCTGGGTTTGCAGCGAGGGAAATTGGGAGCGAACCCAGGCGATATCCAAGGCGGGTGTGGGGCGGACGTTCAAACCGGGTGTGGTCATAACTCTTTTCTCGGGCGAATGTAAAATCGCAATAGTTCGACGATTAGTTTCTCACACTGCCGGGGGCCGTTGCACTTCGAAGCTTGCGGCTATCAAACCTTGCGGGCGGGCGCAACAAATTGAAATGCATCCAACCCGCAGTCTTTTCCATCGAATTATCAAACGACAGGTCTGATTTCGAATGTGGCGACGGGGACAAATTCGATTCAGAAAGGCAGTGCAAATGAGCGAAAGCACAGAGGAAAAGACTGAGCAGAAGGCAGAGAAAGAGATACTGACACGCAGGGGATTTATCGGCGTAGGCTCGGCGGCGCTTGCGGCGGCCGGCATCCTTACGGGAAGCGCGGCCACCGGCCAAGAGCAGGGGAACACGAAACAGGACAGAAGCAAGAGCATTCCCGGCCCTGCGAACGCGCCACTGGACGCGCAGAATCCGGATTCCATGTGGCCGCCCCCGACCGATTCGAAGAGCCTGGTGCAAGCGTTCAAATATCCGTTCGCGTTTGCGAACAAGCGGACTTACGAAGGCGGATGGTCGCGCGAAGTGACCGTACGCGAACTGCCTGTCTCAAAAACCCTCGCCGGCGTGAATATGAGGCTCACCGCCGGCGGAGTTCGCGAGCTGCACTGGCATACGGCGGACGAATGGGCGTTTGTGCTCTATGGGAATGCGCGAATTACGGCCATTGATGCGGACGGCAAAAGCTTTGTTGCGGACGTGAAGAAAAACGATCTGTGGTATTTCCCCAGCGGGATTCCGCATTCGATTCAAGGCCTCGATCCGGACGGTACGGAGTTCATGCTGGTATTCGACGATGGAAATTTTTCGGAGTCAGAGACGGTGCTGTTGAGCGACTCGATGGCGCACCTGCCGCGCGAGGTGCTCGCAAAGAACTTCGCGGTGTCCGAGACGGCTTTCAATAATGTCCCAAAGCAGGAGCTGTTCATCTTCAAGACCGCTGTCCCCGGAGCGCTGGACGCGGACCAGAAAGCGGCGGCGGGAGCACTTGGGAAGTCGCCCGCCGATTTCGCGTTTCGCACGATGGAAATGCCGCCGACAAAACGCACGAAAGGCGGGGAAGTGCGCATCGTGGATTCGAGCACGTTCAAAGCCTCAGCCAATGTCGCGATGGCGATGGTCACGCTGCGCCCGGGAGGTTTGCGGGAACTCCACTGGCATCCGAACGCCGACGAATGGCAGTATTACATTTCCGGCAAGGGAAGGATGACGGTGGTGGCGACGGGCAACAAGGCCCGCACCATGGATTTTCAGGCGGGAGACGTCGGGTATATAGAAAAGACGCTGTTGCATTACATCGAGAATACCGGCGATACGGACCTGGTCTTCCTGGAGATGTTCAAGAGCAGCTACTACCAGGATATTTCGTTCTCGGAATGGCTCACGCACACCCCACCGGAACTGGTGATGGCGCATTTGCACGTTGACAGAGCAACTCTCGACGCGATGCCGAAAGACAAAACGGTGATCATGCCGGAGTAGGTGTTGCATTCGGATAATTCCAAGCCGGGCGGACGGGATTTCCGCGCCGCCCGGCTCCCGCAACTTCGAGCTACCCAACAACCAAATCACAATTCCCTTCCCCACCGCAGTTTTTTCGCGGACGCCGGGCTTTTCAAACCGCGTGATACCATCGAGTGAGTTGTAATCCACTCATGCCGCGATGGCGCCGGCTATCAACTCCGCGCCGTGTTTCATCCCGAGGTCTTCCATGCCTGATTCGTTTGCCGTGAGCGACCGCACGCGGGTGGTGCGCGAAGCCAACCGCGCCGTGTACGACCGCGAGGCCATTTACAAAATTCTGGACGAGGGATTCGTGTGCCACGTTGGATTTGCGACGCAGGGCCAGCCGTTTGTGATTCCCACGATGTTCGCGCGGGTGCGCGACGCGATCTATTTTCACGGTTCGGCGGCCAGCCGGATGCTGCGCGGGGCGGGCGGGGGATTGCCAGTGTGCATCACTGTGACGTTGGCGGATGGGCTAGTGCTCGCGCGGTCGGTGTTCAATCATTCGATGAATTACCGATCGGTGGTGGCGCTGGGCACTGCTGCGGTGATAAGCGATCCAGTGGAAAAACTGGCAGCTTTGCGGGCGTTCACAGAGAAGCTGATTCCGGGGCGATGGGAAGATGCGCGACAGCCGAACGAAAAAGAACTGAAGGCGACAAGCATTTTGAAATTGCCGCTGACGGAAGTTTCCGCAAAGGTGCGCATGGGTGGCGTGGAAGATGACGCCGAGGACTACGCGCTCTCCGTGTGGGCGGGCATCATTCCGCTGCGGCTGGTGGCGGATGCGGCGATTCGCGATGAACGCTGCGACGCTTCGATTCCGACGCCGCCGTACGCGGCGAATTTTCGCAGGTGAGCCATGAGCGAATTCAAACCGGCACCGGTAAAACCAATTGCGGCGTTTGCGGCGCTCGAAGCGCTGGACATTCGCGTCGGCACGATTCAAAAAGTGGAAGAGGTGCCGCGCTCGGAAAAGCTGATGAAGCTGACGGTCGGCTTTGGCGACCATACGCGCACGATTCTGGCGGGGGTGAAGAAAGAGCGGGAGAATCCGCGGGAGATTGAGGGCAGGCAGGCGCTGTTTGTTGTGAACCTGGAGCCGCGAAAGATGGCGGGGGAAATTTCGGAGGGAATGCTTTTTGATATTGGCTATGCGGATGGCGTGACGCCGGTATTGGCGACGCCGGAATAGTTGGTGCCGGATGGAACGCGGGCGGGGTGAACGAGACTCTAGGGATGGATATTGCAAGGACTTTACGTTGAGGTCCTTCGGGGCGCAGACAGCGCGCCCCTCAGGATGACAGACTTTTCAAATAGCAGTGTCTAAGAACTAGGATTGGGCGGCGCGGAGAAAATCGGCGAGGAGGCCGTAGCCGGTGGCTTCAATGCCGGGATTGTGCTCGACGAGAGAGATGCTCATCACGTCGAGATCGAAGCGGATGGCGGAGCTGGTGCCTTCGAGGCCAGCCATGGGATCCGTCATTAGCAGAAGCTCGGGGCCGACACGGCACTCGACACCGTCGCCGCGGCGTTCGGCGCGGCAGATCAGCTTGTAACGCATTCCGGCGGAGCGCACGGAACGGATTTTTTCCTCGCTGAGTTCGCGGATCCCGGTGCGCTGCACCTGATCGATGCGCAGGGGCACACCCATCAGCACGTTGACGATCGCGGTGACCTTTACCGTGGCATCCCAGCCATCCAGGTCATGTGACGGATCGGTTTCGGCGATGCCCATGGCCTGAGCGCGCTTAACGGCTTCGTCGAGCGAGCGTCCCTTTTCCATTTCAGTGAGCACGACGTTGGTGGTGGAGTTCAGGACGCCGGCGAATCCGCGCAATTCCGTCGCAGGCAGCCCGAGGGGAAAGAGCGAAAAAATGGGCGCGCCATCCATGACCGTGGACTCGAATAAAAATTGCTTACCCTTTGCCTTGGCAAGCGCGGCGATACGCTGGAAATCGTAGACGAGGGGTCCCTTGTTGGCGCTGATCGCGTGAGCTCCCGCTTCAAGCGCGGCCACGAGGTGATCGATGGCGGGCTGCCCAGAATTCGTGTCGAGCGAGCTAGCCTCGAAGAGCACGTCGGCTTTGGAGCGTTCGAGCCATTCGCGGACATTGCGCGGCGGGTTGGCCTGCTGGGGAAAATGGCTGCTCAGCGCGGCAATCGGGTTCAGTCCTTCGGGCTCGGCGATCCAGCCGAAACGGCGCGTGGCGACGCCGGTGAGGCGCCAGCGAACGTCATATTTACGGCGCAGTTCGGTTTCCTTGGAAATGAGAAGGCGCAGCAGGGCGCGGCCCACGTGCCCGAAACCGACGATGGCGAGGTTATAGGAAGGGATGAGAAGTCTCCTTGAGAATGGAACACAAGGAAATTATAGCGGATTTTTAAGACGGACTTTTTTGGAGTGCGGGCCGACCAGGTCAGCCCGCTTTTGAGGTCTGAGGTCAGCCTCCAGAATTAATTTGGGAGGCAGCGTTTACAGCGTAAAAGCGGGAGCTTCGCTCCCGCACTCAAAAAAAGGCGCTTTAGTGGAGCGCGGACAATTTTGCGGCGGCTTCGTTGATGAGCGCGACCTCCTGCTGAAGGGTCTTCGCCGCTACGCCGACTTGCTCTTCGGCTTCCTTCCAGCGCTTGAGTTCGAGCGCTTCGCGCACGCCGGGAATTGTTTTCGCTTCGTAGCCTGTGTATTGACCGGGAGCGTAAATTTCATGCTTGAACCAGGGACGTCCGGGCAGTCCATCGGGATTGGTCAGCCGGCGCTCGCTTTCCATGAGCAGATGGTTCAGCTCTTGCGCCGATGCGGATGCCTTTGCGAGGTCGCCACGCGTGTCAGCCTCCGCATAAACTTTCTTGTACGCCTCGGCGGCCTTTGCAAGGTCGGTGATGGCGTTATCGAGCGGGGCGAAATTGATGAAGGGAGCGACCTCTTCGTGCTTGGGCGCGAACGTGGGATGTCTGGGATCGTTGATGGCCTGGAAGACGCCCTCTTCGATCTGCTTGTTGCGCTCGCGAATCTCGTCCTGTTTCTGCTGCAGGAGGGTTTTGAGTTCCTTCACGTAGGTCTGCATGGTGTCGGCAAAATCGGTGAATTCGAACGGCAGGACGTCGGCGTCGGCGAGGCGGATGACGGCGGTGCCGGAGGTCTGCGCGAGAGCGCGGCCGTAGACAAAATCGGTGTCGCTGAAGTGGGTGAACCAGTAGAAATCGTCGTAGATGGAATGATAGATGCCGCCGCCGTCTTCGCCGCCGTAACCGAGATTGAGGGAGGCAATGCCGTCGTGCTGCACGAAGGCGCCATAATCGGACCCGGAGCCGAGCGCACCGATGCGCAGGTCGGCGCGATTGCGGGCTTCGGCGCGGTCATCCGCGCCGGTGGCGGAGGAAATGGACTCAAGTTGGGCGCGCTTCCAGACGGAAAGCTTGGTTTCGGGATCCTGGACGTCGCGAACCACATCGTTGATGAATTTTTCGAGCGTATGCGAACCTTCGGCGCCGAAATAGCCCCGGCCGTTGGTGTCGGAATTGATGTAGACGACCGCGTGTTTCATCAATTCGTCGCCATGGTCTTCTACCCATTCGGTGGAGCCGATCAGGCCGGGTTCTTCGCCATCCCATGCGCAGTAAATGATGGTGCGCTTCGGCTTCCAGCCGGTTTTCAGAAGTTCGCCGAAGGCGCGAGCCTCTTCGAGTTCGGCAACCAGGCCGGAGATGGGGTCTTCGGCGCCGTTGACCCATGCGTCGTGGTGGTTGCCACGAATCACCCACTGGTCAGGAATCGAGCTGCCGGGAATTCTGGCGATGACGTCATAGATGGGCTTCAGATCCCAATTCGATTTCATCTTCAAGTGGACTTTGAGCGTGCTGGGGCCAACGTGATAGGTGAGCGGAAGATTTCCGCGCCACTCGCTGGGCACGACCGGGCCTGTGAGCGCGGCGAGCAGAGGCTGCGCGTCGCCATAGGAAATGGGCAGCACGGGAATTTTGGTGATGACCGGAGAATCTTCGAGCTTCAGGCGCTTGGCATCTTTTTTCGCGGCTACGCCGGGAGTGAGCGGGTCGCCGGGGTAGATGGGGTCATCGGCCACGCTGCCGCGCTGCACGCCTTCGCTGGGGCGGAAGCCGCCCTTGGGAAACGTTTCGCCGGGGTTGTAGCCGTCGCCCTCGGGATCGGAATAGATGATGCAGCCGACGGCGCCGTGCTCGGCAGCAACCTTGGGCTTGATGCCGCGCCAGGAGTGGCCGTAACGCGCGATGGCGATGGCGCCTTTGACGGAAACGCCAAGGCGTTCGAGGCGCTCGTAATCTTCCGGGATGCCGTAATTGACGTAGACGAGCGGCGCAATGACATCGCCGTCTTTTGAAAACGCGTTGTAAGTGGGCAACTGCTCGGATTTTTGGCCGGAGGTGGGATCGATAGCGAGAGTCGGCTCTTCGAGCTTTGCGGTGAATTTCACAGAGCATCCGGTGGTGGAAGCGCCTTTGCAGTCGAGAAGTTCGAGTTGGCGTTCCTTGGGTGTGGGGAAAAGGACGTCGTAGGACTCGATCTGCACGTCGAAACCGAATTCCTTGAATTTCGCGGCGAGCCAGTCGGCGTTGTCCTTGTCGTATGGCGAGCCGACGTTGTGAGGGCGCGCGGAGAGGCGCCGCATATACTCGCGCATATTATCAGGGCTGGGAATGGCGCGAAGCTTTTCTTCCCACTGGCGCTCGACTCGGGAAGCTTCGGCGGAATAGCCGTAGAGGGGGGATTCATCCGCCGCGACGCGGGAGTAAAGGGCGGGAGTGACAATAGCGATGGCGCAAGCGGCGAAAAAGGTGAAGCGAGTTAATCTGGTCAAGAAAAGCTCCTGAGGTGGCACTGAAATGCAAACGAGGGATTATTTCGTGATTGATGAGAATCCGCAAGGAGCCAATTTGTGCTCCATACGCTGAGCAGAAGCTCACCGATTTTACATTGAGCGCCGCGGTCCGCGATCGAGGACCAGGACGATGAGGCCGGCCAAAGTAAGCAAGGCGGCGACACTCAACAGGCCGGCACGAAACGAGCCAGTGGTGTCGCGAAGATAGCCGATCCAGTAGGGGCCGAAGCCGCTGCCGAGATTGCCGACGGCGTTGATCAGGGCGATGGAGCGCGCCGCGGCGGCGGCCGTGATGGAGCCGGAGGCCATGGCCCAGAAAGGTCCGGCCATTGAGGAAGACGCGGAAAGAGCGATGGCAAAGCAAAAAACGCTGATCGCGATGCCCGGCGAAGAGCCGCTGACGACGAGGGCGACGCCTCCCGCAAACGCGGAAAGAGCGATGTGCCGGCGGCGCTCTCCGGTGCGATCCGAGTGTGCGCCGATCAGGACCATGAGGATCGCTGCCGTGAGATTGGGGACGCTGGTAAGGAGTCCGAGGAGAAAATTGGAAAGACCGGTAAGCGAGTACAGGGCGGATGGCAGCCAGAGGCTGATTCCGTAGGTGCAAGTGTTCAAGCCGAAATAGACGAGGGCAAATCCCCAGAGGCGAGGATTCACGAACCAAAGACCCGGATGTTCTGTTGAAGTTACCGGTGCGGGGCTTGCTTCGGCGTCGAGAGTGATCAGCAGCCAGGATCTTTCCGCCGGGGATAGCCAGGCTGCGCGGCCGGGGGAGTCCGCAAGAAAAAACCAGGCTGCGAAACCGAGCAGAACCGCGGGGACAGCTTCGAAAAGAAACATCCACTGCCAGCCGGCGAGGCCTCCGCGGTGAGTCCAACCCAGCAGCATGCCGGAAATGGGGCCGCCAATCACGCCGGAGACGGGACCCGCGGTCATGAACAGCGCGACAACCGCTGCCCGGGAACTGGCAGGGAACCACGAGCGGAGGTAAAAAATCACTCCCGGAAAGAATCCGGCTTCGGCGGCACCGAGAAGAAATCGCAGCGAGTAAAAAGAAGCGACGGAGTGAACGGCAAACATGCAGCCGGAGATTATGCCCCAGCCGATCATCAGCGCGGAGATCCAGCGGCGGGCGCCGATGTGCTCCATCGCCAGGTTTGCCGGAACCTGAAACAGAAAATAGCCGAGAAAGAAAATTCCGGCCCCGAGGCCGTAGACAGCGTCGCTGAAGCCGAGTTGCGTCTTCATCTGAAGCGCGGCAAAACCTACGTTGATGCGATCAAGATAGGCGACCACGTACAAGAGAAAGAGAAACGGAAGCAGGCGCCAGCGAAGTTTGTTCAAGAGCGCGGGCGCATCGATGGAGGTCTTTGGCGCGAGAGAGAAATGCTGGAGAATTTTCCGCAGCATATCTTCGGGCGGCAATTCTACGGGAAGAGTGAATGCGTCGCGCGGCTCCTCAAGGTCGGCGAACTGTCCAGCGAGAATGGGAGTTCCCGCGAAATGGCCGCGGCGTTCGCGCAAGCGCATGCCGATGAAAGCCGGCGAGCCCTTCAGGTAGACGATTTCGATGGGCAGATTTTTCGCGAGCCGCAGCCGATAGCTTTCCTTTAGCGCGGAACAGCCGAGGACAATGTCCTTTCCCTCCGCGTGCAACGCCAGGAGCCTGGCATGGATGGCATCGAGCCACGGCAAGCGGTCGGTGTCCGTCAAGGGAACACCGCTTTTCATTTTGGCGATGTTTTCGGGCGAATGAAATTCATCGGCTTCCAGAAACACCCAGCCCAGCCGGTCGGCAACGAGTTTACCGACCGTGCTTTTGCCGGAGCCAGTGACTCCCATGATGAGAAGAATCATTCGTGAGTTCCGAAAATCTGGCGCGCCGAGTGTCGCGCACTACGCATTGCAAGTCCAGCATTCGTTCGGGAAGTGCAGTACACTTCGTAGCCTAGTAGAGGTCTACTAGACCGAACTGCGTGAGGTTACTTCCGGCAACCCTTGAGCATAGCCAAGACAACGGTAAAAAAAGCGGGACTGCTCTATTTCGTGTTCGTGATGTTCGCCTACACGACGGGCGGGCCATTCGGCATGGAAGGGATGGTCACGACGAGCGGGCCTGGCTTGACGCTGGTGTATCTACTGGTGATTCCACTGTTCTGGTGCGTGCCGGTTTCTCTGGTGGCGGCGGAATTGACGACGGCGATTCCCGTCGAAGGCGGATTTTATCGCTGGGTGCGCGCTGGCTACGGCAATTTTTGGGGATTTCTGGCGGGATGGTGGAACTGGAGCGCTTCATGGCTGCTGGGAGGAAGCTACGCGGTGCTGTTCAGCGATTACCTGGGGGGATTTTTTCCGTCGCTGGTGGGCTGGAAGCATTACCTGGTTTCGGTGGCGCTGATTGCGCTGCTGGCGTATGTGAATATTCGCGGCATCCAGATGGTGGGGATCGTGTCCACGGTGCTGGAGCTTTCGGTGCTTGTGCCGGTGCTTGCGTTGTGCGTGATCGCGGCCACGAAATGGCATTTCCATCCGTTTCATCCGTTTGTGCCGCCGCATGTGCCGCCGTTCCAGGTGTTCGGCGTGGGGCTGGCACTGGGGTTGTGGCTGTATTCGGGATACGAGCAGTGTTCGAGCGTGGCGGAGGAGATTGAGAATCCGCAGCGGAATTTTCCGATTGCGCTGGCAATTGTGGTGCCGCTTTCTATCGCCACGTATTTTCTGCCGGCGCTGTTTTCACTGGCGGCGCTGGGCAACTGGGATAAATGGGACCCCGCTTATCTGCCGACGGCTGGGCTGCTCATCGGCGGAAGCCTGCTTGGAATTTCGTTGACAGTGGCCGCAACGCTGGGGAGCGTTTCTCTGCTGAATGCCACGGTGCTGACGAGCACGCGGATGCCGTCTTCGATGGCGGAGGATGGTTACCTGCCGCCTATATTTGCGGCGAAGCATCCGAAATACGGTACGCCGTGGATCGCGATCTTGATTTCGTCGGGGATTTACGCGCTGCTGGCGTTTCATACGCTGGCGCAGTTGCTGACAGTGTATGTGTGGCTGCGCAGCCTGGTAACGGTGTTGACGGTGATGGCCGCATGGAAACTGCGCAAGACGAAGCCCGAGACGCCTCGGCCGTTTCGGATTCCATGGGGGAATGCAGGGCTGGCTTATGTGGTGATCGCGCCGATTTTGATGACGATTGTGGCGTTGGTGTTCAGCGACAAGTTTGCGTTGAAATGGGGGCCGGTGCCGGTGGCGCTGGGCGTGGTGGCGTATTTTGTGTTTCCGAGGATTAAGAAGTTGGTGGAAGGACAAAAGGGCTCGTGAGACTGATTGAGCCGTGTCGCCCCTCCGGGGCTCGCATCGCGAGGGGAATAGTTCCCAGGGCTGACGCCCTGGGCTAACGTCTTTCGTGCCTCCGGCGCTGGGCTTTTGGGCAGATCAGGTGAGCCAGTCGAGGACTTTGTAGTAGGCGCCGGCTAGGGGGAGGGCCCAGGTGTTGCCGCTGCGGAGGCCGAGGGGCGCGCCGGGAAACGGGATGAGGGAGAAGGGATTGTCGTCGGGATCGCCGCAGATTACGCCCGCGAGTTTTGCGCCCATCCATGTAGCGGCGGCCACGCCGTGGCCGGCGAAGCCCAGGCCGAAATACATGCCGTCGATTTTGCCGGAGTGCGGCATCACATCCATCGCGAAATCGAGCGTGCCGCCCCAGACGTATTCGACTTTCACGTCGCGGAGTTGCGGATAGACTTCGATCATGCCTTGGCGGAGGAGTTCGGCGCTTTCGCGAACCGTGCTCTCGGATTCGGGGAAGAAAGCCGCGCGTCCGCCGAAGAGCATGCGATTGTCGGGCGTCAGGCGGTAGTAATAGAGAAAATGCTTGGAGTCGTAGATCATGCGATTGCGCGGGCTGACTTCGGCGGCGAGGGCGTCGGGAAGAATTTCGGTGGCGATGATGTAGGAGCCGATGGGAATCACTTTCTTGCGCAGGGAAGGCGTGGCTTCGGTGGTGTAAGCGCCGCTGGCGAGAAGGACTTCTTTTGCGGTGAGCGAACCGCGGGTGGTTTCCACGCGGAAGCTGCCGCCGGCGCCATTCGGCTGCGAAGAAACACTCGTGACGCGCGTGTGATCGAAAAGGCATGCGCCGTGGCGTTGGGCCGACTTTGCCAGGCCATGTACGTAGCGCGCGGGATTTACACCGGCGCTAGTTTCATCCACCATGCCGCCAAAATAGATTTGCGAGCCGATTTCGTTTTGCAGCGCGTTCCTCGGGACGATGCGCAGCTCGTGATTGAATTCGCCCTTGATGCGGGCGGCGGCCGCGGCGTAATCGTCGAAATGGGCTTGCTTGCAGGCAACTTCCAAGTGGCCGCAGCGCGAGAAATCGCAGTCGATTCCCTCTTCCTTGACGATCCGCTCGACCAAGTCGATGGATTCGAGCGAGGCGGCGTACATGCGCTGCACGGCTTCGCGGCCATAGCGCTTGATCAGGGTGGGTACGGGTAGCTTCATGCCGGTCAGCACCATGCCGCCGTTGCGGCAACTGGCACCCCAGCCGAGGGACTCGGCTTCGAGCAGAACCGCGCGCACACCGCGCTGGGCAAGAGTGCGCGCCGCGGAGAGGCCGCAGAAACCGCCGCCGATGACGGCGACGTCCGCCCTGTCAGGCAAGGATCCAGAGGCGCCCGTGGCAGGCTCCGCCACCGTATCCAGCCAGAAGTTCTTCTCTTTCATGATCATGGAATGACCGAGGAGATTCTAACATCAGCGGCGCAAACTGGGAACGCGGCGGGATACCCAGCCGCGGCAAATATGGACATTTGATACTTTTCGCAGCCCCCCGCGTATATTATTGCAGTCACTGCAAGGAGGGCGTATGAACCCAGATCCCCCGCGGGTTGGGCCGGTCAGCCTCTCCGAGCGCATCGTTTTTATCGATGTGCTGCGGGGCATGGCGCTCTTCGGAATTCTTGCGGCGAACATGCGTGCTTTCTTCGCGCCGCTCGATTGCTACGACAACATCGGGATCCTCTTCCACGGGCGGGCCGACGTGCTGGCCCAGGTATTCATCGAAGGATTTATCCAGGGCAAGTTCATCACCCTATTTTCCTTCCTGTTCGGGATGGGCTTTGCCATCCAGATGAGCCGGGCGGAGGCTCGCGGCGCGCGGTTCATGGGCTTTTATCCGCGGCGGCTGCTGGCGCTGGCGCTGATCGGGCTGATCCACGGGATGCTGATCTGGGCGGGCGACGTCCTAGTGACCTACGCGCTTTCGGGCGCCATCCTGCTGCTGTTCCGCAACCGCCAGCAAAAGACCTTGTTGTGGTGGGCCGGAAGCCTGTTTGCGCTGCCTATCGTGGCCAGCACATTTTTCCTGGGCTTGTATTACAGCCGTTTCCGGCCGCACTGGATGGAGCCCAAGCCGCCAGATGTGCAGAAGATTTACGCCGTGATCCAGATCTACGCGCATGGAACTATGCGGCAGATACTGGCGCAGAACTGGGTGGAGTGGAAGCACGAATTGCCTACCGATTTATTTGCCATCTATGCGACGGGGCTATTTCTTCTGGGGATGTGGGTATGGCGAGCGGGCATCGTGCAGCGGCTCGATGAATACAGGCCGGTGTTGAAGCGAGTGTGCGCGTGGTGTCTCCCTGTGGGATTGATCATCAGCCTGTATGTGGCCATCACGAGAGCGGTTTTGCCTCCGGGGGAAGTTTCGGTGCGGGCCTGGTCCGTGGGAGTGCTGTGGCTGCCGGGGTCGCACATTCTGGCGGCGGGATACGCTTCGGGGCTTGCGCTGCTTTATCTGGACGAGAAGAAGCGGCGCTACCTGCTGCCATTTGCTGCGGTTGGTCGGACCGCGTTGACGAATTACCTGATGCAGTCCGTGATTTGCACTCTGTTTTTCTACCACTATACGACGGGTCTTTACGGGCGCATCGGACCGGCGGCCGGGCTGATCCCGACGATCGTGCTATACGCCGCTCAGGTGGTGGTCAGCAACTGGTGGCTGCAACGCTACCGGTTCGGGCCGATGGAGTGGCTCTGGCGCGGGATTACCTATGGAAAGTTCCCGTCGATGAGCAAAGACGAGGTTTCTCCGACACTCGATGCTCCCTCGCTTCCATCGCCAATCACGCTCTCCGCTGTTGAGGGAGTGCCCACGACCACAGCCACGCCCGGCAAGACTGCCGAATGAACTTCATAATCTCGCTCGAGATCGAGAACGTGGATTGCGCGCAGATAAGCTCGCTAACGGAACCTCGTCCGCGAATCTCCGACCTTGCCGTTTGACTATTTTCCAAAGTTTTGCCGTCCGTCCGCAAACATCGTAAATCAAGCACAAGCTATTCGTGGCTGCACCGGCCAGGTCGCCCTTCCCAGGAATGGCTTCGCTGATCGGGTGAGAATGAAAAGCCCCAATCGGGTGCCTGCCCCGCTCACGAATTTCCCGCCGGGCCCGCTGGAGTTCTGTACGTTCGATTTGGAAGCTCCTAGCGTGTGAGCTTCGATTGGTAAGGAACCACAGCTCAAGTTGTCGATGTCCGCACTTTGCCAGCAGTCCGCAAATCTCTTTCTGGCCCATTTTTTGGGCCTTGAGGGCCCGCAAGCGAAGCCTTCGCAAATCCGAGGATCTGATGGAATACATTTTTTGGTATCCAGTCGAATGGAGCATTCGAGAAAGGATAACTTACACGCGGCGGAGGATGATGTGGGTGATTTCGGGGGGGACGCCGAGGCGGACGGGGGCGCCGACGGTGCCGATGCCGCGGTTTACGTAGAGGGCGGCTAGGCCATTGGG
>Ga0210401_10000459_pt1 | contig 50504 bp, 37 predicted proteins | sample IncBWH32MmetaG_FD_150866 | JGI IMG/M metagenome (GOLD analysis project Ga0210401, IMG submission 150866) | Forest soil microbial communities from Barre Woods Harvard Forest LTER site, Petersham, Massachusetts, United States - Inc-BW-H-32-M | ecosystem: Environmental > Terrestrial > Soil >...
GCCGGTATTTGTTTTGGTATAGGTTACCCGCTTACTGCGGGTGCATTTCAACAAACTTTTGCAGGAGGCGTGGTTAACCAAGTATATCAGTACGCCGGGTTTGATATTGTAGCTTCTAAATTTGATCCGACAGGTTCGAACTTATTATTTTCAACCTATTTAGGAGGAAGTGATAATGAACAACCCGGAAGTATAATTGTAGATAATGGTAATAATTTGTTGATTTTTGGCCGCTCCTACTCTTCTGATTTTCCGATAACACCAGGAGCTTATGATGTAAGTTTAAATGGTGGATCTGATATTATTATTACAAAATTTAATTCAACCGGAACTGCTTTACTTGCTTCTACTTTTGTTGGAGGAAGTGCCGATGATGGCGTAAATTTTTCGGGTAACGAAATGACACTTGGTTCTTTAAAATATAATTATGCCGATGATGGCAGAGGCGATATTATATTAGATAACAGCAATAATGTTTACATTGCATCTTGTACACAATCCATAAACTTTCCGGTTACGGCAGGCTGTGCACAATCTGCTAACGGCGGCATGCAAGATGGTTGTGCATTTAAATTAAATGCTAATCTTTCTTCGCTTATTTGGAGCACATACATAGGTGGCAGCGCTAATGATGCTGCTTATAACTTAACAGTTGATAATGGTGGAAGTGCTTATGTTACCGGAGGCACTGAGAGTGCTGATTTTCCTATTACAACAGGAGCTTTGCATTCATCTTATATGGGAAATATAGATGGCTTTCTTACTCATGTATCTTCTACCGGAAACACTTTTTTACAATCTACTTATATTGGTACTACGGGTTATGACCAATCGTATTTTGTGCAATTAGATAACTTGAATAATGTATACATATATGGACAAACAAGTGGGGGTTATCCTATTACTACCGGAGTTTATTCAAACCCCAACAGCGGCCAGTTTATACACGAATTTACGCCAAACTTGGCAAGCACTATTTTTTCAACTGAATTTGGTACAGGGCAAGGAGCACCCGATATAGCACCATCAGCTTTTTTGGTAGATAAATGTAGCAACATCTATATATCTGGATGGGGAGGTACTTTAGGAGGATATAATATATCCAGTAGCACAACCAATGGATTACCTGTAACGCCAAATGCTTTTCAACCTATAACCGATGGGGAAGATTTTTATTTTATGGTGTTACAACCTCGTGCGTCTGCTTTATGGTACGCTACTTATTTTGGAGGAGATGTTGGAAGTGAAGAACATGTAGATGGAGGTACCAGTAGGTTTGATAAATCGGGTGTTATTTATCAAGCTATTTGCGAAGGATGTGCTGTAGACCCTCGCACTAATTATCAGGTAAACCAAGATATGCCTACTACGCCTAATGCTTGGTCAACTACTGATAAATCATTTAACTGTAATAATGCTTTAGTAAAGTTTAGTTTTAATTTATTGCAAACCGTAGCTAACTTATCAATAAGTCCATCTACAGCTGCAGGTTGTGCACCTTTTAATGTTTCGTTTACAAATCAAAGTCAAAATGCTTCTCATTTTAATTGGTTTTTTGGCGATGGAGATACAGCCAGTACGGTAAATGCCGTACACACATATACCGCAGCAGGAACCTATACTGTAGCACTTGCCGCTAAAGATACAGCTACTTGTAATGTACTTGACACTATGCTTGCAGTTATAACTGTTTACCCATTGCCAACCGTAACTGTAAACAGCGATACAGTTTGTAAAGGAACTGCAGCCTCATTAATTGCCGGTGGAGCAACTACTTATACCTGGAATACAGGAAGTACAGCAGTAAGTATATCACAAACGCCTACTGTAACAACACAATATACCGTAACAGGAACTAAAAATGGTTGTGCAAATACTGCAACTACAAGTATAACGGTTAATCCTTTACCCAATGTTACCGTAAATAGCGATACTATATGTATAGGTGCAACAACCACCTTAACCGCTGCCGGAACGCTTACTTATACCTGGAGCACAGGCGATATAACTTCATCAATTATTAAATCGCCAATAACAACAACAAATTATATAGTAAGTGGAACCGATGCTAATGGATGCAAAAATACAGCAACGGCAATCATAACAGTTAATCCACTACCTGTAATAACCATAAATAACCCCACAATTTGTATTGGTAACACAGCTACACTTACTGCAAATAATGCCACTACTTATACTTGGAGTACAAGCGATACTACTGTATCAATTATTCAATCGCCTACTGTTACAACGCATTACACGGTAACAGGTACAAATAGTAATGGTTGCGTAAATACAAAAACAGCTATTGTAACTGTAAACCCTTTACCTATAATAAGTGTAAATAACGATACTATTTGTTCGGGATATAACGCCTCGTTAACTGCTACGGGTGCAATTGGTTATGTATGGAGTAATGGAAGTGCCGGAGCCACCATTACACCTGCACCTCTGGTGTCAACTAATTATACGGTAACAGGCACTGATATACACTCATGTGTAAACACAGCTACTACAAGTGTATATGTAAATATTTCACCTACCATTACAGTAAATAATGCTGCTGTTTGCAAAGGCGATACGGCAACTTTAATTGCCGGTGGCGCAACCACTTATACATGGAGTACAGGAAGCAATGCGGATACTATATATCCACATCCTTTAGTAACAACAACATATAACGTTTCGGGTTCAAATGCTATTTGTACAGCAAGTACAATAAGTACCGTAACTGTTTTGGTTAACAATACACATATAAATATGAATGGAGTTTTAGGCATTTGCACAGGTGATAGCATGAAACTTTCTACCACCCTGGCTTATACAAATTACAATTGGAGTACCGGACAAAGTACCCCAAGCATTGAAGTAACACATGGAGGGCTTTACACAGTACATACTATTGATAATAATGGTTGTAAAGGTTTAGATAGTATAAAAGTATTAGAAGATTCTCCGGTTGCTTTGCCTATGCAGGACTCTACTATATGTAGCGGAAATATCGTGCATTTGCAGGTAACGCAAGGGAATTATATTTATCAGTGGATGCCAGGCACAAGTTTAAATCACGACAATATTTATAACCCTATTGCTAATCCCACAAGTACAACAGTTTACACTGTAATGGTAACTAATGGTGTGTGTATAAATACAAACACAGTAACCGTTTTTGTAAAACCTACTCCACATATTGCAGTTAATCCAAAATACTCGTTAGTAACTGAGGGAGAAAGTGTTTTTATTCATGCCAACTCAAGTGACAGTTGTTATTGGTACCCATCAGATTATTTAAGTTGCACTACTTGCAATACAACCATGTGTATTCCGGCTACTGATATTATATATACTATAACAGCTACTAATACTGAAGGTTGTTCTACAATTGCAACAGCAACTGTAGACATTCAGATAGAATATACGTTTTACATTCCAAATACTTTTACACCTAATAAAGATGAGTTAAACGAAATATTTAAACCCTTAGCCACACACATCCATAATTTTAAGATGGATATTTTTGACAGATGGGGTTTATTACTATTTGAAACTACCGACCTTGAACATGGATGGGACGGAACCTATAAAGGTGGCAGATGCCAGGAAGATGTTTACGTTTACAAAGTTGAGTTTGTAGATGACCCAAGTAATAAAACACATACCAAAGCCGGTACTGTAAATATTGTAAGATAAAATATCACCCCTTATTATTTCTATTCACTGATAATTCGTAATTTTAGGGGAGCAAATTATATGGAAAAGATAATAAACGAAGAGTTAGAGAAGAAAGAGATTCTTAACAGGTACAAAAAACTACTTACAACCTCGCGTCGCAGGTTAGAAAAAGGGGACAAAGAACTTATACGCAAGGCATTTGAACTTGCCGTAGAAGCGCATAAAGACATGCGCCGTAAAACAGGCGAACCTTACATTTATCACCCAATTGCCGTAGCGCAAATTTGCGCCGAAGAAATTGGACTTGGTACCACATCTATTATATGTGGTTTATTGCACGATACAGTTGAAGATACTGAAATTACCTTGGCTGATATCGAAGGAATGTTTGGTGAGCGTGTAGCTAAAATTATTGACGGGCTTACCAAAATATCAGGTGTGTTTGACCAAACATCTTCATTACAAGCCGAGAATTTCCGTAAGATGTTGCTTACACTTAGCGATGACATTCGTGTTATATTAATTAAGCTTGCAGATAGATTACACAACATGCGTACACTTGACAGCATGGCGCGTGATAAACAGATTAAAATTGCGTCGGAAACACTTTACTTATATGCCCCTTTAGCGCATCGTTTGGGGTTAAACGCTATTAAAACTGAACTGGAAGATTTAGGTTTAAAGTTTACACATACCGAAGCTTTTGATGAAATTATTGAAAAGCTTGAAGAATCAGAACCGGAAAGAAAAAAATTTATTCAAAAATTTATTGAGCCAATTAAAGATATTTTAAAAGAACAAGGATTTAAGTGCAAAATATACGGCAGACCAAAATCAGTTTATTCTATTTACAATAAAATAAAAAATAAAGGTGTTCCGTTTGAGGAGATATATGACCTTTTTGCTATACGAATTATATGCGATAGCTTACCCGAAAACGAAAAATCAGACTGCTGGCGCATTTATTCTATCATCACAGATTTTTATCACCCAAGTCCTGAGCGCCTGCGTGATTGGATTTCTACACCCAAAGCAAACGGTTACGAGAGCTTACACACAACTGTAATGGGACCAGAAGGTAATTGGGTTGAAGTGCAGATTAGAACCGAGCGCATGGATGAAATTGCTGAAAAAGGTTATGCTGCACATTGGAAATATAAAGATACTGCATCGGAAAAAGAAAGTCAGCTTGAAGAGTGGATAAGCAAAATACGCGAGATGCTTGAAAGCGCTGAAGAAAATGCTTTAGATTTTATTGATGACTTTAAATTAAATCTTTTTGCTGAAGAGATTTTTGTGTTTACACCTAATGGAGAAATGCGCACCATTCCATCAGGAGCAACTGCTTTAGATTTTGCCTTTGAAATACACACTAAGATTGGTGAGCATTGCATTGGCGCAAAAGTAAACCATAAACTGGTTCCCTTAAGCTATAAGTTAAAAGGCGGAGATCAGGTAGAATTGCTTACATCAAAAAAACAAACCCCAACTGAAGATTGGCTTGGCTTTGTTGTTACTGCTAAAGCTAAAGCAAAAATAAAACATGTTTTAAAGAATGAACGAAAATTAGTAGCAGATAAAGGACGAGAAGTTTTAGAGAAAAAATTCTATAAACAAAAACTAGAATTTACCATTCAGAACATTAAAGATTTTACAACTTTTTTAAACTTAAAATCATCTCAAGAAGTTTTTTATCGTGCCGCCAAAGATGTTATTGGTATAGTTGAAATAAAAGAGTTTATAAAATACAAACAGCAACCGGAAAAATACATTAACAAAAAACTAGAGAAACAAAATACCGTTGAAGAGATGGTTACACAAGCACGCGGCAAAAGTGATATGCTTGTAATTGGCGATGACATGCAGCAGCTCGATTATAAACTTTCACCATGCTGTACCCCAATACCCGGTGATGATGTTTTTGGGTTCGTAACTGTCGGCAAGGGCATTGATATACATAGGGTAAACTGCCCTAATGCTGCAAAACTACTTGCAAATTATGCTTATAGGGTAGTGCGCACCAAATGGAATAGCGAAAAGCTACTTACTTTTTTAGCCAGTGTTAAAATTACAGGAACCGATGCTATGGGGATAGTAAATAATATTACCAAAGTAATTTCTACCCAACACAACGTAAACATGCGCTCTATTTCGTTTGATACCGATGATGGAATTTTTGAAGGAACTATTATGGTATACGTACATAGCACCGAACATTTAACACAACTAAGCAATAACCTTAAAAAAGTGCCCGGCGTTATAAATGTGCAACGCATAGACGGAGAAAACAAAAAGTAATTTAATGAAAAACAAACTACTGCTTTATATATCGCTTCCGGCAGCGGTTTTGGCAGTGGTATTTTATTTTCTTTCCTTTCCCTCTTTCACAAACATTAAAAATACAACAGAGAAAAAATTACAGAAGCTAAACGAAGAAGCTACTGTTGATTTAGATTCCATTCACAAGCATTTACACTATTCTTCAAAAAATGATTTTGTAAACTACTTAGCAAAAAAATATGCTAACACATTTACCGAAAAAGGAATTGCTTTTTTTATTTATGAAAATGACAGCCTGCAGTTTTGGACAGATAACCACCCGGCAGTAGAAAACTATATGCTGAATGTTTGTTTGGAGAAAAAAATAGTAAAACTAAAAAACGGCTACTATCAGGTTATCAGGCATTCGCAAAACGCTTATAGTCCTTTTCAGTTGTACGCGCTTGTGTTAATAAAAAACGGCTTTGCCTATCAAAACAAATATTTAAGAAATTCATTTAACCCTTATTTTGGTTTACCACATCATTGTGATATACTTGAAAATAAATCTGCCTTAAAAAATTCATTTGATATTTCGGATAGTAAAAATGAGTTTCTTTTTTTGATAGAAGTAAAACAAGAGCACAGAAATGAAGTTTACTCATTTTTATCCTTTATAACACTATGCTTCACTTTATTTTTATGGCTTTATTTTTTCAAAAAACTAATCCAACCCGAACAATCTATTATTCAGTTTTTTAAATGGATATTGTTACTGGCAGTAGCAGCAGCCATTTTATATATTTACTTATTTAAAGCCAATGGCTTATATTTATTTATCTATTCGGTAAATGAGTTAGATGCTTTTGTTGCTCCTTTATATATAATATGCTTACTTACACTTACTATATGGATACTATCTGTAAGTAGGAGTTTAGTAAATAATTTAGGTTTAAAAAAAGATAATATTTGGTTGTTTGCAGGTTACACAGTTTTACTTTACACAGCCGGCTATGGCATTAATTTTTTTTTAAGAAATACTTTTAGCCATCCTTATTTATCAGCCGATTTAGCCGACGTTTTTTTCTATCCCTCGGTTTATGTTTACCTGAGTTATGTATGTGTGTTTATGGTGTTTTTATGCTTTTCAGTATTATCAGAAATTGCTGTTAAATTTTTTCTATTTTCAAATGCAAAATTAAAAGAATATGCAGGCGTATTTTTATTACTTGGCGCCATCAATGCTTGCTTGCATCATATAAACTCGCAATACGATGTGCTAACCGCTATTTGGCCTGGTGTGTTTTTTATACTAATTATTACATCTAAGTTAAAAATAACTGCCAATAAATTTTTATACGGCATACTTGTTTGTTTAACCATTTCTTTTTTTGGAGCTTACTTAACCATTAATTTAAAGAACAGAACGGATTATAAGCAGCGGTTTGAATTAGCACAAGACTTAGTTAACCCAAAAGATGAAGTAGTAGAAAACCTTTTTACAGGTATTACAAAAAATTTAATCACAGATAATGAGTTACAAAAAGCCATTGTAAAAAAAGACAAAAATACACTTAACCCCGAACAATATATTCTGCGAAAATATTTTATGGGTTATTGGGAACGTTACCATATTTCTGTTTGTTTGTTTGATTCTGTTTGTAATCCACTTGTGCCACAAGCAACACATATATACAACAACAACACCTATTTTGATGAAATGATTACATCAAAACTAAAGCCTACTGATTGCGATGGACTTTATTTTAATTATTTATTGAAAGATAAGACCTATTATTTATACAAACAATCATTGCCCTTTGCACACAAACCCTACCAACTATATGTTGTTGTTGAATCTAAAAATACAGCTGACCACAGGGGCTTTCCTGATTTATTACTCAACCAATCTTCAACTACAATAAATACAGAATATTCGTACGCCGTTTATCGCAATAATCAATTACAGGAAAAACAAGGTTCTTACGAATATCCACTTGTTATAAATGATGATGTTAGAAAAGTGAGTGGCTATAATGAAAATGGTTATAGTCATCTTGTATATGCGCCAAATCCATCTTCAATAGTTATCATATCAAAAAATTACACTTACCTGAATGATTTATCAGCCACCATTAGCTTTTTGTTTTTAGGCGGAAGTACGGTGTTTTTGCTATTTAGCATTATTGCTATTTTCATCTTTAAAAAAGAAAACTCTTTAGCCGTAAAAATTCAACACTATGTAAGTATGGGTGTTTTACTATTATTTGTGCCGGTTGCCATCAGTGCATTTGTTTTAGCAAAAGAACAAACCGAAGCACAAAACATTGACGGTATTAAAGAAAAAATACAAACTGTAAGCAGTTATTTAAGCAATCAACTATTAACATACGATACACTTTCAAGTGCCAACAAAGAATATACGGCTTATTTATTACGACAAGCATCAGCATTATTTAAAAGCGATGTTGCTTTGTTTAACAGCAATGGCGAATATTATACTGCCGGGCTTCCTAAATTATTTGACGAAGGAATTATTTCAAAAAAAATAAACCCTGCTGTTTACGCTAATGAAATTAATAACAAAACAGAGAAAGAAGTTTATAACGAAAACATTGGGCGCTTAAATTTCTATTCGGCATACCGCACTTTAAGCAATGGAAACAAGCATAAATTAGCCATTATAAATATGCCTTATTTCTCAAAACAAAATCAAATTCAAGCGCAACTGTTTAATTATTTATCTGCTTTATTTAATATTTACGTTTTGTCTTTTATGCTTATCAGTATTGCTGCCGCTCTGCTCTCTAACTGGCTTACCCGACCATTACAGCAACTACAAACACAAATTAAAAAAGTAACACTACAAAAAAATAACGAGCCTATAAACTATAGCAAAGCAGATGAAATTGGTTTATTAATTTCATCATACAACAGCATGTTAATTAAACTACAACAAAGTGCGGAACAGCTTTCAAAATCTGAACGAGAAGGTGCTTGGAAAGAAATGGCAAGACAAGTAGCCCATGAAATTAAAAACCCATTAACTCCCATGAAATTAAGCATTCAACATGTTGAACGCTTATTAGATACACAACCCGAAGAAGGTCAGCGTCAAGCAAAGAAAATTATTCCGATACTATTAGAACAAATTGATGCATTAGCACACATAGCAACCGAGTTTAGTAATTTCGCTCAGTTACCAACTCCTAATTTTGAACGCGTAGATTTGGTTTCATTTATAAAAAATTGTTTGCCTTTATACCAACCCAATACCAAAATTAACATACAATTTATATCAGAACTTAACGTTGCTTATGTAAATTCCGATAAAGACCAATTACTGCGTGTATTAAATAATCTTGTAAATAATGCGATACAAGCTATTGAAGATAATAAACGTGGAGAAATTATTTTATCACTTGTAAAAGAAAATGACATGTATATTGTATCCGTTTGTGATAATGGCACCGGAATTAATGAAGATGTAAAACAAAAAATATTTCAACCAAATTTCTCCACCAAATCTTACGGAACAGGCTTGGGATTAGCCATGTGTAAACGTATCATTGAGCAACATAATGGCGCTATTTGGTTTGAAAGTGAAGCTAAGAAAGGGGCAACTTTTTATTTTAAATTAAACTGCATTAGTTAATTTAGCGCATATGAAAAAAATCCACCTGATTTTATTTTACTTTTTATCCCACTCTTTTTTCGCTCAAACATATACCTTATCAGGCAAAATAACAGATACTAAAAAAAATGCCATGTCTTTTGCCTCAGTAATTGTAAAAGGCACTACCATTGGTACCAATAGCAATATAGATGGTTTTTATCATTTAAAATTACCCGCAGGCACTTACGAAATTATTTTTCAGTACATAGGTTATAAAAAAGAAACAAAATCTATTACGTTAAATGCAGATGCCTCACTTGACGCCTCACTTGCTGATGATAGTTATCAATTAAAGGAGGTAACCATTAAAGTCGGAGAGGACCCAGCTTATGAGGTTATACGGCAGGCAATAAAGAAGCGAAAATATTATTTAAATCAGGTAAACTCGTTTAGTTGCAAGGCTTATATAAAAAGTTTACAACGTTTAAAAGGGGTTTCTAAAGCTATGACTAAACTAATATCGGTTAGTGGCGAAAAGTTTGATTCATCAATGCTAGGCGTAATTTATTTATCTGAAAGTGAAAGTAAATTCTATTTCAGAAAACCCAACGACGAAAAAGAAATTATGTTTTCGAGCAGGGTAAGTGGTAATAACCAACGATTTAGTTTTAATCAATTAAGTGATATGAATTTTAATTTTTATGAAAACCTGGTTACTATTGACGCTTTAAGCGACAGGCCTTTTATTTCTCCCATAAACGAAATTGCTTTTTTATCCTATCGTTATCATTTATTAGGCACCTCATTCGAAGACGGAAAAATGATTAATAAAATTGAAGTGATACCAAAACGAAATACCGACCCTTGTTTTCATGGCATTATTTACATACAGGAAAACACCTGGCGCATACATAGCGTAGATATGTATCTGACTAAAGATGCAAAAATAAATTTTGTTGATACACTATTTGTAAAGCAGTTGCATGCTCCTGTTTTAGGAGATAGTATTTGGATGCCTATTAATTTGAATTTCGGTTTTCATTTTAATTTTTTGGGTATAAAGGGTGACGGGTATAGTAATGCTATGATTTCGGGTTATGAAATAAATCCAGATTTTCCTAAAAAATTCTTTAACAACGAAGTACTGAAAGTTGAAGACCAAGCAAATAAAAAAGATACCGCCTATTGGAAAGAAAACCGACCTATTCCTTTAACCGGCGAAGAAGTTGTAGACTACCACAAAAAAGACAGTACAGCAAAAATAAAAGATAGCAGAGAATATAAAGATTCGATAGACAGAAAGGCAAATAAATTTAAACCTGGCGCTCTGCTGCTGGGTTATCGTTATCAAAACACATTTAAAAAAACAAGTTTTAGTACAACAGGGCTTATAAATGGGGGTGTACAATACAATACAATTGAAGGAATTAATTCGAGCATAAAATTAAATTACGAAAAAGATTATGAAGATAGGAGAAGACAAGATATAACAGGTAGCATTCGTTATGGGTTTTCAAATTATTTATGGGGCGGTAAATTGAGTTATGATTATTTACAAAATCCGAAAAATTTTCAACGTTTTGGGGCTTCGGTGCAATCAATGGTAGAGCAATATAACTCAAACAATCCTATTTCACCTTTAATAAACTCTGCTTATACTTTGCTTGCAAACGATAATTATTTAAAACTCTACAAAAAAACTTCGGTACAAGTAAATTACAGAAGAGAATTATTTAACGGCTTTATTTTATATGCTAACGCGGAGTACGCCGAACGTGATGCCCTAAAAAACAGCAGCACAAATTTGTGGATAGATGATAAAAGCAAACTGTTTACCAGCAACAATCCTCAAAACCCGGGCAACGATAATTTATCATTTACATCAAATAATGCCTTTATAGTAGATATAAATTTGCGCATACGATTTAAAGAAAAATATTATACACTGCCAAATCGCAAAATTATTACAGGCTCTAAATATCCTCGCTTAAATATTGGTTATACAAAAGCCATTCCCACTTTAAATGCTACAGCCAATTATGATTTGGTGAAAATTTATATACAGGATGATATAAAACTGGGACTGTTTGGAACCTTTGCTTACCGTGCCAATGCAGGATATTTTATTAATAATAAAACCATGTATTTTATGGATTATAAACATTTTAACGGTAACCAAACCATACTGGCTAATAGAGACTATTTAAATTCGTTTAAACTACTCCCCTACTATGCCTATAGTACAAATAAAGAGTATATAGAACTACATGCCGAACATCATTTTAATGGATTTATTTTTAACAAAATTCCGCTATTAAAGAAAACCAAAATACAAGAAGTAATTGGAGGGCATGCTTTGTTTAGTGATAAACTAAGCAATTATTACGAAGTTAATTTTGGTCTTGAAAATATTTTCAGGATAGTTCGTTTTGATTATGTATTGGCTTACGGCATAAATGGAAAAGTTACCAATGGCTTTTTAATTGGATTGGGCATTGACTTTTAAATTATAAATGACAAAAAACACCATCAATCCTAAATTTTTTTTAACAAAGTAGAATTTTATAGCGTAAGAACTTGTATATATTTGCAGTTGAAAAAACAATCAATTTTAATTTAAAAAAATCAAAAAAATGAAACAACTAGTAAGCATATTAGTTTTATTTGTGAGTGGTGTTATGTTTGGTCAAACTTCCGATGCCGCTTTTAAAAAAGGACAAACTAAATACGATGCTAAAGATTATAAAGGTGCTATTGTAGATTTTACCAAAGCCATTACATTAAACCCAAAAAACGCTACTGCTTTATATTACAGAGCAAGCAGTAAACAAAACCTGCAAGATTATAAAGGTGCTGTTGTAGATTATACTCAAACCATTAAGCTAAAACCTACTTATGCTAGTGCTTATACTAACAGAGCTCGTTCAAAATATATTTCGTTAGAATATGCAGGAACACCCGCAGATTATAAAGCCATTATAGCAGATTATACCAAAGCCATTGAATTAAACCCAAGAGATACTATTGCTTATTTGAATAGAGGAATTACTAAAGAGTATTTGAAAGATTACACAGGTGGTGTAGAAGACTTTAGGGTGCTTTGCCAATTAGTTCCTAATAACGGAGAGGCTTACTATTATAAAGCTGTGTGCGAAGATAAAGCAGGAAATAAAGAGGCTGCTTGTAATGATTGGGATAAAGCCCTTGAATTAGGTGAAACTAGGGCGCAACCGCTTAAAGCTAAAAACTGTAATCAGTAAATATTTACTTCTCTTTCTAAAGTAACACCATAGGTGTTTTTTACAGCATCTAAAATTTGCTGAGAGAGGTTATAGATTTCACTACCACTTGCTGTACCATAATTAACCAATACTAAGGCTTGGTTTACATGTACACCTGCATCGCCAAAGCGTTTGCCTTTAAAACCACATTGTTCTATTAGCCAACCTGCAGCCAGTTTATAATTACCATTATCTAAAGCATAAGCAACTAAGTTTGGATACTGTTGCTTTAGTTTGTCGTGCTTTTGTTTACTTACTTCAGGGTTTTTAAAAAAACTACCTGCATTGCCAATTTTTGCAGGATCGGGTAATTTAGAGCTGCGGATATTTATTACTGCATCGCTAATGGCTTTAACGCTTAGTTGTATAACACCCATAGCCTTTAATTCTTGCTCTATAGCCCCATACGATGTGTTGAAAACAGGTTTTTTACTAAGCTTAAAAACTACCGATGCAATTAAGTATTTGTTTTTATATGCATGTTTAAAAACACTTTCGCGGTAGCCAAATTTACAATCGGCATTACTAAATGTTTTTTCTTCTCCGGTTTTTACATCAATAGCATTAACTTGTTCACAAACATCTTTTATCTCCACCCCATAAGCACCAATGTTTTGCATAGGGCTTGCCCCAACACAACCCGGTATAAGCGATAAGTTTTCTACACCACCATAATTATGGTTTACACACCATAACACAAACTGATGCCAGTTTTCACCAGCTGCCGCTTTTACCCATACATGGTTTTCATCTTGCTTTATAATTTCTATACCATGTAAATTATTTTTAACAATAAGTCCATTAAAATTTTTAGTAAAAAGCAAATTACTGCCACCTCCTAAAATAAGTATGGCGTTGTTTTTGTAAATGTCTTCTTGCAGTAAATCCTTAAATTGTGTAACTGAGTTTATTTCGGTAAAACATTTTGTATATACATCAGTACCAAATGTGTGATATTTTTTTAATGAGTACTTACTTAAAAATTGCATATTACAAATAACTGAAATGATTTAAAACTGTATACCTATACAAAGCATATCATCGGTTTGTTCATGTTCTCCTTGCCAATCGGTAAGCGTTTTATCAACAAGTTTGCCTTGCTCGTGCATGGTAAGCGATTGCGAATCAACCAATAAATCGCGGAAACGTTTAACCATAAACTTTCTTCCTTCTTCGCCACCAAATTGATCTTGAACACCGTCTGAAAACAGATAGATGGCATCACCAGGATTCATACTAAAACGATGTACGGTAAATTGCTTATCATACTCATGTCCAAAGCTTCCTATAGGCGATTTATTTCCCTTAATTTCTATTAATTGCCCTGCTTTAAACATATATAACGGACGCTTAGCTCCTGCAAAAGTTAATTCTTTTTTACTTGGGCGATAACGACAAATAACAGCATCCATCCCATCATTGGTAACAATGTTACCATGTTGTCTTAAGGTTTCATGTAATTTTTTATCTAAATGTTCTAATATTCTTGCAGGATTTGTTGTGCCAGATGATGCCACTACCTGATTAAGTAATGAGTTTCCTATCACAGTCATTAAAGCACCCGGCACACCATGCCCTGTGCAATCAAAAACAGCAATAATAACATCATCTCCTTGTTGAGTAAACCAATAAAAATCTCCGCATACAATATCCTTTGGTCGGTAAAAAATAAACGACTTATTAAATATTTTAGAAATCATGGCATAAGCAGGCAGTATAGAATCCTGAATACGTTTAGCATAGTTAATGCTATCTTTAATTTCGCGATAAGCATGCTCTAACTTCACACTTTTTTCTATTACTTCTTGTGTGCGCGTCTGCACTTTATTTTCCATATCAACCGAATACTCATGCAAGCTGTTACGCATGTTTATAAGAGCATTGCCCAGCATATCATTATCGCTTAACTTATCGTACCAAACGGTCAAATTTCCTTTTCCTATTTCGTTAGCAAATACTGATGTTTTGGTAAAGCTTTCTGACAATGCATTTACCGAAGTGGCCATTTCGGCTACCACGTTTTTATCTTTGGCTTCAATTTTTTCGTCTGATAATTCTCCTCTACCCAACTGTTGTATAACGTTTTTCATTTTAAGTACTGGTTTGCGTATAGCACCCGAAATAAATGAAATGGCAAAAAACACAAACACAAATAAGCCTATGGAAGAGGCCAGCATAATAGTCATCATACGTTTAGAAGCTTTTTCAATATTTACTTTCATTGTATGAGCTTCTTCACGGTTTCGTTTTACAATTTTTCTGAGCCCTGTCATAACATCATCTGTACGTGGTAAAACTTCACTTTCAATAAGTTCTTCGCACTTAAATTTTTTCTTGGCGTTTTCGTAATCATCAAAGCTTACTAAGGTTGCCATAATGTTTTTTTCAACTCCAATTAACTCGTCAAACTTTTTAAAAACGGCTTGCAAACTATCTTTGTCCGATGCTTTGTTTAATTTATCGGTATAGGCTTCTAATTTTTTTTGAAGTTGTGGATAGTGAAATTTTTGTAAGGAATCGAGTGCTTTTTTGTCATCGATACTATTTTGAAGATATACCCAATTGGTGGTGTACATTTTAGATTCGGTAACCACTACATCAAATTCATCTAAAGATTCTATATAGGGGTTGATAACCTCGGTCATCTCCTCAATAGTTGTTTTGTTTTTTTGTATCAGGTACGAATTAAAAATGGTGTTAAACAACACTATAGCTATAACTAAAACAAAAGCAAGCGTTACTTTAGGGAAACCGGTACTAAAAAAACTAATTTTCATATATATAACACTGGTGTTGTAACACAAATATATTCTTTTAAGCGAATTAAAAAATTTTTTGTGAGTAGAATTTTTTTTCTATTTTTAGGCATCTATGAAAAAAAGCTACAAGCTCTTATTGTTCATTTTTCTGATAAGCAGTTATGTTTCCTATGCGCAGGAGTCAACAAATCCTATAGCTGTAACCGATTCTACCAAAAAAGATACCCTTAATTACTACGACATGACGATTGAGCAATTGCTTAGTTTAAAGGCACATGGTGTACCATCTGAGCTTGAAAAACTAATTAATTCGCTTATTTCTGTTGCTTCAAAAAAACCACTTAATGTACGCGAATCGCCTAGCATTGTAACCCTTGTTACTGCAGAAGAAATTAAAAACTCAGGTGCACGAGATTTAATAGATGTGCTGCGTTTGGTGCCCGGTGTTGATTTTGGGGTTGATGTGCAAGGTGTGGTTGGTATAGGCATGCGTGGCAACTGGGCGCATGAAGGCAAGGTTTTGATACTATTGGACGGACAGGAAATGAATGAAATACTATATGCCACTACTCAGTTTGGCAATCATTTTCCTATAGATCAGATTAAAAAAATAGAAATTATACGTGGTCCGGGTTCTGCTATTTATGGGGGCTATGCCGAGTATGGCGTTATAAATATAATAACCAAACAGGGTGGCGACATTAATGGGGTTGCCATATCGGGCATTTATGGGCAAACTGAGAAAGATTACATGCGCAGAAACATAAATCTATCTGCCGGAAAAAAATTAGGTGATTTTGAATGGAGTGTTTCAGGCATGATTGGGCAAGGTCAGCGTAGCGACCAAAACTATACAGATGTGCATGGCAACAGTTATTCTATGATAGGTAATTCGGCACTTAATCCTGCCTTTGCTAATATAGGTGTATCATATAAAGGACTTAGTTTTAGAGCTATAGGCGATTTTTATCATACCTCTACACAAGACGGATATGATGCTATTTATCCAAAACCATACACGCAGAATTTTAATTCGATGTATTTTGAATTAAAATATTTATGGAAAGTCAGTAATAAACTTACCATAACTCCAAAACTGAATTATAAAAACCAATCACCTTGGAAAACCCCACAAGGTGATTCTATAGATCCTTCTTATTTAAAAACGGCTACTCGTTCAACAGCAAATATTACAGCATCATACAATCCTACCCGAAAGATAAATGTTGTTTTTGGAGGCGAATATTACAGAGATATGGCGGTTGACAAACTACCGGGAGATACTTTTTATAATGGCAAACAAAGTGTAAGCTTTTATAACTATGCCTTTTTTGTGCAAGGACTTATAAAAACTCGTTTTGTAAATATTATTTTAGGTGCGCGTTACGATAAGCATAATGTATATGGCGATGCCTTTGTACCTCGTGTGGGTTTAACAAAAAAGTTTAATCGTTTTCATTTTAAAGCCTTATACAGTAATTCGTTTAGAGCCCCTGCCATAGAGAATATAGATTATAGTGGCGCAAATGGCATACACCCAGAACGAACACAGGTTGGTGAATTAGAATTAGGTTATCAAATAACACACAACTCTATTTTTACGGTTAATTTTTTTGATATAAGTACTAAAAACCCTATTATTTATTATACAGTAGGTGCAGGCACAGATGCCTATACAAACCAAGGCAGAACTGGCACTTACGGACTTGAAGCTGAATACAGGATGAAAGAAAAATGGGGTTATATTTCAGTAAACTATTCTTTTTACAGTGCCGCCGGAACACAAAAAAGTGCCGCTTATCGTGTAGCGCAAGACTCATCTATGTTATTGGGTTTTGCCAGTCATAAAGTAAATTTAAACGCATCTATAAATATTTTAAAAAATTTATCACTTAACCCTAGTGGTACTTTTTATGGTCCGCGTTGGGGCTATAATTCAGTTGATACAAGCGGTGTTGCACAACTACATAAATTCTCGCCGGTAATTTTATTTAACTTGTTTTTAAAATACAACACCCCCATTACCGGGCTTAGCATTGGAGTTGGTGTATATGATTTATTTAACCAGCAATTTGTTTTTATACAACCTTATGCGCAACCCGGCAGCGTTACCAACTTACCACATGCTCCCCTACCAGGCCCTCCACGCGAATTCATTTTTCGTTTAAGTTATAACTTCAATTTTAAAGCAAAAACCACCAATTGATAAAATTGAAAAACATATCGTTTGGTGGTAAAGTGCTTTTGCTGTTTTTGTTTTTAAACGGCGTATCAGCAAAGTGTGTAGCGCAGGATGTAGATTACAAAGCCTACACTTTGTTTGTATATAATTTTATGAAATATGTAGAGTGGCCTGAAGCCCAAAGCAAAGGTGATTTTGTAGTATGTATATTTGGCGAATCGCCAATACAAAAAGAATTAGCCGGACTTGCCTCAAGCAAAAAATTAAAAGGAAGAAATATTATTATTAAAAATATTAGTAAACCCGAAGATGCTGCAGGTTGCCAATTACTGTATGTATCGGCATCAAAAAGTGGAAATATAAAAGCCTTAAAAGACCAAATGATGGGCAAGCCAATTTTAATTGTAGGCGAACGCGAAGGGCTTGCTAAAAAAGGTGCTGAGTTGAGTTTTGTTACCATGGATGATGACGAGCTAAAATTTGACATCAATAAAAAAGAAATTGAGCAGCACCAGCTAAAAATATCTAGTCAGCTTATTTCATTAGGTATAGTGGTAAATTAGTTACCTTTGTACTATGATAGTAAAAGCTCTTACACAGGGAGTAGAAATTTCGGTTAAAACCGCTTACCAACCATCTCATAGCACACCTAGAGAGAACTACTATTTTTTTACTTACACTATTACCATTGAAAACAAAAATGATTTTAGCGTACAACTTATAAGTCGTCACTGGCACATATATGATAGCAATGGCGATTATAGACAGGGGCAAGGCGAAGGTGTTGTAGGCGAGCAACCCATTATTGAACCGGGTAAAGCATACACTTACACATCGGGTTGTAATTTAAAAACCGAAATTGGTAAAATGAGTGGCACTTATACTATGCTGCGTTTGTTTGATGAAAAAACTTTTGAAGCCAACATACCTGAGTTCACTATGCTGTTAGAAGCTAAGTTGAATTAAGCCAAAAAGAAATTTTATAAGAGCCTTTCAGCAATGGAGTTTTTTTCTTAAGCCGTTGATTTAGCTTTGCTTCTTTCAAAATAAAACTCCAATAATTTATCAATAAAATAATTAGGAGGCTAATTGCGGTTGTGGGTAATTAATTCAACAAAACTTAACAAAATCTAATAAGTAGGGAAGTATAAAAAATAAATTGAGCAGGAATAGATTTTGCAACTACCCTAATTAAACGATAAAATTATGAAAATAATAACCACTAAAATTTTGTTAGCAGGCATAGTTGCTGTAGCATTTTTGACCACCGGATGCGAAAAAGATTACATATGCAAATGCTCAAAAACCTATACAAGTGGCTCGGGAAGCAGCACACAAAATTATTCGACATACACTTATCACGACACTAAAACCACTGCTATAAGCAGATGTAATGGTAACGAAACGTCGGGTAGTGATTTAGGCGGAAACTACAGCATAAACTGTGAAATTCAATAAAAACTAAGCTGTTACTTTAGCTTTGCTCCTTTCAAAACCAAACTCAAGTATTTTATCAATAAAATCGTAAGGTTTGTATGAGTTTATAGCTGCCTGATGGAAGATACAAGTTGCAGGGGTCATGCCCGGCAGGGAGTTTACTTCAATAAAAATAACCTCGGCTCGGCAATCTTTATATACGCGCACAAAAGCATCTATACGGCAGTAACCACTCACTTTTAAAGCACGTGCTGCACCTTTTAGAGCTTCTTTTACCTGGTCAGATATTTTTTGTCTGTCGGCATCATTACGCGCATAACGTGCTGGGGTTATGTTTTGCCCTTGTCCGGCTAAAAATTTTTCTTCTAAGCTAAGTACATCACCTTCGCTTAATGCTTCACTAGCCTCAAACACTTCATACTCAATTTCACCTTTGGCATTGTAATGCGTAAGCATGCCACCAGTTACTTCTAAAAAGTATATGGCATCTTTTTTAGAGATAAGCTCTTCCACCAAAATTACATTCTTTAAAGGGAACTCTTCCTTTGGTTTTATGTGCAATGTTTCTGCTGCTTTGGTATCAAGCTCTTCAGTTTTTCTAAAAATTAATTTAGAGAAAGCTTCAAACTCGGCAAAGGTTTTTATTTTTTTTACCGCACTACTGCAACCATCATCAACGGGTTTTGCAATAAAGGGGTATTTTATTTTTTCTTGCAATGTTTTTTCTACATCGGTACGTTTGTTGTTCCAATCGTCTTCAGTAACCAAAAGATGCTCTGCCACCAAATATCCATTTTGTTTTAAAATTTCGTTGGTAACATATTTATTAATCGTTATTTCTGAGCTTGCTTTGCCTGAGCCGTTATACGGTAAACCATAAGCCTCTAATTTCTCTTGCACACTACCGTCCTCGCCCGGACGACCATGCAAGGCAATAAATACTGAATCAACTTTTTTAGCCAGCTCATCGTAGGTTAAGGCAGTTGGTTTAGCTAAGGTATCAGAAGAAGAATATTTCTCCGTGATATGTTTGCACTCGTTTATAATTTCTTTCACTACAAGGTGTACTGCGTAGTTTTCGATTTTTTCTTTAATATCGTCTGCATTATCTTTCAATAAAATATTGATAGGAATTTGATACAGTAAATGTTTTTCGTTACTGCCTGTTAAGAAAATTGGCAAGGGCGTGTATTTTTCTGACGACGCCAGTTTCTCATACACATTCCTCCCACTCTCAACCGATATATGTCTTTCACTTGAGTAGCCACCTAAAATAACCGCTACACGTGTTTTATTATTTACAGCGTGTTTATCTTTTTTAATCAGCTGCTCCAAACTATCCATTACTTGCTCATACAAACGAGCACCTTTACTTTGTTTAATGCGCTTGGTTAACGAAGCATGGATAATGAAGGTTAAAAACTGCGAAGGATTTAAACCAATTTCTGCCGCTTGGTGAAAGAAGAATGATGAGGGCATCATACCAGAGGTTGTGTTTGGATCGTTTAAAAATATTTTACCCTCTTTGCTAATGAAACCATCTATACGAGCATAAACATCAAAATGCAGGGCGTAAAATAATTTTTGGCAATCAGTACGTATTTGGTTTATCCGTTCGGCAGGCAAATCAATAGGCGTAATTTTACGCGATAAGCCAGGTAGATATTTGCTGCGGTAATCAAACAGTTCTTTTCCTTTTTTAATTTCGGTAGGTGGTAATGCAATGGCTTTACCATCTTCATCTTCCAACACAATACAACTAAACTCTCTGCCTTCAATAAAACCTTCCACCAACACGGTGCTTTCTCCGTCTAACGATTCTACTACTAAACCTTCTTTGTTTTTTAATTCAGTATTAAAAAATTCAAGTAGTTTGTTTGGGTCGTAAATAATTGTGTCTTCAATTTTGCATGGCATTCCAATTCCTTCGCGTATATCAGCCAGTATACGTATAAATTCAAATTTTCCTTCGTCGTTTAGTTTATTCCACTCACCTGCATCAACCCATTTAGTAAACAAGGCTTTCTCAATGGCTTGCATAAATGCAAACTCATCTTCTTTCAATAAAATGCTTACACCAATTGATGAACCTTGGTTAGCAGGTTTTACTACTAAGGGGAATTTTATTTTTTCTTTGGCCTCTGCAAAGGCTTGTTTACAGTTTCCGTTTATGTAATCGTTTCTATCAATGGTAAAATAATTCGGACTATTAAAGCCTGCATTTATCATCAGTTGTTTTTGCACACTTTTATCGATACCGATAGATGAAGATAAAATGCCCGAACCTGTGTAAGGAATTTTATAGTACTCTAATAAACCTTGTAGTTTGCCATCTTCGCCATAGGGACCATGCAAGCATAAAAATGCAATATCAATTAGTTTATGTAATTCTTCGGCACTTACTTTTTTACCAATTTTGCTTATCATGGCTTCCTGCTCGGTTACACTAAGTGCACCTAAGCTTTCGGCATATAATTGAAAGTGCTCATTGTTTGCAGGAAGAAACTCAACCGGAGGATAAAAATCTCTGATAGAACCCTTATAAATAAATTGCCAATTTAGTAAAACAAAATTTCCGAAACTATCTACAAACAAAGGAACGGCCTCGAAGATGGATTTGTTTAAATTATCGTACACGGTACGTCCGCCTGCAAAAGACACCTCACGCTCTTTAGAAAATCCACCGAAAATTATACCAACTTTTATTTTAGACATTTTTTTACGTTAACAGTTTATAGCCAATTCTATTCAAAGATAAGTAGAAGAGAACAGCCTATTTTGTGTTTACTGAAAGGAAATTAACGAGTTTATTAACAGCCAAACCCCGGTGGCTAATTTTGCTTTTTTCATCGGTAGTCATTTGGGCAAATGTTTGGTCGTAGCCATTGGGTTTAAAAAGCGGGTCGTAACCAAAGCCCTTATCACCGTGTTTGTCAGTTAAAATAACACCTTCAATAACACCCTCAAAGGTACGTTCTTTTCCGTTTATAATAAGGGCTATAACCGTTTTAAAGCAGGCATCTCTGTCATCTTTATCCTTTAATTCGTCTAACAATTTTTGGTTGTTATCGGCATCACTTTTTTGCAAACCTGCATAACGAGCTGAGTAAACTCCGGGTGCACCATTAAGAGCTTCTACCTCTAGTCCACTATCATCTGCAAAGCAATTTAAGTTATACTTATTGTAAATATGCCTTGCTTTAAGCAAGGCGTTATCAGTTAATGTATCAGCTGTTTCAGCAATATCGTCGGTAAAATTTATATCAGCTAAAGAAAAAAGCTCTATGCTTTTTGGAAGCAAGAGCTTTATTTCTTGTAATTTATGCTGATTATGCGTAGCGAAAATCAGTTTCATCTAATGTGAGTCTTCTCTAATTCTTTCCAGATAGTAAAGTTAGTTTACCTGTACTCTGCCCTGCGGATGTTTTAACTATATAAAAATAAACACCATTACTTAGACTTGCACCTTGGTTATTTTTACCATCCCAGGCAATTTCGTGGGCACCAGTAGTTTCAAAACTAGCAGGTAAGGTTCTAACCAAAGCACCTTGTACAGTATAAATTTCAACATTAACTTTTGACGGTTTATCTAAAGTATATCCAATGTTAACACTATTTTCAAATGGATTTGGATAGGCATACGATTTTAAATTATTTACAACGTTGTTTTGTTTTATGCCCGCAACTAATGGATCATTTGCAAATAAAGAATCTACATTTATAGTTTCATCTCCAGGTTGGTAAACCAACCACTCAAAAGAATCAAACAACATTTCATCTGTTGTATTAGTTCCTGCAACTACGTTAACAGGCGGTGTGTGAGGATTGTTAGGATTGTTAGTTGTATTATCATATACATGTGATGAAAACAAAATATGTCCGGCAGAAACTTTAGGCATATGGCGATATGTATAATAACCTTGTTGATTAAAATCCCACTTATTTATGCGCACTAAATGCACTGTATCAGTTGCTGTGTAAGCGTAATTTACAATACTGGTAGCTAATTTATGTGAGTGTGGAAAAGTAGCAAACATAGAAATATCGTAAGGAATAGTTCCACTTGAAGGATACTTAGCTGTAAATGTTTTTACGGTGTTAGCCGGAATGCTAAGTGACCAGTTTTGTAAAGGAGTAGTTGCATAAACCGGACGAATACCAGTTGCTCCTATAGGGTAAAAATAAAATCTAATTTTTGTACTATCAACCTGTCCGGCTGTACCTAAAGGATAATGGATTTGAAGTATAATGTTAGAGCCTGTTTTTATGCGAATGCCCATACGTAACTGACCTGTACTTGGAAAAACAGTTGGTGCCGCACCGGGAGCATAACCACCAATACCAAAATCGCCGGGCTGGGTAAAACAATTACCCGCTAAGTTACTGGTTACTGTACCGGTAGTATCAATAGTTGCCACTACGTGATGAACTATAGATGGATTACCGGCTACAATTTCATAAGCTCTGATAATTCTATCCTGTGTAAGCCCCATAGGTAACGAAAAACAAACATAACTATCAGCAGTTGTAGCATTACTTGTAAAAGTTGGTATGGTAATTTCTAAATCAGGGGTAACGTTTATTTGGTAACGTGTGTAAACCGGAGGAGTAGGCGCTTGTGTAGTATCACCGGGTAGAGACCCTGCGGCAATCCAGTTAAGTATAGCAGCCTTATCACTTGCACTAATATAGTGTTCGTGTAAAAAACGGGTATAAGATGAATCGGGTGTCCAGGCAGGCATATAGCCTGTATTTAAATAGTGTTGTATGTTTGCAACGTTTGCCAGTGTTTGGCTATAGTTTAAAAGCGATGAACCATGCGTATATTGATTATGACAACTAGTGCAATTACTATAAAATAAGGGGGCTACATCTTTATAAACCGGTTGCGCAATGCTTTTATTTAAACTAAATATAATGATTAAAGAAAATATTATTTTTTTCATGTTACTTTTTTGGTTATTCAAATGTAGAGTAAAAATCCTTACAAACTAATACCAATCAAAAGCGCCCAATTTTTTCCTCATCTTTTTAATTGAAATGCTACCTTTGCCGCCATAAAATGTTAAAATTAAATAATTTACATTTGTTAGATTAACCTAACATTTATACATTTGTCGGTAAAACAACAAAATATTATGTACAAAAAATTAGCGAAAATATTTATTGCATTTGTATTACTTTGTTCGTTTACACAAAAAGTTAAAGCACAGGCTGACGATGAAGACAACCATTACAAAGGTTTGCTGGCTAATGGATTTGACTCTTTACAAAAGTGGAGTGTGCATTTTCAGTTTACCGATGTGTGGCAAACACACCCTCCTTTTAATGCACAGTATACAGGTAAAAATAGTTTGCTTACAAATTCAGAAAATGCCATGTCGGTAACCTCAACTTTATACTTTGGTAGAAAATTATGGAAAAATGCTTCTTTTTTTATCGACCCCGAAATTGCAGGTGGCCGTGGTTTAAGTTCTGTATTTGGCATGGCAGGTGCATCTAACGGCGAAACCTTTAGGGTTGGCAGCCCGGCACCGGCTTTATATATGGCTCGTTGTTTTTTTGAACAACACATTGCATTACGAAAATCTAAAACTGAACACATAGATAACGACCAAAACAAAATAAGCTCTAACATTCCTGAATCGCGCATAACTATAACGGTTGGTAAATTTAGTTTAGCCGATTTTTTTGATGATAATGCGTATAGCCACGACCCACGTACCGAGTTTATGAATTGGTCGTTAATGGATAATGGTGCCTGGGATTATCCGGCCAACACACGTGGTTACACTTGGGGTGCCACAGTAGAATTAATTGAACCGGGCTATGCAGTACGCTTATCAACTGCCATGGTTCCTAAAAATGCAAACGGGCCAAACTTTGATACACATATTCAACAAGCAAATGGTAACACAGCCGAGTTTGAAAAGAAATTTAAAATAAAAAACCATGCAGGTAATTTAAGGTTTTTAGGATATGCCAATTTTTCATCAGCACCATCGTATACTGATGCTACAAACGCGTTGAAAAAAGGAGACAGCTCGTTAGTGCCTGTAGTTTCTGGTCAGGTTCCGGGTATTAGATATGGCGCTTTAAAATATGGTTTTGGCATTAGCTTTAATCAGGAGCTTACAAAAAACGTAGGCATTTTTGCCCGTGCCAGTTGGAACAACGGCCAAACAGCTACATGGGCATTTACTCCCATTGACCAATCGGCAAGTGCCGGTATACGAATTCGTGGAGACATTATTAAACGCCACGATGATATTTTTGGACTTGCCTTTGTAGCAAACGGAGCATCAATTGCACACAGAGATTATTTAAATGCAGGTGGGTACGATTTTATGTTGGGCGATGGAAAATTACCGCATTATGGTTTAGAGCAAATTATAGAAACCTTTTATAAAGTAAAATTAGTTAATTGGCTGTGGGTAACTGCCGATTACCAGCTTGTGATGAACCCCGCCTATAATAAAGACCGTGGGCCCGCCAGCATTTTTAGCATCCGCACACACGTTGAGTTTTAATTAAACTTTATTATAATTACGCTCGCCAAAAATGCTGCTGCCAATGCGTATCATGGTTGAGCCTTCCTCTATTGCAATTTTATAATCGCTACTCATGCCCATACTTAAAATAGTGAGTTGAGGATTAAGAAAAGACAGTTTAGAAAATAATTCTTTCAGCGAATGAAATTCCTTTCTAATTTGTATTTCATTATCTGTATTGGTAGCCATGCCCATAAAGCCAACCACACGTATGTTTTGCAATGGTTTTAATTCATCGGTTTGAAATAAATTTTCGCACTCATCAAAACTAAAACCAAATTTGGTTTCTTCCTGTGCTATATAAATTTGCAATAGACAATCAATAACCCGGCTATTTTTTAGGGCCTGTTTATTTATCTCCTGCAATAGTTTTAAACTATCTACCGCATGTACTAAATGTACAAAAGGCGCAATGTATTTTACTTTGTTGCTTTGCAAATGCCCAATAGCATGCCAACATATATCAGCAGGTAGTTGTTTGTGTTTGTCTTCTAACTCCTGTATATAATTTTCGCCAAAATCCCTTTGGCCAGCATCGTAAGCTTCTTTAATTAACTCAACAGGCTTGGTTTTAGAAACCGCAATTAACGTAATATTTGCAGGCAGTTTTGCTTTTATTTTTTTTAGATTCTCACCTACACTCATACTAATCTTCCAAACTATAAACCACTAAACCACTGCGTATTTTAGGTTCAACCCAGGTTGTTTTAGGTGGCATTATGCCATTGGTATCGGCAATGTGTTTTAATTCTGTCATAGATACCGGAAACAAACCAAAGGCAATTTTATATTTACCGCTATCAACCTGCGCTTTTAATTCTTCCATGCCCTTTACACCCGGTACAAAGCCAATGCGTTTATTAGTGCGCAAATCATCAATGCCTAAAATAGGCGTAAGTATGTGGTCTGATAAAATAGATGCATCCAATTTTTTTACCGAATCATCGCTATTGCAAATCTCGGGTTTGGCAATTAACTCATACCATTTACCATCAACATACATACTAAACTTATGTTTGTGTTCGGGCTTATAAATATTTTCATTATGCGCCAACAGGCGGAATTTCTCTTTTATTTTTTCGAGTAAGTCGTGTATCGAATAATTATTTAAATCGGTAACCACACGGTTAAAATCAAAAATTTTTAACTGATTTTCTGAAAAGAAAATGCCCATATAAAAATTATAATTTTCTTTACCCGTATGCTTTGGATTGTTTGCTTTTTTTGATTCAGCCAAACTCGCCGACGATGCCGACCGATGATGCCCATCAGCAATATAAATGGCATCCATTTTTTCGAATGCCTTTTTTATCGTATCTACATTCTTCTTATCACCTATCACCCAAATTTTATGACGAACACGGTCGGTAGTAGTAAAATCGTAAGCAGGGTGTTTAACCAAATAATGATTTATCATGTCCTCAATAATCGCATCATCAGGGTAAAAAAACAAAACAGGCTCTGCGTTAAAATTGCAAATCTCTAAATAGTCTTTTAGTTTTTCTTCTCTGTCTTTTAAAGTTTGTTCGTGTTTTTTAATAGTGCCTTTTTCATAATCATCAACCGAACTGCAACCTACAATGCCCGTATAAATTTGTCCGTTTTTAAATTGCTGGTATAAATAATAGCAGGGTTTACGGTCTTGTATAAAAATTTCTTCTTTTAAAAAATCCAGAAAACGCTTTTTTATTTTTTTTAATCGTTCGGTAGAACCCGGTTTTGTTCTCTTTCCATCTGCAAAATCAGGATTAATAATTTGCAGAAACGAATACGGATTGGTTTCTAATTTATGTTTTAAAATTTCTTTCTTATAATTATCGGCACTACGCGTAACAACCATGTGTGCTTTATCTGCAGCCGGACGAATGCCTTTAAACGGAATAATGGTTGCCATTTATTTGATAGGTTTTATCTTATTTTTTATAATAAAGGCGTTAGGAAAATCTGTTTGAATTTTTTTATAAACTGCGTAAGCAGCAACACGCGTTTTAAAATCGCCCACCACAATTACCCAATTTGGCTGCCTATATTCCATGTAAGCTGGTATACTGCTATAGGCCGACGTAAATTTTTGTTTTACCTCATTGGCTTCGGTTTTATCCAGTGCAAAATGTATTTTTATACGATAGCCGTCTGTTTCACCATCTGTCTTTCGATGATATTCGGCACACTTATCACTCAAGTTTTTTAACCTCGCATCATTATCAGCCGAATTTTGCGCCTGCAAAAAAAACGCCCCAATCATAAATATTATAAATAACAGCCTCTTCATACTACAAATATGCATTAAATTTGTGTTTTCTGTACATCATGCAAAAAACAAAAATAAACATTGGTTTTTCTCCCTGTCCAAACGACTGCTTTATTTTTGACGCCCTTATTCATAATAAAATAGATACCAAGCATTTGCAGTTTGAGCCCGTTATTGAAGATGTAGAAACCCTTAACCGAATGGCTTTTAAAGGGCAACTACATACTACCAAATTAAGCTACCATGCATTCGCTTACCTTACCCATATTTATAGATTGTTAACATCAGGCAGTGCTCTGGGTTTTAATTGCGGGCCACTATTAATTGCTATGCCCCAAACGGTAGAAAAAATTAAACAAAACCCTGCTATAGTTTCTTCTTTACAAATTGCTATTCCTGGCAAGTACACAACAGCAAATTTTTTGTTATCACTTGCCTACCCAACCCTTACACAAAAAAACGAACTAGTTTTTTCAGAGATTGAAGATGCTGTTATAACCGGCAAAACTGATGTAGGTTTAATTATACACGAAAACCGTTTTACCTATCAGCAAAAGGGCCTCATGAAAATTACCGACCTTGGTGAGTGGTGGGAAGGTTATAGTCAATCAGCCATCCCTCTAGGAGGCATTGTGGTGCAGCGTAATTTACCTGAAGGAGACCAACTTTTAATTAATAAGTTAATAAAAGAAAGTGTAGAATATGCCTTTGCAAACCCAAAAGATGTAATGCCATTTGTAAAACAACACGCTCAAGCAATGGATGAAGCTGTTATGCAAAAGCACATTGATTTGTATGTAAACAAATACTCTATTGATTTGGCAGAAACAGGTAAAAAAGCGGTTACACTTTTATTTGACAAAGCTGTGGAGACAAAAATTATTTCATCTTATCCAACTGATTTATTTGTATGCTAAACGCTGTTACTTTTAGAAATGCAACCCTAAACGATTTACCTGCTATAGTTGGCACTTACAATTCTACTATCCCAAGCCGTATGGTTACAGCAGATTTAGAACCTGCAACCGTTGAAAGTAAAGTAACTTGGTTTAACAGCCACAACCCAAAAACACGCCCTTTATGGGTGGTTGAACATGAAGGCAACTATGCGGGCTGGATAAGTTTTACCGATTTTAAAAGCAGACATGCCTATTATAAAACAGCTGAACTGGGCATTTATTTAGAAAGCAACATGCGGGGCAAAGGTTTAGGCGATTACTGTTTAAAATACGCTATAGAGAAATGCCCTGAATTAAATATTACATCATTAACAGGTTTTATTTTTGGGCATAATGAACCAAGTTTGAAACTTTTTTATAAACATGGATTTGAAAAATGGGCACATATGCATGAAATAGCTGACATGGAAGGCATTTTACGAGATTTAATTATTGTAGGAAAAAAAGTGTAGTTGTATCTATTTAGTAAAATACTGCATTAAGTGATGATGAAACTTGTGGTAAACTGCATACAAAATAACCGTCCATATAGCAGTAAATAGCGTAGTTAATAAAACCATTTTGTTTCTGTTTTTGTAACCAAAAAAACGTATCGCTAAAAAAGTACCGAAAGGAATAGATATTATAACAGGTGATATAGCTGCTATACCTACAATGCCAAAATATTTTTTAGCTTTAATTAAAAAACGATTGCTGCGTGTTATTCTTCTTTTCCTTCTGTTGGGATAGATTTTTTTCATTATATATTCAGAAAGCAAAATCAATTCTTCAGACAAAAAAGCCGAAACAGCCGAGCCAAAAAAACCTGATGTAATCCCAATTAAAAGTACTTTTAAAAACGAAAAATGGAATGCAAAAATTTCGGTTGGTAAACCCAAAAGAGCAGGTCTATAAGCGCAGGCAAAAAAAGCAGTTATTATTTTACTCCATTCGCCGTTGTCCATTGTTTAAAGTTTCTCTCCAAAAGCTAAATCACCTGCATCGCCTAATCCCGGTACAATATATGAGTGAGCTGTAAGTTCTTCATCAACAGCAGCCAACCACAACGTATAATTATTGTCAGGCATATTTCTGCGCACATATTCCACTCCTTCTTTACTGGCAATAACGGCTACAATATGTGTATGCTTTGGTTTTCCTTTTGATAACAAGGCTTTATAAGCCAACACCATAGATGAACCAGTAGCCAACATAGGGTCAGTTAAAATAAGCACCTTATCATCTAATGATGGGCTCGACAAATATTCTATTTGAATTTCGAACGAATTATCTTTATGATGCTTTCTAAAGGCAGATACAAACGCATTTTGTGCGCCATCTAATACATTTAGCATGCCTGTATGCAATGGTAAACCAGCACGTAAAATTGTAGCAATTACAGGTTGTTCAGCTAATGTTAAGGTTTGTGCTTCAGCTAAAACAGTTTCTGTAACAGTTTTGTTATAAGTAAATGTTTTAGAAATTTCGTAAGCAAAAAATTCGCCTATACGCTCCATATTTCTACGAAAGCGAATACGGTCTTGCTGAATGTGTTTATCACGAATTTCGGCTATATATTGATTTAAGATAGATGTTTGTTCAGATAAGATGTGAATCATATTCTTTATTTGTGAGATGAAAATTACTAATTAGCCGCTAATTTAACAACTTCTTCGTAAACATAGCGCCAACCTTGCCATTCGCGCCAATTACTTAAGGTTTCATTATGCCAAAGCGTTATACAAGTTCCGTTTACTTTTTTTATTTGATTAATTAATTCAGCACATTGTTTTATAGCTTGTTCCTGATTTAAATTCATGTAAGTCTTTAAGGTTCCGTCCATTACGCAGAATGGGTAAACTGTAAGTGATGTTTCCTCATCAGCATCTAAATCAAACCATTTGAAAGGCGAACAAACGCTAGCCCTAAAACCTGCTTTTGATGCAAAGCCCATCGTATAATCTTCCTGTATGCCGCAACTGATGATGTTTTTGTAAGTTTCGGGCAAATGCAGTTTTAAAAAATGTTGACGGCTTTTTGTTGTATTTCTATGCGTAATAGATGTTAAACGACTAACCTCTATGCGCACTTGTTGCACACTTTCATTAGACCCAAAAGATGGATGGATGCCTGTTTCGGCATAATCTCCCAAATGTTTGATAAGTGCCTGAAATTTTGGGTTGTTAGCTGAAATATTTTTATCATTTACTCCATAATTTCCTAATAGAAAAAAGTAAATCATATTGAGACTATATTTTTTCTGGATATCCAAAATATAATCATACGTATCATAAGGGTCATGCCGATATCCTAATATAGTAAGCAAGCGTTCTTTAATGTCGACGAATTTTTGTTTTCCAATTGCTTTTATAAAAGCTCCCGCGGTACGCATTACGCCTTTGTTTTTATATGCCCATGCATTATCAATATCAATGGTAGAAATATAGTTGTACGTGCTTTCTTTATGCTTTAAATCAGGATATTTTGTTAGGATAAGTTTCTTTAGCTCTACAGCCCACATATTTATGACAGGCAAATGCAAAAAACTATTTTGAAAAGCTAAACTGTTATCTGCTTCAAAACGATTGTGATTATCTGTTATATGAGGCAAATATTCTTCATATCTGCTCATTAAAAAAAACGAAGCGGCAAAAACATCAAAAGAGACTTGTGGGTTTGCATTTTTAAAAATAGTTGGGATATTTTGCCAAGATGAAATAGAAATATTTTGTTGCTTAATTCCTTTTTCAAAAAGCAAAGTATGTGGTGTTATATTTATTTCTGATGGAATAAGAGTTTCGTTATAACTTAATTTTGCATCTGTATGTGAGCTAAATTCTTCTAAGTTATTAGTATAGTTAATTTCAAAACCACATAAGTTCTTCAAAATAAAATCAGCTATATACGTAAAACGTGTCGAAGGTTTATGTGAGTATACTAACAACATTTACACAAGATGTTTTACTAATTCTGCACAAATAAACTCTGCGGCGTGCCCATCACCAAACAATTTAGGATAAGTTGGTTTATGGTTTACAAAATTATTGTAAGCATCTATAATTTTAGTTTTATTAGCATCAGCCAATACAGCAGCACTATATGCCAGCAACTCGACCCACTCTGTTTCGGCTCTTAAAATAATGCAGGGTTTGTCAAAATAAAAAGCCTCTTTTTGTAAGCCACCACTATCCGTCATAACCAGCGAACAGTTTTTCTCCAGCATAATCATATCTAAAAAAGGCAAGGGCTCGCAAATAATAAATTGTTTGGATGAGCTTATTTTTTCTAATATCGATTTATCTAAAAACTCATCCATACATTTTTTTGTACGAGGGTGTAATGGAAGAATAACGGCTGCTTTGTTTTTTTCGTGTATCTCAAATAAGGCAGAAAACAAGGCATTTAAACGCTCAGGTATATCTGTATTATTATCTCGGTGAATGGTAGTTAAAACAAAATTGTCTTTTTTTAAATTATACTTTTCTAACACCTTCGATTTATGTTCCGCTATACTTGCAAAGTGCAGGCTATTATCATACATCACATCTCCGCAATGGTAAATTTTTGGATTATCAATGTTATAAGGTACTTTGGTATCAGTTTTAAATCCTTCTTTAACTAAATTATCGTAACCTGCTTTAGTTGGCGAAAACAACAAAGTAGAAACATGGTCGCACATTATGCGATTAATTTCTTCGGGCATGGTTTTATTAAACGAACGCAAACCAGCTTCAATATGTACAACAGATACTTGCATTTTACTTGCAGCTAAAGCTCCTGCAAGAGTAGAATTAGTATCTCCATACAATACAATAGCCTTTGGTTTTTCTTTTAGTAAAATTTCTTCAATGCCTGTAAGCATAGTGGCCGTTTGTTTAGCATGCGAACCACTGCCAACATTCAAATTATAATTAGGCTGAGGAATTTGCAGTTCATCAAAAAAAACAGCACTCATATTGGCATCGTAATGCTGCCCTGTGTGAACAATTATTTCTTCAATGGCTAAGTTGAATTTATTTTTAATGGCTCTGCTTAAAGCAGCAGCCTTTATTATTTGCGGACGAGCACCTATGATAGTTACAATTTTTATCATTTAGCTTAAACCGTTATATTTTCTGGTAAACCACTCTACACTTAAAAATACAAGTAAAATAAAAAATAAGGCTTTCAAATTTATAAAATCGTTTACTTGTTTTTGCTCATGTACTAAAGTTTTAATATTGTCATTATCTAGTAATTTTTTTTGTAAGTCATTTAATTGTTTAGGATAAAATAATTGCCCACCAGTTTTTCTACTAATATTATACAGCAAAGCATGGTCGGCTGTAGTGCTGGTAAACTCAGCTAACAAAGGCTTAACAGTAAAAGTTCCTTTTTGTGTATATAGTTGATTATTAATTTTTACCTGCACTGTATATCTATAATCTCCGGCAGGAAAATTACCTGCGCTTAAATGATAAGCATTTGTAGTTTTAGAAAACGTGTAGGTAAATTGTTTTTTAGCTTCATCAGTAATTACCAAACTTACTTCGGGTTCATTAATTAACTCATAACTTGGGTTAAATGCTTCGGCATCAAATTCAAGTGGTTCATTTTCGTTAATAATTTTTTTAGTAAAAACTCTAAAGAAACTCTTATCAGCTTTTACCGAAAGATACTGAACTGTTTTTTGAATTAACTCTTCAAATACAGTATTGTTTTCATGGTCGGCAAAATCTCTCAATTTCCAACGCCATAAACCTTCAGCGCAAAACAAAGCAGATTTTTGTCCCCCATTATCAGCAAAAACTAAAATAGGATTTTCAGTTTGCACCTGCCCTATTTGCTGATTAATTAAAGCAACAGCTCCATTAGAAACCTTATAAGAAGTTAAAGCACAAGTAACCGCCGGAAATTCTTTCAAATAATTTTTCAATTCATTACTTACATTAAACAACGAAAACCCGCTATTAAAAATAGGTTCAGCATCATTATATCTACTAATAGAACTCGCAAACCTAACCGAAGAAAAAGCCCAGAAATCGTTTTTAGAAAATTGCCAAACCGATGTTTTATTTGCCGTAATTTCAGCACTCAGTTTTTTATATGCACTATTATTTTGATTTACATTATGTAGTATAAGCAAACTATATGGCTTTAATGATGTATTAAAACGTTCTGCTAATTGTACCTCAACTTCATAACTTTGGTTAGCTTCTATAGTTTGTTTAAGTGCTGCCACATCAGGATGAGGAGAGCCAACCAGTAACAATATTTTTTCGCGCTTATCAATCACGTCCACCACAAATGGCATGCTGTTGTTGTTTTTTATTTGTTCTCCCTCCGTAAATGCAAGTACAGCCTGGTAGCGCTGCACCCCTGCTTTATCGGCATTCAGTAAAAAATTTAAAACACCTGTGTAGTTGTTAGATGTATATTTTATTTTTTGTTCAGCTAATTTTTTGCCATCCTGTAAAATGCTTAATACTGCCTCTTTATCCTGCAAATCGGCTGCTTGTACTTGTATCTCAACAGGAAATTGATTACCTATATACGCCGTTTGATTATGATTTATTTTTTTTATGAAAGCGTCTCTTTGCAAGGTGGTATCTCCTAAAGCAATTGTAAAAACAGGATAGTTGGCATTACCCAAATCTGACATAGGGTTACTGCCCGTGTTGTATAAACCATCTGTAGCCAATATAAAAGCACCTACATTTTTTCCTTCAAAATTATTTTGAATTTCTCCAAATACATTTGACAGATTGGTTTCTTTACCCAAAAAATTAAGCGTATCATCTTGCTTTACATCGCCCGCAAATTTCATAAAATGAACTTCATATTTATCTGCTAAGGCTTCACTGAATTTATGCAATGAAGCCGGAAATTCGTTTTTATAAAAAACAGAATCTTTATTTTTTATAACAGAAGCCGAATTATCGGCAGCAATAATTATAATGGGTTTTTCAGTATAGGTAGTTGTATTTTTTATAAGCGGGTTTAACAGGAAAAAACACAAAAAAGAAACCACTAAAAAACGAAGTGAAAATAACCCATAGTGGATTGTTTTATTTACATCTTGCTTGGGTTTTCGGTATAATAAAAATGCGTATCCTAATCCTGCCAAAAGGCAAACCAGTACAAGCCATATAGGATACTCGGTAGTAATCAAAATTCTACATTAAGAATTTAAAATTCTCAATTAGGTTAGCATCCCTCCACAAACATTAATAGTTTGCCCTGTGATATAAGCACTCATATCACTTGCTAAAAATATAGTTGCATTAGCTACATCATCAACACTTCCACCTCGTTTTAACGGGATGCCATCTCTCCATTGCTGAACAACTTTTTCATCAAGTACAGATGTCATTTCAGTTTCAATAAAACCTGGTGCAATGGCATTGCTACGTATGTTACGAGAACCTAACTCTAAAGCAATAGATTTTGTAAAACCAATGATGCCTGCTTTTGAGGCCGCATAATTGCTTTGTCCCGCATTGCCTTTTATACCCACTACCGAACTCATATTTATAATAGAGCCTTTTTTTGCTTTTAGCATTGGTTTAGTAACTGCTTTGGTTAAATTAAAAACCGACTTTAAATTTGCATTCATAACCTCATCCCATTGTTGTTCACTCATGCGCATTAACAAGGTATCGCGGGTTATGCCTGCATTATTTACCAATACATCAACTGTGCCAAATTCGGCAACTACATTATTTACTAACTCTTCAGCAGCTTTAAAATCAGCCGCATTACTTTTATACCCTTTGGCTTTAATGCCAAAAGCTGCAAGCTCAGCCTCTAAAGCTTTTGCTTTTTCATCAGAACTTAAATAGGTAAACGCAACATTAGCGCCTTGTTTGGCAAATGCAAGTGCAATGCCGTGCCCAATGCCACGCGAGGCTCCTGTTATAATAGCTGTTTTTCCTGTCAATAATTGCATATTTTGTGTTTGAAGCAAAGATAATAGAAACTAATTCAAAATTAAGAATGTGGGGCTAAGAATATAAACTATCTAATAAGGTTTATTTGCCCATGAAAAGTAACATGCTTACCAAAAATATCTGAAGCTTCTCCTTTATAAACATAAGTATCTTCAGGGGCTTGTCCTCCATTTTTGGTTCCATCCCAAATGGTTGTAATGTTATCCATTTTTTTAACCAGCACACCCCATCTGTCATAAATGTACATTTCAAAGGAGTTTACAAAAGTACCTTGTGCCTCAAAATAATCGTTTCTTCCATCACCGTTAGGTGTAAATGCACTTGGTATATATAATGTTATGTAATCCTTTACAAGTATATCGTATGTAATGGTATCCTTACAACCATTATTACTGGTAAAGTAATAGGTAGCTGTGTAATTCCCATACTGGGGAAATGTATAAGGAAATGGATTTTTAGTTATAACTACGCCGTTTGAAAGATAAGCCGTAGTATCTATATGCCAGCCTCCATTAATAGTTACATTAAGTACAATGGGTTCTTCAGCATTTATAACTCCTGCAGGTGTAACAGCAAAATCCGCACTAAGTATGTCATTTTGGTTAATCACCGTGGTAGATGCTCCACTAATGCAACCAAAAGCATCTGTTACAGTAACCGAATAACTGCCTGCTTGTAAACTGTCTGCAATTTGATTGGTTTGTACCGGATTTGTATTCCACACATAAGTATAAGGTGTTTGTCCTTTAGGGTTTGCTATAGCTTTACCAACCCCTTTGCTACATAAATCGGGACTTTGAGTTGCCGTTACAGTTAAATCGGCCGTATCTCCAACATTAACAATAGTTGTTGCTACACAATTATTAATATCGGTAACAATTACCGCATATTGCCCAGGCATTAAACCCGTAGCACTTTGTGTTGTTTGTACCGGATTTGAATTCCAACTATAAGCGAATGGAAAAGTACCACCCGAAGCCGCAACCGTTGCAATGCCACTACTTGAAGTGCATAGTGCAGGGTTAGACTGTGTAGTTAAAACTATTTGCGAAGGCTGAGTAATTGTTACAGATGCTGTGCTAATACAATCATTATTATCTTCTACCGTTACTGTATAATTTCCTACCGGAAGATTACTTGCCGTAGCTGTATTTTGCCCTGAAGGCGTCCATGTATACATATATGTACTCCCTACCGGTGAATTTGTAATAGCTACAGTAGCTGTTCCATCAGTAGAACCAAAACATTTTGTTGGAGAGGCTGTAGCCACCGGAGTCCAAGTAAAACCAGTTGCATGAACAGTACCGGTATCAGTAACAGAACAACTATTGGCATCAATTACAATTACAGAATAAGTTGCCTGTGCTAAATTAATGGCTACTGATGATGTTTGCACAGGGTTTGTTAACCACGTATATGTAAACGGAGCCGCACCACCACTTAAAACACTTACCGTTGCACTGCCCGTTGCGCCCGAACACATAGTAGGTAATGTATTTACTGTGGCTATAATAGGAGGAGGATTAGTTAAGGTTACTGATGCACTACTACTACAACCATTATTATCGGTTACCGTCACCGTATAATTACCAGCTGTAAGATTTGCCGTAGTTACACTTGTTGTTTGAATGGGTGTAGTAGTCCAGCTATAAGTAAAAGTACTTGCGCCCGGATTAGTTATACTTACTGTTGCCGAACCGTTAGCAGAGCCAATACATTTTGGATCACTTTCTGTTGCAGAAACACTCCAGGCAAAACCTTGTCCACCCACGGTTCCGGTAGCAGTTGCTGTGCAACTATTAACATCCGAGATAATTACCGAATAAGTGCCTTGCGCTAAATTATTTATGGTTTGTGCTTGAGTCCCTGTTGTCCAAGTATAGGTATAAGGTGCAGTACCACCACTTGTTACTGATGCAGTTGCAACACCCGTAGAGCCCGTGCAAGTTGTTGGCGATGTAGTTACTGTAGCCACAATAGCAGGTGGGTTTATAAGTGTAACCGTAGTTGTGCCTATACAACCTATATTGTCAGTTACACTAACTGTATAGGTTCCCGCAGGTAAATCAGATGCTGTTATTGATGAGTTTTGTGGCGGAGTAGTTGTCCAGGTATATGTATATGGTGCTGATCCCCCACTTACAACCACACCTGCATTACCATTAGTTCCATTAGGGCACAAAGGGTTTTGTTGCGAAGTAGTATAACTAAAAGTAGCTCCTGTTGAACCCACCACAGCAGTTACAGTTTGCGTAGTTAAACCACAACCCGATTGCAAACCTACCAAACAAGTATAAGTACCCGGAGTTAAATTATTTACTGAAGCTGTTGTTGCGTTACCCGGTAACCACTGATAAGTTGGCGTAGCTGTATAATTAGTTACTGTAACAGTTGCAGAACCTAAGGTACCGCAATTTGTCGCAGTTGTGTTTGCTGTAATAGTTGGTGTGTTTGTACAGTTAAGTGAGTTACCTTGTATAAAAACTCCTGAATCATATGCCTCATCTCCCACATCGGCGATGGCTATTTTTATATGATATGTGCTACAGGGGACAACGGGTTTAACCGAAGTAATAGCTGTAGTTAAACCCTCGTAAACCACATCAGTACCCATACTATTATCTATATAATAACTGGGGTTGCTTGCAGTGGTACAGGGAGGTTGACCATTATTAATATTACTGATAGATACAGGAGTTCCGCTAGGGAGAGTGGCTATGTTAGTAGATGTATAAGTTCCTCCACCCGGATTAGGGCCCGTTAAAAATAACCCAAAGGCATCATTATATGAAGCACATTGAAAACCATCATACTCTGAAGAACCAAATTCAAACGTAATGCTAATTTGACTACAAAGCGGAACAAAATCAAATGCAACGTAACAAACGTCATTAATAGAGCCTGATACTATGGTGGCTAAATCAGGATCTTGAAAATTATTTCCAGTCATTTCAGAAACTATTTGTGCAGGCATTGAGGCATCAGAGGCATAGCCCGTAGTTAAAATTATTCCATTTGTTACTCCTAACGTTGCGCCTGCATAAGTAAATGTACCCGCACCATTTGCACCACAATCAATAGTAGCATTTGATACAGAAACTCCGCTTCCCAATATTGTTTGAGCAAGCGTGGTAGCAATAGAATTATTAGTAACTGTTAATTGAGAAAAACCATTTACCCGTACTAATACAGAAAAAATTAAAAAGAGTAAACTTTTTTTCATCAGAAAAAATAATTTAATCCTATAAAGATAATAAAAATTTAACGATTATTTCAGTTTTAACAAAGCAACGCTTTCTACGTGCAAGGTTTGTGGAAACATATCTACTGCCTGCACTTTTAACACTTCGTATTTTTCGGCCAGCATAGCCACATCTCTTGCCTGCGACGCAGTATTACAGCTTACATATACAATTTTCGGGGGAGCCAATTCCAAAATTTTAGCTACTACGCTAGGGTGCATGCCCACACGAGGCGGGTCGGTTATAATAACATCAGGCTTTCCATTAGCAGTAATAAATTCATCATTTAAAACATCTTTCATATCGCCCGCATAAAACGATGTGTTACCAATATTATTAATGCGTGCATTTTCTTTGGCATCCTCTATGGCTTCGGGTACAGACTCCACTCCCACCACATGCTTGGCGTTTTTAGAAACAAACAAAGCAATAGTGCCAGTGCCGGTATATAAATCATATACCACTTCATCGCCCTTTAAATCAGCAAAATTTCGGGTAATTTTATATAGTTGATATGCCTGTTTTGAATTTGTTTGGTAAAAAGATTTTGGACCAATTTTAAATTTCAAACCCTCCATCTCCTCATACATAAATTCGTTACCACTAAAACACTGCACAGGCAAATCGTAAATAGTATCATTGCCTTTTTGATTTATTACATACAACAAAGCCGTTATTTGAGGGAAAGTTTGTTTTACATGACTCAATAAGGCGTTTATTTTCTCAGCGTCATTATCATAAAAAGAGAACACGCACATAACCTCGCCTGTTGTAGAAGTGCGTATAATAAGCGTACGCATTAAGCCTGCTTTATCTCTGATATTAAAAAAATCATAGCCTTGAGCAAGCGCAAACTTTTTTACTTCGTTACGTATTTGGTTAGATGGGTCGGGTTGTAAATGACAATGCTGCACATCCAGCACTTTATCAAATGCACCCGATACGTGAAAACCGCAACCATTGTGATTTTCAATAACATCTTTATTTTTTACCTCTTCTGATGTGAGCCACTTTTTATTAGAAAAACCAAAATCCAGTTTGTTACGGTAGTAATAAATCTCTTCGCAACCCAATATATCAAAGGTTTGCCCTACTTCCACTTTGGCCAATCTTTTAAAGGCGTTTACCACCTGATTTTGCTTGTAATGTAATTGCGCTTTGTAATTAAAATTTTGCCATTTGCAGCCACCACAAGTGCCAAAATGCTGGCAATGGGCTTCTACTCTATGTTCAGATGGTTTAACTAACTGAGTTATTTTAGCAAATCCAAATTTTCTTTTCTTTTTATACACATTAATGTTACATACATCACCCGGTACGGCACCTTCAACAAATACAACCCATTCATTTATTTTGGTAACACCTAATCCTTCTGATGATATGTCTACAATTTCAATATTCTCAAATGTCTGCTGCGTAAATTTTTTACTCATCTCCGTAAAATATAGGGCTAGGTTGTTTCTTTTTATTAGGCTGGTATAAAGGTTGTTGTGGTTGTCCTTCTTGTGGCATTTGCTGTTGCTGCTGTTGGCCACCTGCTTTGTATTTTCTATAATAATACATAATAGGCGCATACAAATCGTAGCCATCGTGGGTTAAAATAAAATCGTTGTTTACACGCCAGGCGTATCGCCTAAAATCTTCGAAATTTATGGTTTCATCTTCGGTTAATTGCCTCAATATTTCGGGGTTAAATTTCTTGTTTACTTCTTCCTGAATTAAAATATCCTGAAATATTTGCTGCAGTTTACGTTGTTCTTTTCCCTTACGACTAAACTGGTCGTATAAAGCAGTTATAGGACTACTAAGAGCATCTATTCCTTTTGGGGCAGCATGCTGCTTAATGTAGCGCTTCATATAATCAATCTCATTCGGTTTAATTTTATTAGCAACAACAGTAACACTTTGCATGCTAACCATCATGGTGTGCATTACAATTTTTACCGGTTTTTTCATGCTATCATTTAAGTTCTTAATAAGCGATACGGGATATTTTCTACGAGCATAACCTACATACTGAAAAGTAAGCGTATCGCCGTCTCCGGCAATGATGCTGAATTTTCCATTATAATCGGTAATGGTTCCGTTACCGGTTTTTGAATTAAGGAGATACACATAAGGCATAACTGTTGTACTATCTTGTTCTACAACCGTTCCGCTTATAACATACTTACGCTCAGCTTTTTGAGAAAAGCCTTTACAAGCATACAATGCAGCAACTATAAATAAAATTTTCCTTATCAAAACTGCTTAAAAATACATTTAAAATCTTATCCACACTCGTTAAAAACTCACAACACAAAAGTAGCTTTTTAATATTATCTTTGTGTGGATAGATGGAAGAACCCTTTGTAGTATCGGCGCGTAAGTATAGGCCTCAAACTTTTGAGACCGTTGTGGGGCAACAACATATTACCACTACACTTAAAAACGCCATTAAAAATAATCATTTGGCGCAAGCCTTTTTGTTTTGTGGTCCGCGTGGTGTAGGTAAAACTACTTGTGCCCGTATTTTAGCAAAAACCATCAATTGCTTTAACCTTACAGCAGAAACAGAAGCTTGCGACAAATGTGATAGTTGTACCTCGTTTAATAGTGGACAATCATTAAATGTATTTGAATTAGATGCTGCATCAAACAACTCGGTTGAAGATATTCGTAATTTAATTGACCAAGTGCGTTTTGCACCACAGCTAGGTTCGCATAAAGTGTATATAATAGACGAGGTTCACATGTTATCGTCTGCAGCATTCAATGCCTTCCTTAAAACACTGGAAGAGCCTCCTAAACATGCCATCTTTATTTTAGCTACTACCGAGAAGCATAAAATAATTCCTACCATTTTATCTCGTTGCCAAATTTTTGATTTTAACAGGATTAAGTTAGATGATATATCTAACCACCTTGGATATATTGCCAAAAAAGAAGGCATTACAGCCGAAGATGAAGCCCTGCGAATAATTGCCCAAAAGGCCGATGGCGGCTTACGCGATGCCTGCAGTATGTTTGACCAAATGGTAAGTTTTGGCGGAAACACCCTCACTTACAAAACAGTAATTGAAAACCTGCATGTGCTTGATTACGATTATTATTTTAAAATAACTGATGCACTTAATACACAAAACACATCAACTGTTTTATTAACCTTTAATGAAATTTTAGATAACGGTTTTGACGGGCATCATTTTATTGCAGGTTTAGGAGAACATATACGCAACCTGTTAGTTTGTAAAGATGCTGCCACCATTCAGCTTTTAGAAGTAAGCGAAAATATTAAGCAGAAATATTTGCAGCAAGCACAAGGTTGTAGTACACAATTCCTTTTAAAATCCTTAGGCATTATTAATAGATGCGATATAAGTTATAAAACAGCTAAAAATCAGCGATTGCAGGTAGAAATTGCATTACTGCAAATAAGTTATTTAAATGCCGCATCAATTGATGCGGAAAAAAAAAAGATAGTGCAGAATCAGGCGTAGCCGAAAGTACCGTTTCATATACCCTTGAAGCTCCTAAGCAAGAGAAACCAAAAGTTCCTACTCCAAGCGTAACAGAAACTCCTCAGCAAAAAACCACTACCAAACCAGTTGGTGCTTTTAAGGATTTAAACATTAGTGATGGCTTTAGGTTGAAACAAGCGCAACAAATTGTTGACCCAAACAAAACCGAATCTGCTGAAACAAAAACCAGCGTAAGTTATACCCAAGCATTTACTTTAGAACAGTTACATCAAAGTGTAGTTGATTATACAAAAAAAATGCAGGAGCAGGGCAAAAAACAAATTGCGGTAATGCTTCGTCCTGAGGTTATATCCTTACAAAATGAAATTGAAATAATTGTTGGCATTGAAAACAAGGCACAACAAGATGGCTTTGAACCAATGAAACAAGATTTTTTAGATCATGTGCGTAGAGCCTTAAATAACCAAACCATTACCATGCGAATGGAAGAAAAGGCTGCCGACCCAACCAAAAGAGCTTATTCCCCATCTGAAAAATTTGAAACCATGTTGCTTAAAAACCCAGCCCTGCTAACTTTAAAAAACAGATTGGGCATGGAGTTAGACTACTAATGTACGTGTTGTCCGCCGTTGATAGAATAATTAGCCCCTGTTATAAAGCTTGATTTATCTGACGCAAGGAAGGAAACTAAATGTGCTACCTCTTCTGTTCCACCCAATCTTCCCATAGGCACTTGTGCTACAATTTGGTTAAGTACTTTTTCGGGTACCGCCATAACCATATCAGTTGCTATATAACCCGGTGAAATGGTGTTTACTGTAATGCCAAACTTAGCAACTTCCATAGCTAGGCTTTTAGTAAAGCCATGCATGCCTGCTTTTGCAGCACTATAATTAGTTTGTCCAAATTGCCCGCGTTGTCCATTAACTGATGATATATTTATTACACGTCCAAATTTTCTATCCATCATGCCTTGTAAAACATTACGAGTACAATTAAACACACTATTTAAGTTAGTACTTATAACTGCATTCCAATCATCCTTAGTCATATTGATAAGGCGCATATCGCGGGTTATGCCTGCGTTATTTACCAATGTATCAACAGGGCCAATATCGGTTTCAATTTTTTTAATCATCTCGGCCGTGCTATCAAAATCACTAACATCACCATAAAATAATTCTACATGACAATTATCTTTTTTCATGTCAGCCAACCAAGGCTCCGATTTTTCTTTGCTGCGGTAGTTACCCACTACATGGTAACCATCTTCAAATAATTTTTTGCACATAGCTGTGCCCAATCCACCTGTTGCGCCAGTTACTAAAACAACGCGTTTATTCTGCTTATCCATTCCACAAATTTACATCCGAAGTTATTGTTTTCGGATGACAAATTCAACTTTTTGAGGTGATATTTGTGTTATCTTACTGTCAATAATAGATGAAGAAACGGTTACAGTAAGTTTTTCTTTTTGATTAACTGTTTGTTTAAAATCTACAAAAGCCTTGATAGTTGATGCATTCAGGCTATCAAACAAATTATAAGGAACTGTTATAGTTACATTTACAGTGGCAGGAAATGTTTTAACACTTGTGTTTACAGGTGCATTTAAAACCTGAACTGGCAGCTGAATTGTTTTTTGCGCATATTCGTCTAGGTTAATTTGCAGCGTAACTTTTTGAGCGGATAGAGCTACTAAACCATCTAGCTCTTCGGGCAACTGAATATCAGTTTGCTGTTCTACTTTTTGATTTAAATTATTCAAAACCAGCTTTTCAGTATAAAGCGTATCTATTTTAGCAAGTGTTGCGCTATCAGAACTTATCGTAATATATTGAGGGATAACTTTTATGCGTTTAAAAATGCCCTGCGGAATATTGTAATTTATTTGCACCTGCGGTTTTATAAACACTTTTTTGGTAAATGTTTTCCCGAAAATAAAATGGATGCTATCGGGTTTTACTTTTATTAAATCTACATCCGTATTTAGTAGTTTAGATAGATTGCCAATAAAGGCAACTGTGTTTATAGCTGTATTTCCCGAAAGCGATTTTTTGCTAGTTACCGCGCTAACATCAATGGTAATTTCGGCAATAGATTTTTTTACCAACAGCATTAAAAGCTTGGCACCACTTGTTTTTATATCTGCCATAATATAGGGAGGCAGTTTATTTACAATGCGCTTACCAACCGGGTAGTTTACAAACTTAACCGGTATAGCAACCGTACGGGTATAACTACGGTTTAAGGCAGATATAAGCCACAAAAAAGCAGAGATTAAAAGACATATAAAAAAAGAAAATATCCTGCGTGTAGGATATTTTCTTTTTATGCTTGATACATCTTTGTTTTGCAAAACAAAAATTATTTTGCTTCGGCGTTGATGCCTACAGTGTTATCAACCGATAAAGCTGTTTTCGAAATTTTTAATCTGTTACCACCTTCAACTTCAATGGTAAAAGTAGTGTCATTTATTTCGGCAATTTTACCATGTATGCCACCAATGGTAACAATTTTGTCTCCTTTTTTAATTTCGGCCATAAATTTTTTAGCTTCTTTTTGCTTTTTCATTTGCGGACGAATCATAAAAAAATAAAATACTACTACTATTAGTACTAAAGGTAAAAAGCTTTGAATAGAACCCATTACACCACCACCCGCTGCCGGTGCTGCTGCATCTAATAACATAAAAGTTGTTTGCATGTTTTGTCTTATTTATTTAATTGATAATTGATTACTTTTTTTCTGGTGATTCACTCGGTACAATTACATTGCCTGTAATAGTAATAAAAACAGTATTAGGCTCGCAGTTAGTAAGTACGCTTACACTTTTATTTATCATCCCCTGTTTACCATTGCTATCAAACACTACATCAATAGTGCCTGTTCCACCCGGTGCAATGGGCTCTTTAGTTGGTTCGGCAATGGTACAACCACAGCTTCCTTTAGCTGATGTGATAATTAGATTCGATTTCCCCTCGTTAGTAAAAGTGAATTTATGCGACACTTTTTCACCTTGTATAATCTTCCCAAAATCGTAAGTGCCTTCGGCAAACTTAATAACGGGTAATTTATCTTTATCAACTTTACCGTTAGCAGTACCCGAGAAGTTTACTATCTCTCCATTAATTTTTCCGTCTTTCTCACTTTTATTTCCGCAAGAAAAAAGAACGACAGTGCTTATAAGTACAATTAATTTCTTCATTACAAAAAATTTTGGCAAAGATAGAAAACAATTCAGTTTTACATAACCCACCAATGATGTTATATTTGTGAAGAAATTAAAGCGTAAATTTTATGTTTTCGGCCATTTATGAAGGAATTTTACTGGGTATTTTTGTAGCCTTTTCAATAGGCCCTTCGTTTTTTGCGCTAATTAATACCGGCATTCATCATGGCTTTAAATCGGGGGCAGCAGTAGCTTTTGGTATTTTACTCAGCGATTTATTTTTTGTTTTTATAACTGTATCGCTTATCCATTTCGGTATGGCCGATTTAATTAGCAATCCTAAGCACCAAGCCTTTATGGGTGTTATTGGGGGCATTGTATTGATTGTTTATGGTGTAGTGCATTTTATACAAAAAGAAGCTAAAAATCAGGCAGAAACAGAAATTGAAATAAAATCACCTAAAGTTTTTGCACTAATTGTAAAGGGCTTTTTTTTAAACCTTTTTAACCCATTTGTTTGGATTTTTTGGATGGCTACATCTACTGCTATCAGTAGCAAGTATGAGTTTCATATATCACGCATTATTGTGTTTTATATATCTACTTTAAGTGTGGTAATTTCTACTGATTTACTTAAAACCTTTGTAGGACATAAGATAAAAAAATGGCTTAACGCAACTGTATTAAGGCGTATACGTCATGTTACGGGTGGCTTGCTTATTGCATTTGGTTTATATTTAATTTATAAAGTGTTTTTTCTACATTAAATGAGGGCTTTAAAACTTTTAGCTTTAGCTATTTTATCGGGTTTATTGCTTGGCACATCTTGGTTTCCACCGTTTACCTGGGTGGCTTTTATAGCTTTTGTGCCCTTATTGGTTTTAACTGAGCAAATACAAAGCAGTACCATTAAAAGAAAAAAGTTCTTCGTTTTTTTATTAGCTTACCTAACCTTTTTAATTTGGAATGTTTTTGACACTTGGTGGATTTGGTACGCATCAGATGGCGGAGCTGTAGCGGCTTTTGTAGCCAACTCCTTATTAATGGCCTTGACTTATTTACTTTATTTTGCACTTCGTAGGAGGGTAAAAGACTCAATTTATAGTGTCTGGATTTTAATTCCTGTGTGGTTATCCTTCGAATATCTACATACTAAATGGGATTTAGCCTGGACATGGCTTACCCTTGGTAATGTTTTTGCCTTTGAACATAACTGGGTGCAGTGGTATGAGTTTACAGGAGTTTCAGGTGGAACAGTTTGGATATTGGTAGTAAACATTATTTTATACCAAATACTACAATCTAAGCTACAAGAATCAAAAATAAGGTTAGCTGCTGTAGCTCTTATTATTTTAATTCCTATCGGAATTTCACGCATCCTTATTAGTACTTCTAGTTTAGAAACTAATAGCAAAACCGACCAACAAGTACTGATTGTTCAACCCAATATAGACCCCTACAACGATAAATTTAATGGTGACTTTCAAGGTCAGTTACAAGGAGTTTATAACAAAATAAAAAATAAAATAACACCAAAAACTAAATACGTTGTACTGCCCGAAACTTTTTTAACCGAAAGTCTTTGGGAAAATAATATTGAAAATTCGTATTCTATAAAATTTTTAAAAGATAGCTTGTTGACAAAATTTCCTGATTTAAATATTGTTATTGGAGCAACAACTTTTTATCAGTATAGCAAAAACGAAAAACTATCTGTTACAGCCAGAGCCTTTGATAATAATGCTGAAATTTATTACGATGTATATAACACTGCTATTCAATTAAATAAAATCGGTATACAGTTATATCACAAATCTAAATTAGTACCGGGTGTTGAGCGCATGCCCTACCCTTCCCTGTTTAAACCATTGGAAGAACTTGCTATTAATTTAGGCGGTACCTTTGGAAGCCTTGGTACACAAGATACTAGGGATGTATTTTTTAATGCTGATAAAAGCATTAGTGTTGCCCCTGTGGTTTGTTACGAAAGTATTTTTGGTGAGTATGTGGGCGATTATATTAATAATGGTGCCAATTTAATTTTTATTATTACTAACGATGGTTGGTGGCGCGACACACCAGGTTATAAACAACACTTGGCATACGCCCGCCTACGTGCCATGGAAACCCGCAGACAAATTGCCCGCTCAGCCAACACAGGCATTAGTTGTGTAGTTGACGAATTGGGTGATTTACATGCCGAGCAGCCTTGGTGGAAAGAGGGCTACATAATGGCCAACCTTACGCCAAATAATCAAAAAACTTTTTTTGTGCGTTTTGGCGACGTGCTATCTAAACTGGCGACTTTACTGACCTTTTTAATAATAGGACACAGCATTTTTTTAGGGTTTAAGAAGCCTAATAATTCGTAATTTTGTACCCGAAAAATTCAATCGTTCATTCAATTTAAATATAGTATGGAAAAATTTGATGTTACAGTAATAGGTTCTGGTCCTGGTGGATATGTAGCTGCCATTCGTTGTGCACAATTAGGCATGAAAACTGCCTTAATAGAAAAATATCCAAGTCTGGGTGGCACTTGCTTAAATGTAGGTTGCATTCCATCAAAAGCATTATTAGATTCTACCGAACATTATCATAAAGCAGTACATCAGTTTGCAGACCATGGCATCGAAGTAAAAGGTGTAAAAGTTGACCTCCCTAAAATGATTGAACGCAAACGTGGCGTAGTAAAAGCTACTGTTGCCGGCATTGATTATTTAATGAAGAAAAACAAAATTACTGTATTTACAGGTCATGGTTCTTTTGTAAATAAAAACATGATTGAAATTTTAAAAGCAGATGGTAGTAAAGAGCAAATTGAAAGTGCTAAAACTATTATTGCTACAGGTTCAAAACCAGCATCGTTACCGGGCATTGAAATAGATAAAAAACGCATTATTACATCTACAGAAGCTTTAGAATTACAAGAAATTCCTAAGCATATGATTATTATTGGCGGTGGTGTAATTGGTTTAGAACTTGGATCTGTTTACGCACGTTTAGGTGCTAAAGTAAGTGTGGTTGAATTTATGGATAGCATTATTGCTACCATGGATAGAGGCTTAGGTAAAGAATTGCAACGCCTGCTTAAAAAAGATTTAGGTTTTGAGTTTTATTTAAAACATAAAGTAACAGGTGTAAGCGCTAAAGGAAAAGAAGTTACTGTTAGTGCAGATAATGATAAAGGAGAAAAAATTGAATTAAAAGGTGATTATTGTTTAGTTGCTGTTGGTAGAAAAACATATACTGAAAACCTTGGTTTAGATAAAGCAGGCGTTAAAGTTGATAACCGTGGTAGAATTGAAACCGACGAGCATTTAAAAACAAACGTAGATAATATTTACGCTATTGGTGATGTAATTAAAGGCGCTATGTTGGCTCACAAAGCCGAAGAAGAAGGTGTGTTTGTTGCAGAAACCATGGCAGGACAAAAACCACATATTAACTACAATCTAATTCCGGGAGTGGTTTATACATGGCCCGAAGTTGCCTCAGTTGGCTTTACCGAAGAGCAATTAAAAGAACAAGGCAAAAAATATAAAGTAGGTTCGTTTCCCTTTAAAGCAAGTGGCAGAGCCCGTGCCAGTATGGATACCGATGGTTTTGTAAAAGTGCTGGCTGATGAAGCAACTGATGAAATATTAGGAGTACATATGATTGGCCCTCGTTGTGCTGATATGATTGCAGAAGGTGTTGTTGCTATGGAGTACCGTGCAAGTGCAGAAGACATTGCCCGTATGAGTCATGCGCACCCAACATTTACTGAAAATATGAAAGAAGCTTGCTTAGACGCAACCGCTAAACGTCCTATACATTTATAGTTTTTAATCGGCTACTGTGCAAAAAATACTGATTAAAAATATTAAAAAATTAGTGCAGCTACGCGATGCACAAACACAAAAAATAAGCGGTAAAGAAATGGATAATTTGCCATGCATGGATGATGCTTGGCTAGCTATTGATAATGGAATTATTGCTGATTACGGCTCTATGAATGATTTCCCCGGTATTGCAGATTGGAAAGATTTGCAGGTAATTGATGCTTCGGGTAAAATGGTTTTTCCTTCGTGGGTTGATAGTCATACACATATTGTATATGCAGGTAGTCGTGAGCAAGAATTTACAGATAGAATAAAAGGTTTATCGTACGAAGAAATTGCGCAACGTGGTGGGGGCATTTTAAATTCCTCAAAAAAATTACAAGATGCAAGTGAGGAAGAACTTTTGCAACAAGCCCTACCTCGCTTACAAGAAATTATTTTACAAGGCACAGGTGCCGTAGAAATTAAAAGCGGTTACGGTTTAAGTTTAGAAAGCGAACTAAAAATGCTTCGCGTAATTAAAAAGATAAAAGATCTTACTAAACTTACTGTAAAATCGACCTTTTTAGGCGCGCATGCTTTTCCTTTAGCGTACAAACAAAACAAGCGTGGTTACGTTGATTTAATTATTAAAGAAATGATTCCTGCTGTTGCTGAAGAAAAACTAGCTGAGTTCATCGATATTTTTTGCGAGCAAAATTATTTCTCATTCGATGAAACCATAGAAATTTTAGAAGCAGGCAGAAAACATGGATTAATCCCTAAAGTACATGCCGAACAAATGAGTCATACAGGTGGTGTTGAAGCAGGTGTAAAATGCAAGGCCATTAGTGTAGATCATTTAGAATATGTAAACGAAGCTGATATTAAGTTGTTGCTTAACTCGATAACCATGCCAACCATTTTACCGGGTGCGGCTTATTTTGTTAG
>Ga0210401_10000460_pt1 | contig 50472 bp, 42 predicted proteins | sample IncBWH32MmetaG_FD_150866 | JGI IMG/M metagenome (GOLD analysis project Ga0210401, IMG submission 150866) | Forest soil microbial communities from Barre Woods Harvard Forest LTER site, Petersham, Massachusetts, United States - Inc-BW-H-32-M | ecosystem: Environmental > Terrestrial > Soil >...
CACTTCGTTCCCGCGGATGCCAATGTAATTGTGCTCTTTGTTGTCGGCGCCCCAATTGCGGAAGCTGATTCGACAACCGTGCATGGTGGGTTTTGCGGCTTCGGCTCTGGCTCGCCCTTCATCTTCTCGGCCGGGACCATCCACGCCTTTGCTTCGAAGTCGAACTCGTCCCCCTCCATCAGCCGAATTTGCAGAGCGCGCGACGGTCCAGATCGGCTTGAGCGCTTCCATTGGGGCCGCTGCTCAATGTCGGTACGTCGCCGGCCGCACTGTCGCGGTCACCGACCCCGGCGAACTTCCTTTGCGCCCGCTTGCCGCCGCGGTCGGAACGCGCACGCCCGATCGCCGCTCTCTCGCACCACCATAAGGAGCCCCCCGCCATCGGCAGCAGCGCCAGCTTTCAGGGATTTAACTTGGTTCGAATTGAGCGCCATTTTAACGTTCCGGTTCCGCTGACCGGTTACCGTCACGGAGACTTCGCCCCTGACGGACGGCCGTTCAAAATCGAACTACTCCGGATATGACCGACAGGGATGCTTTGGAGGAGAGAGCCGTGCCAACTTGCGGGTTTTTCGCCAAACAGGGCCGGGGGTACGGCGATCTTCAGCGACGTCAGACCATGGCCTGTGCATCTAAGATTTTGTAATTACATGTAAATATGAACCCGTGACGGTAGCCGGTGATGTCAGGCGCAGCGTTCAGATTGGATACATGATCCGTGACGGCATTCGGTAAACTGATCCGAACCACAGCGTTCCGCCTGACGCTGGTCTATCTATTTTTGTTTGCGCTTTTCGCGGCTTCGCTGCTCGGCTATTTCGCTTGGAATACGCGGCGGCTGATCACCGAGCAGATCACCGCCACCGTGAATGCGGAAACCGGCGAGATCAGCGAAATCTATGCGCGGCGCGGCTTGCACGGCCTGCTCCGCACCATGGAGAACCGCGCGCTGCGTCCGGGCGCGAGCCTGTACCTCGTCACGACGCCGACGGGACAGGCGGTCGCCGGCAATGTCGGCTCGCTCGCACCCGGGGTCATGGGAACGGAAGGCTGGTCCGAAACCCTGTATCGTCGGATGGAGGATCAGGACAATGTCGACCACCGCGCTTTGGTGCGGGTGACGGAGATGGACAACGGCTTCCGGCTGCTGATCGGGCGCGACCTGGAGGAGCGGCGGCGGCTGTTCGGCATCGTTGCGAAAGCCGCGCAATGGTCGATCCTGGTCGTCGTGGTGCTTGGCATCGGCGGCGGTATTTTCGTCTCGCGCCGCGTGCTCCAGCGCATCGATGCGATGACCGGCACCACCCAGCGCATCATGGCGGGCGATCTCTCGGGGCGGCTGCTGGTCGGTCGCTCGGGCGACGAACTCGACCGTCTTGCCAGCAATCTCAACGCGATGCTGGAACGCATTGAAGCGTTGATGATGGGACTGAAGGAGGTTTCCGACAACATCGCCCACGACCTCAAAACCCCGCTGACGCGGCTGCGCAACCGCGCCGAGGAGGCGTTAGCGAGTTCCGGCTCCGAGGCCGAATACCGCGCGGCGCTGGAGCGCACCATCGAGGAATCCGACGGCCTGATCCGCACCTTCAATGCGCTGCTGATGATCGCGCGCGCCGAGTCCGGCCAGGCGCGCGACAACATGGACGATTTCGACGCCGCCGAGGTGGCGGGCGGTATCCACGAACTGTACGAGCCGCTGGCCGAAGATGGCGGCATGACGCTGAAGGTCAGGACCGCGTTCGCGCCGCTGCACGGCAACCGCGAACTGATCAGTCAGGCGCTCGCCAATCTGGTCGAGAATGCCATCAAGTACGGCAGGCCTGTTTCCGCGGCACAGTCGCTCAGCGCGGGCGCGGTGGCCGGTAGCAGGGAGATCTTGATCGAGGCGCGGCGCGAGGGTGGCGAGGTGCTGCTGAGCGTGACCGATCACGGCCCCGGCATTCCCGAGGCAGATCGCAGGCACGCGGTGGAGCGTTTTGTACGGCTCGATGCGAGCCGCAGCCAACCCGGTTCCGGTCTGGGGTTGAGCCTGGCCTCGGCGGTCGCAACCCTCCATGATGGCCAGCTGCGGCTCGGTGACGCACATCCCGGGCTGATCGCGACGCTGGCCATTCCCGCCCGGCTTGGGGCAGCCGACAGGCTTGCAGCGCAAAGTCAGGATATGCCAAAGACGGCTGCGTGATCGCACCCGCACCGGGGTTCCGGCTCGATGAGTTTGTGCGCCCCTTTTGTCGAAGTTCCTGATGACGGCCAGCAAAAATCCCGTGGCGGATGCCTCATCCTCCACCTCCCTGACGCGCCTCGTCGAAGCGCCACACGTGCCCGCGCCCGACGCCGCCGCTTTGCGCCTGCGGGAGTGGCTGCAGGCCGTTGACCCTAGGCAGGCAGCGGCGATCACAGGTTTCCTGGATGATCCCTTGGCAGGGCGCCTGCTAATCGGCATCGCGGAGTTTTCGCCCTATCTGTTCGACCTCGTCCGGGCCGAGCCCTCCCGGCTGATCCGGCTGTTGAGCTGCGATCCCGATGTTCACTTCGCATCCGTGATCGAAGCGGCCGCGCTTGCCATTCGCTCCGCGTCGGGCGAGGCGGACGTGACGTGCGTGCTGCGCCGGATGAAATCTGAAGCGGCCCTCTTGATTGCGCTGTGCGACATCGGCGGCGTCTGGCCCGTCATGCGCGTCACCGAGGCTTTGACCGAACTCGCGGTCTCCGCGGTGCGGATGGCGCTCTCCTATCTGCTGCGGCAGGAGGTCGAGCGCGGCCGGCTGTTGTCGTCCGATCGCGACCACCCGGACGAGAACAGCGGCCTGTTCGTGCTCGCCATGGGCAAGATGGGCGCGGGCGAACTGAACTATTCCAGCGACATCGATCTGATCGTGTTCTTCGATGCCGAGGCCAATTCGCTCGCGGGCGGCATCGAGCCGCAGCCTTTTTTCGCCCGCGTGACGCAGGCGCTCGCGCGGCTTCTGCAACAGCGCACCGGCGACGGTTACGTGTTCCGGGTCGATTTGCGGCTGCGTCCCGATCCGGCCTCGACCCAGGTCGCGATGTCGACCGCGGCCGCGCTGCACTATTACGAGCGGGAAGGGCGGACCTGGGAGCGCGCCGCGATGATCAAGGCGCGGCCCTGTGCCGGCGATATCCGCGCCGCCGAGGCCATGATGGCCGATCTCGCGCCTTTCGTCTGGCGCAAGCATCTCGACTTTGCCGCGCTGGCCGACGTGCACGACATGAAGCGGCAAATGCAGGTCTATCGCGGCCAGAACGGGATCGCCGTCGAAGGCCACAACATCAAGGTCGGCCCTGGTGGCATCCGCGAGATCGAGTTTTTTGCCCAGACCCAGCAGTTGATCGCCGGCGGCCGGCACGCCGAGCTGCGCGTGCGCCCGACGCTGGACGCGCTCGATGTCCTGGCATCGAGCAACTGGATCACCAACGAGGCTCGCGAGGAACTCAGCGCGGCCTACCGATTTCTGCGGCGCGTCGAGCATCGCCTGCAGATGGTCGCCGACGAGCAGACCCATAGCCTGCCCGAGGAGGCCGAAGCGGTTGAGCGCTTCGCCCACTTCCTCGGCTACCCGAATCGCGCAGCCTTTGCGCGCGATCTGCTCGGTCATCTGACGATCGTGCAGGGCCATTACGCAAAGCTGTTCGAAGGCGATCCCACGGGAACGGCAAAACTGCCGCCGGTCGACTACGGGGCAGGGCCGGAAGACGCGCGGCTGCTCGACCATCTCACGACCCTTGGCTTCAAGGAGCCGGTGGTGGTGGCGCAGACAACAGCCCATTGGCTGGCGGGGGAATACCGCGCCTTCAGGGCGGAGACGACGCGCAACGCCTTTGCCGATTTCGTTCCGGCCCTGATCGACGGCCTGGCGCATGCCGAGGAGCCCGATCGCGCCGTGGTCGCCTTCGACCGCTTCCTGCAGGCGCTGCAGCGGGGCGGACGGCTTTTCTCGCTGCTTGGCCAGAACCGCGACCTGGTGGCGCTGGTGGCGCTCGTGCTCGGCGCCGCACCTCGGCTCGGCGACATGCTGGCGCGGCAGCCGCAGCTGATGGACGGACTGATCGATCCGCGCTTTTTCGGCGCGATGCCGGACCAGCGCGAACTGTCGCAACGGCTCGCGGCGACGCTGAAGGATGCCTCCTCCTACGAGGAGTTTTTGGACCGCCTGCGCCTGTTCGGACAGGAAAGCCTGTTCCTGATCGGCACGCGCATCCTCTCCGGCACGGTCTCCGCGCAGCAGGCGAGCACCGCCTTCGCCGACGTCGCCGAGGGCATTGTCAACACCGTTCACCGCCTGGTCGCCGAGCGTTTTGCCGAACAGCACGGCCGGATCAAGGGGCAGGAGACGGCGATCATCGCCATGGGCCGGCTCGGCAGCCGCGAAATGACTGCGTCCTCCGATCTCGACTTGATCCTGCTTTATGACTTCGATCCCGAGCAGCCGGATTCCGATGGCGCGCGGTCGCTGCAGGGCGCGCATTATTTCGCCCGCTTCACGCAGCGGCTGATCAGCGCCTTCACCACGCGGACCAATTACGGCGTGCTGTATGAGGTCGACATGCGGCTGCGTCCTTCGGGGCGCGCCGGGCCCCTTGCGTCCCACGTGGCGTCATTCGCCCACTATCAGGAGCGCGAAGCCTGGACTTGGGAGCACATGGCGCTGACCCGAGCGCGGGTGATCTCCGCGTCCTCGCCCGCGTTCGGCGCGCGGATCGAAGCGATCATTCGCGATGCCTTGACCAGACCGAGAGAGCGCTCGAGCGTCGCCAAGGACGTCGCCGACATGCGCCGCGCGATCGCCCAGGAGAAGGGCGAGAAGGACTTTTGGGACCTGAAATATGCTGCCGGCGGCCTGCTCGATATCGATTTCGTCGCGCATTATCTGCAGCTCGTGCACGCCGCCGAGCATCCCGAGATTCTCGACGTCTCGACCTCGAAAGTGCTCGACCATGCCGAGCGGCTCGGCGTCCTGCCGGATGGGGCCGCCGACGTCTTGCGTCCGGCGGCGCGGCTCTATCATGATTTGACGCAGATCCTGAGACTCTGCGTCAGCGACCGCTTCGTTCCGGACACCGCGGGCGAAAGCCTGTTGCGGGTCATGGCGCGCGCCGGCGACGCGCCGGATTTCTCCTCGCTCGCGGCGCGGGTGAAGGAGACCCAGGCCGAGGTGCGCCGGGTGTTCAGGTCCGTGGTCGAGGGACGGTAGTTGGGAGCAATTTCCCGCCTTGACTCTTTGTTCATGATTTGTTCTTATGCTGATGGTCCTGCAAGGAGCGAACCATGGACAACCGTATCAGCGAAATCCGTAGAGTTATTAGAGCATTACGCGCCAGCATGCGTGAGGCTGAGGCCATCATGCGCGAACAGATCAACCGGGAGGAGAACTGCACCTTCGTGGCGCAGGAGATCCTGAAGATGCGTACCGTCATGAGCGGCCTGGTCAAGGAGCGGACCATGCTCGGCGACAACGAGCCGATCGTCGGGGGGCGATATGGAGAAGCGTGGAATCGACCTCGTCGCGACACGCGGTTCACCGCTCCCCGCTTGCGGCCGAGCAATCGCATTTGAACTCCGCTGCTTCCTCGCCTCTCCCTGGAGGGGCAGGGCTATCGCATCCGAGCAGACAAGGAAATCGGACCGCAGAGCGATCTCGGGTAGCGCTGCCTCGAAAGCGGGGAAGACGGAGCGGTCCCTTGCTCCTGCTCACCCTGCAATTCATGCAGCCTTCCGCAGCGCCTCCAGCGCCTCGCGCACATTGGGATCGAGGCCGGCGCCGCCGGCGTCGAGATGAGCAAAGATGCCCCGGCGCATCCTGGGATCCCAGAATTTCCTGATGTGTTCGGCAACGCCGGCGACGGCCTGGTCGTGGCCCTGGCTCTGGAAGAATTTTCCGATCTGGTTGGCCATGTAGATCAGCCGGTCAGCCGACATAAGCGGGTTCCTTCAGGTCTGCGTGCGCGACGATCCGCGCGTGATGCGTAAAGATTTCGAACCCGTCCGACCGCGCGACGGCCACGAGCGTAATGCCCGCCGCATCTGCCGTGCGGATCGCGAGCGCCGTCGGTGCGGATACCGCGACGATGACAGGCACGCCGATGGTGGCGGCCTTTTGCACCATCTCCACTGAGACGCGGCTGGTCAGCACCACCATGCCGTCGCCTGCCGCGATGTCATGCCGCGCCAGCGCACCGGCCAGCTTGTCCAGCGCGTTGTGGCGCCCGACGTCCTCGCGGAGTGCAACGATGCCGTGCGACGGCGTCCAGAATGAAGCCGCATGCACGGCGCGGGTCCGATTGTTGATCTCCTGGAGCGGCGCAAGGCCTGATAGCGCCGCCATCACGTCGCGCGGGGCAAACGCGCGTCCCCTGGCGACGATCGCGGCGGGCCGAACGGCCTCCGCAATGGAGTCGATGCCGCACAGCCCGCAGCCGGTTGGACCAGCGATCAGGCGCCGCCGCTCATTGACGAGCTCGGCCCTCTCCTGCGCCAGCCACATCCGAAGCTCGATGCCGTCATCGAGATCGATGATGTCGAGCGACAGGACGTCGCGCGGCGACCGCACGACGCCTTCGCTCAAGGAAAAGCCGATCGCGAAATCGGTCAGGTCCTGCGGCGTCGCCATCATGACGGCGTAGGTGCCGCCATTGTAGGTCAGCGCAACCGCGGCTTCCTCTGGGACCGCGCGCGTGCCTTCCTCGAAGCGGCCATTGCGCCAGGCCCTGCGGTCGACGATGCGGTGGGGTTGGTGCATCACGCTACTCGGCCGCTTCCACCACAGGCGCGATCCGGCGCGAATGGCGCGCCTGCGCGTCATAGGCCTTCTGCCAGTCCGAAGGTCCGTTCGACGGCGACACCTGCACCGCGGTGACCTTGTATTCCGGACAATTGGTCGCCCAGTCCGAATAGTCGGTCGTGATCACGTTGGCCTGCGTGTCCGGGTGGTGGAACGTGGTGTAGACCACGCCCGGCGCCACGCGCTCGGTGATCAGCGCGCGCAAGGTGGTTTCGCCGGCACGGCTCTTCAGCCTGACCCAGTCGCCCTCGCGCACTCCGCGCTGTTCGGCATCGTGCGGATGGATTTCGAGCCGGTCCTCATCATGCCAGACCACGTTGTCGGTGCGGCGCGTCTGGGCGCCGACATTGTACTGGCTGAGGATGCGGCCGGTGGTCAGAAGCAGCGGGAAGCGGGGACCGGTGCGCTCGTCGGTTGCGACATATTCGGTGACGACGAACTTGCCCTTGCCCCGCACGAAACCGTCGACATGCATGACCGGCGTCCCTTCCGGCGCCTTCTCGTTGCAGGGCCACTGCACCGAGCCGAGCTCGTCGAGCTTGGCAAAGGAGACGCCCGCAAAGGTCGGCGTCAGCGCCGCGATCTCGTCCATGATCTCGGACGGGTGATTGTAGTTCATCTCGAAGCCCAGCGCCTTGCCGAGGCCGATCGTCACCTCCCAGTCGGCAAGGCCATTGCGCGGCGTCATCACCTTGCGCACGCGCTGGATGCGCCGCTCGGCATTGGTGAAGGTGCCGTCCTTCTCCAAAAAGGTCGATCCCGGCAGGAACACGTGGGCGTAGTTCGCGGTCTCGTTGAGGAACAGGTCGTGCACGATGACGCATTCCATCGCCGACAGCGCCGCGACCACATGGGTGGTGTTGGGATCGGACTGCAGGATGTCCTCGCCCTGCACGTAGAGCCCCATGAAGCTGCCGTCGATCGCGGCGTCGAACATGTTGGGGATGCGCAGGCCCGGCTCGGGATTGAGCTTGACGTTCCACATCGCCTCGAAGGATTCGCGCACTGCATCGCCGGCGATATGCCGGTAGCCGGGAAGCTCGTGCGGGAACGAGCCCATATCGCAGGAGCCCTGCACGTTGTTCTGGCCGCGCAGCGGGTTCACGCCGACGCCAGGGCGGCCGATATTGCCTGTCGCCATCGCGAGATTGGCGATCGCGATCACGGTCGTCGAGCCCTGGCTGTGCTCGGTGACGCCGAGCCCATAATAGATCGCGCCGTTGCCGCCAGTGGCGTACAGCCGTGCCGCGGCGCGCAGATCCCCGGGATCGACGCCGGTCATGATCGCGGTCGCCTCCGGGCTGTTCTTCGGCTGCGACACGAACGCCGCCCAGTCCTCGAACTCGCTCCAGTCGCAGCGCTCGCGCACGAAGGTCTCGTTGACCAGCCCCTCGGTGACGATGACATGCGCCAGCGCGGTCAGCACGGCGACGTTGGTGCCGGGCATCAGCGGCAGATGCAGCGCCTTCACGTGCGGCGCTTCCACCATTTCGGTGCGGCGGGGATCGATCACGATCAGCTTGGCGCCCTGGCGCAGCCGCTTCTTCAGCCGCGAGGCGAAGACCGGATGGGCGGCGGCCGGATTGGCGCCGATCACCACGGCGACGTCGGTGTGTTCGACCGAGTCGAAATCCTGGGTGCCGGCCGAGGTGCCGAAGGTGGTCGCGAGCCCATAGCCGGTCGGCGAATGGCAGACGCGGGCGCAGGTGTCGACATTGTTGTTGCCAAAGCCGGCGCGGATCAGCTTCTGCACCAGATAGGTCTCTTCATTGGTACAGCGCGAGGAGGTGATGCCGCCGATCGCGTCGCGGCCGTATTTGGCCTGGATCGCCTTGAGCCTGTCCGCGGCGAACGTGAAGGCCTCGTCCCACGACACCTCGCGCCAGGGATCGGCGATTTCTCCGCGGATCATGGGCTTGAGGATGCGTTCCTTGTGCGTGGTGTAGCCCCAGGCGAACCGGCCCTTGACGCAGGAATGCCCGCGATTGGCCTTGCCGTCCTTGTACGGCACCATGCGCACGACCTCCTCGCCGCGCATCTCGGCCTTGAAGGTGCAGCCGACGCCGCAATAGGCGCAGGTCGTGACCGCCGAATGCTCGGGCTGGCCGATCTCGATGACGGATTTTTCGGTCAGCGTCGCGGTCGGGCAGGCCTGTACGCAGGCGCCGCAGGAGACGCATTCCGAGCCGAGAAAGCTTTCGCTCATGCCAGGCGATACGCGGCTGTTAAAACCGCGGCCGGAGATGGTCAGCGCAAAGGTGCCTTGCACCTCCTCGCAGGCGCGCACGCAGCGCGAACAGACGATGCATTTGGAAGGATCGTAGGTGAAATAGGGGTTGGTCTCGTCCTTCGGCATCCAGGCGGCATTGGCCTGGCCCTTGGCCTCTGCGAACACATGGTTGTCGCCCTGGTAGCCGTAGCGTACGTCGCGCAGGCCGACCGCGCCCGCCATGTCCTGCAATTCGCAATCACCGTTGGCGGCGCAGGTCAGGCAGTCCAGCGGATGGTCGGAGATATAGAGCTCCATCACGCCCTTGCGCAGCTTCTTCAGCCGCTCGGTCTGGGTGTGCACGACGAGGCCGTTCATGGCCGGGGTCGTGCAGGAGGCCGGCGTGCCCGCGCGGCCTTCGATCTCGACCAGGCAGAGCCGGCAGGAGCCGAACGCGTCGACCATGTCGGTCGCGCAAAGCTTTGGGACCTGCGTGCCGGCTTCCATCGCCGCGCGCATGATCGAGGTGCCCTCGGGCACCGTGATGCTCTGGCCGTCGATGGTCAGCGTGACCATCGTCCCTGAGGTCGAGCGCGGCGTGCCGAAATCGGTTTCTTCGATGAGAGACATGGCGATCGATCCTTTTCTTATTCCGCAGCCACGAGGCGCGTCGGCGCGGGGCCGAAATCTTCCTTGAAATGTTTGAGCGCGCTCATCACGGGGTAGGGCGTGAAGCCGCCGAGCGCGCACAGCGAGCCGAATTTCATGGTGTTGCAGAGATCCTCGACCACAGCGAGATTTTCGGCGGTGCGTTCGCCGCGCCTGATCTTGTCGAGAGTCTCCACGCCACGGGTCGAGCCGATCCGGCACGGCGTGCACTTGCCGCAGGATTCGATGGCGCAAAACTCCATCGCGAACCGCGCCTGCCTGGCCATGTCGACGGAATCGTCGAACACCACGATGCCGCCATGGCCGATCAGGCCGTCGCGGGCGGCGAAAGCCTCATAGTCGAACGGCGTGTCGAACAAAGCGCGGGGAAAATACGCGCCGAGCGGGCCGCCGACCTGCACCGCGCGTACCGGGCGGCCGGTCAAGGTGCCGCCGCCGATGTCGTCGACGAGTTCGCCGAGCGTGACGCCGAACGCGGTCTCGAACAGCCCGCCATGACGGATGTTGCCGGCGAGCTGGATCGGCATCGTGCCGCGCGAGCGGCCCATGCCGAAATCGGCGTAGGCCTTGGCCCCCTCGCTCAGGATGAAGGGGATCGCGGCAAACGACAGCACGTTGTTGATGACGGTCGGCTTGCCGAACAGGCCATGATGCGCGGGCAGCGGCGGTTTTGCGCGCACGATGCCGCGGCGGCCTTCGAGGCTCTCGAGCAGCGAGGTCTCCTCGCCGCAGACATACGCGCCGGCGCCGACCCTGACTTCGAGGTCGAATGACGGCGTCGCGTCGCCGGTGCGTCGGCCGAGATAGCCGGCGCGCTGCGCGGCTGCGATGGCTTGCCTCATCGCCTCGACCGCATGCGGATATTCCGAGCGGATGTAGATGTAGCCCTTGCTGGCGCCAACCGCGATCGCCGCAATCGTCATGCCTTCGATGACGAGGAAGGGATCGCCTTCCATGATCATGCGGTCGGCGAAGGTGCCGCTATCGCCTTCGTCGGCGTTGCAGACGATGTATTTGCGATCAGCCTTGGCTTGCGCGACCGTCTTCCATTTGATGCCGGTCGGAAATCCGGCGCCACCACGGCCGCGCAGGCCAGACGCCGTGACCTCGGCCAGAATGGCGTCGGAGCCGAGCGACAGCGCGCGCTTCAGTCCCTTATAGCCGCCATGGGCGCGGTAGTCCTCGAGCGAGCGGGGATCGATCACGCCGCAGCGGGCGAAGGTGAGCCGCGTCTGCCGCTTCAGCCAGGGGATCTCATCTGCAAGCCCGAGCCGCTTGGGATGCGGGCCGTCGCCGGTGACGGCATCGAGCAGGGCAGGGGCATCGGCCACCGCGACGGACCCGAACGCGACGCGGCCTTGAGGTGTGGCGACTTCGACCATCGGCTCCAGCCAATAGAGCCCGCGCGAGCCGGTCCTGACGACCTCGACCTGGATGCTGCGATCTGCCGCAGCCTGTTCCAGAGCCAGCGTCACCTCATCAGCGCCGACGGCAACCGCACCGGCATCACCGGGAATGAACAGGCGCAACGTCATCGCTGTGTCTCCGCCACGATCGCGTCGATGCGGGCCTCGTCGAGGCGGCCGATCAGGCGGCCGTCGAGCATCGCCGACGGTGCGGTGGCACAGAGGCCGAGGCAATAGATCGGTTCCAGCGTCAGCCGCTTGTCGGCGGTGGTGTTGCCGAGCGCGATACCGAGTTTCTGTTCCGCACGCGCGGCCAGCGCATCGCCGCCGGCGGCCTGGCAGGCTTCCGCCCGGCAGAGCTTCAGCACGTGGCGACCGGCCGCCTTGTGGCGGAAGTCGTGGTAAAAGGTAAACACACCGTAAACTTCGGCGCGTGACTGGTTCAGCGCGGCGGCGACCATCGGGATCGCGGGCTCCGGGATGTAGCCAAAGGCCTCCTGCAGCGCGTGCAGGATCACCAGTGTCGCGCCCTCGCGCCTTGAATGCTCTGCGATGATTTCGGATCCCCGGGTGGGATCCCAAGGTTCGTATCGAGACTCATATTGAGGCGTCATTCCCTGGCTCTCTGTCGAAGGCAAATCATTGCATTCGATCAAAGATTGAATCTCTCAAGATATCAATAAAGCTGTCTCATGCTGCGATAGAGAAAGCGCATTGATTGACGTATGAAATCGGATGATAGAGAAACATGATGGTGTCCTTGGCCCGCAAAAATGCGGTCTTTTGGCGTGTCCTGCCATGTTGTTGCCGTGATAGTCATGATGGCGTTCAAATGAAGAATATCAGAAGGGTTTTGCTTATTGATCGACAAACTTGAACTTCTCTTGGCTTTGGCCAAGGAGCGGCATTTCGGGCGTGCAGCGGAAGCCTGCGGCGTCACCCAGCCGACGATGTCCACGAGCCTGAAGCAGCTCGAGGAGATTCTTGGCGTGATGCTGGTGCAGCGGGGCTCGCGCTTCCAGGGCTTTACGCCGGAGGGTGAGCGGGTGCTCGACTGGGCGCGGCGCATCGTCGGCGACACGCGCGCCATGCGCCAGGAGATCAATACACTCAAGGACGGTCTTTCCGGCGAAATCGCGATTGCGGCGATCCCGACCGCGCTCGGCATGGTCGCTTCGCTGACGACGCCGTTTCGCGCGCGACACCCCAATGTGCGCTTTCGCATCGTGTCCTGCACGTCGATCGCGGCACTTGCGCTGCTGGAGAATCTCGAGGTCGACGCCGCCTTGACCTACATCGAGAACGAGCCGATCGGCAAAGCGCGTTCGCTTCCGCTCTACAACGAGAGCTATCATTTGTTGACGTCGCCGGACGGCATGTTCGGCGATCGGGAGCAGGTGACCTGGAAGGAGGTCGGGCAGGTGCCGCTGTGCCTCTTGACGCCGGACATGCAGAACCGCCGCATCATCGATCGTGCGCTGAGGTCGGTGGGCGTCGAGGCGACGCCGACGCTGACGTCCAATTCGATGATCGTGCTGTACACGCACGTCAAGACTGGCCGCTGGGCCAGCGTGATGCCGGCGAAGCTTGCGGAAACCCTGGGTTTTACGGATACGGTCCGGACCATCCCGATTGTCGATCCGACCGTCACCTACAATGTCGGGCTCGTGATCCCGCAGCGCGATCCGATGACACCGCTGATCGCGGCCCTGGTGCATGTGGCGCGCGAAGTCGCGCCGACATTGCAGACGGATTGATTGGCGCCGGGCCGGCGCAGACATCTGCCTTGTCCTGCTTCGCCGAGATCGTCGTTCCGTCGGAGCGGGACGGGATTGTCGCCTCACGGCCCCGAACGCCTCGGGCCTCAGGTAGACGATCAGGCAACAGCAGCACGTTCCAAGCCCGATCAGCGCCGTCGTTGCGAGACCGTCACCTCAGGAACTCGCGGATGCATTCCGCGATTTCGCTTGCATGGGTTTCCAGCGCGAAGTGGCCGGTGTCGAAGAATCGAACGACTGCCTTGGGATTGTCCCGCTTGAACGCCTCGGCGCCCGGCGGAACAAAGAAGGGGTCGTTCTTGCCCCACACCGCCAGGAACGGCGGCTTGCGGGTCCGGAAATAGTCCTGGAAGGTCGGATACAGCGCGACGTTGCTTTTGTAGTCGCCGAAGAGATCGAGCTGGGCTTCGTCAGCACCCGGGCGAGCCAGATAGTAGTTGTCGAGATTTTGGCCATCCGGCGACACGATGGTCGGATCGGGAACGCCGTGCGTGTACTGCCAGCGGGTCGTCTCCGGAGCAAGGAAGGCGCGGAGCGCGTTTCGATTCGCCGGCGAAGGGTCCTGCCAGTAGGCCCGGATCGGGCTCCACCCCTCGCTGAGACCCTCCTCATAGGCGTTGCCGTTCTGCGAGATGATGGCGGTGATCCGCTCGGGATGCCGCACGGCGAGCCGGAATCCCGTCGGGGCACCGTAATCGAAGACGTAGACTGCGAACCGATCGAAACCGATGATCTCGGTGAAGCGGTCGATCACGCGGGCGATGCTGTCGAACGTGTAGCTGAACGTCTCTCGCGGCGGCATATCGGATTGACCGAAGCCAGGCAGGTCCGGCGCCACGAGATGAAACCGGTCGGCGAGGAGCGGGATCAGGTCGCGGAACATGTGGCCCGCGCTCGGGAAGCCGTGCAGGAGCAGGAGTTTTGCTGCGCCGGCGGATCCCGCCTCGCGATAGAAGATGTTGAAACCATCGACATCGGCCGTCCGGTATCTGACAGCGGTCATTGAGACCCTCCTTTGTTCATCACCTGTTGGGAGGAGGTCATCGGAGCGCCCCCGGGACTTCGCGTCTGACAACGCGCAAGGCTTGCTTCAGCTCCCCGCTGCGGAGCGGACGGCCTCGCGGATCACGTCGACGACGACGGTCGGGGCGGTGACGCTCGGCGTGTGGTCCACCGCATGCGCCTTGACCGTCGCCTTCATGCGCCGGGCCATGAAGCGCTGCGTCTCGGGGACGATCATGCGATCGTCCTCGGCGACGAGAAACCAGCTCGGGATGTCCTTCCAAAGCGGGCGTCCGACGGGAACCGTGATGCAGTTCAGCGAGATCGGCCGCTGTACGGCCGCGAGCACGGCGCGATCGATCGCAGATGCGTTCTGCGCGAACGCTGTCGCGAAAGCTGCTTCGGGAAGCCAGATCAGGCCATTGCCGTCAGGTGCAAGCTTTGGCGCCTGGGGATGGGGTTCGAGGCGATAGAACACGTCCGCGACCTTCTCGCCCTCGTCGGGAGCAAGCGCGGTCACATAGACCAGCGCCTTCACGCGTTCGGGGCGGGCGAGCGCAATGACTGCGCCGGCATAGGCATGTCCCGCCAGCACGATCGATCCCTTGGTTCGATCCAGGCTGCGGTTGAGCGCGGCCACGTCGTCCGCCAGAGACGTCAGCGGAAGCGGCGCCGCCGTCACATCGACGCCCTCTGCCGCGAGGGCCGTGATGACCCGGGCCCAGCTCGATCCGTCGGCCCATGCTCCGTGGCCAAGCACCACGCTCACATCCTTCATCGCCAATCTGTTGCTCCCGGGATTGTGGGAAGGATCCGTTTTTAGTAACCAGTTTATAACATATATACAGGTTATTGCTGGCGGCGCATAACTTGTCAATAGCCATTGGACAGGTTATTCGATTGGAACATTTTGCTGCGAGAACGTCCAATCGTGGAACCAAGACCTCCTGCCATCTTCATTGCCGACTCGCCCGGTCTCGATTTCCTGAACTCGATCGCGACACCGGTCGATGTCCCGATCGACTGGCTTGGCAGCGGCGACGGCCTCTTGGAATGGCTGGCTCAGGCGAGGTTTGTTCCAGCCGATGCCCTGGATGTGTTGAGAGCGCGGGCCAGGCCCGGTGAACTGGACAAGGTTGCGGAACAGGCTTGCGCGTTGCGCGAGTGGTTCAGGGGCTTCGTCCGCAAGCATGCGGGCCGGCCGCTCGTGCCCAGGGCGCTCCACGAATTGGGCCGCCTGAACGGGCTCCTGGAGCGGGACGAAACGTTCAGCCAGATCTCGCGTCGTCGCGGCAGCGATGGCGGTGGTCTGGAGCTCCTGATGATGCGGCGCTGGCGATCTCCCGAAGCCCTGCTCCTGCCGATCGGCGAAGCGCTGGCGAAACTCGTGTGTGAAGAGGACTTCGCCGACGTCAAGGCGTGTGAGGGGCAGGGCTGCACGCTGCTGTTTGCCGACCACACGCGGAGGAAGGCGAGACGATGGTGCAGCATGGCGGTCTGCGGCAATCGCGCCAAACAGGCCGCGCATCGCAGCCGGCTCAAGACCAGGCACTGAAAAGCTGAGGGCACAACAAACAGGAGTCAAACAACATGGCCGCTCGTCCCCTGATCGTCTTCGACGTCAACGAAACGCTTCTCGATCTCGAAACCATGGAGCCGATCTTCGAGCGCATCTTCGGCGAGAAGAGCGCCATGCGCCTGTGGTTCTCCAACCTGATCATGTATTCCGCGGCTCTTACCGTGGCCGGCTGCTACGTCCCGTTCACCGATATCGGATCGGCCGTCATGAAGATGCTGGCAGATACCCGTGGCATCAAGATCGGCGAGCAGGACAGGAAGGAGCTGACGGAACGCTTCTCCACGATGCCGCCTCACCACGAGGTTCCCGGGGCACTGCGCAAGCTGCGCGATGCAGGTTTCCGGCTCTTCACGCTCACGGACAATCTGCTGGAGGTTCAGACCCGCCAGCTTGAACATGGCGGCATCGTCGATCTCTTCGAGCGACGCTTCAGTGCGGACGGCGTGAAGCATCACAAGCCGTCGCGCCAGGCTTATGGCTATGTCGAGCGAGAGCTTGCGGTCGAGCCCTCCCGGCTCTGTCTCATCGCCTGCCATACTTGGGACACCCTCGGAGCCGTCGCGGCGGGCTGGCAGGCAGCGCTCATCAAGCGTGTCGGCAACGATGTGCTGGGGGTCGGCCCTCAGCCGCAGATCGTCGGCAACGACCTCAATGACGTCGCCGATCAACTCATCGCGCTGCACCGTGGACGGGCTTAACTCCCCGTCGTGCACGCGGGGGTCACTTGGCCTTGCGGCTCAGAAAGGCCGGAATGTCCAAAACCTTCTCCTGGATCGAATCGCGCACGGCAGAGAGCCGGCCATAGGGATCGAGGCCCTGCGGAACTGCCTGGCGCACATAGTCCGAAACCGGCCTTGCCGGTCGCGCTTCGGGGAGCCGGGCCGCCGGGCGGAGCGGCGCGCTTGGAAATTGCGCGGCCGGTGCCCCGCGTGCGATCCGGTCGGTGGTGCGACGGTTGTCGTTGCGCAGCCTGGCGGCCAGCGCCGTGAGTGAGTCTTCCGCCGATTGCGGCTGGCGCGCCGAGCCAAGATTATCGATGCCGGTCGCCACCACCGAGACACGGACGATATCTTTCAGGCTGTCGTCGAAAGTGGCGCCGACGATGATATTGGCGTCCTGGTCGGCCTCGTCGCGAATGCGGCTCGCGGCTTCGTCGACCTCGAACAAGGTCAGATCCCTGCCGCCGGTGATGGAGATGATGAGGCCGCTGGCGCGCTTGATCGAGGGGTCTTCGATCAATGGATTTGAAATCGCGGCCACGGCGGCATTCAGCACGCGCTTGTCGCCGGAAGCCTCGCCCCTGCCCATCATGGCCCGGCCTTTCTCGCGCATGACCGAGAGCACGTCGGCAAAGTCGAGATTGATCAGACCCTCCTTGACCACGAGGTCGCTGATGCAGGCCACGCCCGAATAGAGCACCTGATCCGCCATCGCGAACGCATCGGAGAATGTCGTCTTCTCGTTCGCCAGCCGAAACAGATTCTGGTTGGGGATGACCAACAATGTGTCGACGGCCTTCAGCAGGTCCACGATGCCGGCTTCGGCAAAGCGCATCCGGCGCTGGCCCTCGAACTGGAACGGCTTTGTGACGACGCCGATGGTGAGAATGCCGAGCTCGCGCGCGATCCTTGCGACGACAGGTGCTGCGCCGGTGCCGGTCCCGCCGCCCATGCCGGCCGTCACGAACACCATGTGCGCGCCGTCGAGATGATCGCGGATCGCATCGATGGCCTCTTCGGCTGCGGCGCGTCCCACCTCGGGCTGTGCGCCGGCGCCAAGGCCCCCGGTCACCTCTGTGCCCATCTGGATGACGCGCTTGGCCCTGGACATGGTGAGCGCCTGGGCGTCGGTGTTGGCGACGACGAACTCGACGCCTTCGAGCCTCGCCGCGATCATGTTGTTGACGGCATTGCCACCGGCGCCACCGACCCCGAACACGACAATGCGCGCCTTCATCTCGCGGATATCGGTGATGTCAGTCATGTCTCCCTCACGATGGCTCGGCAAGCATGGATGAAACGGATGGCTATCTGCAGGCTTTGCGGTCTCCTGCCACCAGGTCCGCGGCCAGATGACCCAGTCGGCGCGATGGTTGCCCGGGGCTGTCGATCGCGCCGCCGGTCCGCAGCGCGCCTTCGAGCCGCGCCGCCGCCTCCTTGGCCGCGGTGGTTTCCGCATTGGCCTGCAACAGCTCGACCAGCAGGCGATCGGCGCGCTCGCGCTCGCGCTCGAAATCTGCCCGGTGACCGGCTGCCGTTATCTCGAGTCGCGCGATCTCCGTTTGCAGTGCCGCGATCTTTCTGCCCAGCAGGGCGGCGGCGTCGCCGGCCTGGCGACGGCCCGGCGGCCGCGGTTCATGGCGTATTTCAGCAAGGTCAACGCTCACCAGCGCCTTGCCATCGTCCGACAGCGAGCGCGGCAGGCGGAGCCGTTTGGCAAGGGCACGGGCGGCCTGTGGCGAGATTTTCAGGCGGGCGCCGAGTGCGGCATATGTCAGCGTCTCAATGGGCATCGGCTGTTCTCCTGGAACGAACCGGGCGGTAATCGGCTGATGACCGGATGATGACTCAAAGGCTAGGCGGCCATGGTTAATGCATGGTTAACGCGGGGGCATTCATCCAAGGAAGTTAGGACTAACGCCTGCAAATCGTGACTTCAAGGCGTGGCCCACTTGCTGACATGGTCCGATCGTGCAACGGGCAGGCTTCGAACGGATGCCGGCATGGAACTCAGGCCCGATCTGCAAATCACGGTGGCGGTGGCGCAGACCATTGTCGACCAGGCCGGCTGTAAGGGCGCTGTCGCTGCGATCGCCAGGCTTCATGGCGGCGAGATTGCTTCGGTGTACGGAATCGGCTTCGTCGATGCCGCGCATCGCCCGCTGGTGTTGAAGGTCTACCCGGACGATTTGCACTGGAAGATGCAAAAGGAAATGACCGTCATCGGTCTCATCCGCGATCGCCTCGGCGTGCCGGTGCCCAAGATTCTGGTCGCGGACGATTCCAAGCGGCTGCTCGGCCTCAACTTCATTGTCATGACGAGGCTCGATGGCTCGGTCCTGGGCCGGCTGGAATCGACCTTGGCGCCCGCGCAGCGTGCCTCCGCTTACGCGCAGATCGGCCGGCCGCTGCGCGACTTTCACCGCATCCCGATGGAGGCGTTCGGCTATATCGGTCCGAAGGGCATCTGGACCGCGCATCCGACCAATCACGCCTATTTGACCCATCAATTCCAACGCAAGCTCGCCGAATTCGTGGAGCGCGGCGGAGACGCAGGCGTGGCGGGGCGGATCAAAGCACATGTCGCGGAGCGGGCAGGGGCTGTTTGGCGCCTGCACGCAAGCGGTGCTCTGTCACAATGATTTGCATGCGGGCAATCTGCTGGCCGCGATCACGGGCGAAAACCTGCGGCTCACCGGCGTGTTCAATTTCGAGGGCGCGTTGTCTGGCGATCCGCTGATGGACGTCGCCAAGGCGCTCTACTATCTCGACGACGAATCCCGGCGTGCCGTGCTCGACGGATATGGCGTGATGGGCCGAGAGCACTGGTCCGAGACGCTCGCGCTTTATCACCTCTATTTCGTGCTCGAGCTCTGGTGCTGGATGGCGCAGATCGGCGAGACGCACCGGCTCGCCGATCTGGCGTCGGACCTGGCGCGCTATAGTGCTGTGTAGCTCGCTTGGCGAGAGCCGGAGTTGGCGGAGGCCGGCCCCGCTGATCTTCCTCGTCATGCCGGGCTTGTCTCCGGCCATCCACGTCTTGGCAATGGAAAAGAGAAGGCGTGGATGCCCGGGCCTTCGCCGCGCCGAAGGGGCTTCGGCCCCGCAGGCGGCACAAGCCCGGGCATGACGGAGCGTGGAGACGGTCCGCGTGCTCGATGCGAGGCCGCTACTTCTTCAGCGCGAAGACCCAGACCACGCCGCCCTGTGGCACGTTGTCCTCGATGCCGAGATTGGCCTTGGACAGTCCATCCTGGATGCGCGCCGCGTCGACCCCCCAGCCCGATTGGACCGCGATATATTCGACGCCATCGACCTCATAGGCGATCGGCATCGCCATGATGCCCGAGTTGGTCTTCTGCTCCCAGAGCAGCTTTCCGGACTTGTCGTCGAAGATGCGGAACATCCGGTCGTTGGTGCCACCCGCCAGGATCAGGTCGCCCGCGGTCGCCGTCACCGAGCCGAACAGTTGCGATTTTGGGAAATTCTGCGACCAGACCTTCTTTCCGGTCGCGGGATCCCACGCCTGCAGCTCGCCAAAGTGATCGGCCCCCGGGCGCGGGGTCAGGCCGATGTCTTCCGGCTTGGTGCCGAGCCAGAGCTTGCCCGGAACCAGCGGCTCCTTTTCGCCGCTGAAACCGCCGCAGAAATTCTCGTTGGCGGGAACGTAGACCAGCCCGGTCTTCTGGCTGTAGGCCGCCGACGGCCAGTCCTTGCCGCCCCACAGCGACGGACAGAATTCGACCCGCTTGCCGATCACCGGCTTGTGCGCCGGGTCGACCACCGGCCTGCCACTCTCCGGCTCGATGCCTTTCCAGACGTCGGTGGTGACGAAAGTCCAGCCGGCCACATAATTGATGCGGTCTGCCTTGCGCTCGAGCACCCAGAAGATGGAATCGCGGCCCGGATGAATCAGGCTCTTGAACGAGCGGCCGTCGCGCTGCAGGTCGACCAGCATCGGCGCATCGACCTCGTCCCAGTCCCAGGAATCGTTCTGATGGTACTGGAAATGCGTCTTGATCTTGCCGCTGTCGGGATCGAGCGCCAGCACGGAGCTGGTATAGAGGTTGTCGCCGGGATGCGCCGAGCCCGGCCACGGGGCGGCGTTGCCGGTGCCCCAATAGATGGTCTTGGTGTCCTTGTCGTAGGTGCCGGTCATCCAGGCCGAGCCGCCGCCGGTCTTCCAGTCGTCACCGCTCCAGGTCTCATGGCCGGGCTCGCCTTCGCCCGGGATCGTAAACGTCCGCCAGAGTTCCTTGCCGTCATTGGCGTCGAACGCCACGACATAGCCGCGAACGCCGAGCTCACCGCCCGAGCCGCCGACGATCACCTTGCCGTCGACCACGAGCGGCATCAGGGTCAGATATTGTCCTTTCTTGTAGTCCTGGACTTTCTGGTCCCAGAGCACCTTGCCGGTCTTGGCCTCGAGCGCCACGACATGATCATCGGTCGTGGCGAGGTACAATTTGTCCTGCCACAGCCCGACGCCGCGGCTGGTCGGATGAAGCTGGAAGAGATCGTCGGGAAGCTCGCGCTTGTAGCGCCAATATTGTTCGCCGGTCTTGGCGTTGAGCGCGATGACCTGCCCCATCGGGGTGGCGATGAACATCACGCCGTTGTTGACGATCGGCGGAGCTTCGTGCCCTTCGACGACGCCGGTCGAGAAGGTCCACACCGGCGTCAGGTCCTTGGCGTTCGACGCGTTGATCTGGTCGAGCGGACTATAGCCCTGGCCGTCATAGGTCCGGCGATAGAGCATCCAATTGCCAGGTTCCGGATTCTCCAGGCGGGCCGCGGTGACGGCGCTGTAGTTTTCGATCGAACCCGCGATCGCGGCCGTCGAGGCGAGACATGTGAAGGCGACAGAACTCGATAACAGCCATTGCTTGATGGTCATCGGCGCATCCTCCTGTTTGATCTCGTTTCATTTTTTGGCAACGCGAAACACCTGAACGCTCATCCAGCGGACAAAACACCTACCTTTCGCGTAAATGGTCCAGAGATGACCAGCGCTCCGTCGACGATCGCCAGTGGAAGTGCCGGCAGGCGCCGTGGCGCCGGTCCGAACACGATCTCGGCACCGTGCCGTGGGTCAAATTCGGAGTTGTGGCAGGGGCATTTGAAAACGTTGCCGTCGGCGTTCGTCGCCTTGGCCCATTCCGTGACGGAGCAGCCGGCATGCGTGCAAATGGCCGAATAGGCGAGGATGTTGTCGGCCGCGAAAGACCGCGTTTCCTCGTCGAAATCGTTTGGATCGAGCTTGACCAGGATGATTTCGTTCAGGCGCGACCCGTCGCGGATCACGGCGGACTTGGGATCCCTGGGCCAGGCATGGACCGGCGGCCCGCCAAGGGCCAGGTCATCGGGCTTGATCACGTCGCCTTGCCGGTCGCCATCGGAAAATACCAGCAGATCTTTGGCCTTGGGGCGATCATCGCTGCCGGGCCGCTCGTCCTCGGCGGCGAGCGGCCTTGTTGTCGCAAGGCAGGCTCCCGCAGCGAGCGCTGCGAGCATCAGGGCGCGGCGGGTCTGATCGGGACCCGCGGCCGCGAAAGCGACATGGACGCGTTCGCTGCAACCGCGAAACTTATCGTCACACCCGGACATGGCAAGAGATCATCGATTCAACCCGGCCAAAACAAGGCAACGGGCGACAAAACCACATTAACATCTTATGCGCAGCAGTGCACGCAGGATCTCCACGCGCGCTCGTTTTTCAAATCGGCCTGCATCTGAAAAAGGTCGGCTGCTCGACCGGTCGGCGAGCGCGCAAGTCGCAGAAGTGTTGTCGTTTTCAACCGTGGCCGAGAGACTTCAAATCGGCGGTACGGGTGGTGGCGTGGTGGGTTTTTACCGTGAAGTGATGGGCGTAACCGAACCTCTTGCAAAGTTCCGCGTTTCAAATCTGTGGAAGGAGCTTGCCGCGCATGCCTACCGAAGAGGTCGACCCTCGTTTTGCTGATCTGGACGCCTGGCCGCCGGCCTCGGCGATGGAAGCGATGTGGGAGGGCCAACTCGCCGCTGTCGCATCGGTGGGGCGCGCGCTCCCAGCGATCACCGCGGCGACAAATGCCGCAAAGGAGGCGCTCGGCGACCGCGGACGGATGATTTACGTTGGCGCCGGCACCTCGGGCCGGGTTGCCATTCAGGACGGAGCCGAGTTGAAGCCGACCTTTGGCTGGCCCGAGAGGCGGCTGCACTTCATCATCGCCGGCGGGGAAACCGCGTTTGTCGCAAGCGTCGAAGGCGCCGAAGACGATGCCGCCGAAGCTGTCAGACTGATCGACGCGGCACGGCTTTCGGAGAACGACGTCGTGATCGCTCTATCGGCCAGCGGCACGACGCCATTTACCCAAGCGGCACTGCGCGAGGCGGGTACGCGCAGTGCCGTGACGATCGGCATTGCAAATAATCCTGGTACCGCGCTACTCACGTCAGCAAGATATCCGGTCTTGATCGAGACGGGTCGAGAACTGATCGCCGGCTCGACGCGGATGAAAGCAGGCACCGCTCAGAAGGTCGTGCTCAACCTGATCTCGACTGGAATCATGCTGGGCCTCGGCTGTGTCTATCGCGGCATGATGGTCAACATGCAGCTGACCAACGCAAAGCTGAAGCGCCGTGCAGAGGCCATGGTGCGCCAGATTGCCGGCTGCGGCGAAACCGAGGCGGCTCGTGCCCTCGAGCAGGCTGCGGGCAATATCAAGACCGCCGTGCTGCTGACATTGGGATATGACACGGCGCAGGCCGAACGCATCCTCGCCAGACACAAAGGCAATCTCCGTTACGTGCTTGCTGATCCTGCTGATCGCGATACCTGAACGATAACCGAGCGGGACATGACGCGGGGCGCGCATCGCAGCAATGGTCCGCCTGTCGCTGCGGGAATACCGGGTATCGCGCCGAGTGGGAAATGATCGGCAAGCGGGCCGCGGGCGGCCTTCGCGGGGACGCAATGCCGGCGGACCATGGGTTGCGGCCAGCACCCGGCCTTCCTTGCGCCCTCTCATCTCGGAGGGTTCGGCAATGATGACAAGTCGGGTGCAATCGCGCCGCGAGAACGCGGAATCACCTCACATATTCGACCTCAAGATCGGACGACCAGCCCGACGCTCAGCGGCGCCGGTCTTCGCCAGTCGAGGCCAGGCAATCCTCGATCCGGATCGGCAGGTGGCGCACCCGTTTGCCGATCGCGTCATGGACGGCATTGGCGATCGCCGCCTGGATACCCGCAGTGCCCAGCATGCCGATGCCTTTGACGCCGCCGGGTAGGTGCGGGTCGTCCTCCTCGATCATGGCGATATCGAACTCCGGCATGTCGGCATGCACCGGAATGAGGTAGTCGCTGAGCGATTTGCCGAGGATGCAGCCGGTCGCGCGGTCAGTGATCGTCTGCTCGTGCAGCGCCATGCCGATGCCGCCGATCAGTCCGCCGATATATTGGCTTCGGGCCAGCAGCGGATTGAGGATGCGGCCGGCGGCAAAGGCGCCGCAGACGCGGCGCACCCGGATCTCGCCGAGCGCGGTATCGACGCCGATCTCGACGAAAACGGCGCCGTAGCCCATGCCGGTGGCGGCAAGTTTTTGGTGATCGGTCGCGGCACTTTCTCCCTCGGCCACGAGGCCGTCCGGGGCCGCCCGCGCCAACACGTCGCTCAGCCTTTCCGCGGCGTTGCTCGAGCGGCTGCGGATCAGTTCGCCCTCGAAATCGAGGTCATCGGCCGCTTTGCCGCCGAGAGGTGTGTCGATGTCGCTGGCGGCGATGCGCGCCAGCGCCGCGCGCAGCTGCGACGTCGCCGACTGCACCGCCGGAAAGATACTGGCCGTGACCTGCGAGCCGCCGGAAAACGGCCCGTCCGGCAGCCAGGTATCGCCGAGTTCGACCGTCACCTTCGTCATGGGGATGCCGAGCGCAGCGGCCGCGATCTGGCCGAGCGCGGTGTAGGTGCCCGAGCCCATGTCCTGCGTGCCGCACTCGACGACGAGCGAGGCGTCAGGGGTCAGGCGCACGCGAGCGCGGCAGGCCTGGCGGATCGCCGGATAGAGCGTGGACGCCATTCCGACACCGATAGTCCAGCGACCGTCGTGCTTTGCCTTTTGTCCGCGGCGCTCCGCCCAGCCAAAGCGCTCCGCGCCGGCGCGATAGCATTCGAGCAGGCTGTTGCTGCTCCAGGGCCGGTCGCTTTCCTGATCGTGATCGGCGAAATTTTTCACGCGCAATTCGAGTGGATCGATCCCGAGCCGCTCGGCGGCCTCGTCCATCGCGGACTCCAGCGCAAACGTGCCGGGCGCCGTCCCCGGCGCGCGCATCGGCACCGGTTGCGGTTCATTGGTCCGGACCAGGGTGTGCGTGGTGCTGACATGGGGGCAGGCATAGAGCAGGCGGCTGTAGACGGCGGTGGAGTCCGAATAGTCCGCATGGGTCGAGGTCTGCGCCACGACGTCATGCGCGATCGCCGTGAGGCCGTCATTGGCGAAACCGAGCGTCAGGTCCTGTTCCGTCTGCTGCCGTCGCCCGACCAGCGTGAACATCTGGGCGCGGGACAGTTCGAGCCGGACCGGACGGCCGGTCTTGCGCGACGCCAGCATTGCCCAGAACATCCACGGCCACCACAGCTGCCCCTTGCATCCGAACCCGCCGCCGAGGAAGCGTGCCAGCACCCGAATGTCGGCAGGCGGCATGTCGAAGACATGCGCAATGATCGCCCGTGTCCCGAAGATCGCCTGGGTCGAGGTATGGACGACGGCTTTTGTGCCCTCCCACCAGCACACCACGGCGTGCGGCTCCATCGGATGATGATTGTTGACGGCGGTGCTGTAGCGATTGTGGATCACGAGCCCGGCCTCGCTGAGCGCCTTGGCGGCGTCGCCGCGGCGGGTCGCGGCCGGGAAACGCCCGACCATCTCGGGTGTGAAGGCCGAGCGGAGGGCCTGCTCCATCTGCGTCACCGCAGGCCGCGCCGTGGTCGTGACGCGCACGGCGCGCGCCGCGTCATGCGCCTCCGGCAAGGTCGATGCGGCGACCAGCGCCACGGGCTGGCCATGAAAATGGATGGCGCTGTCCCGGATCAACGACGTCGCTGCCGACGGCTTCAAGGGCATGGAATCGGCGTGCGTGACGAGGGTCGCAAATCCCGGACGCGTTGCGGCCTCCGCCGCATCCACCGACAACAGCTCGCCGCAGGCGACCGGAGCTTCGATCAAGACCGCGTGGAGCAGTCCTGCGGGCGCCACCTCGCCTTCGAAGCGCGCCTGCCCGGTGACTTTTTGGAGGGCTTCGTAGCGTGCGCTTGAAACGGTTTTCACAGCGGGCCTCCGATCGTCTGCAGGGCGCGGATGACGGCGTTGCGCAGCAGCGGGATTTTGAATGCGTTCTTCTCCAGCGGTCTTGCGCCTTCGATCGCGCGTTCCCCGGCCGCGACGAAGGCCGCTTCGCCCGCTGCGCAGCCAACCAGCGCCGCCTCGCTTCCGTGAAGCCGCCATGGCAAGGGCGCGATGCCGCCTGCGGCCAGTCTCGCCGCGGTGATGATGCCACCCTCGACCTGCAAAGCGGCCGCGACGGAGACGACCGCGAACTCGAACGACGCGCGATCCCGGATCTTCAGATAAGTCGATCGGGCCGCGAACCGGGTGGCGTCACGGATGTTGATGGTGGTGATGACATCGCCATCGGCAAGCGTGGAATCCGGCGCGGTCGTCGCGCCCGGGAGCGGGTAGAGGTCGCGCAGAGCGAGACGCCGTTCGCCAGTCGCGCCGGCGACAATGATCTCGGCATCGAGCGCGACGAGCGCAACCGCGAGATCCGAGGCATGCGTCGCGACGCAGCCACTGCCGGTTCCGAACAGCGCCGCCTGGCGGTTTTCTCCACCCCTGGCGCCGCATCCGGAGCCGGGTGCACGCTTGTTGCAGGCGAGATGCTCGCCGCGAAAATAAGGACACCGCGTTCGCTGCAAGAGGTTGCCGCCGATGGTTGCCTGGTTGCGCAGCTGTCCGCTCGCGCTGGCAAGAACGGCTTGCGCGACCAGCGGGTGATGGACTTTCACATCGCCATGCGCGGATACATCGCTCAGTCGCGCCAGCGCGCCGAGGTTCAGCGCATTGCCGGCATGGGAGATCTCCGCCAGCGGCAGGCGGGAGATGTCGATGACGATCTCCGGAGTCGCAAGCCCGGTCTTCCAGAGCTGCAAAAAATCCGTTCCGCCTGCGAGATAGGCCGCACCGCGCCTTGCGCCATGCGAGAGCGCGTCATGGAGTTGCGTGGCGCCGACGTAATGGAATGACGGTCCGCTCATAGCCCGGCGATCTCCGCAATCGCCGCGACGATGTTGGGATGGGCCCCGCAGCGGCAGAGATTACCGCTCATGCCTTCACGGACCTCCGCGAGCGAACGCGGGCTTTCCGACAACAGCGCAATCGCCGAGAGGATCTGGCCGGGGGTGCAATAGCCGCACTGGAGTGCATCATGCCGAATGAAGGCAGCCTGCAGCGGGTGCAGGTGATCGGCCGTTCCCACCCCTTCGATCGTGGTGATGACGGCCGCGTCGAACGAGGCGGCGAGCGCAAGACAGGAGGCGACGCGGCGGCCGGCGACGAGGACCGTGCAGGCGCCGCAGCCACCCATGTCGCAGCCCTTCTTGGTGCCGGTCAGGCCGAGCTGGTCCCGGATCACGTCGAGAAGCGTCGCGGACGGGCTGATGTCGAGGTCGTAGCGCGCCGCGTTGATGGTGAGCGAAAGCGCGATGCGCTGGAGGGCAATCGGCTCCCTCGCGTCGTGAGGCGGTGGATCGGTGATGGTCATGGCAGGCGCGCTCCGGAGGTCTGCCGCCACTCTGCCACGCTATCGGTCCATGACAAGGCATGGTATTATCCTAGGATTGTCAGGCCCCCCAAGGCCGTGTCGGGAGGAAGGCTGCCGTGACCATGACCATGACCGTGACCGTGATCGAGAAGAGCAGGAGCGAGCTCGGCGATTTCCTGAGGTCGCGCCGGGAGAAGCTGCGGCCGCGCGAGGTGGGGCTGGCCGAGGGCCGCCGGCGTCGAACCGCAGGCTTGCGGCGCGAGGAAGTGGCCGAGCTCGCCGGCATTGGCGTCGACTGGTACATTCGCCTGGAGCAGGGCCGATCGGTCAATCCATCCGCCATGACGATCGATGCGCTGGCCCGCGCGCTCAGGCTTTCCAAGGTGGAGCACCTTCATCTCAAGGCCCTGACCCGGTCCGGCGAGCGGCGCGCCTTCCAGCAGGAGACCGTGCCGGATTCGCTGAAGCGGATGATCGCCGCCATGAAACAGCCGGCCTACGTCACCGGCCGGAGGTGGGACCTGCTCGCCTGGAACAAGGCTGCGAACGACATCCTGGCGTTCGATCAGCTCGCCGACGAGGATCGCAATATCCTGATCTCGGTGCTCACGCGGCCTGCGGCGCGGCGGCTGTTCGGCGCCAGCTGGGCCGACGAGGCCAAGCGCATCGTCGCGCAGTTCCGCGCAGCGCACGATCTGTGGGCCGATGATCCCGCGTTCCACGATCTGCTGCAACGACTGAGAAAGGGCTGTCCCGAGTTTTCGCTCTGGTGGAAGACCCACGACATCCGTGGCACGGCAGCCGGGATCAAGCGGTTTCATCATCCGAAGAAGGGAGTGTTGTCATTCGAGCATGCCAGCTTCCAGTGGAACGACGATCCGGCCCTCAGGCTCGTGATCTACACGCCGGTTTGATGGTTTTGCCTTCATGCCGCGGCCGGCATCGTCGCCTCTGCGTCGCGCGGCAGCGTGACGCGGACCACGGTGCCCTTGCCGAGTTTTGAGCGCAGCCGCATCGAGCCGCCGTGCAGGTGCGCGAGCGAACGCGCGATGGCAAGGCCGAGGCCCGAGCCGTGATAGGTCTTGCTGAGCTGGCTCTCGACCTGCTCGAACGGCCGGCCGAGCCGCGCCAGCGATTGCGGGGGGATGCCGATCCCGGTGTCGGCGATCATCAGCACGATCCTGTCGTCGAGCAGCAGGCTGCGCACCGCGATCCGGCCGCCTTCCGGCGTGAACTTGACCGCGTTCGACAAGAGGTTGACGAGGATCTGCTTGGTGGCGCGGCGGTCGGCCACCAGCGCGATGGTCTGTTCGATGTCGGTGTCGAGCGAGAGACGCTTGTCGTGCGCCCGCCCGGAAACGACGCGCAGCGATTCGGCGAGCGTCTTGGACAAATCGAGCGGCTCGAGGTCGAGCTTCATCCGGCCGGCCTCGATCTTCGACATGTCGAGGATGTCGTTGATCACCTCCAGCAGATAGTGGCCGCTGGTGAGGATGTCGCGGCAATATTCCTGGTACTTCTCCGAGCCAAGCGCACCGAACATGCCGGAACCCATGATCTCGGAGAAGCCGATGATCGCATTCAGCGGCGTACGCAGTTCGTGGCTCATATTGGCCAAAAACTTCGATTTGGTCTGGTTGGCTTCCTCGGCGCGGTTCTTCTCTTGTGAATACTTTTCCGCAAGGTCGGCAAGCTCGGCGGCCTGGCGCTCGAGCTCGGACTGCGAGCGCTTCAGGTCGGCGACTGTCGCGCGCTGGCGCAGATCGTTCTCGACCAGTTTCTGCTCGTGCTCCTTGATCCGCGTGATGTCGGTGCCGACCGAAACATAGCCGCCATCCTTGGTGCGGCGCTCGCTGATGTGCAGCCAGCTGCCGTCGTCGAGCTGGGCTTCGAAGGTGCGCGCGCCCGGCGCCTGGGTGCTGGTGTCGTTGAGGCGGGTGCGCACCTCGGGCATGCGGCCGACCTCGATGACGGTCTCGTACGACGTGCCCGGAGTGACGGCCGAGTCAGGCAGCTTATGCAGCCGCTGGAAGTGCGAGTTGCAGAGCACCAGGCGGTCGGAAGCGTCCCACAGCACGAAGGCTTCCGGGATGGTCTCGATCGCGTCGCGCAACCGCAGGTCCGCCTCCACGGTCTTTTCCGCAAGGCTCTTCTGTTCGGTGATGTCGACGGCGATCCCGATCAGGTGCAGGCCGGAATCGCCGGTGCTCTGGCTGAGCTCGCAGCGCACGCGCAGCCAGATCCAGTGCCCGCCGGTGTGCTGCATGCGAAAACTCTGGTCGATGTGATTGAGCTCGCCCGAGAGCAGGCGGTCGGCGATGGCGAGCAGATCGATGTCGTCGGACTTCACCAGCGCGTTGACCTCGCCGAAGGTCAGGAGGTCGGTGCGGCTGTCGAGCCCCAGCAGCGTGAACATCGATTGCGACCAGAAGATCCGGCCGCGCGACAGGTCCCAGTCCCACAAGCCGCAGCGGCCGCGGTTCAGCGCGGTATCGATGCGGCCGCGGACCGCATCGTTGATGAGGTCGCCCTCGCGGGCGCGGGTCGACTGCCAGTGGAAGGCGAAGCCCAGGATCAGGACGACAAAGCCCGTCGTGGCCGACAGCGTCACCGACAGCGCCGCGTCCGATCCCCAGAGCGGGTCCGACTTCTCCTGGATGACGATGACCTGTCCGGGCAGCGCCTTGATCGGTTGCGAGATCGCGAGCGCGCCATTGCCGTTGGGCAGGATCATGTCGGTGACGGTGCCTTGCAAACCCGGTGCCGCGAGCAGCTGGGCCGTGGAGATGACGTCGAGCACCCGGTCGGCCTCGCCGAGACTGGACTCGACGGGGACGCGGGCGAGGATGCGATGATCCGCGCCGGTGACGATGACATGCCGGCCGCGCGCGACGCCCCATGGCGGGATGAGATCGGGCAGCAGGCTCTGCAGCCGCTCGATGTTGGCTAGCCGCTCGCGACGGACCGAGGCGAGACGGTCGATGCGCTCGACCAGCAGGTCGGCAAGGGCTGCGAGGTCGCGTTTGCTCGCCGCGCGCTTCTGGCGGCTCTGATCGATCACCTGCACGAAAGCACCCAGGCAGATCGTGATCAGGAAGGCGATGATCAGAGTGGGCACGGCTCGGCGCAGCGTCGGCTCAGCAGTCAACAGCCTTTGATAGGCTGGTTTAGCGATCGACTGCGCCAACCCTTTGATCGAATCGGATTGAACACACGCGTCCGCTGCATGCGCGCGCGCCATGCCGTAGACCCCCACCAAATTCCGTTTGCTACCCGGATTGGGAGAGCCCCAGTCACTCCCGAATCAATGGGGAGATTTGAATCCAGTTTTCCCGGGCTGTCGAGAGTCAACGATTCCTTAACGCAAATAAATCTTATCCAATGCGCAGGTGACGATGGCGAAAAGCAAGCGAGGCGAGTCCGAAACAGGAACATACGACGACGTAGGCGCACGCTCTCCGCAAAAGCCCGTGCATATTTTGCGCGGCGCGGCGTAGCTGCTTCAACTGAACGGTGGCTCGGCGTGACTGATCACGCGCTTCACGTTCGGAAAGGCGCGGCGCATTGCGCGTTCGATCTCGTCGACGTTCTCGTGCACCCGGATCACGCTCATGGTCGGCGCGGCGCGGCAGTGGAAGTTGACGATTTCGCCGGCCTCGGTGTCGCGGACGCGGACATTGTGAACGTCGTGGATGGCGGTGTCGGCCGCAAAACGCGTCAGCGCGTCGCGGATCACCGCGACGCGGTCGGGCGCGGCATCGGTGCCAAGCGGCAGCTCCGGTTCCAGGGGCTCGACATGCGTGTCGATCTCGACGTCCGCGCCGAACTCGTCGCGGATGTTGCGCTCCAGGGCGCGGGTGACGTCGTGCGCCGCGGCAAGCGGCATCTCCGCATCGATTTCCAGATCGATCGAGACGGTCAGCTTGTCCCCGAGGTCGTGGACCGTGACATGATGAATGGCGAGGCCCGAGTTGCGGGCGATCACCATGATCCGCTCTCTGACGGACTCGTTGCTCTGTGCGACGGGTACTGCGGTAAAGGTGAGATCGGCGTCCCCGAGCGCGGTTCCCACCGCGGCCTGCGCCTTGCGCTTGATCTCCTCGACGCGGTCGATCGGATAGGTGCGCGGAACTTTTACGATCGCGTCGATGAAATGTGTCGCGCCGACCATGCGCACGCGCAGCCGTCCGACATCGACGACACCCGGAACCATGGCGATCGCGGCGCGCGCTTTTTGCGAGGCGCCTTCGGGCGCGCGGTCGAGCAGCGTTTCGACGGTGGAGCGCGCGAGCCTCAAGCCCAATGCGGCGATCATGATCGCGACCGCGATCGCCGCGACCGAATCGCCCCAGTGAAAGCCCAGCGCCGTCAGCACGAGGCCGATGATGACCGCAACCGAGCCCAGTACGTCGGAGGCAAAATGCAGGGCATCGGCGGCGAGCGCCTGGCTGTGGGTTTGGTGCGCCGTGCGATGCAGCGCGCGGGCGCGCCAGAAATTCACCGCGATGTCGATCAGCAGCACGACAAATGGCACCGCTGTTATCACCGGCGGGGCAGCGCCTTCGCGCAGGCGGCTCCAGGATGCCACCAGCACGCCGCCCGCGAGCACGTAGAGCAACGCGATCACGCCGAGCGCCGACAGGCTCTCGAGCTTGCCGTGGCCATAATGATGCTCCTCGTCGGCGGGCCGATCGGATACCCGCACCACCAGCCAGGTGATAACAGTGGCGATCACGTCGACCGAGCTGTGCAGGGCTTCCGAGATCAGGGCGAGCGAGCCGATGATGATGCCGACCACGAACTTGGCCGCGGCCATGCTGGCGCTGGCGCCGACCGAGATCGCGGCGACACGGGACTTTGCATTGGGATCGAGATCGCTCATGGCGGCCGATGTAGCAGGGCGCATGCGAACATGAAAGCGCCGACCGTGCCGCGCTCACAGTCGAATCGCAGGCGTGAGCGTGTTGCGAGTTGTTTTTAAGTGGCGGAAATCACAGCGACACGACGATCTTGCCGAGGTGCCGGTTGGCCTCCATATGCGCGAACGCATCTGCGATGTCATCGAAGGCAAAGGCCTTGTCGATCGGCAATTGCAGCTTGCGTTGTTCCACCGCCGGCCAGATGTCCTTCTTCACCTCGGCAAAGATCTCGCGGATCTCCTCGATCGTGCGGGTGCGGAAGGTGACGCCGATATAATGGATCCGCCGCGCCGCATGGAGGTCGAAATTGAAATCGGCATGGGTGCCGCCGAGCCGGCCGACATTGACGATGCAGCCCTTGACCCTGGTCGCGGCGAGGTTCTGGCTCGCGACCTTGCCCGAGACCTGGTCGACGATCAGGTCGACGCCTTCGCCATTGGTCGCCGCCAGCACCTGGTCGACCCAGCCGGGATCGGAGGAGTCGACCGCAAGATCGGCGCCGAATTCTTGCAGGCGTCCACGGCGCATCGCGTCCGTCGAGGAACCAATCACGAGCTTCGCGCCCATGAATTTTGCGATCTGCATCGCCATCAGTCCGACGCCCGAGCTCGCGCCCTGGATCAGGACCGATTGCCCCGCCTGCAAGGCGCCGTTGGTCACCACGGCATTGTGCATCGTGGCGAGCGCGACGGGGAGGGTCGCGGCCTCGTCGAAATTCATGTTGCTCGGCGCGTGGAAGAGTCGGCCGTGATCGGCCAGGGTATATTCGGCGAAGGCGGCCGCACCCGATCCCATGATCCGGTCACCGATCTTGACGCCTTTCACTTCGGGCCCGAGCTCGGCGACCTCGCCGGCCCATTCCATGCCGAGCACGGTGCCGACACCGCCCCTGGAGCCGTGGACGTGGCCCTTGGTCATGCCGAGGTCGGCGCGGTTCAGGGCGCAGGCGCGCACGCGCACCAGGACCTGCGTGCCCATGGGCGCGGGCTTCGGAATATTCGTGATCGCAGGACCATCGGCCCCGTAGACATAGGCTTTCATGAGATCATCTCTTGTTGGGTGACGCGATGCCGCTCATTCCGCCGCGACGCGGTGCGCCGCCGACATCATGCCCTCGAACCTGCTCCGGATGATGGTTTCGGCTTCACGCATGATGCGCGACACCAGTTCGGCGCAGCTCGGGATGTCGTGGATCAAGCCCTGGACCTGGCCGGCCGACCAGATGCCTTCATCGGCGTCGCCGGTCGCATAGACCATCTTGCCGCGCGCGCCGGCGACGAGCTCGCGGACCTGGTCGAAGGTCGCGCCCCGCTTCTCCATCGCGACCACCTGGGTCGAGACCGCGTTCCTGGCGACGCGCGAGGTGTTGCGCATGGTGCGGAAGATCAGCTCGGTCTCGCGCTCGTCATTGGCGACGATCTTCTCCTTGATGAGCTGATGGATCGGGCTCTCCTTGGTGCACATGAAGCGCGTGCCCATGTTGATGCCTTCGGCGCCGAGCGCGAGCGCCGCGACGAGACCGCGGCCATCGCCGAAGCCGCCGGAGGCGATCAGAGGAATCTTGACCTTGTCGGCTGCTGCGGGAATCAAGATCAGGCCGGGGGTGTCGTCCTCGCCGGGATGACCGGCGCATTCAAAGCCGTCGATCGAGATCGCGTCGACGCCCATGCGCTCCGCCGACAATGCGTGGCGGACGCTGGTGCATTTGTGCACGACCTTGATGCCGTGTTTCTTGAACTCGTCGACATGCTCCTGCGGCTTGTTGCCGGCGGTCTCGACGATCCTGATGCCGCTATCGATGATGGCCTTGCGGTATTCGGCATATGGCGGCGGCTTGATGGTGGGCAGGATGGTCAGGTTGACGCCGAACGGCTTGTCGGTCAGGTCGCGGCAGCGCGCGATTTCCCTCGCCAGGGCGTGCGGCGTCGGCTGGGTCAGCGCGGTGATGAAACCGAGTGCGCCGGCATTGGCGACGGCTGCGACCAACTCGGCCCGGCCGACCCACTGCATGCCGCCCTGCACGATCGGGTGCTCGACGCCGGCGAGTTCGGTAAATCGCGTCTTGATCATCTCTGCCCTCGGTTTCCGCCCGCGCTTGATTTTTTCCGCGCGGCTGTCAGAGGGCAGGATGGCGTCAGGGTCGGCAAAAGTCTATGCCGGGCGTCGCAACGTCCTCATGCAAAGGCCGGGGTTTTGTCTTCCGCCGCGCGGAAAAGGGCGCGTTCTTCGTAGAGGCCCGCGAGCTTCGCGCGCTGCATGACCAGGGCCAGCACGCCATCGAGCGCCGGCGTCGGAACGCCGGTTATGCGCCCCATCTCCTGCACCACCGTCACCAGCGGATCGATCTCCATCGGCCGGGAGCGCTCGAGGTCCTGCAGCATCGACGTCTTGTGGGCGCCGACCTTGCGTGCGCCCTCGAGGCGCCGCTCGACGTCGACGCGGAACTTGACGCCGAAACTTTCCGCAATCGCCTTGGTCTCGAGCATGATGGCTTTCGACAGCGCGCGCGTCGCCGGATCGGAACAGATGGTTTCGAGCGTCGCGCAGGTCAGCGCGCTGATCGGACTGAAGCAGACATTGCCCCACAGTTTCAGTCAGATCTCATCGCGGATGCGATCGAGCGCGGGAGCGGTCATGCCGGCAGCGGTGAACAGTTGCGACAGCCGCTGGACGTCTGCTGACATCTCGCCCGAGGGCTCGCCGAGCGGGAAGTGGCTGCCATAGAACTGGCGGATGACGCCCGGCTCGACGATTTCGGCCGCGGGATAGACGATGCAGCCGATCGCGCGCTCAGGCCCGAGCTCCTGCCATTGCCGGCCGCCGGGATCGATGCTCTCGAGCGTGGTGTTCTCGTGGACGCCGCCGTGCTTGTAGAAATACCAATAGGGAACGCCGTTCACCGCCGTGACGATGCGACTGCGCGGCCCGAGCAGCGGCCGCATCTGGTCGACCACGTACGGAATGGAGTGCGCCTTCAGGCAAATGATGACGAAGTCCTGCACTCCGAGTTCGGCAGGGTCGTCGGTGCAGCGCAGCCGTTCGACACGCCGTTCATCGCCGATCAGCAACGCCAAACCGTTCGCGCGCATCGCGGCGAGATGGGCCCCGCGTGCCACGAGGCTGACATCCGCGCCGGCGCGCGCAAGCTTCGCGCCAAGAAAACCACCGATCGCGCCAGCCCCCGTAGATGCAGACCTTCATCGTGTGTCTCTGGAAAACAGCAATAAACGACCTCTCCGCTTCGGTTGCGGACCGAAGCGGCGCCATCCTTCACGGCAATGCAAGTCTAAGCAGCCGACTTCGGCGCGACGCCTCCCGCCTCGTCGAACGCGGCGGAGACATCGCGCATGCTGACCACGCCGGCGAGCGCGAAATCGTCGATCACCGGCAGATGGCGGATGTGATGCACGTTCATCAGGTGACGCGCATGCTCGAGCGAGTCGTCCGAAGAGCAGGAGACGAGCCTCTGCACCGAGATGAGTTGCGAGACTTTCAGATTGACGCCGGCCGCGCCGTGCTCGGCGATCGCCCGCACCACGTCGCGTTCGGTGAACATGCCGGCCGCGGTGTTGCCTTCGGTGCGCACGACGTCCTTGACCACAAGCGCGCTGATATTGCTGGCGCGCATCAATTGGGCGGCAACGCCGACCGTTTCGTTCATCCGAACCGTGACGACACGTGGGGTCTTCTTGCGCAGGATGTCTCCGACCTTCATCGCAATCTCCTTGGGCTGAGGAGCCGTAGCGAAGCGACATTGGTATACATTATACCAAAAGTCAACAGAGTTCAAATAACGGCCGCCGCGCAAGAAGGCCAACAATACTGACATTTCGTCGCTGGCGTAGCGTGCGATCTTCTCCAATTACACGCTGCAGTTTATCCGAGGCGGCGCCATGTATCTGGTATACTTAGATATGCCTTGGACATACCTTTTCGCAGGGTTCGACAGATCGACGGATCGATTGTCGGATGAGGCGCGAACTCGCGCGCCTTCGCAAGAAAAAAGCGCGCCGGAGCGCGCCTCAACAGTGACTTCCGCGGTGCGGGCCGAGCACCGGTCACTCGGCGGGCTGTCCGACCGTGCTCTTGCCCTTGCCCTTGTCTTCCGAGGCCGTGATCGACTGCCGCATCGGCCGCACCACGAACAGGGCCATGGCCACCACGATGAAATTCATGATCGCGGCGACCGCAAACACTGAATGCCAGCTGCCCGTATAGCTCTTCAGCACATTGGCGAGCGGCACGCCGAACGCCGACAGGCCCTTGGCGGTGTAGAGCAGGCTGGTGTTCGTGGTGGCGTATTTGGGACCGAACATGTCCGTGCAGGTCGACGGGAACAGGCTGAATATCTCGCCCCAGGTGAAGAAGATCAGCGCCGCGCAGATCACGAAGGTCCAGGGCGTCGTTCCCGCTGTCCCGAGCAGCCAGTAGGCGAGGCCGCCGGTCGTGAAGGCGATGGCCATGGTGTATTCGCGGCCGATCTGGTCGGACACCCAGCCGAAGAACGGCCGTGCGCCGCCGTTCGCTATGCTGTCGATCACACCGGCGACGATCAAGGTGGTTCCGCCGAACAAAATGACGGTCTGTGCGACGCCATAGTCCTTGGCGATCACCGCGATCTGGGCCGTGACCATCAAGCCACTGGCGGACACCAGCACGAACATCACGTAGAGCAGCCAGAAAATGGGGGAGGCGAGCATCTGGCCTGGCGTAGAGGAGGTCTTCGACTGCAGCACTTTCGCAGCAGATGCTGGCGGCACCTCGCCGGGCAATGGCGAACGCAGCAGCCAGGCCACGACGAAAATGACGATGCCCTGGCCCAAAGCAAACCAGAAGAAGGTGTCCGCATATCCGATCGAAGCGATCATCATCTGGATGGGAATGACCGTGACGACTGCGCCGCCGCCAAAGCCGCCGGCCGTCAGCCCGACCGCGAGGCCTCGCCGGTCGGGAAACCATTTCACGGCGTTGCCGACGCAGGTCGCATAGATGCCGCCGGCGCCGATCCCCGACACAACCGCGCCCAGATAAAGCATCTCGAGCGATTCCGCCCTGGCGTTGATGAGCCAGCCGAACGCTACGAAAACGCCGCCGGCCGCGACCATCAGCCTCGGCCCGCGCAGCGGCCCGAGCGAATCGACGATCCAGCCTTGGAGTGGCGTCAGCCAGGTCTCCAGCGCGACGAAAATGCTGAAGGCGACCTGGATGGCGCCGACGTCCCACGAATGGGCCTTGGCCATCGGCCCGACGAAATAGGTCCAGCCATATTGAAGATTGGCGATCATCGCCATGCAGACCACGCCGATGATCAGTTGCATCCAGCGGTATCCACTGGATGGTGCCTGGCTCGACGCTGCTGCCGCGTTAGCGACCATTGTGTCCCTCCCGATGCGCGCCCTTTTAAGTGCACCCGATGGGCGTCACGCGCGTTCAAAAATTCTGGTATAATATATTCCAAGACGCAAGGACGATTTTGCCGCAGGTCACCCCAGGTTTGCGCTACCTTGCTACCGTCGCGTGAATTTGATGACAATGCACGAAAAGCGTGCAATTTCTCAGCAGAACAATCAGAGCTGAGAAATAAGGCAATCAGATTTGTCGTTAAAGGGATAGGACAGCGGCGACAAAGAAATGGCCCGACAAGGTCGGGCCATCAGAGAGCGGCGATTCTCGCGTCGAGCGCTGACAAAAAGCCCGCGCCCGTCCGAGATCGCAATCTGGCCGTTGCCATCAGACTCCGCTGCGCGGCACGTCGCCGTTGCGGATGGTCATTTCCGCATAGTTCAGCAGCAGACGGTCGAGGGCCGCGAACAGGCGGCCGAACAGGCTGGAGGAGGGCACCAGCGCGATGGTGGCGGTCTTGGACATGGTCATACTCTTTTTTGAATTTGAAAAGCGATGCTTGATTCAGTTGTCAGAGATGGTTTTACGTATACCAGATGCCAGATTCAATCGATTTGTTTGCATGGCAGCAATTTACATCCTGCATTGCAACATAGCTGGTATAAAAGTAATAAAAACAAAGGGTCGCCCGAGCGGGCGACCCTTGAACTTGGATTCTATCGTGTATTTGACGTTTATTCCGCCGCTTGCTTGCGAGGCGGATCCAGCGCGCCGGAATCATGGATTTCGGCGACCTGATGGTCGCTGAAGCCGAGCACCTGGCGGAGGATCTCGTCGGTGTGCTCGCCGAGCAGCGGCGAGCGCGTCACCTCGCTCGGCGAGTCCGATAGCTTGATGGGGTTGCCAACCGACAGGTACTTGCCGCGCTTGGGATGGTCGACCTCGACCACTGTGCCGGTGGCGCGCAGCGACCGGTCCTCGGCGAGTTCCTTCATCGACAGGATCGGTCCGCAGGGGACGTCATACTGGTTGAGGATATCCATAGCCTCGAACTTGGTCTTGGTCATGGTCCACTGCTCGATGCGCGCGAAAATCTCGTTCAGGCGGCTCAAGCGCGCCGGCGGCTTGGCGTAGTCCGGATGGGTCTTCCAGCCGGGTTCGCCGATGACGTCGCAGATCTTCTCCCAGACCGGCGCTTGCGTGATGAAGTAAATATACGCGTTGGGATCGGTCTCCCAGCCCCTGCATTTGAGGATGCGGCCGGGCTGGCCGCCGCCGGAATCATTGCCCGCGCGCGGCACTGCGTCACCGAACGGAATCCCTTCGCCATACTGGCTGTATTCCTTCAGGGGACCATGGGCGAGGCGCTGCTGGTCGCGCAGCTTGACGCGCGCGAGGTTGAGCACGCCGTCTTGCATCGCTACCGTGACGCGCTGGCCTTGGCCGGTCATGGTGCGCTGGTAGAGTGCGGCGACGATGCCGAGCCCAAGATGCAGCCCGGTGCCGCTGTCGCCGATCTGCGCGCCGGTGACGAGCGGCAGGCCGTCGCGGAAGCCGGTGGTCGAGGCCGAACCGCCGGTGCACTGCGCGACGTTCTCATAGACCTTGCAGTCCTCGTAAGGGCCGGGACCAAAGCCCTTGATCGAGGCGACGATCATCTTCGGATTGATCGCGTGGATCTTCTCCCAGGGGAAGCCCATGCGATCGAGCACACCAGGGCCAAAGTTCTCCACCAGCACGTCGCACTTCCTGATCAGCTCAGTCAGCACCTCCTTGCCCTTCGGGTTCTTGGTGTCGAGCGTGATCGAGCGCTTGTTGTGGTTGAGCATGGTGAAATACAGGCTGTCGACGTTTGGAACGTCCTGCAGCTGGCCGCGCGTGATGTCGCCGACGCCGGGGCGTTCCACCTTGATCACGTCGGCTCCGAACCACGCCAGAAGTTGCGTACAGGTCGGTCCCGACTGCACGTGGGTGAAATCGAGGATGCGAACCCCCGTCAGCGCCTTGGTCATCTACTTTTCTCCTGAAAATCTGTCTTCGCTGCGGTCACTCGCGCGGGCACGAACGACGCGTTGCCACTCACTTCTTCTTCAGCACGCTCTGCGGATTGAGGTTGCCGATGCGTCCGCTCTCCGAACCCGCGGCCGGATCGATCGCCGCGTTGATCAGGGTCGGCTTGCCGGAATCCATCGCCTCATTGACCGCGCGCTTCAGCTCATCGGGCGTCGTCGCGTTGACGCCGACGCCGCCGAAGGCCTCCATCATCTTGTCGTAGCGGGCGCCCTTGACGAACACGGTGGTCGCCGGATCGGAGCCTGCGGAATTGAGGTCGGTGCCGCGATAGATGCCGTCATTGTTGAGGATCACGACGCAAATCGGCAGCTTGTAGCGGCAGATGGTCTCGACCTCCATGCCGGAGAAGCCGAAGGCACTGTCGCCCTCGATCGCCAACACCGGCTTGCCGGTCTCGACGCTCGCCGCGACCGCGGAGCCCATGCCGATGCCCATGACACCCCAGGTGCCGACGTCGAGCCGCTTGCGCGGCTGGTACATGTCGATGACGCCGCGCGTGAGGTCGAGCGCGTTGGCGCCTTCGTTGACCAGGATCGCGTCGGGCCGTTCCTTGATGATGGTGCGCAGCACGCCGAGCGCGCCGTGATAGTCCATCGGCGAGTTGTTGTTCATCAGCCGGGGCGCCATTTTTGCGACGTTCTCGTCGCGCTTCTTCTGCACCGCGCCGGTCCACTCGGCCGGCGGTACGGTCCAGCCACTCATCGCCTCGATGAATGCACCGACGCAGGAGCCGATGTCGCCAACCACGGGTGCTGCGATCTCGACGTTCGAATCCATCTCCTTGGGCTCGATGTCGACCTGGATGAATTTCTTCGGTGCTTCGCCCCAGGTCTTGCCCTTGCCGTGCGACAGCAGCCAATTGAGGCGGGCGCCGATCAGCATCACGACGTCGGCGTCCTTCAGCACGCTCGAGCGCGCCGCGCCCGCGCATTGCGGATGCAGGTCGGGCAGCAGGCCCTTGGCCATGCTCATCGGCAGGAACGGCGCGCCGCTCTTTTCGACGAATGTCCTGATCGCCTCATCGGCCTGCGCATAGGCCGCGCCCTTGCCGAGAATGATCAGCGGTCGCTTGGCGCTCTTCAGCACATCGAGCGCGCGCTTCACGGCCGAAGGTGCGGGGATCTGCGCCGGCGCGGGATCGATCACCTTCACCAGCGATTTCTGCCCGGCCTCGGCGTTCATCACTTGGGAGAACAGCTTTGCCGGCAGATCGAGATAGACCCCGCCCGGACGGCCCGACACCGCGGCGCGGATTGCACGCGCAAAGCCGATGCCGATGTCCTGGGCGTGCAGCACGCGGAACGCCGCCTTGCACAGCGGCTTTGCGATCGCAAGCTGGTCCATCTCCTCATAGTCGCCCTGCTGCAGGTCGACGATCTCGCGCTCGGAGGAGCCGGAGACCAGGATCATCGGGAAGCAGTTGGTGGTGGCGTGCGCGAGCGCGGTGAGGCCGTTCAGAAAGCCGGGCGCCGACACCGTGAGGCAGACACCGGGCTTCTTGGTGAGAAAGCCCGCAATCGCCGCGGCATAGCCCGCATTCTGCTCATGGCGGAAGGAGAGCACGCGGATACCGGCCGCCTGCGCCATGCGGCCGAGATCGGTGATCGGAATCCCGGGAACGCCGTAGATGGTGTCGATCCCGTTCAGCTTCAGCGCATCGATGACGAGATGGAAGCCGTCCGTCAGTTCCTGTTCCGCGCCCGGTGCCTCGGTCTTCGCAGCGGTATTCAGCATGGGCATTTTCTCCCCGATCGTCTCTTTTCTTGAAGGACAGGTTGGTCGTCGTCTGATGCGAGCGTGTCTAATTGAACAGTTCCTGGCCGTGGGTCTCGACATAAGTCGCAAGGCCCAGCGTGTGATCGCGCGCACGCTTTTCGGCAAGCTCGGTGTTGCGTTCTTCCAGTGCCTCGATGATGGCGAGATGTTCGGGCAGCGAGGCCGCGATGCGCTCGGTGCGGCCGATCGTGAGCTGACGATAGCCGCGCACGTGCAACAGGATGTCGTTGGTCATGTCGACCAGAACAGGCGATTCCGACAGCGAGATCAGCGCCTGGTGGAAGGCGATGTTGGCCTTGGAATATTCCTCGACATGATCCTGGGGCAGGCGGTCGTTGCCAAAGTCCTTGAAGAAGTCGCGCAGCGCCGAGATGTCCTTCTTGCGCGCCGTGGTCGTGATCAGCCGCGCCGCCATGCTTTCGAGCGCCGCCCAGGCGCGGATCATGTCGACGATCTCGCTCTTGGTCCGGCGCACCACCATGATGCCGCGCCGCGGCACGGTCTTCACAAAGCCATCCTGCTCCAGCATCGCGATTGCTTCGCGAATGGGGGTGCGGCTGACGCCCAGTCGCTCGGACAGCGCACGCTCGTCCAGCATGACAGGCTCGGGCGTGGCGTAGATGTCCATTTTCAGGATCGCATCCTTCAACGCCTCATAGGCCTTGTTCTTGAAACTGGTTTCCGGCGCGATCCGGACGATTGCGATGTCAGTCTCGGCCATGGGTGGGGGCGCCTTGCTCTGTTTCCGCGTGGGCACGACAAATCTCCTGATGAGGGAGACGTCTACTTACCAGAAGAATAGCTGGAGATTTTTGGCATGCCAGATGCCAGACTGTCAAGTTGACAGCTTTTTCAATGCTTCATGCCTGTGGTGTGGCTTGACAATGAGCCTTCTGGCATACCAAATGCCATGAAAAGGGAGGAAGCCTCATGTCAAGTGCCAAAGATGCGGTCCGCAAAGTCCTCGATCAGGTCAAAGCGGATAAACGCACCAGTCTGACCGCGCCGGAAGGCAAGCTTGTTTGCGACGCCTATGCCATCCCGGTACCGAAAGAGGGACTGGCGAAATCGGCATCTGAAGCGGCAAGGATCGCCTCCGACATGGGCTTTCCGGTGGTGATGAAGATCGTCTCTCCCGACATTTTGCACAAGACCGAGGCCGGCGGTGTCATGGTGGGGGTGAAGACGGCGGCTGACGCCGAAAGAGCCTACGACACCATTCTTGCCAATGCGAAGACGTACAAGGCCGATGCCAGGATCGAGGGCATCCAGGTGCAGCAGATGCTGCTCGGTGGCACCGAGGTCATCGTCGGTTCGATCACCGACGGCTCGTTCGGCAAGCTCGTGGCCTTCGGTCTCGGCGGCGTCCTGGTCGAGGTGTTGAAGGACGTCACGTTCCGCCTCGCGCCGGCCACCACGCAGGATGCGCTGTCGATGCTGGACGGCATCCAGGCGCACGAGATGCTCAAAGGCGTGCGCGGCGGCGATCCGGTCAACCGCGATGCGCTGGCCGAAATCATCGTGAAAGTGTCGCAGCTCGTCAGCGACTTCCCGGAAATCGTCGAGCTCGATCTCAATCCAGTGTTCGCGACCAGGGCCGGCGCGACCGCCGCCGACGTCCGCATCGTGGTCGATTTCGACTACAAGCCGCGGCCGGCGCCGCGCCCGACCGAGGAGATCGTGGCTGCGATGAACCGCATCATGCAGCCAAAGGCGGTGGCCGTGGTCGGCGCCTCCGCCGAGGACGGCAAGATCGGCAATTCGGTCATGAAGAACCTGATCAATGGCGGCTACAAGGGCGAGATCCTGCCGATCCACCCCAAGGCGTCGGAGATTCTCGGCTACAAGGCCTACAAGAGCGTCAAGGACGTCGCGAGCGTGATCGACGTCGCGGTGTTTGCGATCCCGGCGAAATTCGTCGCGGCGGCTCTCACTGAATGCGGCGAGAAAAAAATCCCCGGCGCCGTGCTGATCCCCTCGGGATTTGCCGAAGCGGGACATCCCGAGCTGCAGGCGGAAATCGTCGAGATCGGCAGGAAGTACGACGTCCGCCTGATGGGCCCGAACATCTACGGCTTCTATTATACGCCGGCCAGTCTCTGCGCCACCTTCTGCACCGCCTACGACGTCAAGGGCCACGCGGCGCTGTCGTCGCAATCCGGCGGCATCGGCATGGCGATCATCGGTTTTTCGCGCTCGGCGAAAATGGGGGTGTCTGCGATCGTCGGTCTCGGCAACAAGTCCGATATCGACGAGGACGATCTGCTTGCCTTCTTCGAGCAGGACCCGAACACCAATCTCATTGCTCAACATTGCGAAGATCTGAAGGACGGCCGCGCCTTTGCCGAAGCCGCCAAGCGGGTGTCGAAGCAGAAGCCGGTGGTGGTCTTGAAGGCGGGCCGCACCTCGGCCGGCGCCAAGGCCGCCTCGTCGCACACCGGCGCGCTCGCCGGCAACGACAAGATCTACGAGGACGTATTCAAGCAGTCCGGCGTGATCCGCGCCCGTTCGCTGCGGCAGCTGCTGGAATTCGCCCGCGGCGTACCGGTGCTGCCGACGCCGAAGGGCGAGAACGTGCTGATCATCACCGGCGCTGGCGGCTCGGGCGTGCTGCTGTCGGACGCGGTCGTCGACAACGGCCTGTCGCTGATGGCGATGCCGCCCGACCTCGACGCCGCCTTCCGCAAATTCATCCCGCCGTTCGGCGCCGCCGGCAATCCGGTCGACATCACCGGCGGCGAGCCGCCGATCACCTATGTCAACACGGTCAAGCTCGGGCTGTCGGACGAGCGCATCCATTCGCTGATTCTCGGCTACTGGCACACCATCGTGACGCCGCCGATGGTGTTCGCCCGCAACATGGTCGAGGTGAAGAAGGAGATGGAGGCGAAGGGCCTCGTGAAGCCGATGGTCGCCTCGCTCGCCGGCGACGTCGAGGTCGAAGAGGCCGCCGAATATCTCTATCAGAACGGCATTCCGGCCTACGCCTATTCGACCGAACTGCCGGTCGAGGTGCTCGCGGCAAAATACAAATGGGCGCGCGGCGCAGGCCTGCTCTGAGCAGGCTGAGCCGATCCACTCAAATGCCGCCCGGTTCCGGGCGGCATTTTTCTGTCAACAGGGCCGGAAACGCCGCCGCGTTCAAGCGAAGCGCTGCTTCGCCCAGTCGAACGCGGCGGTCATCAGGAACCCGGCGCAGGCCGCCAAGGCGTCGACGACAAAATCCTCGAGCCGCGCGTGCCGCCCGGGCGCCCAGAGCTGCAGGATTTCGATTGCGGCAATCGCAGCCATCGCAATGGCAGACGTGCGCAGGCGCTGGCGTGGATAGGCAAGGCCGAACGCGAGTCCGACCAGGATGAAAGCGAGCGCATGTTCGCCGTCCTGGCCCAGATCGGAATGCGGGCGCAAGCTCGCGGGGCCGAGGGTTGCGAAGGTCACGGCTGCGGCAAGCAGCCACGCGGACAGGCGGAGAAATAGGGTCATGCCCGCCCCTTACCATGGTTCACGCCACCAGCAGCACTCACATAAGTGTCAGTTGTGCGTGTAGTGAACCGCACGCCCAGGCTCATAAAGCCTGCCGCACACCGAGCCCCATCATGAAACGTTCCCTGATCTGCACGGGATCGCGCCGTGTGGTTCCGACGCCCGGCTTGTCGTCGATGCGCACGCCGATCAGGACAGGTCGCGTCGCCGACAACGACTGATCGACCAGGCGTTCGAAATCGTCCTCATCCGCGGCCCAGGCGCTGTCGGATAGCCCGCTTGCGATCGCGATCGCGACGATGTCAGCAACCGCCGAGGCCGGCGTCGGCTGGCTGCCGGTGATCTGATAAAGGCCGTTGTCCATCACGACCAGCACGAGGTTCTTCGGCTGAAGCGCCGCGATCGTCGTCAAGCAGCCGAGCTGCATCAAGAGCGAGCCGTCGCCTTCGAGCCCAAAGACCCGGCGGTCCGGCTGCGCCAGCGCGACGCCGAGCGCGATCGGAAAGGCGAGACCCATGCTGCCCAGCATGTAGAAATTCTGCGGGCGATGGCCGGCCGCCCACAAGTCGAAATTGGTGTTGCCGATGCCGCCGATCACGGCCTCCTCGCGCTCCAGCTTCCTGACCAGCCGCGACGTCACGTCGAAGCGGTTCATCACCTTGGTGTTGCGGGCAGGGAGATTCTTGGGCGCGTTCATCGCTGGCCTCACTTGTCGAACACTTTGCCGCCGGTCAAAAGCGGCGAGAGGATCAGCGTGACCGGCGCCTGCGTGGTGACTGCCTGCTTGATCGAGCGGTCGACGGTGAATTCGAGCTCGTCGAGCCGGGTGATGGTGTGGTGCTCCATCGCGAGCGAATCCAGGACGGGCCGCATGGTGCGGCATACCAGCGATTGTCCATAGTTGAACTCGCCGAGCGTGCCGCGCTCCGAGACGAACATGATCAGCGGGATCTGGCAGGGCACCACCAGCGAGGCGAGCACATTGGCGAGCGTGGCGAAACCCGACGTCTGCATCAGCACCGCCCCTCGTGCGCCGCCCATCCAGGCGCCGGAAACGATGCCGACCGCCTCTTCCTCGCGCGCGGTCGCAAAGGTCGTGAAGAACGGATCGGCATGCAGGCTCCTGATCAGCGTCGTCAGCACGCGGTCGGGAACGTAGGGCACCAGGCGGACGTCGTTGCGCTTGAGTGTCTGCAGGATGATCTCGTGCCAGCTCCGCTCGATGGTGGCGTGAGATGCTGCGTGTCCGTCGGCGGCGGCCATCCGGGTCTCCTCTATGACTTTATCATCCGGCGGTTCTTTGCGCTTCACTCGCGGCCGCGCTTTCTTGAGCCGCAACTTGACGCGGCTATCGGGATTGTCAACATGCGTTGGAGCGGCGAATTGGTCCGCGGCGCGGCCGGTATGCGACAATGTGAGAGAAAACATCCGCAGCGCGAAGGTTCGGGAGGATGTTCATGCGCAGGTTGATTCAGATCGCCGCGATCGCGGCGGCGATGATGATGATGATGGCGGGTGGCCTCGCTTTCGCCGAGTCTGCGTTCCCCGAAAAGCCCGTGCATATTTTTGTCCCCTATGCGCCCGGGGGCGGCGTGGACGTGCTTGCGCGCACACTCGGCGACGCGGTCTCGCGGCAATGGGGCCAGAGCATCGTCATTGAAAATCGCCCGGGGGCGGGCGGGGTCGTGGCGTCGCAGGCGCTCGCGTCGGCGACGCCCGATGGCTATACCCTGATCGTGGTGGCGAGCGGGCATGCCACCAATCCGTTCCTCTATCCAAAATTGCCCTACGACACCTTCAAGAATTTTACGCCGATCTCGCTGCTGGCATCCTCCGCCAACATTCTCCTGGTGCGCGCCGATTCCCCGTTCAAGACATTGTCGGACGTGATCGCGCAGGCCAAGACCAAGCCGGGAGGCCTGTCGTTCGGGCATTCCGGCAATGGGACATCGACGCATCTTGCCGGCGAACTTCTCAAGAGCCTGGCCAAGATCGACATTGAGGCGATTCCCTACAAGGGCGGTGCGCCCGCGATCAACGATCTGCTGGGTGGCCAGATTCCGATGTCGTTCAACAACGGCCCCGAGTCCGTCGGCCAGCTCGAGGCCGGTACGCTGCGCGCGCTTGCAGTGACCACGGCATCTCGCGCGCCATTTCTGCCGAACGTGCCGACCATCGGCGAGATCGTTCCTGGTTACGAACTCGAGGTCTGGTGGGGCCTGCTTGGGCCGGGCGGAATGCCGCCGGACCTCGTTGCCAGGATTTCGCAGGATTTCGTCGCGGCGCTGAACACCGATGCGGTCAAGCAGCGCCTCACCAGGCTTGGCGCCACGCCGATCGGCAGCACGCCGCAGGCCTTCGACGCAAAAATCCACGCCGACTACGAGAAGTGGGGTCCGATCATCACCGCCGGCGGCATCAAGGCCGAGTGACGAGATCTCTCGCCACCACGCCACATCACGTCCCCGCGTTCCCAAATGATTAGAGTCCTGAACTGAAAGCTCCGCAATGACCGTCAACACCAAGCGCGTGTTCTACGTCAAATATCTCGCCCATCCGGTCTACACGGACATCATGGCCGCGCGGCCCGACATCCGTCTCGATCGGCTCGAGAACGACAGCGCCGACGAGGTCGCGGCTCCGATCCTCTCCGCCGCGCATGTCTACCAGGTCGGTGCGGCGCGCGACGAACTGGCGCGGCATTTCCATGTCGACGCCGAGCTGTTGCGCCGCGCGCCGAACCTCCTGATCGTCTCCAGCAATGGCGCCGGTTTCGATCCTGTCGACGTCGAGGCCTGCACCGCGGCCGGCGTGCTGGTGCTCAATCAATCCGGCGGCAACGCCCAGTCGGTCGCCGAGCATGCGCTCGGGATGATGCTGACGCTGTCGAAGCGCATCATCGAGGCCGACCGCGCGCTGCGGCGCGACGCCGGCGTCAACCGCAACAGCCTGATCGGCACCGAGCTGCATGGCAGGACGCTGGGCATCGTCGGTCTCGGCCATGTCGGCGGGCGGCTGGCGGGGCTCTGTACCGGTCTGCTCGGCATGAAGGTCCTGGCTTATGATCCCTACCTGTCGGCGGAGCAGATGACGGCGAGGGGCGGGGAGAAGGTCGAGCTCGACGAATTGCTGCGCCGGTCCGACTATGTCTCGATCAATTGCCCGCTGACCAAAGAAAGCCGCGGCATGATCGGGGCGCGGGAGTTTTCCCTGATGCAGCCGCACGCCTTCTTCATCACGACCGCGCGGGGATTCATCCACGACGAGGAGGCGCTGCATCAGGCACTGCGCGAAAAACGCATCGCCGGTGCCGGCCTCGACGTCTGGTCGAAAGAGCCGCCGCCGCCCGAGCATCCGCTTCTCGCCTTCGACAATGTGCTGGCGAGCCCGCATACCGCCGGCGTGACGCGGGAGGCGCGCGAGAACATGGGCCGGATCGCCGCGGAACAGGTGCTGGAGGTGCTGGATGGCCGGCGCCCGCGGCGCCTGATCAATCCCGAAGCCTGGCCGGCGTACGCCGGCCGCTTCGCGCAGGCGTTCGGGTTTTCGCCCGAATAGCCGGATCGGTCGGGGAAAATTTCCATCGTCCCGGCCCGGGTCGCGACAATGAATCCACTGCCGGGCAGCGCGCGGACGACGGCTCCGTTGCTATTTTGGCGGCCACCTCGACAGGCGCGCCGGCGGTGGCCATTTTGCTAGGCGCGCCAGAGGTTTGAGGTTATTTTTTGCATTGGGCGCGGAAGGAACTCTCGGATGCGCCGGATCAATTCACTGCTGCGTTCCACGCGGGCCCGGATCGGGAAACGGCTGTCCCTGATCGTCGCGATCGCTGCGGCGAGCCTGCCGGATGCAGGAGCCTAGCGCGCGCCGACCGAATCCCGCGAAAGTTGCAGCTTGATGCTTGTCAAGCCTGCGCGAAAGCGCGAGGGTACAAAGGGGGCGAGGCATTCCGTACGGGAGGGGAAATTTGATGCCGCGCTATGTCATCCATTTCATGAAGAACGTGCTCGGTGACAACGGCAGGCAAGCCGAAGTCTGTCAGCGCACCCTGGAGATCGACGCGTCCAGCGAGGGGCAGGCCACGGAACTGGCCAAACGGCGGTTTTGCGAATTGGGGGCGCTGCGTGAATGGTCGCTCCGCGCTGACCGGATCCAGATCCAGGGCGGTGATTTTCCCTCGTAGGCGCGCCGGTTCCCCATCCCCGGTTCGCGCATTCGCTGAATTCAAGGCTTCACGAAACTCATAACCATAGGAAAACGGGGATGGATTCCCTGTCGGATGGTGCCGGCCGATTGGCGCCATCCGCGCACCCCCTGTGCGCAAAGCCTCTGGCCGCGTTTTCTGCGCCGCGCTAGAGTTCGGCCATGACAGTCACGGACATTGCGAGCAGGACCTACAACCACGGCTGGCGCCTCGACCCGATCGTGCGCAGCCTGCTCGATACCGATTTCTACAAGCTGCTGATGATGCAGATGATCCGGGAGTTCTATCCGGACCAGTCTGTGACCTTTTCGGTGATCAATCGCTCGCGCCATGTGCGCCTTGCCGAGGTGATCGACGAAAAGGAGCTGCGCGCGCAGCTCGACCATGCCCGCACCATCCGTTTCACCAAGAAGGAACTGATCTGGCTCGCCGGCAACACGTTCTACGGCAAGACCCACATGTTCTCGCCGGACTTCATCAGCTGGCTCGCCGCCTTCCGTCTCCCCGAATACGAACTGCGCAAGGTCGAGGGCCAATACGAGCTGCATTTCCACGGGCCGTGGACGCACACGAGCATGTGGGAGATCCCGGCGCTCGCCATCCTCAACGAGCTGCGTTCGCGCGCGGCCATGAAGGGGCAGGGCCGCTTTGCGCTCGACGTGCTCTATGCGCGTGCGAAAGCCAAGCTCTGGACCAAGGTCGAGCGGCTGCGCAAGCTCGACGGCCTACGGCTGTCGGATTTCGGCACGCGGCGTCGGCATGGTTTCTTGTGGCAGCGCTGGTGCGTCGAGGCGGTCAAGGAAGGCCTGGGGCCGTCCTTCACCGGCACCTCGAACGTGCTGCTGGCGATGGACAATGATCTCGAAGCGATCGGCACCAACGCGCATGAATTGCCGATGGTGGCCGCGGCGCTCGCCAATGACGACGATGAGCTGCGCTGGGCGCCGTATCGCATCCTCGATCAGTGGCGCCAGACCTATGGTGGCAATCTCCTGATCGCGCTGCCCGACGCCTTCGGCACCAAGCCGTTCCTGCGCGATGCGCCGGAATGGGTGGCGGACTGGACCGGTTTTCGTCCCGACAGCGCGCCGCCGATCCAGGCCGGCGAAGAGATCGTCAACTGGTGGAAGCAGAAGGGGCGCGACCCCAAGGAGAAGCTTCTGGTGTTCTCCGACGCGATGGATGTGGACTCCATCGAGGAGACCTACCGCCGCTTCACGGGCCGGGTCAGGGTCAGTTTCGGCTGGGGCACCAACCTGACCAACGACTTCGTCGGCTGCACGGCGGACGGCTCGGCCGATCTCGACCCGATCTCGATCGTCTGCAAGGTGACCTCGGTCGACGGCCGGCCGGCGGTGAAACTCTCCGACAATCCGGAAAAGGCTACCGGCGACCCCGCCGAGATCGAGCGCTATCTGCGCGTGTTCGGCAATGCCGGCCGCGTCCGCATGGCCGTGCATGTGTGATCGTGCTGATCCAAACGAGGTCATCTGAATCGGTGCCTCCGCGGATACAGTTCACCTCGCCCCAAAGCGTGAGTTTCAGGAATCCCCCGCTCGTGTTCGCGAAGAGTTCGCTTGGCGGATGCTTGATATAGGTCGAATACAGATTCGCACCGCCGGTGCCGACCACAAACGAGCTTTCGCCTCGTCCCGCCCCCGGTCCCTGATGTCTTCCGCCGCCAGCAGAGTCCCGATCGGCCCTCTGCTCG